>TARA_R110002110_G_scaffold415612_4_pt1 | contig 44203 bp, 40 predicted proteins | sample TARA_R110002110 | Tara Oceans TARA_R110002110 (sample SAMEA4397330) | marine metagenome | biome: Polar Biome; feature: [SRF] surface water layer (ENVO:00010504); material: water (ENVO:00002006), including particulate matter (ENVO:01000060) such as... | depth 5 m | reverse complement strand
CCCCCCAGCCAGTCGGGCCGCTCGAAGGTCATCGCCGCCTCGACCAGCCCGGCGATCATCAGCCCGTTCCAGTCGGTCAGGATCTTGTCGTCGAGCGCGGGGCGTATGCGTGGTTTGCGGATCTCGAATAATTTTGTCCTCGATACTGCGAGGGCGGCCTCGGTGTCGGCGTCTTTGAGCTCGGGGTCGCGGGTCCGGTTGAGGATGTTGTGGCCGTCCCAGTTGCCGCCGGGCCGCACGTCATAGGCGTCCTTGAACATCACAGCGTCCGCGCCGAGGACCGTGTCGATCTCGGCCTCACTCCAGACATAGAACTTGCCCTCGACCCCTTCGGAATCCGCATCCAGGGTCGCGTAGAATCCGCCGTCGGGATGGGTCATTTCGCGCTCAAGCCAGCTGACGGTTTCGGCGGCGCGCTGGGCGTAGAGCGGGTTCTTGGTGCCGCGCCAGGCCAGCGCATAGAGTTCCAGCAGCTGCGCGTTGTCGTAGAGCATCTTCTCGAAATGGGGTGCCAGCCAGGCCGCGTCGGTCGAGTAGCGGGCGAACCCGCCGCCGAGATGATCGTAGATGCCGCCCTGGGCCATGCGGTCGAGGGTGAGGGTCACGGCGTCGCGCGCGGCCTCGCCGCCATGGGCCCACATCAGCTGGAGGACGCCGCATTGGGGGAATTTCGGCGCGGTGCCGAAGCCGCCATGGCGCGTGTCGATTTCCTGCGCCATCGCGTCGGCGAAATTTGTGATCGCCGCCGGTCCCGGGGCGGTCCCGGGCTGCAGGTTCGCCATCTCGCCGAGTGCCTCGAGGATGGCATTGGTGTTGGTCTGCACCTTGTCCTGCTCGACCCGGTAGATCTTGTCGATATGCTCCAGGAGGTCGGGGAAGCCCGGCCGGCCCATCCCGGCGCGCGGCGGAAAATAGGTCCCGCCCCAGAAGGGCTTGCCGTCGGGGGTGCAGAACATGGTCAGCGGCCAGCCGCCCTGCTCGGCCATCAGCGACAGCGCGCCCTGATAGATCGCGTCCAGATCCGGGCGTTCCTCGCGGTCCACCTTGATGTTGATGAACAGCCTGTTCATCACCTCTGCGGTGTCTTCATCTTCGAAACTCTCATGGGCCATGACATGGCACCAGTGACAAGCGGCGTAGCCGATCGACAGCAGGATCGGCTTTTTCTCCTCGCGCGCGCGGGCCAGTGCGGCGTCGCCCCACGGATACCAGTGGACGGGATTGTCTGCGTGTTGCAGAAGATACGGACTGGTCTCGTTCGCCAGCATGTTTTGCGACGTCTTATCGGACATGGGTGGCGGTCTCTGGCTCTGTGGTGCTGGGATTTGGGCGAGGACAGAAGGTAACGCAACCTACAATGTGCGCCCGCCCCGCGCATAGGCAAGGCGGGCTGCAGGCAAGCGGAGGGACCCGATTATGAAAGTCACGATAGATATCGATTGCACGCCCGAGGAGGCCCGCAGCTTCATGGGTCTGCCCGACGTCTCGGCGGCCCAGCAGGCCGTGGTCGAGGCGTGGCAGAAGCAGGCCATGGAGGCGATGTCGTCGATGGATCCGCAGAGCCTGTTCACCGCATGGGCGCCCGGCGGGGCCCCCGGCGGCCCAATGGGCAGTGAGGGCTGGGAGGAATTCCAGAAAGCCTTCTGGTCGTCGATGACCAACCCGGGCGCGACGAGTACCAAGAAGTAATACTGCCTTGGTTTCACCCGCAGACACCATCTATGCCCTGTCGAGCGGCGCCGGCCTCGCCGGTGTCTCGGTCGTGCGTGTCTCGGGGCCCAATGCCGATGGGATCCTGGGCGCGCTTGGTGTTTCGGTGCTTCCCGACGCGCGCTATGCTGCGCTGCACAAATTGTCTGCCGGACCGGATGGTGCGGTCATCGATCAGGCCCTGGTCCTGCGGTTTCCCGCCCCGGGCAGCTTCACCGGTGAGGATGTGGCCGAGCTGCATGTCCATGGCGGCCGCGCGGTCCTCGCGGCGCTGTTCGATGCAATTGCCGAGACGGGACTGGCGCGCCACGCAGAACCGGGCGATTTCACCCGCCGCGCGTTTGAGAACGGCAAGCTCGACCTGACGGCTGCCGAGGGGCTGGCAGACCTCGTGGCGGCCCAGACGGATGCCCAGAGACGCCTGGCGCTGCGTCAGTATGACGGGGTGCTGGCCGATCTCTACGAGGGGTGGCGGGCCCGCCTGATAGACGTGATGGGTTATGCCGAGGCCGAAATCGACTTCTCCGACGAGGAGTTGCCCGAGGGCCTGAAGGCCGCGACCGAGGAACGCATCGTGGCGCTGAACGCCGAGATCAAACAACATATAGTTGGTGCGGATCGCGGCGAGCACATACGTAGCGGGTTCCCGATCGTGATTCTGGGCGCGCCGAACGTCGGAAAATCGAGCATTCTCAATTACTTGTCCAAACGTGAGGCCGCGATTGTCGCGGAGACCGCGGGTACGACCCGCGACGTCATCGAGGTGCAGCTTAATCTCGGCGGCTTCGCCGTGACGCTGTCGGATACCGCAGGCATACGCGAGGCGGCCGATGCGATCGAGGTGGAAGGCGTACGGCGTGCCGAGCAGCGTGCTGAGGATGCGGCCCTGCGCCTTGTGGTACTCGACGCCACCGACGGTACCGTGCCCGAGAAAGTCCGCGCCCTGATCGCCGGTGACTGCCTTGTCGTCGTCAACAAGGCCGATTTGTTGAACGGCAAATACGCCGCGCCGGATCTGCCTGACGGGATCGAGCCGATACTCGTCTCGGCGGAGACCGGGGACGGGCTCGACCGCCTGCTCGCGCGCCTGACCACCGAAGTGGGTGATCGCCTGGCGGTGTCCGAGGCGCCGTTGCCGACCCGCCGGCGGCATCGCGACGCACTAGCCGAGGCGAATGCGGCGTTGGCCAATGTACCCGGCGCGCCATACCCGGAACTCGCCGCCGAAGACGTCCGTGTGGCGCTCCGGGCGCTGGGTCGGATCACCGGAAGGGTCGATATCGACGACATACTCGACACTGTTTTTCGTGACTTCTGTATTGGCAAGTAGGCGCACCGCCAGGCGAATGTTTCACGTGAAACATTGGATTTCTAGGACTTCGACCAGTCATACGACGGGTCCTTTGACAGGTACGACAACAGGGCCTACATAGCGCGCGCAATGAACACCCCCAATCCCATAGGCAACGACCCCAAGACATATGACGTGATCGTCATCGGCGGCGGTCATGCCGGCTGTGAGGCCGCGGCGGCTTCTGCCCGGGTCGGGGCCGCCACGCTCCTGGTCACCCACAAGCTCGAAACCATCGGCGAGATGTCCTGCAATCCCGCGATCGGCGGGCTCGGCAAAGGGCATCTCGTGCGCGAGATCGATGCCCTCGACGGGATCATGGGCCGCGCGATCGACCAGGGCGGGATCCAGTTCCGCATGCTCAACCGCACGAAGGGTCCTGCTGTTTGGGGGCCGCGCGCCCAGGCGGACCGGAAACTCTACCGCCAGGCGATACAGGATCTCCTGGCCGAGCAGGACAATCTCGATATCCTCGGCGCGGGTGTCGACGACCTGACCCTCGATGGGGAGGGTCGCGCCACCGGCGTGGTCCTTTCGGACGGACGCACGATCGTGGCGGGGTCCGTTGTTCTGACCACCGGCACCTTCCTGCGCGGCGTCATCCATATCGGTGAGACCCAGACCCCCGCCGGCCGCTTCGGCGAGGCGCCGTCGATGGGACTGTCGAAGACCCTGGAAACCACCGGTTTCGCGCTCGGGCGCCTGAAAACCGGGACTCCGCCCCGCCTCGACGGGCGGACGATAGATTGGGACGGTCTGGACCGGCAGCCCGGGGACACCCCCCCGGTGCCGTTCTCCTATATGACCGAGGCGATCACCACCCCGCAGATCGACTGCCACATCACCCACACCACGCCCGAGGCCCATGACCTGATCCGGGCCAATCTCGACCGGGCGCCGATCTACTCCGGCCAGATCGAAAGCGGGGGCCCGCGATACTGCCCCTCGATCGAGGATAAGGTCGTTCGTTTCGCCGATAAGCAGCGCCACCAGATTTTCCTCGAACCCGAGGGGCTGGATGACGACACGGTCTATCCGAATGGGATTTCCACGTCGCTGCCCGAAGACGTCCAGTTGGCGATGCTGAAACTGATCCCCGGGCTGGAGAACGCGACGGTATTACGGCCCGGTTACGCCATCGAATATGATTTCGTGGATCCGCGGGAATTGGGCACTACTTTGGAAACAAGTCGGATTCCCGGGCTTTTCCTGGCGGGTCAGATCAATGGCACGACCGGTTACGAGGAGGCCGCGGGGCAGGGCCTGGTGGCCGGCATGAATGCCGCTTTGAAGGCTTCGGGCGGTGCGAAACGTTTCCAGCCCGATCGCGCGCAATCCTATATCGGCGTCATGATCGATGATCTGGTGACCCGGGGTGCGGACGAGCCCTACCGGATGTTTACCTCGCGCGCCGAGTACCGGCTCCTGTTGCGCGCCGACAATGCGGACCAGCGCCTGACCCGTCTGGGTGTCGAGCTCGGCTGCGTTGGGCCGGACCGTGCGGTGGTGTTCGAGACGAAGTTGGCGACCCTTACAGCGGCCCGTGAGATTCTTGAATCCGTTAACGCCACGCCCAATACCCTTGCCCAACAGGGGATACGGATCAATCAGGATGGGGTGCGCCGGACCGCGTTCGACCTGCTGTCCATGCCCGACACGAGTTTCGAGACGGCCGTCGGCGTGTGGCCCGAACTCGAGACGATCTCGGCACCCGTCCGCGCGACGATGGAGATCGAGGCGAAATACGCGCGCTATCTCGATCGTCAGGCCGCCGACGTGGCGGCCTATCGGCGCGACGAGGCCCTGGCGTTGCCGGACGGGTTCGACTATCGATCGGTCCCGGGGCTGTCGAACGAGATATCGGAGAAGCTCGGCCGGCTCCGCCCCGAGACCCTGGGGCAGGCCGGCCGCATTCCCGGTGTGACGCCGGCCGCACTCGTGGTCCTGCTCCGGCATGTGAAGCGTTCCCACCGGGTTAGCGCCGCGTAGTACTTTTCCGGGTAGTGCCCAACATGTAGGGGTTGGTGCAAAGTATTATCCTTGGTATAGGGGGCGCATGAATTCTCCTCTTCCATTGTCCCGCGCATTGTCCCGCCAGGAGTTTGCCGATTTGGCGCGCGAACGCCTGGATGTTTCACGTGAAACATTCGATCTGGAAACGATGGATCGCCTCGACGTTTATGCGGAAACGCTCAAGACCTGGCAGCCGCGCATCAATCTGGTCTCCAATAAATCCCTCGACGATCTCTGGCGCCGGCATTTTCTCGATTCCGTCCAGCTCACCAAATGGATATCTCCGGAAATGCGGGTGATCGACCTGGGCAGCGGGGCCGGGTTTCCGGGCCTGGTCCTATCCATTGTGACCGGTGCCCCGTTGGTCCTGGCCGAATCCGATTCCCGGAAATGCGCGTTTCTCCGCGAAATCCGCCGCCTGACGGAGGCGCCCGCAGAGATCGCCGAAGGCCGGATCGAAGATCTGGACGCCGGCGAAATGACGGGCGGGCCTTTCGATATTGTCGTGGCGCGGGCGCTCGCGCCGGTGACCGATCTCCTCGGCCATGCCGCGGGGCTCATGAAACCCGACGGCTTTTGCCTTTTTCTCAAGGGCGCCCAGGCCGATCGCGAATTGACCGACGCGTCCGAATTCTGGAATATACAAGTGGAGCAGCACCAGAGCCTGTCCGATCCGGATGGCGCGGTGCTTAAGATAGGGAATCTGACACGTGTCTGATCACAGCATCACCGACCGTCCCGCCATCGACCGTCTCACCAACCCGCCCGCAGAACGCCCGACCAACGGGCCGTTCCGGCCCGAAGGCCCGGCCCGCGCACGGGGAACCCGAACGATCGCCGTTGCGAATCAGAAGGGCGGCGTCGGCAAGACCACCACCGCGATCAACCTCGCGACCGGATTGGCCGCCTGCGGGCAAAGTGTCCTCGTGGTCGATCTCGACCCCCAGGGAAATGCCTCCACGGGCCTGGGTGTTTCGGATTATGAAACAGATGTGTATGACGTCCTGATCGGCGGCGGCCGGTTCGACGACGTGATCTGCCGCTCGGAGATCCCGGGGCTCGATGTCGCGCCGGCGTCTGCGGATCTCGCCGGCGCCGAAATCGAGCTGATCGATATCCCGCACCGTGAGGCGCGCCTGCGCGAAACACTCGCACCGGTTCTCGGCCGCTATGACTATGTCCTGATCGACTGTCCGCCGGCGCTCGGCCTGCTCACCATCAACGCCCTCGTCGCGGCGGACTCAGTCCTCGTACCCCTGCAGTGTGAGTATTTCGCACTCGAGGGGATGACGCGGCTGATGAAATCCATCGAACGCATTCGCCGGGCCTACAACGAGAGCCTGAACATTCAGGGCATCGTGTTGACCATGTATGACAGCCGGAACAACCTCTGTCGTTCGGTCGAGGCCGATGTCCGGGCGCATTTCCACGATCGGGTTTACAAGACCGTCATCCCGCGCAATGTGCGTCTGTCCGAGGCGCCGTCCTACGGAAAGCCGGCCCTGGTCTACGACCTGGCCTGCTCCGGCGCCCAGGCCTATGCCCGGCTTGCCGCGGAACTCCTGCGCCGCGAAGGTGTCGGGCCGATCGGGGAGGCAGCCGAATGAGCGAGCCCACCGCGAGGCCTCGGCTCGGTCGCGGTCTTTCGGCCCTTCTGGGTGACGACGGCGAGGATTATCAGGAACTGGACAAGGCCAGGCCGGCGCGTGAGTTGCCGATCGAGCAACTCCACCCGGGCCGTTTTCAACCGCGGACCAACTTCGACGAGGCAGAACTCGCCTCTCTCGTCGAATCCGTGCGCGAGAAGGGTATCCTCCAGCCCATCCTCGTCCGACGCGATCCCGTGCAGGCCGATCTGTATGAGATCATCGCCGGGGAGCGGCGCTGGCGTGCCGCGCAACGCGCAAAACTCCACGAAGTGCCGGTCATCATTCGTGAGCTCGATGACCAGTCGGCTCTCGAGGTCGCCCTGATCGAGAACATCCAGCGCGAAGACCTCTCCGCGATTGAAGAGGCCGAAGGCTATCAACGCCTGATGGATGTTTTTGCTCACACCCAGGATGCGCTGGCCAAAGCCATGGGGAAGAGCCGCAGCCATATCGCCAATCTGTTGCGCCTGTTGACCCTCCCGGAGGAGGTGCGGCAAATGGTGGACTGCGGTGAACTCACAGCAGGGCATGCGCGGGCCCTCGTCGGGCGTGAAGACGCAGTGGAACTGGCGCGCCAGATCGCACGCGACGGAATGACCGTCCGGGACATCGAGGGACGGGTCAGCAAATCGGTCAAACGCAAGGCGCCAAAGAAGGCCGCCCCGGATAAAAGCACGGACACACTCGCACTCGAGCGCGATCTGTCGGATGTTCTCGGCCTGAAGGTATCGATCAACGCGCGTGGTGATGAAAGCTCAGGTCAGGGCGTTCTGGCGATCGAATTCATGTCGTTTGATCAGCTCGACGATGTTCTGCGGCGGCTCAATCGAAACGGCCGTACCGAGGCCCGTGATTCTGCGGAAACCGATGGAATCGGAATCCCAAAAAACATTAATTCTTAATATATTACAATTACTTACGACTATTTCGTGCGTCGCATACTGGCGATTGCGTAAAGCGTGCGGCCGCACGCGGCATGTGACGGCACGCCAGTTGTCTTGAGCACCAGCTCGGCCTCGCCGAGACGTGCGAGGGCAAGTTCCAGCTGTCCACGTGACCAGTTACGCGCCTGGTGCTGGAACGGCCCCGATTGTTTCCAGAACACCGGTGGCCGCAGCTTCTTCGACGCCTCTTCGTAACGGACCCCGGATTCCATCTGTCCTGCGACGCGATGGAGCCGCTGGAAATGACGTTGGGTGGCGCGAATCAGGCCTATCGTTTCTCCGCCTTCGGCCCAAAATCGTTCAATGGCCCGGTCGAGTTGTCCGATATCTCCACCCGCCGCGGCGAACACTGTATCGTCCAGGGTCGTTGCCCCGATGTCACCAACGGCGGCAAGCACATCGGCCTCCGAGGCCGTCTGCTCGGGGCCTACAAACAGGACCAGCTTTTCAATCTCGCGCCGGTTGGAAAGCCTGTCGTCTCCCAAAAACCCGGTCAGGGTGCGCAGCGCATCGGATTCGATTCTGATTCCGGCCTCCGACAATAGCCCCCGGGCGAGCCTTGCACGTGCCTCTTCGTCATCTGCGTAACAGGGCAGGGCGGCGCAATCGTCACGCTTCTCACAGAGTTTCCGTAGGCTGGACCGCCCGGTGAGCGCGCCCGCCTCGATCAACGCAACGGCGTTCATGTTCGCCTCTGCGCCGGCGTCCAATGCGCTCTCGAGACTTTTCGTCAGACCGTCCGCGCCATCGCGCACGGTTACGAGGCGTCGGTCGCCACCGAAGGAAAGGGCGAGAAGTTCGTCAGCCAGCCGCGTGGGCGTCTCTGCAATTGCCGCACCGGTAAGTTCTGCGGCCCGGAATGGATCCGATGGGTCGTCAATAATCTTGCGGGCCAGGCTGTTGGAATGCTCGCGCACGAGACCCGCATTGGGGCCGTATACCAGTATGGCCGAGATGCCCGGGTCCGGGTTTGCGACAAAACCCGTAACGCGTCCGGCCGATATCTTCATCGTTGGGCAGGCGCCGTTGCTGGGTTCTCTGTCCGCGACAGGAATAACGACAGCCGATCGACGATCCCATCGGCGATGTCTCGCGCACCCCGGCGGCGCGCATCCTTCTCCGCGGCAAGTGTCGCAAAGTCGGATACCAGAATATCAAAGCCGTTGGATGATCGGATTTGGCCCGACATCAGGACATCACCTGAGCCAGATTGGGTCAAAACAAATTGCGCCCTGAGGATCAGGTTTGCGCGGGTTGCACTGGCGTCACGGCGGACAGCCAGGTCTTGCCTGGATTCGTCCACCTCAACAGTAACAACGTATTGCGGTTCCTGGGCCGGTCGAGGGGTAAGCCGGTTTGTCAGTTCGATTCGGACGAGCTGGCCCAACCGGTCGGCAATGGGAGCCACGAACACGCGGCTCAGCAGGTCTTCCGTCGCGACGCCGTTGTCCTGCTCGCCATAGAGCGGTTCGAAGCCACAGGCGGACAGGCCAAGCAGGGCCGCGACAAGAAGGGTGCGCCACCTAGACAACGAAGTTGACCAGCTTGTTTGGTACATAGATGACCTTCCGCACGTCACTGTCACCAATCGAATCCGCCACATTCTGCGCGGCCCGGGCGGCGGTTTCTGCTGCCGCCTGATCCGCACCCGCGGCAAGTTCCACCGTACCACGCAGCTTACCGTTCACCTGAATCGCCAATGTCACGCTATCGGCCACGAGGAGCGAAGATTCCGCGATTGGCCATCGCTCATCGCAAAGGAGCGTTTCGCGACCAAGGGCTTTCCACATTTCCTCGGCCAGGTGGGGCATCATCGGCCCGATGAGCCGCACGATCGTCTCCAGCGCCTCGCGGAGCACAGGTCCCGAGACGTCCGCTTTCTTGAGGGCGGCGGAGACGGCATTGACCAGCTCATAAAGATGGGCGACGGCGCGGTTATAGTGGAACCGCTCAAGGTCGTCGGTGACGTCGGCAATTGCCTGATGGACTGCGCGGCGCAGTGCCGCCGACGCCGGGTCGTCGCCGCCCGCGTTTGTTTCGCTATTTGTTTGGAGTGCGGGAAGGCCGTCGAGGATGATGCGGGAAATCCGATTGACGAACCGGAAGGCGCCCTGGGCCCCCGAATCGGTCCATTCCATGTCCCGGTCCGGCGGGCTGTCCGACAAGATGAACCAGCGCGCCGTGTCGGCGCCGTATGCGGCGATGACGTCGGTGGGGTCGATCGTGTTTTTCTTCGATTTCGACATCTTCTCGATGCGCCCGACCGTCACCGGCGCACCATTGTCGATCCGCGCGAACCCGCCATCCGCATTCTCGGCCACGCGCTGGGGCTCCAGCCACTCACCGCTGTCGTCGCGATAGGTCGCATGGTTGACCATGCCCTGGGTGAACAACCCGGCAAATGGCTCGTCGAGTTTGAGGTGGTTAGTCTCGCGCATCGCCCGCATGAAAAAGCGGGAATACAGGAGATGTAGAATCGCATGCTCGATCCCGCCGATATACTGGTCGACCGGTAACCAATACTCGCTCGCCTCCTGTGTGACCGGCGTGTCGGCATCGGGGGAGCAGAAACGTGCGAAGTACCAGGACGAATCCATGAAGGTGTCGAAGGTGTCTGTGTCCCGCTCGGCGGGCTTGCCACACGACGGGCAATCGACATGCTTCCAGGTCGGGTGCCGATCGAGCGGATTACCAGGTGATTTGAAGTCGATATCTTCGGGCAGGACGACCGGCAGTTCGTCCTTGGATACGGGCACGACACCGCAGTCTGCGCAATGCACGACCGGGATCGGGCAGCCCCAGTAGCGTTGCCGCGAGACAAGCCAGTCGCGCAAACGATAGTTGATCGTGCCCTCGCCCTGGCCGGCAGCAGCCAGGCGATCGATCACCGTGCGCTTGCCGGCATCCACATCCAGGCCGTCGAGAAAGTCTGAATTCGCGAGTTTGCCGTCGTCGGTGAAGGCGTCGTTGCCAACGTCAAAACTGCTGGGGTCGGCGCCGTCGGGAATGACGACGGGCAGCACGGGCAGGTCATAGGCGTGGGCAAAATCGAGATCACGTTGATCATGTGCCGGGCAGCCGAAGATGGCGCCGGTCCCATATCCCATGAGGACGAAGTTCGCGATGTAGACAGGCAGCTCGATGCCATCGGCAAACGGGTGTTTGACCCTGAGACCGGTATCGTAGCCCCGCTTCTCGGCGGTCTGGATGGCTTCTTCACTGGTGCCGAGCTGGCGGCATTCCTCAATGAAGGTGGCCGCCTTCGGGTCGCTTTGTGCGACCTCCTCGGCGAGCGGATGGTCGGCAGCGATGGCACAGAAGCTGGCACCGAAAATCGTATCGGGCCGTGTGGTGTAGACCCGCAGCGGCGTGTCGCGTTCGTCGGTGAACGCAAAATCAATATGGGCACCCTCGGAGCGGCCAATCCAGTTTTCCTGCATCGCGCGGACCTTGGGTGGCCAGCGGTCGAGGGTTTCAAGCGACGCCAGCAGCTCGTCGCTGAACGCCGTGATCCGACCGAACCATTGCGAGAGACGCCGCCGCTCGATCGGCGCACCTGAGCGCCAGCCCTTCCCGTCGATCACTTGCTCGTTTGCAAGAACCGTGTTGTCCACAGGATCCCAATTCACCCAGCCGTCCTGGCGGTAGACCAGATCTTTGGCGAGGAAGTCGATGAACATCGCCTGTTCGTGGCGATAATAGGAAGGATCACAGGTCGCGAACTCGCGGCTCCAGTCGATCGACAGACCCATCGCCTGAAGCTGCTCGCGCATCGTCGCGATGTTCTCATAGGTCCAGGCCGCCGGATGGACCTTCTTTTCCATCGCCGCATTCTCTGCGGGCAGACCGAACGCGTCCCAACCCATCGGGTGCAGGACATTGAACCCCTGCGCGCGCTTGTAACGCGCGACGACGTCGCCGAGCGTGTAGCAGCGTAGATGCCCCATATGAATGCGACCCGATGGATAGGGAAACATCTCAAGGACGTAATATTTTGGTTTGTCGGAGTCGACCTCGACCTCGAACGTGCCGCGCGCCGTCCAGGCGGCCTGCCATTTTTGCTCGGCTTCGCGAAAATTATACCGTTGTGACATGGCCGGAAACCTTCTCGGCGCCTGAGGGGCTCAGACGCGGCGGCTCAGAAAATTAAGTGTCGGATAGCGGGACCGAACGGCGACGTACTCCGTTAGCCGTCCGGCCGGGAAATTCGAAGCTCGCGCGCGCGTGTGAGAATTGCATTCTCGAGGCTGGTCGATGTGTTCTTGCCGGTGTTCGCGTCCAGCCACCCGGCACCCTCTTCCCGCTTCTGGCGGAACACGGAGACGCGGACGCCGTCGGACCGGAGCTCTCTGCCCAGAATGAAGACGGTGACTTTGAATCGCTCTGTCGGACTTTCCGGGGGTGCGTACCAGTCCGTGATGATGACGCCACCAAATGGGTCGGCCGATGACAGTGGCAGGAACGAAAGCGTGTCGAGTGACGCCCGCCACAGCAATGCGTTTACGCCGATGCCCGAATTTGTGGGTTCATCGCTGCCACCCCCGAGGAGGTTGATGTCGCCGAACAGTTTGCCGCCGCTCTTGAGATCCTTGTCCTCGAAGCTTTCGGCATCGGCGGATTCTGATTCAATGCCTGCGCATGCCGTCAGGCCCATCAGGAGAAGGGCGGCGGCAACGCGCAACGTGTGTTTGGGACTCATGGTTCGAACCCGATATGCAGCTGTTTCAGACATTCAGTGGCGTCGTGAAACCAAGTGCCGAATCATTAGCAGAGATTCAGGCACAAAAAAACAGGGCGACAGTAATCTGCCGCCCTGCTTTCTCGTCAAGCTGTAAAGAAGCTTAGAAGACGAAACGGTTGACGAGCAGGAAGCCCTTACCGTCGTTGTCTGTCGTGCCACCGGCAGCGGCGGTCGACGGGTTCTCGATGTTGTTGAACGTCAACTCGGCGCGAAGGGCCCAGCCCGGAGCAACAGCATAACCGGCACCAAGACCATAACGTGTGACCTCGGTATCCCGGGCGTTCGTGTTGTCCTTCTCACCCTTGAGGTACCAGGCACTGACACCCCACGGACCGGCCTGATAGCCGACACCGACGCTGTACTGGTCACCCGAGTCTGCACCGGCAGCCGTCTGGGCCGCGGTCAGGGTTGAGTCACCATAGTCGCGATAGTGAGCAGCGACCGTGAAGCCAGCGACGTCGACCTTACCGCCGACACCCCAGATGGAGAGATCTTCGATCTCGGCACCAGTGGCACCTTCGTCAGAGCCGGTTTCCCAGCCCGCCGAAATGCCAACACCAACATTGTCGAACTTGCCGACATAGTTGGCCGCCAGGCCGAGAACATTCTCGAAGTCGCCGTCGGAGTCGGAGTCAGAGGTCGCCGGACCGCCAGACTCTTGACCCGAATCCGGGGTCCAGGAAGCACCGATCTGGAAGCCCGAGAAACGCGGCGAGAAGTAGGTCGCCTTCGTGGCATCCGAGGTCGTGAAGACCTGCCAGTCCGCACGGGAGATAAGGTTATCTGCACCGTTACCGTCGAACACGGTGTTCAGGTCGCCCAGACCACCGAACGGTCCGCCAGCACCCTTGGTCGCGTTCCACGCGCCAAGCTGCATACGGTTCGTTGCGTCGTCCTGATCGCCAAGCTCGATCCGGCCCCAGGCATCGCTGTCCAGGAACGCCCAAGCTTCGTCAGCGGCACCGCCACGATCGGCGTTGGCCGTCGAGGAGTCAGCAGCACCGGCGTTCAGCTCGATGTTGACACCATATTTGATGCCGTTGTCGGCAGAAGCCGAGGCACCGATGTGGATTTCGGATTCACTGACGGTGAGACCATAGCCACGACCGTTGGTCAGGCTGGCATCCTCATCACGCAGATAGGCGGAGAACCAAAAGACACCGCCGAGAGTTACGTTCATGTTGTCGCGCGAACCCACCGTGCCGGCATTTGCCGGAGCAGCGAGAAGCGTGGCACCTACGATAGCCGTCGTGGCTAGTAGAGCTTTCTTCATAATAAACCTCCAAATTTATGGACTTGCGTCCGCGAGTGGCCCTTTAGGGCCCGTTCAGCTTCGACACAACTGGCGTATTCGCGGACGCCAGACACCTGTTACGAAGCCTTGCGAAGGATAAAACCCCGGAAGTCCGGGCGGTGCAATGAAATCCGTGATTATTCCGCAACGAATTCCATCGATTGTTGCATTTAAACAACAGTCGATAAGCGCCTTGAATCGTTGGAACTGTCTATTGCGTGCCGAACATTCGTTCGGCCGTGTGCCTATATCGGCGCAATCACCCGCATCGAAGCCAGGTCCTGGATCAGCTTGGTGCGTGCCGCCGCCGCGAGACCGGGGAAGGCTTCGGCGAACTCGTCGCCCGAAAACTGTCCGGCGGCCACGATCCACGCGACCGGATCGACGATGTCATTGGGGATGGGCACCTGGCCCTTGGCGCTCTCCAGCAGCGCCTTGCCGTCCTTCTGGACGATCTTGAGGCTTTTCACCGACACCTCGAAACGGTCTGTGCTGTTTTCCGTCAGCGCATCGCCGGGCAGATCGAACCCGCCGCGATGATAGTGAAACGCGTCGTGCATGGGCGCGATCGCGGCCTTGAAGGCTTCACTCTTGCCGATCCGGGCGACGGCATCAATGAGGCTGTCGATCCAGGCGTCTTGCGCGTCGTTGCCCGTGCCCCGCAGCGGGATGTTGGACCGCACGACCGGGTCTGCGAGCGAATGTTCGAACAATAGCGTCAAGACGTCGATCCCGATGACATGGGTGACGCCGAGGGACAGGTGGATGCAGCCTTCGCTCGAGGCGAGCGCGTCATGATACTGGCCGCGCGGGATATAGAGGATGTCGCCCGGACGCAGGGTCACCTGTTCGAGCAGGTCGCCACGATGCTGCGCGTTGAAGGCGTCGTCGACATTCTTGTACGCATCATTGGCGATAGGGTTTTCGAGGCGCCCTTCATAGATGTTCCAGACCTTCTCGCCTGCGACATGCAGGGCGAACACCTCATGGGTGTCGAAATGGGTCGGGAATGCCTGGTGGGTTTTCCAGGAACAATAAAGGTTGCTCTGAACCTTTGCGCCGAGCCGTTTCTCGAGCGCGTCGGTGACCGCGACCAAACCCGGCGTGAGCGTGTCGATATCGTTGGCCACGATCGAGGCGCCGCGCCGCAGCCAGCTTTTGACCTTCTCGGAATCGGGCTGCATCGTCTGCTGGTTGTTGCGGTCGATGGCCGGGCGGCAATATTTCTCGACCGGAACCGGCTCGGTGTCGAGATAGAGCTTCAGATTGCTCGGGCTCCAGATCGCGGTCATGTTGAGGATCTCGCTCAACGCGTCCCAGGTCATGACGTCGTCGAGCTTGTCCGGCATTGGCGCCGGGATATGCAGCGGCTTTTGATCGTGATACTCGGCGAAGAACGTATCTTCGCCGATGGGCCCGATCAGGTCTGCGAATGTATCGATTCGTTTTGCCATGAGACCCTTATAATACGACAAGCAGCGCGCGAACATCGCGTTCGCAAAACGGAGGTTTGGGTGTCCATCGAAGCAGATATTGCGCAACGGCTCAAAGATGTCACGGGGCGCCTCGATGCCGCCGCGGCGCGGGCCGCGCGCGCGCCCGGAGATGTCACGCTCATCGCCATCAGCAAGACACAGCCCGACGCGCGGATTGCCGCCGCGCTCGCCGCCGGCCAGCGCGTGTTCGGCGAAAACCGTGTCCAGGAGGCCGCGACCCATTGGGCCGCACGGCGCGAAACTGTCGCAGGCCTCGAGCTTCATCTGGTGGGGCCGCTGCAAACCAACAAGGTCAAGGATGCCGTCGCGCTGTTCGATGTGATCCAGACGGTCGACCGGCCCAAGCTGGCCGAGCATCTGGCACGCGAGTTTGCCCGCGCCGGCACGCCGCGCCGCTGCTTCGTGCAGGTCAACACCGGCGAGGAGCCGCAGAAAGCCGGCATTGTGCCTGCGGAGGCCGACCGCTTTATTGCCGAATGCCGGGCGCTCGAGCTGCCGGTCGAAGGCTTGATGTGTCTCCCGCCGGCCGACGAACCCGCCCCGCCCCATTTCGTGTTGCTGGGAGAGATCGCGGCGCGCAACGGCCTGTCGGGATTGAGCATGGGCATGTCCGCCGATTTCGAGGCGGCAGCCGAACTCGGCGCGACCCATGTGCGTGTCGGCACCGGGGTGTTCGGTCCGCGGGTGCCGCAGACCTAAGAACCCCTAGTCGTTTCGAATATCGATCATCATGTCCGGGGTCAGGCGCGGCGCCAGCGTCAGCAATGGCTCACGCGGCAGGGCGACGCAGCCCTCAGTGGGCCCCATTTCGGGTGAGGCGCAGTGCAGGAAGATGGCACTGCCCATCCCGGCGACCGGCGGCGCGTCGTTGTGGCCGAGGATCACGAGCAGATCGTAGAGCCCGTCGTCGCGCCACATTTTCTCAGCCGATGCGTCATAGGGCAGCGTGACCGCGCGGTTGTAGGCCGGGTCGGCGGGGTCGTCGCACCAGCCGTCGGCTTTTTCGATGGGCTTCGCGGTGAGAGGCGTGTCGGGCAGGGTGAGCCGGTCGGCGCGGTAGCGGATTTCGCGCAGGGCGAACCGGCCGACGGGCGTGGCGCCGTCACCCTCGCGCTTGTCGCGGCGGATGCCCGAACGCCCCAGCGCGCAGTCATGGCTCTCGCCGAACAGCTCCAGCGTGCCGTGGTGCCCGTTCGTGGGCGTGACGAGGATATCCATGGTGGGATTTTAGACCGGGCGCGGCCGGGCCGCGAGACTTAGGAGGGCCCGTTGAGCGCGGATTCGCCGCGCGCCTTGGTCAGCGCGTCGTATTTGCTCAGCGCATCGAGGATGGCATTTCCCACCCACGGCTTGGTCCCGCCGATTTCCGGCGCGGCGCCGTTTTGCAGGGCCTCATTCATGGTTGCGGCGTCGCGCAGGGCCTCATTGACCCAGTTTGTCGGCAATGCGCGCGCATTCGCGTCGGTTTTGGGCTCGGGGGTCGTGGGTGCGTCGCTATTTATCATTTGATCAATAACAGCCGTTTTCACGACTTTGGGTGCAGCCGGGGTCGCCAACGCGGCGTTGACCGGCGGTGGCGCGGGTATGACCGGGGCCGCCGGCGTCATGACCGGCGGCGCCAACGACATGGGCGCGGCGCGGACGCTGGCGAGTGCGGGCGGGCCGGCCAGAACGATGTCGGTATCGGTTCGTCCGCCAGCGTTGGCCTGTTGGGCGGCGATCTTCGGTTCGGAATCGCCCGAGACCATGGCCAGGGCGTGGCCCATGAGGTCGTCGCCCGACGCCTGCTCGAAGATCGCGTTCGCGGTGGCCGAGGCCAGCCCGATCGGGCCGCCGAACAGGCCGCCGCCGAGGATCCGCGCCGACGGGCTGATCTCATCGCCGGTGATCTCGCGATACAGGTTGGAGACCAGCGGGATGTGCTGCAGCGGGTTGATGACATCGAGCAGGGTCTCGAAGAAGCCCTCTTCCTCGCCGCCCTCACCCTTGGCGCCGCCGCCAATGCGCGCGATGGCATCCACCCCGAAGGTGGGGTCGTGGAAGCCGAGCATGGCTTCGGATTGGGCGATGTTGTCGATCAGACTCATGTCCTGAGCGACGTTGCAAGCGCGGGGCCACCTGCCAGCCACGCCCGCGGTTTAAAAGTTCACATTAAATCAGTGGGTTGCGGCGCAGGCGGATCGCGTCCGGCGGCGCCAACCCGGCATTATTTGCCCGGTGGTGTGATCAAATGACCCGCGCGGGACTTCTTCGTCGCCAGATAAAATTCGTTGTGCTCGTTCGACGGGAAGCTGTGTTCGACCCGCTCGACGACGTCGATCTGCCATTCGCGCAGGGCCGCGACCTTGTCGGGATTGTTGGTCAGCAGGCGCACTGCGGCCACGTCGAGCTGGTGCAGCATTTCTGCCGCGGGCCGGTACAGCCGCTCGTCGGCCTCGAAACCGAGCTGCTGGTTGGCCTCGATGGTGTCGAGGCCCTGATCCTGGAGCGTGTAGGCGCGGAGTTTGTTGACCAGGCCGATGCCCCGGCCCTCCTGGGCCAGATACAGAACGATACCGCCACCCTGCTTGCCGATCTCCTGAATGGCGCCGCGCAGCTGGTCGCCGCAATCGCAGCGCAGGCTGCCCAGCAGGTCGCCGGTGAAGCATTCCGAATGCAGGCGCACGAGGACCGGTGCGGCCGTGTCGGGTGCGCCGATGATGATGGCCAGATGCTCGCGCCCGCCGTCACTGGGGCGGAAGGCGACGATCTCGACATTGTCGTTGGCATCCAGCGGCACGCGGGCGGAACCGACGCGCTGGAGGGTGCGCGCCTCGATCTCCTGATAATTGCGCACATGTTCGAGCTCGACCATCAGCAGGGATTCGGATTCGGCCCAGGACGGCAGATACTCAAGCCGCTCGGTCGGCACCGGCGCGACCACGGCCGCAGGCAGCAGGCCGGCGAGCTTGAGCAGTTCGATCGCGCCGGTTTCGTTTGCATCTCTGCCGGGGGCGCCGGGCCGCGTGGCCGGGTCGATCTGGGAGATGGAGACCGCAGATACGGGCCGCTCGGACTGCGGGCCGGCCGGGTCGGCCATCATCCGCACCGTCTCGGCGGTCATGCCCTCGGCGAGCGACACGCGGACCGCGCCATCGGGATTGTCGGTCAGGCCCAGCACGACCGCGCGCCGCCCGGTCAGCAGCAGGGAGGAAGAGGCCTTCGAAAGCCCGGCGATGTGCGCCAGCTGGCTCGCCGACGCGCCCTCGGCCGGGTGGACCAGCAGGGCCTGGTCCGGCCCCAGCAGGATAATGGTCGCGCCCCGGCGCAGATCGGAGATCGCGCGTTCGACGGGCTGGAGCGTGTTGGGAAGCTGCTGCATCACGGGTTCTGCTGGTTCGAGGTGACGCGGAATATGCGCCAACCGTGATCGGTCGGCAATACGGGCGGCGAACTTGTCTCGGCACGCGATCCGGCGCCTGAATCCCGCCTGCGCTCTCTTGAATGTGAACGATCGTGAGGCCCCGGATCGGGGGGTTCACCTCTTGCAATGGGCCCCCGCGACGCCACGTTTGTAACAACCAAAGGGGGCCGTCATGGCGAAAGCGATCTGGAACAACACCGTCCTTGCCGAAAGCGAGACTTACGAGACCGTCGAGGGGAACATCTATTTCCCGATGGACGCGCTGAACAAGGAATTCTTCAAGGAGAGCGCCACGACGACCGGCTGCCCCTGGAAGGGCACGGCGAAATATCTTTCCGTGGATATCGAGGGCGAGGTCAACGCCGACGCCGCGTGGTATTATCCCGATCCGAAATCGGCTGCGGAAAACATCCGCGACCACGTCGCCTTCTGGCGCGGCGTTCAGGTGAGTGCGTAAACATGGCGAGCTTGGCGATGGCAAATGTGATGGAAACAAAATCCCCGAACGGCAAGAAGATCCTGTTGATCGATGATGACGACGCGTTGCGCGATTCCCTGTCGGAGCAGCTGCGGCTGCACGTGGAGTTCGTCACCACCGAGGCCGTCACGGCCGCCGAGGCGCTCGAGGTAACCAAGGACGAATATTTCGACGCCATCCTGCTCGATGTCGGCCTGCCCGACATGGACGGGCGCGAGGTCTGCCGCCTGCTGCGGCGTAACGGCGTGAAGTCGCCGATCATCATGCTGACCGGCCACGACACCGATGCCGACCAGATCCTCGGCCTCGATGCGGGTGCGAACGATTACATCGCCAAGCCGTTCCGCCTGAATGTCCTGCTCGCGCGTCTGCGGGCGCAGTTGCGCCAGCATGAGCAGAGCGAGGACGCGGTCTTCACCATCGGCCCCTACACCTTCCAGCCGGCCCAGAAGATTCTGGTCGACGGCGAGCAGCGCAAGGTGCGGCTGACCGAGAAGGAAACGGCGATCCTCAAATATCTGTATCGCGCCGGCGACAAGGTCGTCAGCCGCGACACGTTGCTGGGGGAAGTCTGGGGCTACAATGCCGGCGTCACGACCCACACGCTCGAGACCCATGTCTATCGCCTGCGCCAGAAGATCGAGGCCGACCCGTCGAACGCGCGGATTCTGGTCACCGAGCCGGGCGGCTATCGCCTGGTGCCGTAGGCGGATTCAGCAAAACAATCGCCGTCCTCACCCTGAGCCTGTCGAAGGGCGAGGACCTGGCCCCCATGCTTCGACAAGCTCAGCATGAGGCCCTGTCTCAGGCGTCGGCGTTCAACTCGCGGATGCGCACCCCGAGATAAAGCGTGCCCACGATCGTCGCGCCCGCGATGACGACGAACGTATAGGCGACGGTGATCCAGTCGCCGGTCAGCTCGAACATGCCCGCCGCGATGAGCGGCCCCGCGAGGATGCCCAGATAGCGCCCGGTCAGGACGACGGCGAAGGCGTCGGTCCCGGCACGATGGCCGCCGACCAATGTCGAGGGCAGCGCCCAGAGTGACGTGGGCGTCAGGCCCGCGGCGATCCCCCAGACGACCAGGCTCGAAAGCCCGATGACCGGGTGGCCGGCAAACGGGATCATCGCCCAGCCGACGGCCTGGAGTGCCAGCGCAAACGTCAGCAGCTTGATGACGCCGACGCCGGTCTTGAGGATTATCCCGCCGATCAGCGAGAACACCAGCAGCACGATCACCGGGATCTGGTTGATCAGCACCGCGCCGTCTGCACTGAAGGCGCGGACGTCCACCAGATAGACCGGCAGCCAGGTGAAGTAGCCCATGAACTGGGCCTGCCAGAGGAAGAAGAGCGAGGCCGCGACCCAGAGCGCGCGGATCTCTTTTGATGTCAGCGGCGCGTGTGTGGGTTGGGCGGGCGCATTGTCATCACCCGCGCGGGCCGCGCGGATATGGGCCACACCCGGGACGGTTCCCCGTTTGACGATCCACCAGGTCCACAGGGCTACCGCGACAGTGGCCAACCCGCCGAACCACCAGACCGGCTGCCAGATATCGATGGCGACCGAGGGCTGGGCGACGATGTTGGCGACCAGCTGGCCGACGGGAATCCAGGTCGCCTGGGCGGCGATGACGATGGGTAGATGGCCGGGCCCGGCGCTCATGTTGGCGAAGGCCGGCATGCAGACGGCGAGCACCGCCGCACCGAACCCCTCGATCAGCCGCGAGGTGAGCATCACCGTGCCGCTCTCGGGGAAGGCGAGCCCGAGCACCGTGCCCGCGAGCATCAGGCCGAAGGCCGCCATGAGATAACGCTGGGCGCCGTCGCGTCGGATCGCGCGGCCGACCCGCACGCTGATCAGCATGCCGGCGATGGCGAAGATCGACATGAAGCCGCCGGCGACGATCGTGTTGTAGCCGTAGATGTCGAACATCACCGGCAGGACCGGCGGCACCTTGAACTGGAAGTAGGCCGCGACGAAGCCCAGCACGATGCCGTAGGACACGCCGGTCCAGTTTGTCTGTGAGGTCTGGGTGGCGGGGTTGGACATGGGTGCTCTTGGGTGGGGTCGTCCATTATCGGTGCCTAAGCGGCACATAAACAGCGGAACTTTGAGCGCAAGGCGAGGCTCAGTCGTGCCCTAACCTCTGGCTGATTCTGTCGCCGAGAAAATCAAGGAACACCCGGACTTTTGGCGTGACGCCACGATGACTGGGATAGAGGGCATGAAATTCGACAGGCGGCAACGACCAGTCGGAAAGGATCTGCACGAGTCTGCCTTGTTGCTCCAGTTCCGCGCACAGATAACTTGGCAGGGATGCGATCCCCCCACCGCCCGCCACGATCTGGCACAGCGAGGGGAAATCGTTGATGGCCAATCGCGGCCGGATGGAAACCGTTCGGGTCGATTGCCGATCGGTTAGCCGCCAATTTGCAGGTGACGCGACATCACTCATCGTCAGGCAATCATGGTCGGCAAGATCGCCCGGATCGGCGGGAAGACCCCGCGCCGCCAGATAGGTCGGACTGGCGTATAGGCAGAACCGGCTTTCGCCTAAATGTTTCGAGATCAGGGTCGAGTCTTCCAGGTCGCCGACCCGAACCAGCAGATCGAACCCTTCTTCGAGGATGTCGATGCGACGGTTCGCCAGGACAATTTCGAGCTGCACGTCGGGGTATCGGCCCATGAACTCGGCCATCAGGGGGCTGAGAAGATGCTGGCCGGTGGTGACCGAGGCGCCGACGCGGAGCAGCCCCCGGGGGCTTTCCAGCATCTGGCTCACCGAAACGCTGGCGTGTTCGGCCTCGTCCTGTATGCGTTTGCAGTGCCGATAAAAGATCTCGCCGACCTCTGTGATCTTTACCGTTCGGGTGTTCCGCTCCAGCAAGCGCACACCGAGGGATTCTTCAAGCGCGGCAACGCGCCGACTGATTCTGGACTTGGGCACCCCCAGGGCCCGGCCCGCAGCGGAGAACCCGCCATGGTCCACCACCCTGGAAAATATCGCCATATCGTTCAGATCGATCATTGTTCTGTTTATAGAACAATTTGTCCTGTTTTTGGCATCTTACCTATTTTGGAGAACAGATTATCTATCCCGGTAGAACAAGGACAGCGCCGCCGTCGATGGGACGGCTGGGATCGTCCAGGCCCGGAGGACAGCGAACGATGCCCCATGAAAGATACAATGCCGACAACGCCGCGATGCTGCTGATTGACCATCAGGTCGGAACCGCGGGCTGGATGCACTCCGGGTCACGCGAAGAGATGAAGCGCAACACGCTCGCGCTCGCCAAGGCGGCCCGCGCCACAGGCATGCCCGTGGTGATGACGAGCAGCCAGGAAATACTGGTGGATGTCCAAGGGCCGCTTTTCCCGGAGCTCGAGCCGATCCTGCCGGAGGCCTTCGCCGCCCGCATCAAGCGCGGGGGCACCGTCGATTCGATGGCGGAGCCTGATTTCGCGAAAGCCGTGAAGGCGACCGGCCGTAAGAAGCTGATCATGGCCCGGCTGCTGACAGAGGTCTGTGTTGTCTACCCTGCCCTGAGCGCCGTCGAGGACGGCTACGAAGTTCAGGTGATCGCGGATGCTTCGGGCTCAGGCACCAAGGTCGGCAATGAGATTGCTTTGGATCGCATGCGTCAGTCAGGTGTTCACGTGGCCAGTACGATCCAGATCCTGTCCGAGATGGTGGCCGACTGGTCGAAGGGTCCCGGTCCGGAAATTCTCGGGGTGCTCGGCGAGCTGTACGCGGCCATCGAAGACGATTGAGACTTCGCGCAGCTGAGAGCGGCTTGTTCCGGTTGCCTAACATCCCCAAAGGAGAAAACGAATGAAGGCCATTCGTCGGGTAAATCATGTCGGCTTGCGCGTCAGGAATCTCGAGATTACCCGCAAGTTCTACGAACAATTGGGTTTTGAATTCATCGAAGGGCCGATCGGCCCCGAGCCGGTGGCCGTTATGGAGCACCCCACGGGAATCAATATCAATTTCATATTGAATGCCTCGGAGGATGCGTCGGAGGACAACATGCTTTCCGATCAGCCAACCAAACATACTGGCTTCACGCACATCGCACTCGAAATTGACGACCGGCCGGCCGTGGAGGCACGTCTCGCTGCGTTAGAGATTCCAATTACCGAGACGGTTGAGTTGCCGAACGGGACTGAATTTTTTTTCATACGTGATCCCGATAAGAACGTGATCGAGTTTCACAAACCCGCGGAAGGCGCGTGACCAGCAACGATCAGGCATCGCAGGCGCGGCCGCAGGGCCTCGCCACATTGATGATCGTCGATCAGGTCGCCTGAATTGGCTTCCTGGTTGTTGAGGCTCGAAGGGCTGGTCGCGAGCGCGCCGCATTTTGAAGAGGCGCTCGGATCTGAACTCTGGTTTGACCTGGCGTCCAAACGGCAGCAGCAGCCCGCATTCTGGAGACGGGTGATACTCGGCACTGCGTGTGTTTACCCGATGATCATCTTACTTAGCTGGGCCTTTGCCTTGATCATCGGAAGCTGGCCGCCGGCCGCGCAGATTTTCGCCGTGGTGGTTGTTCTGTCAACTTTGTTGACCTGGCCGATCATGCCGTATGCGACCCGGCTGCTAAAACCCTGGCTTTATGGGAATTGAGGCCGGCGGCGGCGAAGCCCGGCAGGACGCGCCAAGCGAGTTTGTCCGCGAGGCCTGCGTGGCGGGGTTGGGCCTTCTTTGCGAACTTTACGAACTCTTGTGGTTAGGCCGGGATGATGTCGTGCGGCATCTTGCGAAATAAGGGATCCGCTAATAGGTCGCCGGAGGATCGCGGGCCGCTATATCGGTCCGGCATTACCGGCTGCAGCAGAAATCGGGCAGTCTTCAGAACGATGTATTCTACTCTGTCATACTGCGCCTCGATGGCGCCGGCGTTCACGCTGTCTGACGCGCGCGTGCGCGCGGCGGATCAGACCGGATGAGCGACACCCACACGGATAGTGCGAAGGTCGAAGTCACCTTCTGGGGCGTGCGCGGTTCTATCGCCTGCCCCGGCCCCGAGACGAACCAGTTCGGCGGCAACACCTCTTGCGTCGAGGTGAAGTGTGGAGACGGCCGGGTCATCCTCGATGCCGGCACGGGCATCCGCCCGCTCGGCAACGCCCTGGGCGACACGGGCGGGCCGGTGGACGCGGACGTGCTGCTGAGCCACACCCATCTGGATCACATCGTCGGCCTGCCCTTCTTCGGACCGGCCTATTGCGCCGACAGCAAGATGCGCATGTGGGCCGGGCATCTGCAGCCCGAGCGCAAGCTGGCCGACGTGCTGTGCGCGATGATGGCCGACCCGTTGTTTCCGATCCCCATGGACGTGATGGCGGCGGACAAAATCTTCCATGATTTCCGCGCCGGCGAGACCTTCGACCTGGCCTGCGGCGCGACCGTGCGGACCGCGCCTCTTAATCATCCCGGCGGCGCCACCGGCTACCGGATCGAGCAGGACGGACGCGCGATCTGCTACGTCACCGACACCGAGCATATCGAGGGCACCCATGACGAGGCCGTCCTGGCGCTGATCGACGGCGCGGACCTGTTCATCTACGACACCACCTATACGGACGCGGAGTATCCCGCCCATGTCGGCTGGGGCCACTCGACCTGGCAGGAGGGAGCCGCACTGGCCGAGATTGCCAGGGTCGGAACATACGTGCCCTTCCACCACGACCCGTCCCATGACGACACGGCGATGGCGCAGACCGAGGTTGAGGCGAAGGCCCGGTTCGAGAACACGGTCGTGGCGCGCGAAGGACTGACGCTTAAGTTCTAGGGGCGAAGTTCCAGCGGCTGCCCGCCCCACGCATATGCACACGGCTTGGTCACGCGTCTTTGACGGGAACGAAGGCCCGAAAATCACCACATTCAGGCGCCATATAGAGGAACCAGATGCTGGGGCCTCATAGAGGCCCTGGATAACCGGCCCGCGAACGGCCGGTGGAACTCGGAGCCATGACCGCGCGACCTGACCGACCCTCCAACAATCTGATCACCCGCATGCTCACTGCCGTGCGCGGCGGCACCACGCCGGTCCTGCCGTTGCGGGTGCGCGAGGATGTCGCGCGCCAGCAGGACCGCTCGGAGCAGATCATCTCGGTCGTGCAGATCGTGATCGTGCTGCTGTTCGGTGGGTTGTTTCTCATCGCCCCGGGGCCGGTGGGGGTTGACGGGGTTAAGCTCGCGTTCGAACTCACACCCTGGGCGCTGGGCGGGTATCTGGTTTTCTCCGTGACGCGGTTCGCCGCCAGCTGCAAGACGCGGTTGCCCGGATGGTTCCTGACCCTGTCGGTGATCGCGGATATGGCGTTGCTGATGGTCCTGATCTGGAGCTTCCATCGCACCTATCAGCAGCCGCCGTCCTTCTATCTCAAGGCGCCGACGCTGCTGTACGTGTTCATCTTCATCGCGCTGCGCGCGCTTCGGTTTGATGCCCGTTATGTGCTGCTGGCCGGCTTCACCGCCATCGCCGGCTGGTCGGTTCTGGTTCTTTACGCGGCAGCGTTCGAGACCGGCGAGATGACCCTGACCCGCAACTATGTGGAGTACATGACCGGGAACACGATCCTGCTGGGGGCCGAGCTCGACAAGCTGCTGACCATCGCGATCGTCACGGCGGTGCTGGCCGCTGCGGTCCTGCGGGCGCGCCAGACATTGTTTACCGCGGTCTCCGAAGGCTCGGCCAAGCGCGATCTCTCGCGCTTCTTCGATACCTATGTGGCCGCCCGGATCACCGGCAGCGAGCATGCGCTGCGCGCGGGCGAGGGTCAGCACCGCAGCGCGGCCGTCGTGTTCTTCGACATCAGGGGCTTCACCGCCCTGTCGGACCGGCTCGACGCCGACGAACTCGTGCAGCTGCTCTCGGAATACCAGTCACGGATCGTGCCGATCGTGCAGGACAATGGCGGCATCATCGACAAGTTCATGGGCGACGGGGTGATGGCGACCTTCGGCGCGGTTGTGCCGAGCAAGACCTACGCGGCGGACGCGTTGCGGTCGATCGAGGCGGGGATCGAGGTGATCGATGCCTGGAACAAGAACCTGGTGGTGGTGGGTAAACCCGCCCTGACCGTCAACGCGGCGGCGGCATCGGGTGACCTGATTTTCGCCGCGGTCGGCGACGAGAGCCGGCTCGAATACACCGTCATCGGCGACACGGTGAACCTGGCCGCGAAGCTGGAAAAGCACACCAAGTATGAAGACGCCTGCGCTGTCGTCACGGCCGAGACCTATGATCTGGCGCTCGCCCAGGGGTTTGTGCCGCGCCACGCGGGCGAGCGGCGGATCGGCCGGGCGGTCGAGGGCGTGGGCGGATTCGTCGATCTGGTGGCGCTGGGGCGCAGGCGCGAGGTTTAGGGTTGGATCATTTGGAGCGCCACGGCGGCAGTTGCGCAAACGATGGTATTTTGAGACACCTCAAGGGAATCCAGCGAGGGAAATAACTCATTAATGTGTTTGTGAAAAATAGGCCTAGTGTCTCGAAAACGTCCGGTGTTTCAGCACGTTTAGTATTGTCATGGTCCGTGAGGAATGACACATAATACACACGCGCAAGGCCTGCGGCCGGTGCGCGCAGACAGGAGACGGACATGGCTCAGAAGCGAGCAATCAACGCGCGCACACCCGACAAGACGTCGGACCAGGCGGACGCGCCCGTTCTCAAGGCCAAGCCGGAACGCGTTGCGAGTGTCTCGAAAGTGAGAGACAGCATCATGGCGCGAACCCAGAAGGTACGCGCGTACCTTGCCGCAAACTGAACCGGTCTGGCTGACGCCTGCCGACCTGACGAACATCAATGTCGAAGAGGTTCGGGCCACAGGTGAGCCGCATGTGGTGAGCAGCCAGGCCCTGCTCGAAAGCGCAGCATCCCGCCCGTTGAATCTCTACCGGTACGGGGAGGAAGAAGACGTGGTGAATCTCGCCACCGCGCTGCTGTTCGGCGTCACACTGAACCACCCGTTTCTTCAGGGCAACAAGCGGACCGGCTTTACCGGCGCGTTGGTTTTCATCGAGATGAATGGCTACCGATGGGTGGGTCCTGATGACCCCGACTTATGGGGCGATCTTGTTGTCCGGGTTCAAAACGGGGTGATCCCGGAAGCCGACTTCTCGGCCGAACTGAGGCCGTTTGTCCAATAGTCGCGCATCATCCGGACCCTTTTTATGCGCCCCTACTTATAGGGGTCGGCTGCGTCGCGCAGGCCATCGCCGAGGAAGTTGAACGCCAGGATCGTCAGGATCACCGGGATCATCGGCGCCATCAGCCAGGGATAGAGCACCACGATCTGGATGTTCTGGGCCTCGTTCAACAGCACACCCCAGCTGGTCACCGGTGGGCGCAGGCCCAGGCCGAGGAAGCTGAGCGCGGTCTCGCCCAGGATCATCTCCGGGATCGCGAGGCTGGCCGAGGCGATCAGATGGCTGGCGAAGCTGGGCACCAGATGGCGCCCGATGATGCGTTTGGTGCTGGCCCCCATCAGGGTGGCCGCGACGGCGAAATCCTCTTCGCGCAGGGACAAGAGTTTCGAGCGGACGGCACGCGCCAGCGACGGCCAGTCGAGCATCGCCAATATGAGCGTGATGCCGAAATAGATCACGAGCGGCGACCATTTGGCCGGAAGCGACGCCGACAGGGCCATCCAGAGCGGCAGGCGCGGGAATGATTTCAGCACCTCGATCAGCCGCTGCACCCCGTTGTCGACCCAGCCGCCGTAGAAGCCGGCCACGCCACCGATGATGATGCCGAGACTGAAGCTCAGAACGATGCCGATCAGGCCGATGGAGAGCGAAATCCGCGAGCCGTAGATCATGCGCGAGAGCATGTCGCGGCCCAGCCGATCGGTGCCCAGCAGGAACACCGGCGCGCGGTCGCTCTCGGGGCAGAACAGGTGGAAGTCGCCCTTGAACAGGCCCCAGAATTCATACTCCGAGCCCGGATAGCCGCCCGAGCAGAAGAAGCGGATGCGGTTCACCTTGTTGGTGTCGACCGTGTAGATCTTCTCCAGGGTCTCGGGGTCGCGCTTGGAATTGTAGCCATAGACGAAGGGGCCGACGAGCTTGCCCTCGTGGAACAGATGCACGGCCTGGGGCGGCGCGAACACATTGCGCACGTCGCGGTGCTGCAGCTCGTATGGCGCGAATATCTCGGCGAAGGCGGCGACCAGATACAGGAAGATCAGGAAGAAGCCCGCGGCGACCGCGATCTTGTGGCGCTTGAGCTTCCACCACATGAGCTTCCACTGGGAGGCCATGTAGTATTTTTCCTGCTCCGGGGTGAGCACGACTTCGACGTCTGCGTTGAAGGGCTCGTCGGAGACGAAATGGGGAATCGGTTCCTGCCTGTCGTTCGGCTTTTCGTTCGGCTTTTCGTTCTCTGGGGTCGGCGTATCGGCACTCATCGTGTTGTCCCCCCGCTGAGCCGGATTCTCGGATCGAGCACCGCCAGGGCGAGATCGGACAGAAGTGTCCCGATCACGACCAGGAGGGCGAGGAACATCAGGAAGGAGCCGGCGAGGAACATGTCCTGGGCGCGCAGCGCGTCGAGCAGCATGCGGCCGGTGATATCCAGGTTGAGCACGACGGCGACGACGGCCGAGCCCGAGATGACTTCCGGCAGGATCGAGCCGATATCGGCGATGAACGGGTTGAGCGCCATGCGCAACGGGTATTTCCAGAGCAGCTTGCGCGGGGCGAGCCCCTTGGCCCGGCCGGTGACGACATATTGTTTCTGCAGCTCATCGAGCAGGTTGGCCCGCAGGCGCCGGATCATGCCCGCGGTGCCCGAGGTGCCGATGACGATCACGGGAATCCACAGATGCTCGAGCACCGACAACATCTTGTCGAGGGTCCAGGGCGCGTTGCGGTATTTGTCGTCCATGATGCCGCCGATGGATGTATCGAACCACTGGTTGGCGAAATACATGAGCACGAGCGCCAGCAGGAAGTTCGGTGTGGCGAGGCCGAGATAGCCGATCAGGGTAGCGACATGATCGGACACGCTGTACTGGCGGGTCGCGACATAGGTGCCGATGGTGAAGCTGACGATCCAGATGAAGGCGATGGTCGAGAAGGTCACCACGAAGGTTAGCAGGATGCGCTGGCCGATCAGCTCCGAGACGGGCCGGTTATGTTCGAACGACCAGCCGAAGTCGCCCTGGAGCAGCCCGAAGAGCCAGGAGAAATATTGTTCGATCGGTGACTTGTCGAGGCCATAGGCCTGGCGCAGCGCCTCGATCTGGTTCTGGTCGACGGCTTCGCCGCGCGAGGCCATCTCCGCGATCAACGTTTCGAGATAGTCGCCGGGCGGCAACTGGATGATGATGAACACGATCGCGGAGACCGCGAGCAGTGTCGGGATCATCAGAAGCAATCGGTGGACGATGTAGCGGAACATGATCGATCTCGGGCTCTATGAACGCGGTCTTGGGAACTAGGGCTTGGCGAAGTAAAAGGTGTCGGGCAGGTAGATGCCGAAATGTGCACCCGGGTCCCAGGCGTAGATCGCGTCTTCGGGCACATTCTGGAGTTTGTTCATTACGACCACGGGCTGCTTGGTGCAGCAGACGACGCCGATGGTGAATGTTTCGTCGGCGTTGATCGTGAGGATGCGTTCCCAGATTTCGGTGCGCTCGGCCTCCGACGTCGCGGACTGCCAGCGGCCGAACAGGTCGAACAGTTCCTGGGCCGCAGGCATGTCGATCGCGTCCCCGGCCTTGCCCTCGGTCTGGAAATACTGGCCCCATTTGGGCCATTGATACTGATCCTGGCGGGTCGGCACGAATTCTTCGGGGCTCATATTCGCCGTCACGATGCCGTTGTTCACGCCGAACCAGACACCCATCATGGTTTCGCCCGCGAACACCCGGTTGCGGAAGACCTCCCGCTGGGACGGGCGGGTGAAAATCTTCACACCGATGTCGAGCCAGGAATCATGGATCAGCTCGAGCACGTCGGTCTGTTCGGTCTCCTCGCCAGCCGTCTCAACCACGATTTCCAGCCGCCGCCCGTCGGGCAGCAAACGGACCCCATCCTTGTCGCGCTTCTCCAGCCCGATGCCGTCGAGCAGGGCGTTGGCGCGGTCGAGATCGAAGCCGGCCCATTTGGTCTGGAATTCCTCACGGAACAGCGGGCTCTGGGGCAGGACCGTGTTGTTGGAGGGCGTGGCCAGGCCGAAATAGATCACCTCGTTGATCTCTTCGCGATCCACAGCGAGGCTGAGTGCGTGGCGGAAATCACGGTTGCGGAAGACCGCGCGCCAGCCCGGGTCGGCGATGTGCAGATTGGGATACAGCGCGATCCGCGCGCCGAGGGAGGTGTCCCACAACAGGGTGCGGAAGCCCTCCTTCTTCTCCGACTGCTTGAGGAAGGTGAAGTGGCTCATGAACAGGCTGCGGGCCTGCAGATCGATCTCGCCGGCGCTGGCCTTGGCGGGGATCAGCTTGCCGTCGGAGATGTTCATCAGGACCCGGTCGATATAGGGCAGCTGATTGCCGGCCGCATCGACCCGGTGGAAATAGGGATTGCGGACGAACACGAATTGCTGTGCGGGAGGGCGGATCGTGTTGAACCAGGGCTGCAGGGTGGGCAGCTCGGGATTGTCCATGTCGTAGAGATTGTCCCGGCTGTTGTGCAGGGGCCCCCAGCCGCGCATGCGGCGTTTCTTGATCAGGACAGCCAGCTCTTCGGGCGTGGCATAGGCTTCGTGGAACTGCTTCAGGTAATGGGCGGGCCGGTAGATGAAGGGCGGGCGCGGGCCGGCGAGCGCGGGCAGGAAGAATGGGTTGGGCTTTGACCAGCTGAAGCGGATGGTTTGGGTGTCGATGATCTCGACCTTGGGCAACTCGCCATCGACCTTCAGCAGGACCGGCGGCCCGAGCGGGGACAGGACCGGGTTGTTGGCCATGTCCTCCCACCAATAGCGGAAATCCTCCGTTGTGAACGGCTGGCCGTCGGACCATTTGTGGCCCTTGCGGAGCTTGAAGGTGAAGATCTTGTCGTCGACAACCTCATAGGATTCGAGGATGTCGGCGACGAGATTATAGTTTCTGTCATAGCCGACGAGCCGGGCATAGCCGTAGACGGTCATGAGACGGGTGTCGCGCGAACGCGACATGGCGATCCGCAGGTCGCCGCCATAGGCGCCCGGGCCGGTCTCGATCACCCGCGGCGGCTGGGGCAGCCGCTGGTCGACCGGCGGCAGCTTGCCGTCGGCGACCTCGGCCGCGAGCATCGGGGATTGGCCGAAGTCGGCGGACGCCAGCGACGGTATGAGAACAAGTGCGGCGAGGGTTGCCGCGGGGACGAAATTCTTCAGGCGCATCACGCGACCTCCGGCAGGGCGCCGCGCTCGGGATCGGCGCGGACATAATGCCCGTCCTCCAGCTCGACGAGCCGGGGTCGGGACTGGTTGTCGATGGTGAACGGGGCCGGCCACTGCGCCGGGTCCGAGGCGCGATCTTCCATCAGATCGTGCAAATTGAGCCGGTTCTCGAGGCTTGGCTCGGGCACGGCAGACAGCAGCGCCTGGGTGTAGGGATGGGCCGGGTTGGCGAACAGGGTCTTGGCCGGCGCCAGCTCGACCAGGCGGCCGGCGCACATCACCGCGATCCGGTCGGCAATATAGTCGACGACGGCGAGATTGTGGCTGATGAACAGGTAGGTGAGCCCGAGGGCCGACTGCAGGTCTTTCAGCAGGTTCAGGATCTGGGCCTGGATCGAGACATCGAGCGCGCTGACGGGCTCGTCGCAGATCAAAAGGTCGGGCTTGAGGGCGAGGGCCCGGGCGATACCGATGCGTTGCCGCTGGCCACCGGAGAAGCTGTGCGGGTAGCGGTTGAGGAAGCGCGGGTCGAGGCCGACCAGGCGCATCAGCTCGCGCACGGTGTCGGCACGGGTCTCCGCGGTGCCGATATTGTGGATCACCAGCGGCTCGGCGATGATCTCGAACACGGTCATGCGCGGGTTCAGGGAGCCGAACGGGTCCTGGAAGATGAACTGCACCCGGCGGCGGAAATCCTTGAGCTCGCGGCCCTTGAGCGCCAGCACGTCGACCGGTGCACCGCCGTCATAGAAGGTGACGGCGCCGGCGTCGGTGGCCAGCGCGCGCATGATCATCTTCGATGTCGTTGTCTTGCCGCAGCCGGACTCGCCCACGAGGCCGAGGCATTCGCCGCGGCCGATCTCGAAGCTGACATCATCGACCGCCAGCACGGAGCGCGCCTCCTGGGAGCCGAAGTAGCTGCCCTTGCGGATCGTGAAGCTCTTGGAGAGGCCGTCGACCTTGAGCAGCGGCGTGCCGGCCGCGGCCTGGGGCGCACGGTCGGCCTCGGGCTTGATCAGCTCGCCGGATTCCGCCTTGATCTCGCGCAGGGGCACGAGGCGCTCCCCCTCGGCCAGGCCGAAGCGCGGCACGGCGTTGAGGAGTGCCTTGAGATAGGGGTGGCCGGGCGCGCGGTAGATGTCTTCGACGGTGCCGCTCTCCATCACCTTGCCGCGGAACATGACCACGACCTCCTCGGCGACATTCGCGACCACGCCGAGATCATGTGTGATCATCAGCACGGCCATGTCGAGTTCCGACTGCAGATCCTTGATCAGCTTCAGGATTTGCGCCTGGATCGTCACGTCCAGCGCGGTGGTCGGTTCGTCGGCGATCAGCAAAGCCGGGCGACAGACCAGGGCCATCGCGATCATCGCGCGCTGACGCAAGCCCCCCGAGAGCTCGAACGGATAGGTCTTGAGCGCGCGCGGCGGGTCGGGGAAGCCGACCAGGCGCAGCATGTCGGTGGCCAGCTCCTTGCCGGTCTGTTTGTCCACGTCGCGGTGCAGGTGCAGCGCCTCGGTGATCTGGTCGCCGACCGTGTGCAGGGGCGACAGGGAGGTCATCGGTTCCTGGAAGATCATCGACACCCGACCGCCGCGGATCGAGCGCATCTTCTTGCCGTCGCGTTCCAGCTTGGCCAGATCGACCGGGGTGCCGTCGCCGCGCGGGTCGGAGAACAGAATGTCGCCGCCGGCGATGGAGCCGATGTTCGGCAGAATCCCCATGATGGCCTGGCTGCAGACCGACTTGCCCGAACCGGATTCGCCGACCAGTGCGGTGGTGCCGCCCTGGCGGATCCGGAAGGACACGCCGTCGACGGCGCGCAGCTGGTCACCATGCACGATGAAATCGACCTTGAGGTCGCGGACAGTCAGGAGGTCGGTCATCGTCGCCAATCCGCAGGATTGCCCCAGCCGGTCAGGGCCGCGGGTGTGGGTTCATGGTCCGGCGCGATCGCCCCCAGGCCCAGTGCCGCGAAGTTGCGCGCACTGGCATCCGTCATCCCGATGTCGTAGCTGCGCGCGGCCTCGAAGGTGGCGCGGCAGACGTCGTCGAAACCCTCGAGTGCGGAGTTCAGCGCGATGCTGCCGGTTTGTCCATGCAACTTGAGCTGCATCCAGCCGGACTCGCGGTCGCGCCGGGTCGAGAAATAGGAAAGCTTCACGCTGCCAAGGTCGCGCCAGGCGATGCGCGCAGCACCCGGGCCCTCGGTCGAGATGCCGTCCGCGTCCAGATGCAGCGTGACGGACCGGTGGCGCCAGGTGCGCAGGCCGAAGATGGCAAACAACGCGGCGGGGATTGCGAAGACCAGGGTCATGACCACGCCGAAATCAACGGTGGCCAGCGGCACGAGGCAACAGAAGAGCCCGATGCCGGCGCGCAGCAAATCCGCGTTCAGGGCGCGGGGGGTGTAGCGATGACTGGTCATGAAATCGAGAATACCTCGGTGGCGGATTGCCAGACTACCGCAGGGTGGGCACGGGTGCGGTTCACAAATTCCGCCACGAAACCGAACATCTCGTCATTCATATCGGCGTGATGGGTCATCAGGCCCGTCGCTTCGCCGGCTTGGTTTGGGTCTGCGTCGCCCGCACGGCGCGCGGACAGGTGATCCAAGGTGTCGCTGATGATGTTGTTCGCCCCCATAAACCCACGCGCCACCCCGGTGCGTTTGCCCCGCCAATCGATCACATCGAGATGAACATTGTTTTGACGCAACCCCCGGATGGGTGTTTCGCGTTTGCGCGCGCCGATTGTGCTCAGTCCCCGAAAGCCGATCTCCGGCAAGAAGGGAACGAGGTGGGGGGCGATTCTGTTCCATGGCGGAACCAGAACAGGCACACGGTATGTGAACCGTTCGAGCGCCTGGCCGCCCATCGCCAGGTCGGCGACCACATATTCGGCCGGCCGACTGTCGTCGAGCTCGATCTTGCGGCCCTCGCCCGCGGTGAAGTCCTTATGGGAGTAGCCGTGCTGGAGAACCACGACGCCGGCTTCGGCGTTGAGCCGGTCGCCCAGGTCCGCGGTGGCGCGGGCGGGAATGACGGCGAGCGCGAGGGGCACGGCAGTCTCGGCGCGCAGTGCCAGAAGTCGTTCGAGGGCCGGGCCGGTGTCTGCAGCATCGTCGTCGCGCCACCAGAGGGTCGCGACCTGGCCGGCTGCCGCCCATGCGTCGAGTTCGCCCATCAGGGCGCCCCATGCCGTTTGGTGCATGTCAGAGCTTTCGGGCATAGCCAAGGCCATGGATTTTTAAACACTCCCTGCGCGCCCGGACTCCCCAATCCAGGCTGTCTCCCAGCCGCCAGACTAGCCGGTTCGTGTGGCCGGAGTAACCCGGATTTCGGGGAATTTTGTGGCCGTTCGGGCCGTGTCAGGCCGGACGGAGGCGATTACGCGACGTTTCTGTGCCGTTCCAGTGCCGATTTGAGGGTTGCGGCGCTGTTTTGGGCGCCGTCGAGGTCGAGGCCGGCCGCTGTCGCCCTGTCCATCGCAACCGCCCGGTCGATCGCCGCCGCCACGGCTTGCGGCTTCACGGCGCCGGGTTCGATGACCTCCAGCGCGCCGCGATCGGCCAGCAGGCGGCAGCGCAGGGTCTGCTCGCTTTCCAGCCCGCCGGCATAGGGGATGCAGACCGCTGGCGTGCGGGCGGCGAGCACCTCCATCACCGTGTTGTAGCCACCCTGGGAAATCGACAGCCGGCAATTCGCCAGGAGCTTGGGAAAATCCGGCCGCGACCGCTCGACTGTGATCCCGTCGGGCGCATTGTCGCGATAGGCCGTGAAGTCGGCTTCGGGGAGATTGTGGCCGATCAGGACCCGCCAGGGTGCGTCCGACAGGGACGACAGGGCCCGCGCGCCGATAGCGGCTTCGAGCATATCGTCGCTGACCGCGCCGCCGCCGGTCGAGACAATCACCTCGCCCGCCCCGGGCCCGGCCGCGTCGCGTGCGGGTGCCGGGTCGACCACATAGCCGGTGTAGCGCGAGAGGTCCGCGATCTCGGACATGCGTGCGAAGGTCTCGTCGAAGGCGATGAAGTCCGGGTCGCCATGGATCAGCACCAGGTCGAAATAATTGCGGGTTCGGGTCACCATCTCGTCGACCCGTCCGGGCTTGTCGGGCTCGACCAGGATGTCGCGCACTGACGAGACGATCAGCGGGCGGCGGTTCCCCTGGGCCCGCGCGGCCTCGATCAGAGGTTCGATCTCGAAGCGCATCTGACGGCGGCCGAACGGATACATCTCGATCAGGATGATGTCGGGCTGCTCCTCGGCGAAAATCTCGAGCAGGCGCTCGCGGCGCCGCGCCTTCCAGGCATCGTCGATTTGGTTGTCATTCTCGTCGACCAGCACCTTGAAGAATTTATCGGTGGCGCGGGTCGGGGGCAGCTGGGTGAAGCGCGCCGCGCCGGGGTCGAAGCCGGGCACGTCCGTGCCGCCGGATACCAGCAGGGTCTCGAAGCCGCCCTGCTCGAGCGCGCGGGTGAGGCTGCCGGCGCGCATCAGGTGGCCGATGCCCAGCAGGTGCTGGACGTAGAACAGGATTTTCGGACGCGCGGTCATGTGCTGGGCCCGGGTGTTGGGTTGCCCTTAAGCGCGACATTGAGGCGGTCGATCTCGACACTCCCGTCGGGCGTAGCGCGGAAGACCTGTGCCCTGCGTCGGGACATCTCGTCGGGGGCCTCGCCGGTCAGATCCCAGCCGGTGGCCAGCGCATACACGGTGCGGATGACGCCGCGATGGGTGATGACGATGCGTGGCGTCGGGTCGGCCGCGATCGCGGCCAGCGCGTTGCTGATGCGCGGGAGCATGTCCTGGCGGCTCTCGCCGCCTTCGGGGCGATGATCGCCGGCATGGGCGGCGTCGCCGAGCTCGGCCTCCATCTCGTGCAGGTTTCGGCCCTCCCACACCCCCCAGGATTTCTCGACCAGGCGCTCGTCGAATGTGATAGGCCCGAGGCCCGGATTGTTGGCCTTGAGGATGTCTGCGGTCTCGCGGCAGCGGATGAGCGGGCTGGCGACGATGGACAGCCCGGCGAGTTCCTCGGGCAGCCGCCAGGCAGCGACCATGGCGCGTCCGTCGTCATTCAGGGTGATGTCGCGGCGGCCCTGCATCCGCCGTTCGACGTTCCAGTCTGTCAGGCCGTGGCGGAGGAAAGCGAGTTGGGTCATGAGTTGGGCCGCGCAATGGAGACGGTGTTGAGGGTGGAATTGAGCATGGCGGACGCGGTCGGGAGATCGAACTTCGCGCGCACACGACGTGCGGCGGCGACCCCCATCCGGCCGCGCAATTCCGGATCGTCGATCAATCGCTGGACGGCCTTTGCGAAGGCGTCCGGGTCTCCGGCGGGCGGCAGGAGGCCGGTGACGCCGGACCCGACGATGTCGGGCACCCCGCGCGCCTTGCCGGCGACCACGGGCAGGCCCGCAGCCTGGGCTTCGAGCAGCGCGATGCCGAATGCTTCGTCGACGGCCGGCCAGACGAGGATGTCGGAGAGTGCGTAAATCTCGGCCAGCTTTTCGGCAGGCAGTGCGCCGAGCAAGGTGACCCGGCCCGGTGCCGCGCCTTCGAGCATCGCCTCGATCTCCGTGCGCTGGGGGCCGTCGCCGGCGACGAGCAGGTGCCAATTCTCACCGGAGAGTTTTGGCAGTGCGGCTGCGAGTTGTTTGTAGGAACCCTGCTTGGCGCCGGCGCGCATCATCCCGACGGCCAGCAATATCAATGTGTCGGCGGGCCAGCCGGTATCGCGCGCGATGCCGTCGCGCAGATTGCCGCGCCGGGCCATCGCGGATGTGAACGGTGCGGCGTCGACGAAGGGGAACATCCGACGGTGCATGACCGGCGGTGTGGCGAGGGGCTGCAGGCAATCCCAATCGTCGCTGTTGAGGGTGAGGATCGCATCGGCGCGCGCGATGGCCGCGTTGGCGCCGCGATAGCCGATGTCCCAGGGGCCGCCGGCGCGCTTCGGCGCCGAGGATGCCTCGGTGATGACGTAGGGGATGCGCAGCGCATCGGCGACCCGGGGGCCGAGCCAGTCCGGCGCTTTGTGATAGACGTGATAGGTGAACCAGGCCTCGGGCTGCGCCTCGGCGGGTCGGGCACCGAGCCTGCGGATCAGGCGATCGGCCAGCTTCTCGCCCAGCGTCTTGAGTCGCGCCTGGCGTTCGGGGTCGCCCGTCCCGTCCCGGCTGATGAAGTGCGAGACGAGCTCGGGCTCGTGGCCTGCTTGGCGGAGTGCCTGCAGCAGCCGCCGCGCAAGGTGCCGGTCGCCCGAAGGGACCGGGTGATCAGGCGGCTTCATGGGCGCATAGAAGGCAACGCGCATGTCAGGCGGCCGCCGCATTCTTGTGGGTCAGGGGCGCGCGTAAATCTCTGGCGATGGCATCGAGGCCCGCATTCATATCGAAGCGCGCGCGCACCGCGGCGGCGCCCGCCCTGGCGATTTCCGCGCGGCGCTGTGGGTCCGCGGCCAGGGCCTGCATACCGTTGGCGAGTGCCGTAGGGTCGGCCGGCGGGACGAGAATGCCGGTTTCGTCATGGGTGATCAGCTCGGGAATGCCGGCGGCGTCGGTGGCCACGCAGGCCACACCCATGGACTGGGCCTCGAGCAACACATTGGGCAGGCCATCGCGGTCGCCATCGGGCGCAATCTTGCTGGCCAGCACGAACAGATCAGCCCGGGCGAGCAAGGCCCGCACCTCGGTTTGGGGCTGTCGCCCGTGCCAGTCTATTCGACCGTCGATTCCCAGTCGGGCTGCCTGGTTCTGAAGTTCGCCGGACAAGGTGCCCCCGCCGATATGTTCGAGCCGCCAGTCGAGGTCTTCGGGAAGGCGCGCGAGCGCATCGAGCAGGTCGTCATAGCCTTTTTTGGCGACCAGACGGCCGACTGAGGCGAATAGCACTGCGCCATTTGTTTGGTCGTTCTTGTCGGGTGTCGGGAAGCGCGCGAAGTCGAGGCCGTGATAATGCAGCCGGACCTTGGCCGGGTCCGCGCCGGCGAGCGCCCGGAGGCGTTCGGCCCCGGCCTTCGTGCAGGTGGTCAGCCAGGCGGCGTCGGTGATCTTCTCGGAGATATCCCAGTCGGGGGTCGTCCAGATGTCCTTGGCATGTGCGGAGACGGCAAATGGCAGGCCGCGCATCGCGGCGGCGTAGCGCGTGACCGAGGCCGGCGTGTGCAGGAAGTGGGCGTAGAGCAGATCCGTCTGCGGCTTGAGTTCGGCGGCCAGGACGCAAGCCTGACCAAAGCGTCGAATGCGGTTTGATGTGCGGTCGCGGCGCCAGTCGGCGCGAAACTTTGTCCGGGCCGCGCGATAACCGGGCAGGCGCCGGGCTTGTCGCCAGCCACGCAACACCCGCAAGGGTTCGCGCCAGAGATATTCCGGCAGATAGGTCACCGGTGCGCGGATCTCGTCATGGATCGGGTGGGTCGCCGGGTCGTAGGGCGCGCGCAGGGATTTGATGTCGAGCGCGAATCCGCGCGCTTCGAGGCCGTGCAGTTCCTGGGCGATGAAGGTCTCCGAAAGGCGTGGATAGCCCTTCACGATCACGGCGATCCGTGACCCGGCCTGCAATTCCCCGGGGTTCAAGAGTGACCTGTTTGTTGCCCGGTCCTGTCGCGGCCAACGAGATGCATGCGCGCGCGGCGGCGGCCGGCGGCGATCTCGACGAGCCGGTTCACATTGCGCAGGCCATCGAGAAGGCCCGGCACGACGACTTTTGACGGCACGCGTTGTTGCGGCAAGTGGCGCAGCGCGGTCGCCATGACCTTCCAGTCCGGCAGCGACGAGTCACCGACGGCGGCCGCCTCGGGTACGAGCATCTTCACGAGCCCCATCTCCTGCATGCGAGACGCACGCAGGAATTGCTCCAGGCGTGGCTTTGTCCGCGGCACGATCAGTGCTGGCCGGTCGAAGGACAGAATTTCACAGACCGTGTTGTAGCCGCCCATGGCGACGACCCCGGCGGCATCCGAAATCAAGGCCTCGGGATGGGTGTCGAAGGTGACCGATTCGACATTGTCCAGCCGGGCGATACGGGCGGTGAATTGCGACACCAAGTCGGGATCGAGGAAGGGCCCGAACATGAAGAAGGCCGGCACCGGTTGCGCGGGATCGTTTTCATAGGCGCGCAACACCCAGTCGAACATGAGTTCGCCGTCGCCGCCGCCGCCGGCCGTCACCATAATATAGGGCTGGTCGCCGAACGGTTTGTCGGCGTCGAGGGTTTCGGCGCCATTTCGCACGGCGCGGCGCAGATATCCGGTGTAGCTCGTCTTGCGGGCGATCGCCCCGGGCAGGTCGAGCCCCTCAAGTGGATTGCTGACCTGGGGCAGGCCATAGATCCAGATTTCGTCGTAGAGATTCTCCAGCGCCGGCAGTACGTTCTTGGTCTGCCATTCAGGCGCCAGCAGCAGCGGGTCGTCGAGGATGTCGCGCAGGCCGAGAACCAACTGGGTGCCGCGTTCCTTGAGCGCGATGAGCGTGTCGAGCACCTCGCCGCGCAAGCCGTGGGGCTCCTTGTCGACGATGAACACGTCGGGTTCATAAGACAGCGCGGTGTGGCGAATGATGCTGGCGCGCAGCGCGACCGTTTCCTCGATGTCCATCGGCAGCTTCAGGGGCGTGTACTCGCCGTTCTGCAACTTGATCACGCCGGGGATGCGCACGAAATCGACTCGTTCGCGGAAATCGAAGTTCCCGATGATCGGGGAGCCCGAGAGAATGAGGACGCTGAGGCCGGGATCATGCTGGACGAGCGCGTGCGCAATGGCGCGGCAACGGCGCAGATGTCCGAGGCCGAACGTGTCGTGGCTGTAAATCAGGACTCGCCGGTTGCGCGTGGGCAAAACCAACTCCCGTTCGTTGCGCGCGTTCGGCCGGACTATGGCACAACCGGGTTGTTCGCCGAAAGTCCTTGATTCATCAACAATCCGAAGAACTTGGTCGCGAATGAGTTACCGTTTTTGTATGGATGCGCTAGTCTTTGTCCCGATGTGCGTGAGTCAGAAGGTTTCCGGGAGAAGCGCGTGAACGAACGTCTCGAACGCAGCATGTACCAATTCGTGCTGCGCTACAGCGGGCGGAATCAGTTGTACATACTGGCTTTCGTGGTGCTGTCCTGGCCCATCGGCTTTATGCTCCTGGACCTGCCGAAACAAATTATCAACCGGGCCCTGGAGGCCAAGGAAGAGGTTTTCCGCCTCGCAGTTCTGGGGTTTGCGGAAATTCCGCTGCAGGTCTCCCAGTCCACGTTCCTCGTAATTCTGTGCTCGATCTTCCTGGTGCTTGTGGTCGCCAACAATGCGCTGAAGTTCCACATCAACACGAGCAAGGGCCGGACTGCCGAGCGGCTTCTGCGCCGCTTGCGCTACGCCCTCTTCTCGCGGGTCCTGCGATTCCCGATCCCGCGCTTCAAGCGGACCAGTCAGGGCGAGATCATCTCGATGATCACTGCCGAGACCGAACCGGTGGGCGCCTTTTTTGTCGGTGCGGTGGTCGACCCCATTTTTCAGGGCGGCCTGTTGTTCGTCGCCATCGGCTTCATCATCGTCCAGAACCCCTGGCTCGGCCTGGCCGCGGCCGCCTTCTATCCGCTGCAGATTTATGTGGTGCCACGCCTGCAGAAGAAGGTCAGCGCGCTGGGCAAGGCCCGGCTGCGGGAGATTCGCCACCTGTCTGACCATGTTGGCGAGACCGTCAGCGGCATCGTCGACATCCACGCCAACGACGCCTCGAACCTGGAGCTCGCGCGGTTCACCGATCGCCTGAGCAACATTTACAACATCCGGTTCGAGATTTTTCAGCGCAAATACATGATCAAGGCGCTGAATAATTTCCTCGATAAGCTGGCCCCGTTCCTCTTCTACCTGTTCGGCGGCCTGCTGGTGATCGACAACAAGCTCGACATCGGTCAGCTCGTCGCCGTGATCGGCGCGCATCGCGAGATGTCGTCGCCGTGGAAGGAAATGCTCAACTGGTATCAGCAACAGGCCGATGCGCGGGTCAAGTATGACCAGGTGGTGAGCCAGTTCGATGTCGACGGAATGCTCGACAACACATTGCAGCATACGGACGCCGAACCCGGCTTCTCGCTGGCCGGTGATATCGATATCTCGAATGTCAGCCTGGTCGACGAAGACGAAGTGCGCCGGCTTGCCAATCTGACGATCAAGCTCGGCTCGGACTCGAACCTGGTGATCGTAGGTTCAGGCAACAGCGGCAAGGATTATCTGGGCCAGGTCCTGGCGCGGCTCGCCTTCCCTACATCGGGGCAGGTCAAGGTCGCGGGCCATGATCTGACTTTGCTGCCGGAATCGGTCACGGGCCGACGCATGACCTATGTGTCGGGCGCGCCGTTCATGCAGTCGGCCAGTGTGCGCGACAATCTTCTCTATGGGCTCAAGAACCGTCCGCTTCGTCCGGCAAACTATGATGACGAAGAGGCGCCGCGCCGCGAACGGGACTTCGCCGAGGCCGCGCGGACGGGCAATATCGTGTCCGACTATAAGGCGGATTGGGTCGATTTCGAGACGGCCGGGGTCAAGGATCAGGAGGAATTGTTCACCCGGCTGGTCCAGGTGCTCGATATCGTTGAAATGTCCGAGGACATCTACAATCTGGGCCTGCGCGGGACGGTTGATCCGGACCGTCGCCGGGACATCGCCGAGGCCGCACTGAAGGCCCGCGCCGGACTCACCGAACGCCTGAGCGAGCCCGAATATGAGGGGTTGGTCGAGAAGTTCGACCGGTCGCGCTACAATACCAATGCCAGCGTGGCGGAGAATCTCCTGTTCGGCACCACGGTTGGGGATGCGTTCCATCATGACCGCATGGCCGAAAATGACTATGTGCTGCAGATCCTGCGCGACGCCGACCTGATCGACGATATGCTCGCAGCCGGCCGTTCCGTGGCCGAGACGATGATCGAGATCTTCGCTGATTTGCCGCCGGGCCATGAATTCTTCGAGCAATATTCGTTCATCAGTTCCGACGACCTGCCGGAGTTCCGCACCTTGTTGTCGCGGACGGAGAAGAGCGGAGTCGACGACATGAATGCCGAAGACCGAGCGGCCTTGCTGTCGCTGCCGTTCAAGGTGGTGACCGCGCAGCACCGGCTCGGCGTCGTGACCGACGAGCTGGAGACCAAGATCCTGCGCGCCCGGGAGCTCTTCGCCGCAGGCCTGCCCGATGATTTGCGCGGCGGTGTCGAGTTCTTTGAACCCGAGAAATACAACGCCGCCGGGTCGCTCCAGGACAACATCCTGTTCGGTAAGCTGGTCTATGGCCAGGCAGAGGGCATGCGCCGGATCGGCGGCCTGGTCGCGGAGACTCTCGACAATCTCGGGCTTCGTGGCGCGGTTCTCGAGGCCGGGCTCGAATTCCAGGTCGGGGTTGGTGGCAGCCGCCTGTCGTCCGGCCAGCGCCAGCGCCTGGGTATCGCGCGGGCCTTGCTGAAGCGTGCCGATATCATGGTGTTGAATGAATCCACGTCGGCGCTCGACCCGGCGGCCCAGGATCGCCTTGCGGCGAAGGTGCTTGAAGCCCGTGGCGGCCAGGGCGTGGTCTGGGTTGCGAACCGGGCATCGATGGCGTCGCAGTTTGCGCGTGTCGCGGTCCTGTCCGAGGGTCAGGTGGCCGAACAGGGCAGCTATGATGAATTGAACAAAGAGGGGACGGCCCTGCATGAACTGCTGCAATCTTCATAAGAGGAATGCGCAGGGACGCGACACCCGGGCCGATGGGGAGTAACGAGACGTGAGCCTGAACGAAGAAGTCGAACTGCTGCGGAACATTCCGCTGTTCGCGAAACTTGAGCCGTCGAAGCTGAAGCTGCTGGCCTTTACAGCTGAGCGCATCACCTATGAGCCGGACCAGGTCCTGTTCAAACAGGGCGATGTGGGCGACGCGGCCTATATCATTGTGGACGGGGCCGCGAAGGTGCTCGTGGACACGCCGGATGGTGAGTTGGAAGTGGCGGCGCTGGGGCGCAATGACTTCGTCGGCGAGATCGCGATCCTGTGCGATGTGCCGCGTACGGCCACCGTGCGCGCCAGCGCGAAGACCGTCACCCTGCGGATCACCAAGGATCTGTTCTTCCGCCTGGTGGCGGAGTTCCCGGAGATGTCGGTCGAGATCATGCGGGAGCTGGCGTCGCGCCTGGAGCATACGACCCAGCAGTTGCGCGAGGCGTTGGCGAAAAACTCGTGAGCCGTCTCGACAGTTTTATCCGGCGCATGCAGGCGCAACGCGACTGCCTGAACGCGGCTGCGCGCATGATCGCGGATATCCCGGGTTCGGTGTTTGATCTCGGCCTGGGCAATGGCCGCACCTTCGATCATCTGCGCGAGACCCTGCCGGACCGCGAGGTCTTTGTGTTTGACCGGGTCGTGAACGCCAACCCCAAGAGCACGCCCGACGCCGAGCGTCTGTTTCTCGGTGAAGTGGTGGATCAACTGGTGGTCCAGCAAGACCGGTTCGTGGGCGCTGTGGCGCTGGTGCATTCGGATCTCGGGACCGGGACTGCGGAGGACGCGCCGCTGACGGCCGCCCTGATCCCGCTGCTGCGCCCACTGCTTGTGACCGGCGCGGTGCTGGTGGCGAACAACCCGTTCCCCGATGCCGGTTGGGAGCTCTTGCCCCTGCCCGACGGCGTGCCGGCAGAGCGTTACTTCATGTATCGGGTGACGGCCTAGGCGTCGATATCGACAATCACCGGGACATGGTCGGAGCATTTCTCCCAGTCCCGCGCGTCGCGCACAATTTCATAGGACCGCAGCTTCGAT
>TARA_R110002110_G_scaffold415407_1_pt1 | contig 44261 bp, 28 predicted proteins | sample TARA_R110002110 | Tara Oceans TARA_R110002110 (sample SAMEA4397330) | marine metagenome | biome: Polar Biome; feature: [SRF] surface water layer (ENVO:00010504); material: water (ENVO:00002006), including particulate matter (ENVO:01000060) such as... | depth 5 m | reverse complement strand
TAGGCAGCACCTTTTCTATTTTTACACAAGTATAGGGACATTACCCATGGTCGAGAGATATTCATAAACAATACGACTTAATTTCAAAGTGAAAACAGAGCTAAAGGGCGTTCCGCAACAAAGCTACGGAACGAGATTAGCTGCGCAATCTACATCTTTTTCTCCGGTTCATAGCCTGCCTCCAGCAGCGCCTCACGGACACCGGCGTCATCTATTCCGCCGTTCGTAAAAAGGACGTGGAGGAGGTGCTCATCCAGGTCAGTCTCTATTTCGATATCGGATACACGTTCGTGCAAAGTCTTGTTGATGGTTTCCACGCAGTGCTCACAGTTCATATTGGGGACGTAATAGGTCAGGGCGTATTCTTCTTCTTCCTCTTTTTGTGAGGCGTCGGGTAGCAGGCGTCCTGCAAAGGAGTTCAGCAGCACGGCGCTTACACTTCCGGCCATAGCTACCATAGCCCAGACGGGATTGACCAGTCCGGTTACGGCCAGTGGCACGCCGAGACCGTTAAAGCTGAAGGCCAGAATCAGGTTTTGGCGGGTCTTTTTGTAGGAAGTCTCACCAATTTTAAAAGCTTCGGGCAGGGCGCTGAGCCGTTCACCCATCAGTACTACGTCGGCCGACTCAATGGCAATATCCGTCCCGGCGCCGATGGCTAGACCCACATCCGCCTGAGTAAGGGCGGGGGCGTCATTGATACCGTCGCCCACCATAGCAACTCTCCGGTTTTCGCTCTGCAATCTTCTTATATGTTCGGCCTTTTCATCCGGCTTCACACGGGCATGCACTTTTTCAATGCCACATTCGCGGGCAATGGCCCGGGCAGTCCGCTCATTGTCGCCGGTGAGGAGAACCGGAGTTATATTCATTTCTTTGAGCCGCTGTACGGTTTCAACGGCATCTTCTTTCAGGGTATCGGCCAGGGCGATGGTACCGACCAACGCATTATCAACGGATACGCCGATGACGGTTTGTCCTTCTTCCTCGTGTTTTTCAACCCACTTGCCGGCCTGATTAGTATCCACACCCTGTTCTTGCAAAAATTCCAGGCTTCCTACCTGAATGTCATGATCATGAACGCGAGCAATTACGCCTTTACCAGTGGTGGAATCAAACTCGTCGGTTTCAGGGATATTTTCAATATGATCTTTTACATGCGCAACAACAGCTTGGGCCAAAGGGTGTTCGGAGTTCCGTTCGGCCGCTCCCGTCAGCTGATAAAATTGGGGTTCATCAATATCACCGTATAGTTTTATATCCACTACTTCGGGTTTTCCTACCGTAAGTGTCCCTGTTTTGTCAAAGACGATGGTATCCACGTCTTTCATAATCTGGAAGGCTTCGCCGGCACGGATAAGGATGCCACGGTCGGCCGCCATGCCGCCACCCCGTATCATAGCCAAGGGTGTGGCCATGCCGAGCGCGCAAGGATAACCCATCACAAACACGGCCAGCATGGCAAAAATGGCACGCACTACATTTACCTCTCCGCTTACAAGCCAGGCACCAAGGGTCCAGACTAAGAGGGCCAGTCCGGCAAAAGCGACCACTGTGGGCACATAATACTTCAGTACTTTATCCACCAACTGGATGATACCGGGTTTCATGGCGCGGGCCTCCTCGATATGGTGGGCCACCTGCTGCAGGAAGGATTCATCGCCCACAGTGGTCACCTTCACCAGCAAAGTGCCAGTCTGGTTGAGCGATCCCCCGACCACTTCATCACCCTTCGTCTTCTCAACCGGTATCGATTCGCCGGTGACAATGCCTTCATCCACGCCGGAGTGACCTTCAATGATTTCACCGTCCACTGGAATCTTTTCACCCGGGCGGATGCGCACATGATCGCTCTTTTGCAGGGTGCTGACTTCCACCTCCTGTTCGTTGCCTTCATCATCCACCCGGCGGGCGGTTTCAGGCTGTAAATTCAGCAATTTTCGAACCGCTTCGGAGGCGCGAGCCCGCACCTTGTTGGAAGCCCAGCCCGACAGGATGTGATATGCTGTAATTAATATGGAAACCACAAAAAACTCAACGGACGGGAATTGGGGATATATAAATCCGGCAAAGCCACCAGCCAGTCCCGAAAATGCACCCAATTCTAGCAGTACGTGTTGGTTCAGAATTCCCCGGCGTGCCGATTGCCACGCTTTTTTCTTGATATGCCAGCCCGGTCCAAACATGGTAACGAGCGCCAAAGTCAGCATGGCATAAGCAAACCAAGGGTATTGTACGCCCGACCACATCACTATCATGATACCGATGGCCAAGCCAGAAAAGCCGCCTGAAATCTGAAGAAGTTTCTTGTGATGTTTCAGTTCTTCCTTTTGTTCCTCAAAGGCTTTTACTTTATCAGGGTCGCGGATGGTGTAGCCTAAATCCAGAATGGTCTGCCGCAGCTCTTGTTCCCAGACTTTATCTTCCTGATAGCGTATCAGCACCTGCTCATGGGCCATACTCACATCAATCTTTTCAACACCATCCACCTTGTTATAGGCTTTGTTGATACTTTCGGCACAGAACGAACACGCCATACCACCGATATTGAGTTGAAGTGTTTGCATATTAGTTATCAGTTAATGGAATTAAAGATTTGGAATGAGTACTATATAACAGGAGTTGTCAACTTGTGCTACATTGTTTGTTTCTGGCCAGTATTTACGAATAACAAATACCCATTAACTACTTTTCTGTAGTATAGTTGGCTTTGGCCAGGGCTTCTTTCATTTCCTCAAACGAAGTTTGGGCTACATTATATTCTACTTCGGCAGATTTGTTGTCAATGGTTACTTTGGCATGCTTTACACCGTCCAGCCGTTCCAAAATATTCGTTGAGCGGTTGGCGCAACCTTCGCAATGCAAGTCTGGAATATTAAAAGTAATTTTTTTCATAACTATATTTTTAGACCTGTAACTTTTCCAAGTTTGTATGAAAAGGTTCTACATTAAGTAAGACTATTCTTAGAAGCTTTTTTTAGAGTTTTTGTGGCCCCTTGTAACTTTCTTAAGCTCAAAACCAGCATTTGGAACTGCCTTTTTAAACTGATCATCTGTCACCGTTTTACCTTCAGTAAGCCATAGTATAGCAACACCTTCTTTTGCGTCCACCTTTTCTACTTTTTTAACACCTTTGATTTCTTCGAGGGACTCTTTCATATTTGTTTCGCAAAAGTTGCATACCATTCCTTCAATATCAAGTGTAACTTTTTGAGTAGCGGTATCCCTAACACTTTCTTTAAGCTGTTGTGCTTGAGAATTAATGGCTATTCCTAAGAACAATAATACAAAGAGTGATAATTTTATTAGTGGTTTCATAACTGCTCCTCTAATTTATTCGTGTTTCTGTTCTGGAGGCAATATAAGTCTCGTACCTTGGTACGGAGTCAAGTAAAAACTAAAATTAATTAGGGCTTCCTCAAAAAGTCAAAGTCCGTCCACATTAGAACTTTTTTTTGAAGCAGGAGCTTCAAGCCAGCATTCCGAACGAGGACGTTCGGAACGAGTTCAAAGTAAGCAGTACATATTTGACGGTTGTTTGAATGGTGAGTGTCCAGAATACACATGAAAGTCCGCCTAGAATAAGGTCCGGCTGAATAATATTCTCGCCAACAATGGCTTTCATTACATAGAGAGGGGAGGTTCCGATATCGCCGAAAACAATTCCTAATGAAATCAGCAAGCCTGCTGCTGAAAACCGATCCAGATGGTTTTTATTCGCACTATTACGAACCTGATTCATTAGGTATAAAAATAATTACGTCGAGCTTATCGACAAAAAAGCAATCCTAATGTATGAAAATTATTTCTTCAAGTTTACAAATATATTATGGTTTAGCTGATTTTCACTCTCTTCAATCTCAACGCATTACTAATTACAGATACAGAACTGAAACCGGAGTGCGAAATAGAATAGTTTTAAAATCTCTGCTTTCGCTTCACCTGCTAATGTAATAGATTCGCATAGAAAATCAATAGCTTACTTATGACTTTACGCGAACGGCTGAAACAACTTATTGAAGATTATTCCACTGATAATCTTGAGTTATTTTTGAGAGAAGCGAATCAAAACTATCGTCCCGTAAAAGAAGACCTTAACAGATATGCGGAAAAAAATGAAGACCTGATAAAGGAAACAATCAAGCTTGGAGAAATTGAGTTTGGGGAAGAAAAAAGATTGTTGGTTGTTTCTTCTTTAATGACAGGAGATATCACCGAGAAAAGCAGCAAGAAAAAACAGTTCGAAATAGGCTGGAAGATTCTTAAGGAAAATTTTTATGACGCCGGAATTTTCGTTTTTCATGACAGTGAGGGTAGATTCCGTTTCAGTTTAATTGTTACGCAATATTCAGGGAATAAACGTACACATACGCCATTCAGACGATACACTTATTTTGTAGATCCGGATAAAGCCAACAAAACGTTCATCAACCAGATTGGGAAAGCTGACTTCTCGGATATCGAACATATTCTTAAAGCATTTTCTATAGAAGCAGTTTCCAATGATTTCTATAATGCTTTTTATCCAACGTTTAAAAAGATCGGAGAGGAAGTTCAGGGAACAACCGATGCTAAACTCAAAGAAGATTTTGCTCTACTTCTTGTAATCAGAATTATTTTTATAGGTTTTGTTCAAAAAAGAGGATGGTTGGGCGAAAATCTGGAATTTGTTCAACATTTTTGGGATGAATACCAAACTTCTTCTGCAGCCCCAAATACCTTCTACAAAGAATGGCTAAGCCCTCTGTTTTTTGAAGCGTTGAATTCCAAACCCGGGCATAAGGTAAAATATAGGAATAATCATTTTTCTGAGAGCACTGAAAAATTACTGCAAATGGCACCCTACTTAAACGGAGAGCTTTTTAAACATAAACAAGGTTTTGATAATCAGGAACTATGGATTCCTGATGAACAAATTGGAAATTTCATTGAGTTCTTATTTCAGTACAATTTTACCATTGAAGAAAATACCTTTTATGATGAAGAGCTTGAGCTTAATCCTGAGTTCCTGGGTATTATTTTTGAGCGTTTAGTTAACAAAGAAGATGGTGCTGTATATACTCCACGTACCGAAGTAGATTTTATGTGCCGGATGGGATTACTTAAATGGCTCCAAAAAAATACTACCAATATTGAAACCGACGATCTCTATCATCTTTTCTTTAGAGATTTGGGAACGGATGCCGAATACGACGAACATCAGAAACAAGGAGATTTTACCACCGCCCAACTCACAGAACTTATTCAACTGCTAAGCCAAGTTACCGTGTGTGATCCGGCAGCAGGTTCAGGAGCATTTGAAGTTGGGATGTTGCATGTGCTGCATCAAATACTGGAGAATTTATACGACCGACACAACGCTCCCAAAGACTTGCCTAAATGGAACGACTTTGAGCAAAAAAAATCCATTATAGCTAATTCTTTATATGGAGTAGAAGTAAAAGAATGGGCGGTTTGGATCAATCAGTTACGTTTATGGCTTACGCTGTTTATTGACATGCCCGATGAGTACAAAACGTCGTTACAACCATTACTTCCCAGCTTAAATTTTAAAGTTCGCAGGGGCGATTCTCTGGTACAGCGTATAGGTAATAAACTATTTCCGGTGCAAGGGCATGCACAGTTATCCGTCGCAGTTAGAAGCAAAATAACGAAACTTAAAAACGCCAAAGTAGAGTTCTTTTTTAATCGTGGTGGCTCGTACGATGAACTTCGGGGAATGGAAAACCAAATTTTCCGGGATATCCTGGAAGAAGAAATAGAGGAAAAGAAAAAAGAACTCCGAAGTTTCAACAATCCAAGGGCTATACAAGGCAGCTTGCTGGGTCCCAGTGGACCTTCACAAAAAGAACTGGAAATAGACGACAAAGAAAAAGAGCGTCTTAAAAATGAGATCACAGAATTAGTTGCCCAACAAAAAGCGCTTGCCGACCAACACCCGTTAATTTGGAATATTGAATTTGCTGAAATCTTTTTTGATGGAGGCGGTTTTGACCTTGTGATCGGAAATCCACCGTATCTTGAAAAAGGAGATATAGAAGATCCAAATTGTAATATAGAAACCAGTTTGTATAAATCTTTGCTTAAGGAATCTATTTACAATGAATTTAGTGATTTTTTCTATTCTGATAAATCTTTAAAAAAATTAAAACATAAGATATCAGGACAATCAGACCTTTCAATTTTCTTTTATCTAAAAACACTTAGCCTAGTTAACTCTAATGGAATACAGGTATTTATTTGTACTAATGCTTGGATGGATGTGGATTATGGAGTTTTACTACAATTATTTTTACTTGACTATGCTTTTTTAGACTTAATAATAGATAATCAATCAAAAAGGACTTTTTCAAATGCTTCTATTAATACAATTATATCAGTCATACACCCTCTGAATAAGAGAAAAAGTTTGAAAATTAATAGTCAGACTAAATTTATAGCTTTCAAAAAACCTTTTGAAAATGTAATAATATCTGAAAATCTTTTAGAAATAGAAAACAATGTATCTACTAACCTATCTCTTGAAAATTATCGAATAGTAATTAAGTCTAAGGATTCGCTATTTAATTCTGGACAAATTAATAATGACAAAGAAGGCTTTTTTGAGAAGAATGGTAAGTATGTCGGTGAAAAATGGTTTGCTAAATATTTAAGAGCTCCTTTCTTCTATGAGGAAATTCTTAAAAAAAGAATGACAACTTTGAGCAATTTTGGGAGAATAAAATTAGGGATAACAAGCTGCCAAAATTCTTTTTTTTATTTAGATGATAACAAGATTAAAAATTATTCATTGACTGAAAGGTATCTTGAACCAATTTTTAAAACTCCAAAAGAAAGCTCTAAACCATTTGTCGCAAAAAAAGATTTAAGTTTAAAGGTTTTTTTATATAACAATGAAGTCGTTAATAAAGAAGTTCTTAAATATATAAGAGGAGGGGAAAAAGAAGATATTGATAAAGTAGCGTGTCTTAGAAGTAGAAAATTATGGTATAGTTTAGGCAGCCCTGAAAAGTCATCGGTTTTTTTCCCGTATTCGTTCAGTACAGCTTTCAAGACTTTTATATCTAATGAACCAATTATTGCTGATAAGAGATTAGTTCAGTTTTTCCCAAAAAAAGAATTCCAGAAAGAATGTTGTGTTCTTTTTTTTAATAGTACTTTGTGGTTTCTTATTTTAGAAATTAATGGTTCAACTAACTTAGGTGAAGGAGCATTAGTATTTAATACAAAGGACTTCTCTAATTTGCCTTGTTTATATATAGATCAACTTGAAAAACATTCCATAGAAATACTTCATAGAGATCAATTTTCAATCTTCAAAGAATGTGGCATTGATCCCGAGTTGGGAGTTCCTATTTCTGAGCAGGAGCCGGACCCGTTGCCCGACCGTGCCGAGTTAGACACTATTGTGTTTGACGCCTTAGAACTTACGGAAGAAGAACGCAAAGACGTGTACCGCGCGGTGTGTCAATTAGTATGGAACCGAATAAGCAAAGCAAAGAGTGTGTAGGAGATGCATGAATTGTAAAAGTCATTCAGAGGGTACTCCCGAAGAATCCACCCAACACAGAACTACCCCAGAATCTGAAGTGCGGACTCATCGCTGCGCTCTGATTTGTAGATGTTAGATAATTCGATGACCCTCTCTTTTTATCTCGCGATAACTCTCAACGAATTCCTAATATCTACATGAGTGACTAAGTAAGCTACATAGAAACAAAATTTCGTTTATTTCGTTTATTTCGTTAAATTCGAATATAAACGATCTCGAAAATCCTATGGAAACATTGAATATACCTACCAAAGGCGAACAAAAATTAGCACAAAAGTCGATGGCTACATTATCTGATGTGGCTCAAAAGCATTCGAAACCTAACGAAGCGCTCGACATTGAAATTACCGGTGAGGAAAAGCATATCCGCATTCCTGCATCGGCTTTTCATTTTTTAAATACCATTATTGAACATATGGCAGAAGGTCGGGCTATTTCTATTATCCCATCGGATGCAGAAATTTCTACTATGCAAGCAGCAGAACTGCTGAATGTATCACGCCCGCATGTGGTAAAATTATTGGAACAAAAGAAGATCCCTTTTCACAAAGTAGGCAAGCATCGTAGAATTAAGCTTAAAGATTTAACTGCGTATAAAAATCGACAAGCTAAACAGCGAACTAAAGTATTAAACGACCTGACTAAACAAGCTCAAGAATTAGATATGGGCTATTAAATGTTGCACTCGGGGAGATTTAATGTGGTGTTAGATGCGTGTGTGCTTTATCCTGCTCCCCTGCGTGATTTTTTGTTACGGTTAGCATCCGAGGATTTGTATCATCCGATGTGGTCTGATCTGATTCAACAAGAATGGAAGCGAAATTTGATAGCAAATAGAAACGATTTAAAAGAAAATCAGCTCAACAAAACCATCTCGTTTATGAATAAAGCATTTCCGGATGCAGAAGTAAATGGCTTTTACTCGCTGATAGATTCATTAACGCTCCCCGATGACGACGACCGGCACGTGTTAGCCGCTGCTATTCGCTCGGGCTCAGAGTTAATAGTAACCTTCAATCTAAAAGATTTTCCTGCTTCAGAACTTTCTAGGTATGATATAGAAGCACAACACCCTGATACGTTTGTGGAGCACTTGATAGATCTTGATTCCGACAAAGCCGTACATGCTTTTAAGGCATTGGTTGATTCCTTGAAGAATCCTCCAAAAACAGAAGAGGATGTATTAAAAACATTGAGAGTAAATGGATTGAAGAAATCTGTGCAACAAATAGAAAAGCTAATTGAAAGTAATTAATAATGAGGCAGGAAAAGTTAAAAAAGAACATTGAAGAACTGGGAAATCTGTTTTCTGATATGATAACAGATGAAACAATGTTTTCATTAGATGAAGAAAAAAAAGAGCGTGCTAACGAATTAATAAAAAGCATTAGTGAATATCTGATCTCATTTCCTGGGACTCTCATTTATGAAAGCGACGCTAAAAAAGTGCAAAGAAATAAAGCAGTAATTGATTTGCTTTGGGAAACGGTTGAAACAGATCATATTTTTGATGAAATAATTTCAGGGGGTTACTTTGGCTTATTGGTACAGGTTATGAGTGATTATGCATATAGGGCAAAACAACTAAAACCTACTTTTATCGGTATAAATCCTGATAATACGGAGTTTGCTACTTTTTTTGATGAAGCTATGAATTGCTGGCTTTTTGGATTAAAGAATGCCTCAATGATTCTGTGTTTTACTATTTTGGAGGAAACCTTAGAAGAAGCATTATGTCAAGTAAAATTGGACTATGTTTATGAACTAAAAAATCCAAGCAATCCTAAAAGTATTGTCGTTACTAAATTCAGAAAATTAATTTCGGATGCTCACAAAGAAGAACTTATTACATCAGAACAGGCTACATTTTTGAAAACATTCACGAAGAAAAGAAATAATGCAGTCCATAGGTTATACTCTGTAACAGATTCTGAGGCTCTTGATTACATTATTAAAACCAAAGAAACGATAGAACATCTGTTAAGTAAAGCATGAAATCCCATAACGCATTTATAACCAACAGTAAAGAAACAAAGCTGAAAAAGAGATTATATCAGCTTATTAAACATAGTGGAGAACTGAAATTTTTGGTGGGTTTCTTCTACTTTTCCGGTTGGAAAGAACTTTACAAAGCCTTGAAAGAAAACGAGGAGGTGTCTATTAAGCTTCTTGTTGGGTTAAAGGTAGATCATATGCTGGGTAAATTGGTAGAAGTAGATTCCTCCGGAAGGGAAAACTCAAGCAGAGAAATAGCTGATCAATTGCTTGCTTCCTTTACAAAGGCATTAAATTCTGAAGAAATGGATCACGAAGAGTTCTATGAACAGATCGATTTTTTTCTGGAATTATTAGAACAAAACCGGCTTATCATTCGGAAAACACTGGACCCAAATCATGCCAAACTTTACATTTTTAAAACTAAGGAAGAGCTTCAAAGCTTAAGAGAAACTTTTTTTATAACAGGTAGCAGCAACCTTACGCGGTCAGGCGTTTTAGAACAAAACGAGTTTAATGTTGAGATCAGCGATTATGGTACTGAAGAAGCTGAAGAGTATTTTGATGCTTTGTGGAACACCGCTGTTAAAATTAGTGAAGACGATGCCGTAAAAAAGTACTTACTAAACGTAATTAAAAATCGTACTCAAACTACAGAAATAACACCTTTTGAGGCATATGTATTAGTACTTAAAACCTATCTAGACCTGATGGAACAAAAGCAGGTGAAACCACAGATTATGAATTTGTTGGAAGATAGGGGATATAAAAAGTACAACTATCAAATTGATGCGGTTAACCAAGCGTTGACTATTATTCAAGAGTATAACGGTGCTATTATTGCCGATGTGGTTGGTCTGGGGAAATCCGTAATTGCCAGTTTGGTAGCAAAAAGTTTAGGAAAACGGGGCATGATTATTTGTCCACCCGGGCTTATGGGTGAAGCTAAAAGCGCTACTTACGGTTGGTACAAATATCGTAATGATTTTAAACTTTATGATTGGGAAGTACAATCATCCGGAGATTTAGAAAAAGCTGCTAAATATGTTCAAGAATGGGGAGATGACATTGAAGTAGTTGTTATTGATGAAGCACATAGATTTAGAAATCAGGATACACAAAATTATGAATACTTAAGTTCTATTTGTAGAGGAAGAACGGTGATTTTACTTTCTGCAACTCCGTTCAATAATAGTCCCGCAGACATTTTTGCACTGCTAAAGCTATTTATTATACCAGGGAAGTCTGGAATTACATTAGGAGATAACTTGGAAGCTCGGTTTATGCACTACGAAAGTCTGTTTCGTAGGTTATCGTTTATAGTAAAGAATCACACTTCTACCGATCCTTTAAAAAGAGAGCGAGCTGAAAGACATTTTTATTCTATTTTTGAAAGCACTCCCATCGACATAGCAAAAGTTAGAAAACGATCCAAACTATTAGCGCAGGAAATAAAAAATGTAATTACTCCGGTACTTATACGAAGAAATCGTTTAGATCTAAAAAATGATCCGGTTTATAGTAAAGAAGTGAAAGATATATCTGAAGTAGAAAACCCCAATGAACTATTTTTTGAGCTATCAAAAGAGCAGTCTTTATTTTATGATGATGTACAGACTATTTATTTCGGCGAAACAGGTAGATTTACCGGCGCAATCTATCAGCCTTTTATATATGAGCAAGTAATAGATGAAGAAAATCTAGATGAAGAAGGTAATCGTTCTTTCTTGCAACAAAGAAATTTATTCGAATTTATGCGACGGTTACTTGTTAAACGATTCGAGAGCTCTTTTGGCGCTTTTCGCCAAAGTATTGACAACTTTATTGGGGTACACGAACGAGTTCAGGAATTTATCAAGAACACGGGTAAGTACATTTTAGATCGAAGTTTAATCGAAAAAATTTACGATTCTACAGAAGAAGAGATTGAAAAAGCACTAGAAGAGTTCTCAAAAAAATTAGAAACAGAAAATAGACCTCGACATGATCGAATTTATATAATTGATGAGTTTGCTAGAAAAGAAGAATTTTTAGAAAATATTGATGTAGATATAATTTTATTGAAGAAAATAAAAGGAAGAGTTGATGAGCTTAAGTTAGCATCAAAAGACCCAAAAGCTCGATCCATAATGAAAGAGATAGAATCAATTTTAGCTCAAAAGCCTGAGAAAAATGAGCCGAAAAGAAAGGTAATTGTATTTTCTGAATATGTAGATACGGTAAAACATTTGGAAGTATTTTTTAAAGAAGCCTTTCCTGATAATACATTTGTAGTAGATGGAAGTTTGAGTAAGAAAGGTCACAAAGAGCTACTCCAAAATTTTGATGCCAGCCTTACGAACAAAGACCAAAGAAATGATTTTGAAGTGCTTTTAACTAGTGATGTGCTTTCAGAGGGACAAAACCTCAATAGAGCCGGAGCTATTATTAATTATGATATTCCATGGAACCCAACAAGAGTTATACAAAGAGTTGGAAGAATCAACAGAATTGGAAAAAAAGTATTTAGTAAACTTCATATTTATAATTTCTTTCCCACAGAGCAAGGTGCAGATATTGTTAAAAGTCGGGAAATTGCCGCTCAAAAAATGTTTCTAATTCACTCTACTTTAGGAGAGGATGCTAAAATTTTTGATATAGAAGAAGAGCCGACACCATCCGAACTTTTTAACCGAATTAATAAAAACCCTGATGAAAGTGAAGAACAAGGTACGTTAACCAGAATCAGATCTCTCTACTCAGGTATTGAAAAAAGCCAATCAGAAACCATCGAAAGGATATCTGAATTACCACTTCGGGTAAAAACGGCTAAACATTTTGGTGAAAATGAATTGTTAGTGTTTAGAAAAAAAGGCCTTGGATTTTTTATAAATTTAATCGAAGATACCAGTGAGAATAAGCCAGCAATACAAACCATTTATTCTATAATAGAATCATTGAATCATATAGAATGTTCCATTGAAGAGCCAAGGATTTCATTTAGTAATCATTTTTGGCCAAATTATGAAAAAGTAAAACTTCATGATGATGGATATTCTGTGACTCATAGTGAGCTTTCATTTGAAACGAAAGCACTGAATGTTTTAAAGGCTGCACTGTTCAATTTCAAAAATGAATTTGAAAAGGAAGTCGATTTTATCAGAACTCTCATAAAAGACCTGACTCACTTTAAAACACTTCCAAAGTATTCACTAAGAAAGATTGGGAGTATTGATTTCTCAAAAAATCAAGAAGCAGCTTTAAAAGAACTCAAAAATGCTCTTTTTTACATTGAACAAAGATATGGTATCGACTATTTGGATAGAGTTGAAAGAGGTTTATCAAATAAAGAAGATGAAATTATCATTGCTATTGAGAACGTGAAGTAATTTATATATAAAGATTAAATTTTCACCCTCTTCAATCTCAACGCATTTGCGATAACCGAGACAGAACTGAAGCTCATAGCCAAAGCTGCAATCATAGGGGAGAGTAATATTCCGAAGAACGGAAACAGAACTCCAGCGGCAACGGGTACACCAACAGAATTATAAATTAGTGCAAAGAACAGGTTTTGTTTAATGTTCTTAAGTACTTCCTTGCTCAAATTGCTGGCTTTAACAATTCCGTGCAGATCTCCTTTCACTAAAGTAATCATTGCGCTTTCAATGGCAACATCGGTTCCGGTTCCCATGGCAATTCCAATATCTGATTGAGCTAAAGCCGGTGCATCGTTGGTGCCGTCACCAGCCATGGCTACTTTTTTGCCTTCTTTTTGTAATCGTTCTATTTCTTCCAGTTTATCCTGTGGGAGACATTCAGCTTTGTAAGAAGATAGGTTCATTTCTTCCGCCACTGCTTTTGCTGTTTGCGGATTATCTCCCGTCAACATGACTACTTCTATACCTTGTTCCTGAAGTTGTTGAATAGCTTTCCGACTACTTTCTTTAATGGCATCTGAAATCACTACAAATCCGGCTACCCGTTCATCAACTGCTATCCAGGAAACAGTCTTACCTGAATTTTGATACGTATCAGCTTGTGTTTTTTGATCGTCAGAGATAGAAATCTGGGCATCTGCAAGAATTTTCCTGTTTCCAAGTTTTAAGGCTTTACCGTTGATAGTCCCTTGTACACCTTTTCCGGTAATGGATTCAAAATCAGATACTTTCAAGAACTCTGCTTCTTTAGATTTTCCATATTTCACGGTGGCTCCGGCCAAGGGATGTTCACTTTCATTATTAAGTGAGGCGATGTATTGAATGATTTGTTTTTCCGAAAAGTCATCATTCACAGAAATCATAGCTTCAACGGAAGGTTTTCCTTCGGTGATGGTTCCTGTTTTATCGATGATAAGTGTATCCATTTCATTCATGCGCTCCAAAGCTTCCGCATTTTTGATGAGTACTCCGTTTTGAGCCCCTTTTCCAACTCCGACCATCACAGACATCGGTGTGGCCAAGCCAAGTGCACACGGACAAGCGATAATCAGCACAGCAATAGCATTTATCAACGCATATACATAAGCCGGTTCTGGTCCGAAAGTAGCCCATATACCAAAAGTAATTAGAGAAATTACGATTACAACCGGAACGAAGTATCCTGAGATTCTATCAGCAAGATTCTGGATAGGAGCTTTACTTCGGCTGGCTTTATTTACCATGTCCACAATCTGAGAAAGCAGAGTATCAGCACCAACTTTTTCGGCCTTCATGATGAAAGAGCCATTGCCATTAATGGTACCCGAACTCACAGAATCATCGTTCATTTTTTCAACAGGTACCGGCTCACCCGTGATCATGGATTCATCAATGGTGCTGTTTCCATCTATGATGATTCCATCCACCGGAATCTTTTCTCCGGGTTTTACTTTAAGATGATCGCCAACTTCGATTTCATCAATATGAATTTCTTCTTCTTTACCGTCTTTTATTCTAATGGCAGTATTCGGAGCCAACTTCATGAGCTCTTTAACAGCATCATTGGTTTGGGAGTGGGCTTTTGCTTCCAAAACTTGTCCCAGTAGAACGAGGGTTAGGATAACTGTTGCAGCTTCGAAGTACAGATGAACAGTACCTGCATGTGTCTTAAACTGTTCAGGAAAAAAATCGGGAAATAAAAGAGCAGAAACGCTAAATAACCAGGCAACTCCGGCTCCTATTCCGATCAGGGTAAACATATTTAAATTCATTGTTTTTACAGACCGCCAGGCGCGTTCAAAAAACATCCAGGTGGAATAAAAAACGACCGGAATGGAAAATACAAATTGTGTCCAGTTCCAATATTTAATATCCATCACTTCAAATAAAGGATTTTCAGGTAGCATTTCTAACATTGCAATGATAAAAATGGGCAAAGTAAAAGCCACTGCAATCCAAAGCTTTTTGAGTAATTCTTTGTACTTTTTTTGCTCGGCAGATTCATCCGCTTCTTTGGGAACCAGATCCATTCCACAAATCGGACATGATCCTGACCCTTCCTGCTCAATTTCAGGATGCATAGGGCAAGTGTATATATTTGAAGAACCGGAATTCATATTTTGTTCTTCCACTAAGTCCATTCCACAGACCGGACAATCGCCGGGTTCATCGTAAGTTTTGTCGCCTTCGCAATGCATTGGGCAATAAAAAACACCTGTTCCTTTCTCAGAACTTGATTTCTTCTCGGACTTATGGTCGTGATGATGATGATGAGAATGATTGTGAAATCCAGGCATATTTATGGAGTACTTTCCGGAAAGTTCATCCAGAACTTCCTGAAATTGTTTTATCTCAACATGTTCAGACATTTCAATTTCTGCGGTGTGTTCTTCCAGAGAAACAGAAACGCTGGTTACTTTTTCGAGCCCGGATAGCGCTTCGGTAACATGATTTTTACAACCGTTACAGCTCATCCCTTTAATTTGGTAGGTATGTTTCATTGCTATACATATATAATTTGTTCGGGAAGAATATCCAATAAAACTAACACAATGTACTTATAGAATTTTGGAAAGGATGTGTAGGATTTTGGATGACAACCAAGAGCAGAACCAATAAAGAGCAGCAGGACTAAAGTCCTTGCTTGCTTATGTTCTTTGTAGAATTTTGTACATAAGCTAGCAAGGGTTTTTAACCCTTGATGACGAGGCACGCTTTTTTTTTAAAATGTTGAGTTATATGTAGACTGACCTCCTCTGTCTCCTTCTTGGCTAAGGAGGAGGACTCATCGATTAAAATCTGAATTGAATTATAGAAGAACCAGAACATAAAATCTGTTTATGTATTTCCCCTCCTGATGCAGGAGGGGCGAGCTGCTTAGATATTTAAATATGATGAGGAATCGGGGAGGTCAGAATAGTGAACGAACTACCCGGAAAGATAAATGTGCCAAGAGATCGGGGAGGTCGGAACAAGTTTTGCAGGACTAAAGTCCCTGCTTGTTTATGTTCTTTGTGCAATTTCGTACATAAGCAAGAAAGGGTTTTCCACTAGCCAGCGGATGCCTTTGGCATAACCCTGGAGATTCAGTATTGATCAATAAAACCTCAAACCTCATCCAACGGCTTTCTCCAGAAAGAAATGAGTTTTCGAAATTGGGTGGGTGTAAGCCCTGTTTCACTCTTAAACTGATTGGATAGATATTGAGTGCTGCTATATCCCAATTCATGGGCGATTTCACTGACATTTTTTTCCCCATAAATAAGTAATTCTTTCACGCGTTCAATTCTTTGCTGGATGGAATACTTTTCGATGGTTCTTCCTTCATTCTTTGAAAACAAAGCACTTAAACTGGAATAGCTTTTACCAATCTCATCTTCCAGATAATCGGTAAGATTGTGAAAAGCTTCTCCGGTGGAATGATGATGGATATTATTGATCACAGAAACTTTAATTCTTGAAATAAGTTTAGAGGTAGTATCAACAATCAACTCAAAACCTTCTGATTCAAGAACCTGAGCAAGCTTCTCTTTGTTTATATCCTGAGGTTTGTCAAACTCTACTTTGCCCAGTTCAATATGCTTAATAGGTAAATTCCGTTCTTCAAGTTTCTGGCGTACTACTTTTACACAGCGTGCACAAACCATGTTTTTGATCCGTATTTCCGAAGTTTTGCTCACAATTAGATTTATTTATTTCCTGTTGAATGTAACTAAATTTTAAAGAATAGAATTCCTATGATTCCGATCTGCTCATCTATCAGAAAAGTGTTATCTTGAATAAAACCTGAGTTGAATTCTGAAAACTTGTTTAACTAGCTTAAAACAAATTACAAATAGGAGTCACTCAGAGCGGAGCGAAGAGCCTGCACAGAAAACGAGCTACTTCATACGGTTTGTAGATTCTTCGCTCCGCTCTGAATGACAAATTTAGTTCAGATACATTAAGCAATATTAAAGTTATGTTGCTCGGGTTAGAACCAAAAAATTTGATAAGATTATGAGCGAGTTCAGAATTGAAAAAGATTCGATGGGTGAAATTAACGTTCCGAAAGAGGCACTTTATGGAGCTCAAACCCAGCGGGCACATGATAACTTCGCAATTAGTGGGATTCGATTCAGCCGGGAATTCGTTCAAGCACTCGGATATATAAAAAAGTCGGCAGCGTTAACGAATAATGGATTGGGCCTATTAGATAAGGATATTGCCGATGCAACTTCAAAAGCTTCTCAGGAAGTAATAGATGGAAAGCACGACAAAGAATTCGTGATCGATATTTTTCAAACCGGCTCAGGTACTTCTACCAATATGAATGCAAATGAGATGATTGCTCATCGTGCAAATGAATTAAAGGAAGGTTTAGATGTTCATCCAAATGATCATGTTAATTTTGGGCAAAGTTCGAATGATGTAGTACCCACTGCGATCAGAATTTCAGCAGTTCTTGCAGCTACAAATAATTTAATACCTGCACTCGAACATTTACGAGACACCTTCATCAGTAAAGGAAAAGAATACTCGGATGTAGTTAAAACAGGACGTACTCATTTAATGGATGCAATGCCTGTAACTATAGAGCAAGAATTCAGTGGATACGCTCGGCAGGTTGATTTAGGAATTGATCGTGTTAAATCTGCACTAACCAGAATGACGGAACTTCCTCAAGGCGGAACCGCAGTTGGCACAGGATTAAATACACACGCCGATTTCGGGAAAAAATTTGCTGAAAAAGTTTCTGAATTAACAGGAATCAATTTTAAAGAAGCGGAAAATCATTTTGAAGCACAAGCGACAGTAGATGCACCGGTTGAGTTATCGGGTCAGTTAAAAACTATTGCTGTGTCTCTAATGAAGATTGCCAACGACCTTAGATGGATGAATTCTGGTCCAAATGGTGGATTGGGAGAAATTCAGTTAGCAGCACTTCAGCCTGGGTCTTCAATAATGCCGGGCAAAGTAAATCCTGTGATTGAAGAATCCCTGACTATGGTTTGTGCTCAGGTTATCGGAAATGACACTACCATTACCATTGGTGGTCAAGCAGGAAATTTTGAACTAAATGTGATGTTACCTGTGGTAGCTCATAATTTACTTCAGTCTATCGATATTCTAGGGAATGCGGCGAAAAATTTAGCAGATCGTTCCGTTTCAAGATTGGAAGTTCGAAAAGATGTGATTGCCGATATGGTTGGCAGAAACCCAATTTTGGTAACGGCTTTAAATCCGATTATTGGATATGATTTGGCAGCAAAAATCGCTAAAAAGGCATTTGCCGAAAGCAGGCCTTTGAAAGAAGTAGCAAAAGAAATGACGGATCTTAGTGATGAGGAACTGGATAACGCTTTGGATCCGATAAAGATGACAAAAGGCGGATTTACCGAGTAAATCCACTGAAACGGTATTTATTGGAAAAGCGAAAACCAGCGTTAAATAATGTTGATCTTTGTAAGAAAAGCGTTTTTCCGTATTATTGAACCCCATTTTGGGTTCCTATTCTATTTATTTTTTTGAATGATTTAATTTTTGATGATGGCAGAGACAAAGACTAAAAAAAACACATCAACTTTTAGTACAGCAAAAAAGAAAGAAATACTTTCTGACTACAGGCTGGGCTGGTTGAGCCGACATATGTCTTTGATCGGTAGAAAGGAGGTATTAACCGGAAAAGCTAAGTTCGGCATTTTCGGTGACGGAAAAGAAATACCACAAATTGCCATGGCCAAAGTTTTCAAAAATGGTGATTTCAGATCTGGATATTACAGGGATCAAACTTTTATGCTTGCCATTGAAGGAGTTACTCCGGTCCAGTTTTTTGCTCAGCTTTATGCAACACCTGATATTGAATTAGAGCCAAGTTCGGGCGGACGACAAATGAATGCGCATTTTGCTACACGTTTGTTGAATGAAGATGGTACCTGGAAAGATCAAACTAAAATGAAGAATACATCTGCTGATATGTCTCCGACTGCGGGACAAATGTCCAGATTGCTGGGTTTGGCTCAGGCGTCAAAAGTATATAGAAATGAAAAAGCGCTAAAAGGAAAAGAATGGAAGAAATTTTCAAACAACGGAAATGAGATCGCTTTTGGAACCATAGGCGATGCCAGTACATCAGAAGGAGTATTTTGGGAAACCATAAATGCAGCCGGAGTTTTACAAATTCCGATGGTTATGTCTGTTTGGGATGATGGTTGGGGAATTTCAGTGTCAAAAAAATATCAAACCACAAAAGAAAGTATTTCAGAGGTTTTGAGTGGATTTCAGAGAACAAAAAATCAACCCGGATATGAGATTCTTAAAGTAAAAGCGTGGGATTATCTCGCATTGATGGAAACCTATGAGAAAGCGGAAGAAATTGCCAGAAAAGAGCACGTTCCTGTTTTGATACACGTACAAGAAGTAACTCAGCCACAGGGACATTCTACGTCAGGATCTCATGAGAGATACAAAGATGAAGAAAGGCTGAAATTTGAGGAAGATTTTTGCTGTCTCCGAAAGACCAAAGAATGGATTCTAAAAAATAAAATTGCTACTGAGAAAAAGCTAAATGAGCTTGAAGAAGACGCTTTAGATGAAGCGAACACAGCAAAAAAAGAAGCTTGGGATAATTTTATTGCTCCAATCAAAGAAGATAAAAACCAGATGCTGGAATGGTTAACCGGTTTGAAGAAGGAATTGGGAGAGGCTAAACTTGATGATTTTATCAAACGACTTAAAATGGTTCAAAATCCATTTAGAAAAGACGTTCTTTCCGCAGCTCGTAAAGCACTATATGCAACAGCAGGTACTTCAAATGCTACGAGGAATTCAATCAAAGAATGGATTAAGCAGAGTGAGGAAGCAAATAAAGAGCGTTTTAATTCTCATTTGCTAAGCGAAACTGAATTTTCTCCTTTAAAGATAGAAGAGATAAAACCGGAATATTCAGAGGACTCAAAGAATGTTGACGGAAGAGTTGTGATCAGAGATAATTTTGACAAGATTTTTGAGAATTACCCAAACACACTTGTTTTCGGTGAAGATGCCGGCAAACTTGGTGATGTAAATAAAGGCTTGGAAGGAATGCAGGATAAGTACGGAGAAATTCGTGTGACTGATACCGGAATTCGTGAAGCAACCATTCTTGGACAAGGAATTGGGATGTCGCTTCGAGGGTTAAGACCCATAGCTGATATTCAGTATTTAGATTACATATTGTACTGTTTCCAAGGAATGAGTGATGATTTGGCTTCGCTAAGATACAGAACCAAAGGCGGACAAGCCGCTCCGTTGATTGTAAGAACACGCGGTCATCGTTTGGAAGGAGTCTGGCACTCAGGTTCGCCAATGGGAGTGTTGATAAACGGACTTCGAGGGATTCATTTATGCGTTCCAAGAGATTTAACTACAGCGGCCGGATTTTATAACACGTTGATTCAAGGTGATGATCCCGCAATGGTTATTGAACCATTAAATGGCTATAGATTGAAAGAAAAACTCCCTGATAATTTAGGAGAATTCACCACTCCGTTAGGGATTCCTGAAATCGTTAAGGAAGGAAATGATATAACGATTATTTCTTACGGCTCCACTTTTAATATTATAGAAACAATGATTCCTCAATTTGAAGATGCCGGAATTTTAATCGAATTAATTGATGTAAGAACATTACTTCCTTTTGATAGAAATCAAATGATTGTGGAATCGCTAAAGAAAACGAATCGTTTGTTAGTGGTTGATGAAGATGTTCCGGGAGGAGCTTCAGCTTATATCATGCAACAAATTGTGGAAAAACAAGGTGGGTATAAGTATTTAGATTCTAAGCCGAAATGCTTAGCTGCTCATGCTCACCGTCCGGCTTATGCTACCGATGGTGATTATTTCAGCAAACCCAATTCAGAAGATATTTTTGAAGCGGTGTATGGAATAATGAGAGAAGCAGATGCAAACAGATTTCCTGAGCTTTTTTAAAAGTTAGCAATGTCAGAAAAAATTAAGATCCCTAATCAGGCTAAGGTTCTCCAACAAGTAAGTGCGAAAACTGCTTTTCAAATTATAGTTGGTGTGAGCGTTGTTGCTCTAGCTTTTTTAGTATGGCTGATTTACTGGAAAGATGGGGCCACAACTTCGTATTCATGGGTTCCATACTTACCTGCGTTCAACGCAGGGTTTAATTCTTTAAGTACGCTATTTCTTTTGCTCGGATTGAATGAAATAAGAAAAAGAAACTTCAGCCGGCACATGAAATTCATGACCGCTGCTTTTATCAGTTCAACTTTATTCTTAGTGGGTTATGTGATCTATCATCACTTTCAGGGAGATACCAAATTTATGACCGAAGGAATGATAAGATATATCTATTTCTTTATCCTGATAACCCATATTGCACTTTCAGCATTTGTAGTTCCACTTGTACTTTCCAGCTTTTATCTGGCACTTACCGGAAATTTTCAAAAGCATAGAAAAGTATCTAAATTTACTTTCCCAATTTGGTTGTACGTTTCCGTAACTGGTGTGGTGATCTTTTTTATGCTGAAGTTTATTGGGTAGGATTGTAATGACTAAGACTCGGTCTGTTCCGCTGGTCTACGGATGTGTAGTGTCGGTCATGAATAGTCGTAGCTCTGTTAACCTCAGCTCGTTATAAGATTCTTATATTATACAAAAAAAGTTCCCCTCTGCCAGAGGGGATGATTTTGCCGAGTTTTTTCTCGGTAAAATCCGGAGTGTCCGAACGAAGTTATTCCGTGGTCTGCCTTCGGGAAGATCTGGATCTATGTGTAGGGAAATATTGATTTTTTTGGCCACCATTTGAATATATGTCTATCTGAAAATAGATAAAAAGCACTTTTAAAATAGTAAAGAAGGCGATTCTTATATCTGCCGAGGGCGTCACTTTGTGGGAGCTCAGGTTGTTAGGTTTTTAGGCAATTCCAACTTTTTGTACGCCATTTAGTTTAAAACTTGAAAGTGTTTTACGACATTTGAACATTGACTTTACACTAGGGCAATTCCTTAGCGATTTACAGGATAGATTTATCGGCATAACTCTTCCAGAGTTATGCCTTCTCAAATTCAAGAACTACCTCTTATTCAACTCCGGAAGAGTTTGGAAATGGCTTGATCAACAGAGTCAGAGGTTCGGAACTATGTTAGACCTTTTCAAAACCAAAGATGTCTTTGGAATGGTATTTTTATTCGCACAAAAGTACATGCTTAAAATAAACAAGAAAGTCAGAGATTTCCGAAGCCTTTAGTTTTAACCTGAGTTCCCACAAAGTGACGCCCTCGGCAGATTCTAACTCAGGTTTTAAGTCAACGCTGGATAACTCAACTAAACAAATTCCACTATTTCGCTGATTACTTAGGTCGAACTCAGGTTATTAGGCAATAAATTCTATCCTTTTAAAACTACAAATAACTTTCCATTTATTACGGGTGCGTGAGTAAAATCTATTTTTGAGGGCTTTAAAGAGAGATTCTATTCTAAGTGATGTAGTATTGTAGTAGTGCCAAAAAAGCGCTTTTTCAGGTATGTAGTAATCATATTGGGTGCTCAAAATTTGCAATACATTTAAACAAGCTACATTTTCAGCAATACTAGTTGACTCGCAATGTATATAATCAAAATGTCCATAATTAACTCCAAAACAATTTTTACAAAGAAGAAAGCGCTTTTTTCTTTGTTGGTTGCTTTAGTTATGTCGTTCTCGGCAAGCGCATTTCAAAATCAAGCAAATGTAAATGTATCTAAGAAAATAGTACTTAATTCCAAACAACTTAATAAAGTTGATGATTCGTTATATGGGGTGCCAAAATCGTTTACCGAAGATCTTAAAAGAAGAACTTTTAATTATTTTTGGGAAGTTGTAGATACTACTACTTGGCAAACAAACGATCGATATCCAAGTAAGACCTTTATTAGTATTGCTGCAACTGGTTTTGCACTACCAAGTTATATTATAGGTATTGATAATAGCTATATAACACGAAAAGAAGGAGCAAAGAGAGTATTAAGTGTGTTGGAGTGGCTATGGAAATCACCACAAGGACCAGATAGAAAAGGAAATACAGGTTATAAAGGATTCTATTATCACTTTTTGAATTATGGAAATGGAACACGATACAAACAGGTAGAACTTTCCACTATTGATACCGCATTGTTGATGGCAGGGGTGCTTACCGTACAAAGTTATTTTGATAAGGAAAATATTCAAGAGACAAAAATTAGACAATACGCAGATTCTTTGTACCGAAGAGTAGATTGGCAATGGGCTATGAATGGGAATGAAACTATGTCTATGGGATGGTATCCGGAGAAAGGGTTTATCAAATCTCAATGGAAAGGATATAATGAAGGAATGATACTTTTGATACTCGGTTTAGGTTCGCCCGATTATCCTATATCTGAAAATTCTTGGGAAACATGGACATCTACCTATGATTGGGAAGAATACTACGGATATGAGCATATAAATTTTGGCCCATTATTTGGTCATCAGTACTCACAAATGTTTGTTGATTTTAGAGGAATAAAAGATGAGTACATGACAAAAAAAGGCATTGATTATTTCGAGAATTCTAAAAGAGCTACACTTGCAAACAGAGCATATGCAATTTCAAATCCTAATAATTTTGTTGGTTACAGCAAAAACTTATGGGGACTTACCGCAAGCGACGGACCTGCAAATACACTTAAAACCGTGAATGGAAAACAAGTTCAATTTAGAACTTATACGGCCAGAGGGGCTGCAAAAGGATACTTAAATGATGATGGGACTATTGTGCCTACCGCAGCAGGTGGGTCGATTCCTTTTGCTCCCGAAGAAACTTTAAATGCTTTATATACTATGAAAGTGCGCTTTAATGATAAACTGTATCAAGAGTATGGGTTTTTGGATGCTTTTAACCTTACCTATAAAGAGGAGGGATGGTTCAATAAAGATTACATCGGAATTGACCAAGGCCCAATACTTATTCAGTTAGAAAATCTTGAGTCGGAGCTAATATGGAAAACACTTCGAAAGAATCCTTACATCCAAAAAGGATTAGTGAGAGCAGGTTTTGAGGGAGGATGGTTAGATGAAGTCAAAAAATAACGTTAAAAATACCTTTATGAGATCAGTGATACAGTTTTCAGCTAAGAGTGAATTGAAAAAGAGGAATCTGTTCTCAGCGTGGACGGCTGTAATTATGAGCCTAGTTTTTGCTGGTTTTCTCAGCACATCTGCTTTAGCACAAACACAAGTAACCGGTACTGTTTATGATGCCGAAACACAAGAGACACTTCCCGGAGTTAATATTAGAATTAAAAATACCAACAATGGTACAGCCACTGATGGAGAAGGATTATTTAGCCTCAATTTAGACAGTACAAGAGCAACTCTGGTATTTACTTATATTGGTTATATCACAAAAGAAGTAGAAGTAATAGCTGGTACTACAAATATTTCCGTAATGCTATCGCCGGCTATAAATGAATTAGAGGGCATGATTGTAATAGGTTATGGAGCTGTTAGAAAAAGAGATATAACAGGTTCCGTAGGTCAAATCAGTTCCAAAGAAATCGGAAAAGTTACAAGTTTAAATGCAGAACAATCGTTGCAAGGTAAAGTAAGTGGTGTACAAATTACAACAACTTCAGGTGCTCCCGGAGCGGGCTCAGCAGTTAGAATCAGAGGTGTAGGAACATTTAATAACTCCTCTCCAATTTATGTTGTTGATGGAGTGATTTTGGATGACATTTCATTCTTAAATCCTGCAGATATACAATCTATGGAAGTATTGAAAGACGCATCTGCTACCGCAATTTATGGTTCACGTGGGGCAAACGGAGTGGTATTGGTTCAGACAAAAAGTGGATCATCAGCGTTGGATAAACCAATGGTTTCTTATTCATCTGAAATAGGAATTCAACAATTAGAAAAACAAATTGATCTTTTAAACGGAAGGGAATTTGCAATCATTTCCAATGAGATTCGTCCCGGTTCTTATAACAATGTTGATGCGGTACCTAATACAGACTGGCAAAATCTGATTTTTGATGCAGCTCCAATTCAAAATCACCAAATTTCAGTAAGCGGATCAAGCGAACGAGGTGATTACTATGTAAGTCTGGGATATTTTCAACAATCAGGTATTATTGAAGGATCAAACTTCGAAAGAATAACTCTAAAGCTAAACAATACTTATCGGTTAAATAGTAATTTTAAGTTTGGTAACAATATTACTATAGCTCCCTACAACCAACAAGTTGCTCCTAACGCAACGTTTGCAGTTTACAGAGCTCAACCATTGCTAGAGCCTTTTTATGAGGATGGAAGTTTCGGTGTTGTTTATAATGTTGGTAACCCTTTAGCAGATATCGAATATACGGACAATTACAACAGTGGTATTCGGGTAGTAGGTAATGTCTTTGCTGAAGCTTTGATTTCAAATTCATTGATTCTTAAAACAAGCTTTGGTACCGATGCCGCTTTAAACAGAGCAGAAAACTTTACCAATGCATTCACGGTTTTCAATCCCGATGGAACAGCATCTCAACAAAATAATAAGTTCAATGATCTTTTTAAGGCTGAAGGTGTTAATTATACATGGCTTTGGGAGAATACAGCCAACTATATACAAGATTTTGACAAAAATCAGATTAACGCTGTTGTTGGTTTAACGCTTCAACAAACACGCTCAGAATTGCTAAGGCTTTCAGGACAAAATGTTATTCGAGAAGGAGAAGACTTCAGATACATCCGTCCCGGATATATTATCGATGAAGCAAATAATATCAATACACTTAATTCGATATTTAACGGGGTAGATGCTAACCAGTACTACAACTTAGTATCATATTTGGGAAGAGTGGTTTACTCTTACGACAATAAATATTTAGCTACGGTTACTTTTCGTGCGGATGGATCGTCCAAGTTCGCAAAAGGCAACCGCTGGGGATATTTTCCGTCACTAGCGTTAGGTTGGAATATTGATCGCGAATCTTTTATGGAGTCGGTTGAATTGATTGATAACTTGAAGCTGAGAGCAAGTTATGGTATTCTTGGAAATGAAAAAATTAACTATTTAGGGCGGTTCTCTACTATTAATTCAGGACTGTTTTCCGTGTTCGGCAACCCTGATGCAATATTTAATGCAGCTACTTACGGAGTATCCGGTAATTCTAATTTGAAATGGGAAACAACCACCCAAACCGATGTAGGAATGGAAATTGGTGTACTGGAAGAGCGATTACTCATTGAGCTTGATTATTATAACAGACTTACTGAGGATATTTTAGTTCCGCTTTCAACACCCGGACATCTCGGAAACGGACAAGGCCAGCGAACACTCTTTAACGCTGCTACTGTTAAAAATACAGGATTTGAATTCTCTATTGACTGGCGCGATAATGTTGGTCAGTTAGGATATGGCGTGAATGTTGTAGGCAATACCATCTACAATGAAATACAATCAATTGGAGGAAATAGCGGTGTTGATTCTTTACTGATTGGAGGATTCTTAGCCAACGGTCAATCTGTTACCCAATCCAAAAAGGGAAGTTCAATTGGAGCATTTTACGGTTATGTAACAGATGGAATTTTCCAAAATCAACAAGAGCTGGATGATTATCCAAGTTTGTCCCAAGCCGGTGTTGGAGACCTGAGATTTGTAGATACCAACGGTGACGGACAACTGAATGGGGATGACAGAACTACTATTGGTTCCCCGATTCCGGATTTTGTGTATGGATTTTCATTTGACCTCAATTACAGAAGTTGGGATATGTCGGTAGGATTTCAGGGACAATACGGAAACGAAATATTTAATGGCAAGAATGTAGTACGACCTGATCCTTATAATTTTGAGCAACATGTTTTTGATCGCTGGACAGGAGAGGGAACCAGCAATACTGAGCCGAGACCTTCCTTTGGAGGATATAATTTCCTGCCATCTGACAGGTTTATTGAAGACGGGAGTTATTTAAGACTTAGAAGTTTAATAATAGGATACAGCCTTCCGCCAAGATTTTTAGAGCGTTTAGGAATGTCTGGAGCGAGAATTTACGTAAAGGGAAATAATCTATTAACCTGGACAAAATATAGCGGATACACCCCGGAGATAGGGAGCGGTAATGTGATTGCAAACGGAATTGACGCAGGGATATACCCGATTCCGAGAATGATTTTAGCAGGTTTTAATACAACATTTTGAGGCTAATAATGAAGACAATTAAGACAATACTTACAATTACATTATTCATCTTCTTTTCAGCATGTGATGGATTTCTGGATGTGAGTCCTCAAGGGGAATTAACTCAGGAGGCATTTCCAACAAATCCGGAAGATGCGTTGCAAGCTACTAATGCTGTTTATTCTTCGTTAAGAGATTGGCACTATCATAGTGGTGGTTTTCCAATTTTAGATTTTATGTCTGACGATGCTTTAAAAGGAAGTTCACCAAATGATGGTTCAAGCACAGTTGGACCGTACGAAGATTTTACTCATTCTCCAACTCAAGATGGTTTAGATCGTTGGTGGAATGTTCTTTATCAAGGAATAAGGCGTGCAAATATTGTAACAGAAAGCATTCCCTCAATAACCATGGATGAAGGCTTAAAAACACGATATATAGCTGAAGTAAGTTTTCTTAGAGGTTTATTCTACTTTGATCTTGTAAGAGCATTTGGAGAAGTACCTTTAGTAACAACTTCAGAGCCAGATCTTAAGATTCCGAAATCACCGGTTGAAGATATATATGAAGTAATTATCGAAGATCTGGAATTTGCTGCTACAAATCTTCCGGTGAAGAGCGAGTACGGTACAAACGATCTTGGGAGAGCTACAAGCGGAGCTGCTAATGCATTATTGGCACGAATGTACTTGTATCGCAGCGACTTTGAGAATGCAGAAACATATGCGTTAGCTGTAATCAATTCAATTGAATACGAATACGATTTAGAGCCTGTATTTACAGATGCCAATGGCCAAAACGGAGAGCACGGTGTAGAATCAGTATTTGAAATAGGAGCCGCAGCTACTGGAGGAGCCGGAGGAAATCAATATGCAAATACACAAGGAGTTCGGGGAACTCCAAACCGGGGTTGGGGATTCAATCGTCCTACAATTTCTCTAAGAGATGCATTTGAAACGGATGACCCCAGAGAAGAAGGAACAATTATAGAACTCGGTGATGTGATTGACGGAATTACCATTCAGGGCGATAGCCAAACTCCCGATCAAACTAAAGATGGAATGGGAAATGTTATAGAAATTGAAAGCTATAACAGAAAAGTATGGATTCCGGGAACTTCAACAGAGACTCAATTTGGACACAACAGACGATTAATTCGTTATGCTGATGTACTATTAATGGCAGCAGAAGCCCTCAATGAAAATGATAAACAGGGAATGGCTCTAATACATCTAAATAAAGTTCGTGAACGTGCAAGAGAAGGTAATGCAACTATTCTCCCTGATATTGTTGAGATGGATAAAGATCTGTTACGAGATATTATTTTTCAAGAACGCAGAGTAGAATTAGCCTTGGAAGGCCATCGTTTTTGGGACCTTGTAAGAACAGGTAGAGCAAGTGATGTTTTAGGTCCGCTCGGCTTTATAGAAGGAAAACATGAATTTTTACCAATCCCTCAAAGTGAAATTGATCTTTCGCAGGGATCACTCATTCAGAATAGCAACTGGAATTAAACTTTAGTAATTAAATTAACCCTAAATCAAAACTCAAGAATTATGAAAACTTATAAACATACATTTAAACTTGTGGCAGTATTTGCTGCTTTAGCTGTAATGTTTCAGGCATGTGGCGGCAACGACAGCGGTCCGAAAGATCTGTCTATAGAAACAATTATGGTGGGTGGCTCAGACCTTAATGGTGCAACTTCGCCAAGCGATGTAGCCACCGATGCCAGTATTACAATTACATTTAATTCTGACATTAAAGCGGAAACAGCAAATTCCAGCAATATAGTATTAACGCAAGATTACGACGACGCTAATGTAGAATTAAATATTTCTGTAACAGGGCCTACCCTAACCATTACACCAACAACAGAGTTGGGAACCGGTATACTCTATCTTTTTGAATTAAAAGCCGGATTACAAAATACAGATGATCAGCCGATAGGACAAACCTCCAGAACATTTACAACAGCTGGTAATTTTGCCCCAACCGGAATGATCGCAAACTGGACATTCGAAGATACCGCCGATGATGTAGCCGGTAGTTACAACCCTACAGCAAATGGCGTTGTGGATATTACCTATACCGCAAGTAGAAATGCTGAAGCTGGCAAAGCTGCTACGTTCAATGGAAATACGAGTATTATCGAAATTCCAGGTGCTGATGCTCTAATAAATACTAATGACTTTTCACTTAGCTTTTGGGTTAAAACAAACTCAGATGGTCATGTAGATGCAAATGGAAATCCTGCCGGCCATTTTGTGATGGGATTAGGTGCTTTCTTTGGATTACAATTTGAAATAGGAGGCGCTTACGACTTCGCTAAGTTTGCTATACAATACGAATTTGGGCCAAGTGCAACCGGCGAAAGTGGAGCTGAAGATATGTGGTTTCCTGTTGAAGCAACTGATGCTAGTAATGGAGGATGGCAAGGTTGGGACTTTGCAAAAAGTTTATCCGCCTCTGAAATGGAAGGTTATTTAAAGGACAATTGGACTCATGTAACTTATGTTTATTCCTCAACGGAGAAAAGCGGAAAACTTTACTATAACGGTGAGTTGATGAAAAGCTTTGACTTTGATTTATGGCCAGAAGGTGATGATAAGACGACTGTTGTTGGTTTAACATACGCAGGCCAAGAACCCGATGTAGTTAACGAATTAGCTTTTGGTTTTGTACATTCCCGTGCCGGAACTATGTGGGATAATGAACCTTGGGGTGGATATGACATTCCAACAGCAAATCACTTTAAGGGGCAACTTGATGATATCAAGATTTATCAAAAAGTATTAACAGAAACTGAAATTCAGTTAATGTACGCTTCAGAAAATTAAAGAAGCTTAAAACTTATCTAAGAGGTGTGGAATATCACCTCTTTTTTTATCCATTAAAATTTCAAGAATACTTAGTTTACAAATTAATTAATATTCTTAGTTTAGCGTATTCATATTTTATGATATTTTTTAGAAATATAATCTATTTATTATTCGTTTTGTTTTTACTAACCGGATGTAAATCAGGCAATAACACTGGTGATCCCGAAGTATTTCAATTACTCACTGTAAAAGCTGATAACACCACATTAACTGTTGATCAGGTTTCTGTAATAGCAATAGATGCCGTTTTCTCAATCAGGTTTTCTAATCCTGTTGATACAACAACTGCCAAAGCGAGTTTTGAATTAAAACAATCAACAGAAGAAGGATCAATACCATTAGCTATTTCTTTCGAAGAAAATGGCTCAATAGTGAAAGTTAAACCTGAAGATTTACTTATAAGAAATACGACTTATGAATTTTCAATTTTGGAAAATTTGAAATCGCGGGAAGGTGCTTCTTTCCTGGGTATATCATATACATTTGAGACTGAGAATGGGGAAATATCCTTAGTATCTGCAACTGTAAATGACAAAAGCTTATCAAGGTTTAGTGCGGCTAGGGAGATAGCTTATAATGATATTACTTTTGAAATTACATTCTCAGAAGCCCTAAACGAAGAAAATTATGAGTCTTATTTCTCATTAAGCCCATCTGCTACAACAAGCTATTTACTATCAAATGATGGTAAAACGGTGACCATTTCAAACGAAGAATCCTTTGACTACTATCGGTTTTATACCCTTAGAATTGATGATGAACTAACTGCTGCCAACGGGTTTGAGTTTGATGGATATGAAACAGTAATTCAAACGGGATTGGACTCGACATTAAAATTTCCGCAGATTTCTGATGAAGAGCTACTTACTAAAGTACAGGAACAAACCTTCAAATATTTTTGGGATTTTGCACATCCTGTAAGCGGATTAGCCAGAGAAAGAAATACTTCCGGAGAAACAGTAACCATTGGTGGTAGTGGTTTTGGTTTACAATCTATAATAGTTGGAATCCATAGAGGCTTTATTACTCGTACGGAAGGGATAGAACGCTTGGCAAAAGTTATAGATTTTTTAGGGAATGCGGATCGTTTTCATGGAGTTTGGCCGCATTGGATGAATGGTTCAACGGGTAATGTAATTCCGTTTAGTACTAAAGACAACGGTGCCGATTTGGTAGAAACCGCATTTATGGCACAAGCATTAATAACAGTTAGGGAATATTTGGATGCAAATATACCAAATGAAAGTAATTTGATTGATGAAATAAATACACTCCTTAATGGTATTGAATGGAACTGGTTCACCAAAAATGGTGAAAATGTTTTGTATTGGCATTGGTCTCCTAATTTTAATTGGGAAATGAATTTGCCGATTAGAGGTTATAATGAAGCTTTAATTGTTTATTTATTAGCGGCCTCCTCTCAAAATTATGCCATAAATAACGATGTTTATAATATAGGCTGGGCACGTTCAGGCGGTATTCAAAATGGCAATACTTTTTATGGAATTACATTGCCGCTTGGATATGATTTCGGTGGGCCTTTATTTTTTGCACACTATTCTTTTATGGGATTAGATCCCCGAAACCTGTCAGATACTTATACAAACTACTTTACTCAAAATCGTAATCATACATTAATTAACAGAGAACACAGTGTAGTTAATCCAAATAATTTTGTAGGCTATAGCGCACAAAGCTGGGGGTTAACAGCAAGTGATGAACCGGGCGGATACAGTGCGCATGAACCAACGAGAGATAACGGAACACTTACTCCTACCGCAGCATTATCCTCTATGCCATACACCCCAACGGAATCAATGGAGGCGCTTCGCCATTTCTATTACAAGCTTGGGGATAAACTTTGGGGGGAATATGGATTTTACGATGCTTTTAATCCTACAGAAAGCTGGTGGGCGAATTCATTTTTAGCAATAGATCAGGGGCCAATTATAGTGATGATTGAAAATCATCGTTCGGGATTAATCTGGGATTTATTTATGTCGGCACCTGAAATACAAACGGCCATAGATACGCTTGGTTTTACCATTTCAAATCAATAAATACTACTTATTATGAAGAAATTATATTTGGGACTACTTTCATTCATTCTTTTGTTAAATGCGTGCAGTGAATTTTCATCCAAAAATGGAAAAGATTCTCAATATGAAAAGCAGATAGATTCATTGTTATCAATTATGACTTTGGACGAAAAAATCGGACAAATGACGCTATATACAAGTGATATGGATCAAACCGGAGCATTTATAAGACCTGAGTACAAGAAAGATATTCAGTCAGGCAATGTAGGTGCAATTTTCAATGCGTATGGAGCAGCATATACCCGATCATTACAAGAAATGGCCGTAAATGAAACCAGGCTGGGAATTCCATTATTATTTGGATATGATGTCATTCACGGGCATCGTACCATTTTTCCTGTTCCAATTGCAGAAGCTTCCAGTTGGGATTTAAAGATGATACAAGCTTCAACAGAAGTGGCAGCGCGTGAAGCAAGTTCGGAAGGTTTACATTGGACGTTTGCGCCAATGGTTGATATCGCCAGAGATCCCAGATGGGGCAGAGTAGTAGAAGGCAGTGGAGAAGATACTTTTCTAGGTTCGGAAATCGGCGCTGCCAGAGTTAGAGGTTTTCAAGGTGATGATTTGGGTGCAGTGAATACTCTTGCTGCAACGGCTAAACATTTTGCAGCATACGGAGCCGCTAAAGCAGGTCGTGATTATAATACCGTAGATATGTCTGAAAGAGAGCTTAGAGAAATATATCTACCGCCTTTTAAAGCTTCCTTAGATGCAGGAGCTGTTTCAGTTATGACTGCTTTTAATACCTTAAATGGAATACCCGCAACAGCCAATAAATTTCTTTTTACTGATATTCTTCGTGATGAGTGGAATTTTAACGGATTTGTGGTTTCGGATTATACGGCGATCATGGAATTACTCTATCATGGTGTGGCAGCAAAGGAAGAAGAAGCCAGTAAACTTGCTCTTGATGCAGGGGTAGATATGAGTATGCAGGACGGGTTCTATCAAAAAACACTTTCCGATTTAGTAGAACAGGGCAAAGTTAGCGAGAGCCAAATAGATGAAGCTGTGTCAAACATTTTAAGAGTAAAATTTAAATTAGGTTTGTTTGAAGATCCATACAGATATAGTTCAGTAGAAAGGGAAAAAAAAGAAAGTATGAAGCCGGAAAATATCCGGACGGCTCGTGAAATGGCTCAAAGATCAATGGTACTTTTAAAGAATGAAAATCAGACTTTACCCATTAATAAATCTGTTAAAACAATCGCCGTTATTGGCCCAATGGCAGATAATCAGCGCGATCTCATCGGAAGTTGGTCAGCAGCGGGTGATTGGTCTAAATCAGTAACGCTTCTTCAGGGTCTTAAAAATAAACTTCCTAATGCAAATATTATTTATGCAAAAGGCGCAGAAATTGATGGGGAAAACAAGTCAATGTTTGCTGAAGCAGTTAGAGTTGCCCAAAGAGCCGATGTAGTAATTTTAGCTTTGGGAGAAGCATATTGGATGACCGGAGAAGCCGCAAGTAAAGTAAATATTGGCCTACCCGGTGTACAAGAAGATCTGGCAAAAGAAATTCATAAACTGAATAAACCAACAGTTGCTGTTTTAATGAATGGTCGGCCACTAACAATAAATTGGTTAGATGAAAATATTGCGGCCATTTTAGAAACCTGGTTTTTAGGTACTACCGCAGGAAATGCGATTGCAGATGTACTGGTTGGGGACTATAATCCTTCAGGGAAGCTTCCAATGACATTCCCTCGACATGTTGGGCAAATTCCCATTCATTATAATATGAAAAACACGGGAAGACCTTTTGAAGCTGACAATAAATACACATCCAAATATCTGGACATATCCAACGACCCGCTATATCCATTCGGATATGGATTGAGCTACACTACTTTTGATTATGGCGCGATTAATCTCTCTTCTAACCTGATGACTAGTACCGATACTATCAAAGTTAAAATTGAAGTTAGAAATACAGGGGAATTTGGAGGCGAAGAAGTTATTCAGCTTTATTTAAAAGACAAAGTTGCTTCGGTATCAAGACCGGTAAAAGAGCTAAAAGCTTTTAAGAAAATTTATTTAGATGCCGGTGAATCAAAATCTGTAACATTTACCATTACTAATGATGAACTTTCTTTTTACAGGATTGATATGTCTTATGGTTCAGAACCGGGAGACTTCATCCTCTTTATAGGTGGAAATTCAGTAGATACTCAATCAGCGGAGTTCAGCCTTGAGTAGCAAGAAAAATCAATTATGGGAGAGAATCAAAAAAGAACTTGTGAGGTCAAAAAGTCATAATGAGTTCATTTAAATTGGTATCTGTAGAAATATCTAACCTTTTTCGAAGCCTGTATCTTCGTTCTTCCACCCCGCGAATTGAAATATTTAACAATGGAGCGATTTCCTTTGAAGAAAGATTCATCCTCAGATAAGCGCATAGCCTAAGATCACTTGGTGTTACTTGTGGATATTTTTCTTTAAATCGCTTAAAGAAATCTCCGTGAGCCTGATCGTAAAGTTGTTCAAAAATTTCCCATTCATGTTCGTCTTCAATACCATTACCAATTAGATTGTTGATTTTATTAAAGTATTTTTTGGGCATACTATTTCCCAATTCCTCTTTCTGTTTTTCAAGCTCTTCTTTAATCGAACTCAACAGATTATTTTTACGCATAATAGCCATAGTATTTGATGCTAACTGAGCTGATTTATGTTCGATTTCTGCTTTAAGCTTTTCATTAGTCAGCTGTATTATTTTTTTTTCAGCTTTATCTCTATCATGTGCCATCTTTTTATGACGTTTTTCCAGATCTCTTCCAAGTTTCTTCCAACGCTTTCTGGAAATATATAGCCGGATCATCAGAAGAAAAGAAATAATGAGCACCGCATAAATAAAATAAGCTCCTGCTGAAAAATACCACGGTTTCTTAACCCTAAAACTGAAAGGCACGGTTTCAGTTAAAACCCCACTTGTACCAATAGAGCGAATCAGGAATGTGTACGTTCCCGATGGAAGGCGAAGATAGCTTGTCTCAGTATTAGAACTCCATCTACTCCATCTTGTATCCAAGCCCTCAAGTTTATACTGAAAAAAAGCACGATTCCCAACTACCTGTGAGTTAGTCCACTCAAAGTTAATAGTATTTTCTGAGTAGGGAAAACTGATAGCAGATGTATCAGTTATACGATAGCGGGATTTTTTTTCATTTAAATTAGTTGTTTCAATGGCTTGAAGTTGCACCTTTGGCTCAGGATATTTTGAAGAATTAACCTGTTTTAAATTTAAAATTGCAAAACCATTTTCTAAACAAATAAGATGCAGGTCTTCATTTAAGGGTATTACTGTTTCATAATCTTCTACAAGTTGAAAGTCGTACATTTCCGGTAGTATTCGATACAGTACACGTATTGAATTGAAATGGATTTCAAAAAGAATGAGTTCATTTTGTTTGATAACCCAATATTTCTGATTGCCGGTGGGTATAATATTTGAGACAGAACCCTTTTCAGTAAAATACTCGTCAAGCACGGTGTAAGGCTCAAAAAGAGCATCTATTTCATTCCACTGATACAGAGTGTCACCAACAGAAGTTATAATTCTGTTATTAACTTTAAATACCCTGTTGCTTTCACTAGGTAAGCCATAAGAAGTACCAATGGTGTCAACATTCTCTATATTATTAAACTTAATATTAGGTTGCAGGCGAAAAATCCCTCTAACTGTATGGCCAAGCCAAATATTCCCTGTGGGGTCAAATTCCAAGAATTTTGCAGGGCTGGAAAATCCCGAAAAAGTATATGCTTGCCGCCAAAGAGCCTGCTTCTTTTCATATACTACAATGTCGCTATAGCTACTTTGTAACAAAAGTTCTGATTTATTGCGGGTGTAGGCTTTTAGGTTATATCCTCCAAATGTTGAACTTACTTTTATTAATTTACCGTTTTTTATCACGTAAGTACCATCATTAAGTCCAGCATAAAGAAACCCGTCAAATTCTTTTAAAAACCAAACTTGTCCTTGAGAACCCGATAATAATGTTTGATTATAAAACTTACCATTTTTGTCTATTTGAAACTTATAAATTCCTTGATTAGTACCAACATAGAGATCATTCCGATGTAACGAAGCGGCATACACGCTTCCAATATCATGCAAAGCATCACGATAAGAATTTACAGGAGTATCAAAAGCAATATATGCAAGTCCTTTATCCATACCTACCCATAGGTTGTCGAACGGATCAACAGCGAGTGAAAGGATCGTATTATTTTGTAATTGGCTTTCCGTACTAATATTTTTCAGTAAATTAGAATTTAGATCGTATATGTAAAGCCCGTTCAAAATTGTACCTATCACAATCTTATCGCGTGTGCGTACCATGGCATTAATATTATTTCGAATAACTTCATCTTTTCTTTCGGCTTTCCATTCATGAAAACTATTTCCACTATATACATAGAGCCCGTTTGAAGAGCCAATCAAGAGATTGTTGTCTTCAAGTTCGATGATTGATTTGACTTCATCATTGCTTAGAAAGTCGCTACCAGGTACAGCTGTAAACTTATTTTCCGATAATGTAAACAAGCTGTCTTGTACTTTTTGTATATAGATTTGTTCATTCACGCGATAAGGAAACATGTATGAGCCTTCCTTTTTAAGTCGGAAAACCCTTTTGCCATCATAAGCATAAATGGACCCAAAGCTGTGAAAATATACGGTCCCCTTATGAGCTACAATTTTCCATATTTCATCATTATTCATATCAGGATCTTCTAGCATTCCGGTTAATGACGAATATTCTAAATCTCCGGAATCGTTAGCTTCCCAGTATCCAAAATCTTCAAAGGAACCTGTGAAAATTTTCCCGTTTATAAAGGCTACTGATCTAAATACAGTACGTTTAGGCAATTGAAAGAATTGAACGTCTGTATTTTTTAGAACTAATAATCCTAAATTATTGGCAACGAGAATTTGCTCTGTGCCATCGCTTACTATATCCCAATTTTGGTTACCGGCACCTGCTTCCCTAAAGTTATAGTTGGTTACTTGGAAGCTTACTTGTGATAAAGCTGAGGATGTGAAAACCAACAAAAAACAGAGTACTAAAAAAGCAAAGCTCATCAAGGAGTTAGTACAGTTTGCTATTTCTTTCTTGGTCATAATCATGCTATAAAATAATGAATTATTTATGATTAATGAGTCAGTTCAGAATAAACTAATTTTATTATTCGTGATTATTCACCCTGTATTTATTTAACTAAATTTATTCATGTATAAAAACTATATCTATACTTCCACTACTAAGTTTTAAGCATCAGAAATATCTATACCTAACTCTTTGGTTGCAAACATAAATTTATTCGACAAGATACGATTTGGGGAATCAATAAAAGCAATTATAGCTTAGTGGATGGAGGAATTAGGTGGATGAGAGATCAAGAACCAGAGCTTCATAAGCATAGAAAAGTCTCAAGCCAGGACTTTGCCGCTGGTTGGCAGATGCCTAGGGCAATTCCGCAGCGATTAATGAGCAGGAAGAAATTGATCCTTAATATAACTCCTTCCAGAGTTATGCCTTCTCAAATTCAAGAACTATCTCTTATTCAACTCTGGAAAAGTTTGGAAATGGCTTGATCAACAGATTCAGAGGTTCGGAACTCTCAGCAGGAAGAAATTGATCCTTAATGAAAGTCAGAGAATTCCTGACTTTTAGTTTCTCCAAGGGAATCCCTTCGGGATAAGTCAACGCTATCACGAATCTTTTTTACGCTGAAGATTATAGGGTGACCAAAAAAAGAATTGTATTCCTATTTTATTTCTGTTTATTTTAAGACAAATAACTCTTAAATAGAATTGTATGTTATTATCAAAGTCTTGTGTGTACGGGTTGAGAGCTTCCATTTATCTTGCATCAAAAAGTGAAGGAGAATTTATTTCTATCAAAGGAATGAGTGCAAATCTGGAAATCTCATTTCATTTTTTAACTAAGATTTTACAACAGCTTACTGCAGAAGCATTCATGGAATCCTATAAAGGACCTAATGGCGGAATTCGATTAACAAAAAAGGGAAGAGAAGCTACTTTGTTAGATATGGTAATTGCTATCGATGGACCTGAATTATTCACCCAATGTGCTCTGGGATTGCCTGGTTGTGGGTCAGAAACTCCTTGTCCAATCCATGAGAGCTGGGTTGTTGCACGGGCTTCCATACAAGGAATGTTGGATCGAACTACTCTAGACCAGCTTGCAAAAGAGGGGAAGGAGAACAAATTTAGATTGATGGCGGGCGGTAATTTTAATTGGAATTGAAAGTTTAATATAATTCATACAAAATTCATACAAAATTCATATAAATAAGATAAAATGATCTTATGATTTTAAAATTAAGCAAAAAATGAAAGATTTATCACAACAAACAGTAGGTCAAATAGTAGCCGATGATTATCGAGCGGCACAAATATTCAGAGCAAAAGGTCTGGATTTTTGTTGCGGAGGTAAGAAAACTCTTGCCAGTGTATGTAAAGCTAAGAACATTGAAATGGATGAGGTCTTGCAAGATCTTAGCACTTTATCTCAGCCAAGTGCCGACCAGCACAATTACAATGACTGGGGTTTAGATTTTCTTGCAGATTATATTATTCAGAATCACCATAGCTTTGTTCGAAAGATGTTACCGGAGCTAAACTTCTATGCCGAAAAAGTAGCTAGAGTTCACGGTGAAAGTCATCCTGAGCTTTTAGATATTCTGGAGAAAGTGAAGCTGCTTAGTTACGAGTTAGTAGATCATCTGGAAAAAGAGGAAACAGATTTGTTTCCACAGATAAAAGGGTTGGTACAACAACAGAAAGCGGGGGTAGTAAAACAAACGCTTTTGGAAATACTCGAATCAGAGCATGAAAAAGCAGGTGAATTGATGGCAGAGATCGAATCTCTTACTAACAATTTTACACCGCCGGAAAGTGCTTGCGCATCCTATAGAGTATTGTTTCAAAATTTGGAAGGATTTCAAAAGGATTTGCATAAACACGTTCACCTCGAGAATAACATTCTGTTTCCAAAAGCATTGGAGTTGGAGCAACGATTAAATTAATGAGTTTAAAAGGAGTGGTTATTAGTTACTCCTTTTTAACTAAATATTGAACCAATACTATTTTAATTCATCCTTCAAAATTTCCTCTTATTCTATTTCTATTTAATTAAGGAAAATTTAACATGATAAAATATATTACAGCAAGATGAATACTTTGATGCAAACACTTCATACTTTCTCTATTCCTGTAATGGGAACCGGTCACTCTATAGATTCTCCTATACGCGTAGCTCCTTATGGTATCAACTCCGTTATTTCCATAGTGGATGACCTATTGATAGAACGCATCCGAAAGCACTATGCAACCCTCTTCGCACTTCCTTACGAAAGTATTCGGAGAAATGCCGAAGATGGCCGAGCTTTACGCATCACAGCCTATCTGGATCTTGTTCAGGAAATTGTGAACCGTAAATTTGAGGAGATCAAAACTCAGCCCTTCTTCGAAAATAATGAGAAGGGTAAGTATTTTGAAATGTTGCCTTCTACGGCTGAACTCAAAGAAAAGTATCAGGAGCTTTTGAAGATGGCTTCGGGGTCTATCCGAGAGGCTTTTGCTTCCGAAATCACTGAAGAGATGAAACCAGGGTCTATTGATGTAAATATCATGTCGAAAGTGGACGGATTTAGTTTTCCAAAGAGCAACCAGCCCATGTCGGCTGAATATAGCGATGGAAGCGCAGCTCTTAGGGGATTTGCACGAAGTAAACTTTCTTCCAGCTTGGTTCTTTCTGCGGGATTTAATCCTCGCTTATATAATTATCTGGCTGATTTTGAAGATTTTTATCGGGATATAAAAGGACAAATCAAGAAAAAGATTATTCTGAAGGTTAGTGATTTCCGATCGGCACTTATTCAAGGAAAGTATTTGGCCAAAAAGGGATTAGAAGTATTTGAATATAGGATTGAATCCGGCTTGAATTGTGGAGGGCACGCCTTTGCATCCGATGGATATCTGCTACCCTCCTTGTTGAAAGAATTTCGCGAGAAAAAAGAGACCCTGAGCGCTTCCATTCATCCGCTGATCGAGAAATTTTACAGTGATGAGCGCGAAACAGGTTTTGATGTTGAATGGCCTGTGAATCCACCGCGTATTACCGTTCAGGGAGGTATTGGAACCAGTGGGGAAGCACAGCGCCTGCTTCATGATTTTGAAATGGACGCAACCGGTTGGGGAAGCCCTTTCCTAATGGTGCCTGAAGCTACCGCCGTTGATGAACCTACCTTACATTTATTGAAACAAGCGAAGGAGGACGATTTGTACCTGAGCGGAGTTTCTCCTCTTGGGGTTCCATTTAATAACATCCGGAATTCCGGTTCGTCTCAATGGCATCAAGAACGTATTGAAAAAGGAAAACCGGGTTCTCCTTGTCCAAAAGGGTTTCTGGAATCCAATACGGAGTTTACCGAAAATCCAATTTGCACGGCTTCTTCTCAATATCAGCTTCTGAAAATTGATCAAATTAATCACAGTGATGAATCAGAAGAAAAAAAGACGCAACAGCGGGAGAAAGTGCTGGATAAAGCTTGCCTGTGCGACCATTTAGGTAACGGAGCTCTGATTACCTTGGGAATTTTGAAGCCGAACCGAGCTCCACAGGCGATATGTCCGGGACCCAATATTGCGTGGTTCAATGATACATATACCCTTAGGGAAATGGTGGATCATATATATGGAAAAATATCCTCACTGGTATCACCTTTACGGCCACACATGTTTGCCAAAGAATTGGAAATGTATGTGGATTATTTCGGGGAATTGGTTCATCAAACGGAAAATCCGGCCAATGAATTTAAAAAATTAAGCCGGTTCAGGAATAATCTTGAAGAAGGCATGGAACTTTGTTTGGAAATTTCAAAAGGGCAGGCTTATAAAGATGAAAATTTAAGTTCTTTGTCTGAAGCCATACCTGTGCAGAGAAAGCGGTTAAAAAGTGCTTTTGAGCAGCTGGAACTAAAAGCAGAAGCTCTTCCCGTCTGATTCCTGCATAAAATTACAATAAGGGAATAAAAAGACAGCAAACAGATAATGAACAACTTACGGGACAAAGGTTCTGTTTTTTGGCAGTGGGCGTTTTTATGTTTCGTTATAGCCGGGCTTACCGGATTTTTATACCGCCTTGGTTTCGTAATAGCATTGCCGGCAGGCTGGGATCTTATAAATATTCGTCATGCACATTCCCATCTTATGTTTTTTGGATGGGCATCTTTCCTTCCCCTGTATTTTATATACACCGAAATTATTTCCGGGCAGTATTCAGTTTTAAGTAAACGATTAATTGAACTATCATTTTGGATAATAATAGGTTTTGGGTTGTTATCATTCGTGTCCTTTTTCTTATGGGGATATAAGACCGTTTTAATAGGAGGTGCTGGAATTCCGGTATCTGCCATCCTTTCGGGATTTGTAATGATAGGGTGGTATATATTTATGGCAGGTTACTTAATTCACCGTGCCGGAACACCTGCTGATAAAAGAAATATTTGGTATGAAAGTGCACTCGTAATGCTTTTTGTGTCATCATTGGGAGCTTGGAGCGTAGGACTTTCGGGACTGTTACATTTAGGAGAGCCACTGCTGCTAAAAGCACTTACACATTTTTTCCTTTCTACTTTTACTGAGGGATGGATAGTTTTGAGTTTACTTGGGTTTATAGCGAAAAGATTAGAAGTTAAAAGAGCCGATTATCTGGTGTCGCCAAATATTCTGGTAGCACTAATTGCTTTTGGAGCACCTCTTACTTTCTCTTATGGAATTTCAGCCTCATTCATAAATGCTCAGCTGTTATTTGCTACACGATTAGGAGGAATTATGATAGGTATATCGATCTTGACATTTATTTATTCTTCAGTAAAAAAAGACAAAGCATTGAAGCTATTTTGGGCATGGCCGCTATCGTTTCTTGCTATCAAAGCAGTAATGCAAATTGTAGCTTCAATTTCTCCACCCGAGCTGTGGATGTCAGATCAAGGTATTCGTATTTTATATCTTCATGTATTATTACTTGGTGCATTTACAACCGGAATGATTGTGTATATCTGTCGAGATTGTGCTATATACAAAAAATATATTAATGCCGTTTTCATCTCCATAAGCATCGTATTAATGAGCTTAATTTTGCTCACAAATTTTTGGCCACCGTCTTTGAAAGGATATTGGATCTATCCGGTTTTGACAATAAGTGCAATTTTACCGACTCTTTCAATGTCTCTGTTATGGAAAAAAATAAACACAATTAGAAATTAAACCAGTTAACGGAAGTATTCTATGCCATTAATTACACGATTATTTTTAAAAGCTGGTTTGATCTTCTTTGTTTTTTCATTGATTGCAGCGCTTTTATTTCAGATAGATGCAGTAGCAATACCTTCACTATTTCCATTGTTTTGGCATACGCTTATGCTGGGTTGGATTACGCAAATAATAATGGGCGTTTCTATGTGGATGTTTCCGGGAAGGATTAGGGAAGAAAGCTTTGGAAATCAGAAATGGGCATGGCTGGCTTTTATTTTTCTCAACATTGGTTTATGGCTGAGAGTAATCGCTGAGCCGTTAATTTATCTCTCTGAACTCAGAATTTGGAAAGTACTTTTGGTAATTTCTGCCGTGGTGCAATTGGTGGCTGTACTCAGTTATGTCATAGAGATATGGCCACGGGTGAAAGGCAAAAAGAAACGCATTAAAAATAAAACAGGGAGTCAATAATGCCTAGCGTTTCAGTATGGATGATTCGGCTTTCATTAGTCTATTTGCTGATGGGAATAACGCTCGGTGTTCTGTTACTCATTAATAAAGCGATTTTAATTTCACCCGAATTGATGTTATTGCTGCCGGTACATATCGAACTCCTTATTTTTGGATGGATTATCCAATTTACACTGGGAACAGCTTACTGGATTCTGCCCCGTTACTTGATTTCTAAAGATAGAGGCAGTTCTGCATTAGCATTACTAATGCCCGTTTTCTTAAATACCGGAATTTGGATGGTCTTGGTATCAAACGCTGGCGAGCAGATGAACTTCCTCGCCCTTTATGGTCGAATCGCCGAATTATTAGCAGTGCTTTTCTTCGTTATTTTACATTGGAACAGAGTTGGTGCACTAAAAAAAGCAGCTTAATTGCTCCTGTATCTATCTAAAGACCTGAGTTCCCATAAAGTGATGTCCTTGGCAGATTCTTAAAGTTATTGGATAAAGAGTTTGTCATTCAGATCCGCCAGCTGGCGGAGAAGAATCCACACTGCTACGAAATAGCTCAGCTTTTGTGCAGGCTCCTCGCTCCGCCTGCCTTTGCCGAAACGGCTACGTGCAGGCAGGCTCTGAGTTGTAGATGTTAGATAATTCGGTGAAGTTTTTCAGTTTTTTAACAAGTGGGTCATCCCTGTAGATGTTATATAATTCGATGACCAGTAGTTTTTTAAATATTAAAGCACTCGAACAACGTCATTCCTGCGAAGGCAGCGCCAAAGGCATTCCTATGGAGGAATCTGGATATGTATTGAAGCCGATAACCTTTATTTACGGCTGAAATTTTTTTGTAAGGAATTGCTTTGAGATGGTCTTACTTGGGTATGAAAGAAGGTTATGTATATATCTTATCCAATTCCAGAAGATCCGTTCTATATACAGGTGTGTCCGGTGATTTATTAAACAGAACATTCAATCACAAAAAGAGTGAAGGCTCTTTATTTTCTACAAAGTACCGAACTCACTTTTTGATGTATTACGAAGTGCACCAAAACATGTACGAAGCTATTAGAAGAGAGAAACAAATTAAAAAATGGAAGAGAGAATGGAAAATGAATTTGATACGAACAGTGAATCCTGACTTAAAAGATTTATGGGATGAGATTCTACCTCCCGGGAGATTCTACTTTTGATTGGCTATTAAAAGATTCCCCTTATAATGAAATCGAAGCAAATATTTCAATCCAGATCTCCCCAAAGGGATGCCTTCGGCACGGGCATACGCCGCGAGATGACTTCTCAACTATATCAAGCCGTCAACGAATTACCTGACATCTACAATCCCGAATTTATTTCTCCAAAGGAGTCCTATGGACGGGATCTTATGGAAAGGCTATTATTAACCTGACGGCTATTAAACGAGATTTTATCAAGCTGCATA
>TARA_R110002110_G_C13470165_1_pt1 | contig 44354 bp, 71 predicted proteins | sample TARA_R110002110 | Tara Oceans TARA_R110002110 (sample SAMEA4397330) | marine metagenome | biome: Polar Biome; feature: [SRF] surface water layer (ENVO:00010504); material: water (ENVO:00002006), including particulate matter (ENVO:01000060) such as... | depth 5 m | reverse complement strand
ACCCTCAATTCGTTACTGATTTCGCCTATCAACGCTTTGTTGTTAATCCTCCTAAAAACTCTATTGTCCGAAAAATCAATTACACTGAAAACCCGTTTCTTACCAATACCATGATGGAAGTTATTTCTGGTGCTCGTGCGGAAGATGAGGATGATTTTCAACATATCTATCTGGGTGAGCCTCGCAGTGATGACGATAAGGTAATTATTAAACGCTCATGGATACAGGCGGCTGTTGACGCTCATATTGCTCTGGGCTTTGATGATAGTGGCTCTGCTGTTGTTGGTTACGATGTGGCCGATAGTGGTGACGATTTGTGCGCTAACGTGGTCGCGAAAGGTTCGGTTACTTATGAAGCGGAAGAATGGAAGGCTGCTGAGGATGAATTAAACGAGTCGTGCCTGCGTACTTATAATAAGGCGGATGAATGGAAAGCCTTAATTAACTATGACTCAATCGGTGTTGGCGCTCACTCAGGCTCAGAGTTCAGATCAATCAACGAGGAAAGGTATACAGGCGCTCACGAGTTCAAACGATTAGAGTATAAGAAGTTCAATGCAGGCGCTGGCGTTATTAATGGTGATGACGAATATCAACCAGGTGTGACTAATCGCGACTTTTTCGAGAATCTAAAAGCACAGGCTTGGTGGACTATTGCCGACCGCTTTAGAAATACTTATAACGCTGTGCATAAGGGTATGGAATACAAGCCAGAGGATTTGATTAGTATTAGTTCAGACATTAAGATTGTTGAGAAGCTAATTACTGAACTAAGCACCCCAAGGCGCGACTTTAGCAAGAATGGCAAGGTTAAAGTGGAAGGTAAGCAAGACTTAGCTAAGCGTGATATTGCATCACCTAATGTGGCAGACGCTTTTATCATGGCTCACTTTAGACTTACTGATGACCCTCAATCCTTCGCATTCCTGCCAACCCGCCTAATGTAGTTGCATTGGCACGATAATTGATTTAATATTTGTCTTGTCGGTTTCCTCTCTCCTTCCGACTCTAAGCCCGCCTAGTGCGGGTTTTTTTATGCCTGCAATAAAATAATCAAAATAAACCATTGACCAATTCAATCAGCCGCGTATAGTGGCTTTATCAACTAACAGCGAGAGAGAAAGATTATGAGCATAAAGACAGGTATGGGGTTATCGCCAATAACTAAGCGAGTTTACTGGGGTCGCCAGAACACAGATACAGGTTGCTGGGTTGGTAATAATAAAAAAGACATTACTAGTGACTTTCTTCAAGTTCTGGAACAGAAGTTCCCTATAAACACCGCTCAAAATATTAGTGAAAATGGGGAGGATAAGTACCGAATTATAGTTGTTGATATGGATAAAGAAGTTGTAATTAATGGTAAAAAGTTGGACTAATTCGCACCCTAGCGAACGGCGGCCCAAGCATGATGCGAAAGGCTGCCAACTTAATTGGAGAGATTTATGAGTATTAAAAACTGCGAGATTTTAAGATTTGGTATTATTAGTGAAGATAAAGCCGGTGAGTTACTTTTTTCAGCATTTTATATTAGTTGTGATGATGGTAGACCTGATATTGCCTTGCTTAAGCTTGTTGTGGAAAGGATTAATTCTGAAATAGCCCAGCTAGAGGAAAAAGGCGAATGAAAAAATTTGACGTGTATGAATACAAATCAAATGGGTATGGCGATGTTTTATTCAGTAATGGCGTTACTCGTGAATTTGGCCAGAATGTGATTGTTTTTGTTGATGGTCATAAAATTATCGCATCGGTAATGCCGCTTCATGGTAGTGAGGGATTGAATAAAATAGGGTATATGGTGAAAGGCGAATGAACTATAAAACAGTAGCAGTAGTCCATGGCTTAATTTGCGTGGTTGGATTTATAGTTATCGGATGCCAAGCAATGACAGCCTACGACATCGGCAAAGAATCGCGATCACTGGAAATACTCACACAATGCAAAAACGGTGAGATTGTCACGATTAATGATACTGAAATTCATTGCGGAATTATCAGTAAAGAAATAAACATCGAAGCGGCGCAATATCGCGGCGTTAAGAATTGCACTAAACTGGTTAAGGAGTGGGAAGATGAGTGATTTATTCAAGTCTGAGTTTTTTACTGACGAGGCGACAGTCTACAATCTAAAGGACTCAATGTGGCTAGGCAAGCCCAGTAAAAGTAATGAGTGGTGGTTTGGTGTGCAAAATACAGACGCTACGGATGATGAGCGCAAAGAGGCAGCTGAATTTATTGCTCACGCAATTAACACGCACAACGCAATGAAAGCCCGTATAGTGGAGCTTGAGAAATCTTTAAAATCTACGTGCGATGAAACAATGACCGTTGCCGGGCATCCTGATTTTGCTTTTGATGGTCGCATTAACTCAATGTATGAAGTGGCTCTTGAAGCCTCAAAGGCACTAAAGGACAATTAATAATGGAAACAGTAACTTACAACCGAAAAGGCGTCATTGTGATCAGCCGCGCAAGTGTATTAAGGGTGGTGGTATGAGTAAAAAGGAAATAAATGAGAAGTTAGTTGGCGCACAATTAATGGTTCTTGCTGAGCTTTTGACCGTCGAAGATTGGGAGTTTACTGCTAATGATCTGCTTGACGCGTTAGAAGGTGGGGCGATTACTTGCGAAGAGGCTAAATTGATCAGATTATGGTTAAGCACCTAACCGAATAAGTCCATTTCCTTGAGCGTTTTAGCCATTACTAATCCGCTCAAGGTGTGCTATTGTGTTTTTTCAATTTGAGGAGAGTGATATGAAAAATATAGATTGGAGTAAAGCGCCTGATTGGGCGTGTAGTGTTGTTAAATTTTCCGGCAATGATGGCAATTACTGGGCTAATGAACATAGCTTTTCAGCGACTGATGCGCCTAGCAAGATTTATGCTTTTAATCAGTCTGATACTTTTAAAACAATCGAGCACCGCCCAGACGCATGGCAAGAAGGCGAGGAAAGAATGAATAATATTGGGCCTAATGGGAATGATGGCGGGCATTATGTGGAGGTTGGCGACTCAATAATGTCAGTAGATGGGTATGAGTGCTTAAAAGACGTTCTTGTTCGAGCTTATAATCAAGCATCCAAAGGAAAGGGGGATGAGCGTCATGCTCAGGGATCATCTTTTGATCAGCAGCCAATGCAGAAGCTTCTTGAGCTATATGGAGTTGGCTTTGCCCTAGGTCAGTCGGCAAAGAAGGCTCAGGAATCAATGCGGCTTCCAAAAGACCGCGCTATTACCGAGCTGCTGGGTGGGATTAACTACCTAGCAGGGGCAATAATTCACATGGAAAAGAATAAATAATGCCCATTCAATGGACGCACAAGCTGGAGCTGCAATGCTCTGACTTGTGGCAGGCTGGTCGTGCTGCTGAAGCTGTAGATTTGTGCGGTTCTTCTTACTGCTCGCTGATAAATAAGATGAGCGGTCTTGGCGTAGTTAACCCCACAAATAATGGGCAAGTAAAGCAAAAGCACTACGCTGAAGATATTGCGCTAATGATGGAAATGGAAAGTAGCGGGTTGAAGCACTCTATAATTGCTGAGTATTTTAATTTGACGCGAACCAATATTAAGTATATTTTGTGCAGAGCCAAGCAACACGGCTTTGATAAATACCCGAGGAGAGAGAAATGAAAGAACTTAAATTATACCGAGAAGATAACGGCCAATATTCAACTAGTGAAGCACGACAGGATGATGTTAGCGGCTCTTACGTGCAAAGAACCGACTATGACGAACTAAGAACTGAGCATTACGATAGGCGAGCTAAGGTGCAAGATTTAGAGAAAGAAAACGAAGAGTTAAAACTGGCACTTGGAATTGCAGCATCATTTCCAGCAAAGGTGCGAATGGAGTGCAAAAAGCGTATTGATTCAAAGCTAGTCAGTCTTGACTTCATAACGATGCTTCACGACTCGGCCAATAGAGTGATTAACGAATCAGCAGCCCAGCACCTAGCGGATATTAAGGCTGACGCTGTTATGGGGCTTATGGATAATGAGTACTCCTGCGAAACGCCTAATGGTGATATTGCATTTTCAAGCAGGGCTATTGAAGAATACGCAAACAAACTAAGAGGCGAATCAAAATGACCTGCAAGCATCTCGTCACAATCAAACTAAGCAGCATACAAAAGCAAAAATGCGCCGACTGTTACAAGTTGATAGACTGGCCGTTAAAGGATGGTCAGCAGCCGCTTGTTAGTTCTAGCAGGGATCGCCGCAAGAAATAAACTCAGGTCGCAATATCGGCCTTTTTAATGCCTGTTAATTTATTTCATTTATTTACACGTAAACCATTTACATTATGTAAATAAGGCACTAGTATCTATTCATCAACTAACAACACAGAGAAAAAGATTATGAATATTTCAGAGCTAGCAAATTCAATGGGCGTATCTGAGAATGACGCTAAGAACCTGCTAAAAATAGTCGCGGAAGAAATCACGCCATCGTCACTAATCAATAAAAGCGATGAGGAAAAAAATACAATTTTCCAATCTGCATTAATTAAAGCGGTTGATAAATTTCAAGCCTTCGCAAACAGCCTATTGACTAGAAGCGACTTAAAAGAAACCTTTTCTCTGAAGGTTTTAACTGATATTAAGCAATAAAATCAACGACTTAGCCTATGGTGCCGTAATCAATTACGGTACCAAATTAATAAGGAATCAAAATGAAATCAAGAGTCGCCCTAATGAACGACCGCAAAAGAGCCAATGGCGAACGCTGTATTCAGCAATGGATCACAGACGTTCGCGGCACCGAGCTTGAAGCAGAGTTCAATACAAAGTTGCAGGCACTTAGAGCCGACATCGCCGGGCTAAGTGAGCACTATAAAAGCAAATTGGAGGAGTTGAAATGAAGTGTAAGCTATGTGGAAGAACGCCAACCCTAGACTTAAACGAAGACCTTGTATCTTGTAGAAATCCTGACTGCTCGCTTGATGAGGTAGAAATGTCCCAGGAAGAATGGGAAAAGTTAATGTGTACTAAGGCCGAACCCAATGAATAAAATATTCAAACACCGTCGACTAGGCACGGACTTCCCGAACAGGTGCCATAACGAGATTAAGCAGATAGCCGACTATTCAGGCGTTAGCTTCTGCAAAGTAGCTGTAAAGGCTATGCGTATAGGTCTAGCCACTATCATGGCTATGGATGCTGAAACATTGAAAGAGGAACTGAAGTGAATATTAATTTGATGCTAGGCGATTGCCTAGAGAGAACGAAAGAAATTACTGACGACAGTGTTGATTTAACAGTAACCAGCCCGCCATACGACAATCTGCGCACTTATAATGGCAATAATGACCAGTGGGGTGAGCATGTGTGGAAAGCTGTTATAGAGGATTTGTACCGAATAACCACTGACGGTGGCGTTGTTGTTTGGGTTGTCGGAGACGCAACAATAAAAGGCAGTGAGACAGGAACAAGTTTTAAGCAAGCGTTGTGGGCCATGGAGTGCGGCTTTAATTTGCATGACACAATGATTTACGAAAAAGCACAAGCCTGTTTTGGCTCAAACAAGTGCTATTTGCAGTCTTTTGAGTACATGTTTATTTTTAGCAAAGAAAAACCTAAATCAATAAACTTTATAAGAGATCGTAAAAATATTCGCGGCGGTGTTGAAGAGAGCACAGCAAGCAGAGGAATGGACAAAGACGGCAGCTTAGGAGAGAGAATAATAAAAAAAGCCGCATCGTTTGGTAAAAGAAAAAATATATGGAAATACGGGGTCGGTGGTGGATCTACAGGTCATCCAGCGGTGTTCCCAGAAAAACTAGCCCATGACCATATCATTAGCTGGTCAAATGAAGGTGATACTGTTTTCGATCCGTTCATGGGCAGCGGCACTACGGGAGTAGCAGCAAAAAACCTAAACCGCGACTTCATCGGTATTGAAATGGATGAGGGTTATTTCAAAATAGCAGAGAATCGAATAAAAGAAGCATAACCCAACCCAGCCCTTTCATTAGGGCTATTGCATAAATATTTTTAGTATGCCTATAATCAGGCTTCATTAATGAGAGAGATAAATCATGTTTCCAGAATTCTACTATGAAATAGCAACACCAAGGCAGGCCGAAGTGCTTGATGCTATCAAAGAGGTTGGCACAAAAGCTGGGGCGGGTGAGAAGCTAGGCATTAGCTACAGCGGCATTAAAAAACACATGCGATTGATTAAGGCTAAGGCAGCTAAGCGCGGGATGTCGCCTGATCATGACTTTACCAAAACAGTGCCAGAAGGTTTTGCTGTTAAGGGAACATCAACGCTTTACAAGGACGGCGTACAGGCTTTGCAATGGGTAAAGACTTGCCAAGACCAGCAGCAACAATATGAAATCATGCAAGAGGCTATTGCGGCCTTGTGTGAAGATTTGCCAAAGGTATTGCCGTCAGAATCAAAAGACACGCACTACTATGAAGACTTAATGGCTGTTTATCCGTTAGGCGATCCACACATAGGGATGCTGGCATGGGGTGAGGAAAGCGGCCAAGATTGGGATTTAGCTATTGCTGAGCAGAAGTTTATCGGTGTTTTTGATCGGCTTGTGAAGGTTGCGCCAACATGTAAGGAGGCTGTCATTGTTAATCTTGGCGACTTCTTCCACTCTGATAATATGGATGGTGTAACGGCTCGTTCAGGACATTCGCTAGACATGGACGGTCGATACTCTAAAATGATTCGAGTTGGTGTTAAGATCATTCGTCGTATGATTGATTCAGCATTAGAGCATCATGAGAAAGTAACGGTTATTAATGCGACTGGTAATCATGACGATACGGGCGCAATGTTTCTCAACATTGCACTAGACAACATCTATGAAAATGAGCCACGCGTCATTGTCAACGCCAAGCCTACGCCATTTCACTATGTGCAATTTGGCAAAACCTGCTTTGGTGTTCATCACGGCCACTCATGCAAGATGGCTAATTTGCCGCTAGTAATGGCAACGGATGAGCCGAAAATGTGGGGCGATACAGCTCATCGTTATTGGCTGACTGGTCACATACATCATGACAGTATGAAAGAATACACAGGGTGTAAGGTTGAATCATTTCGCACATTAGCAGCTAAAGACGCTTACGCAACGTGGGGCGGTTATCGCGCAGGGCAGGATAGTAAGTGCCTAGTGCTACACAAAGACCACGGCGAGATTGAGCGGCATACTATTAATATTGGGATGGTTTAACCCATAACTTGAACTATGGCATAAAACCTGCATAAACCTTATAATGGCTCTATTACTCAAATAGAGCCTTTTTTATGTCCATTAAAGAATTAAAGCAACTCGTCATTAATCGGGCTGATCCTTTCGGCACTGATTACATGATCGATTCAGCAGCAGCCGCGCCTAAGTCGTGGCAAGCATACAACTACCCAACAACCCTAACCTTTGCTCACTTCAAGCTCGCGTATGAACGTATCGGCGTAGCTCGTGGCATATGCGTTATGCCAGTTGAGGAAACATGGTCACAAAAGCCGCGTATTACAAACGACTCAGATAATGACAATGAGACAGAGTTCGAGCTTGCTGTAAAGAAACTTGACAGAAAGTTAAGGTCTGGATTGTTCCGTGCCATGCGTGGAGCTGATGAGCGTCAACGCGTTGGCCGCTATTCTGGTTTGCTGGTAGTTATTGCAGACGGCAAGCCATTGAATTCTGAAATCGGCACGGGCGAAGTGGTCGAGCTAAAGCCGTTCTTTGAAGATCAATTAAAGCCTGTTAAGTGGAATATTGATGACACTTCTGTTGATTTCGGTCAGCCTATCCTATACGAATTGAATGAAAAGCCAGTCGAGGGTGAGCCATCACGTCAGCCAACCATTCACCATAGCCGATTGATTATGTGGGCCGAGGGTTCGGACGATGGGACAATCTACGGCAAGTCATGCCTAGAGCCGATTTATAACACAATTATTACGCTGGACAAACTGGAAGGCGCTGGCGGTACTGGTTTCTGGCGCAATGCTCGCGGTGCTCAAGCCATCACTTTTGAAGGTAATAGCATCCAAACTGTTCAGCAAATGCTAGGCGCCAAAACTCCTGCAGAAATACCTGAGAAGTTAAGCGAAGCCGTTAAAGGTATCGGCGCTGACTTTGAAGCAGTGCTAGCGCTAATGAATGCTAAGCGTGAAACTATCGTTATTGCATTAGACAATCCTGAGCCATTCGCCCGCGTATGTTGGGACAATATCGCGGCAGGTACTCGCTATCCTGAAACGATTATCCGAGGCCATCAAACGGGCGAGCGTGCATCGACCAGTGACCAGGAGCAGGCAGCAAAGACCACTACAGGCCGCCGTGATAATTTCGCCACTCCAATGATTCGCAAGGTGGTTGATAAGCTTATTGCCGTTGGCGCATTGCCTGATTCTGATTTTGATGTCGTTTGGCCGTCAATGTTTGAGCCTAGCTTGAGCGGTAAGATTGATATGTTCAAGGTATTGACTGACTCAATCCGTAGCCTAGGTGGCGAGGCTGATGCTGTTAAGCTGGCTAAACTGGTCGGGCTTGAGACTGAGGCGTTCGAGTTTGAAGAGAGTGATTTGATTGGAGAAGACATTGACGAACCCAACCCTACCAAAGTCTAAAATCAACCCAACCCAGACCACCAAGATTGAGCGCCGCACTAATGCGGTGATTCAGTCGCGGTTTGAACTGTATTGGAAAGCGCTTAGTAAACTGATCAATAAGCAGAAGTTTAGATTGCTTGAGGTTAACGGCTTTCGCGTCAATGCTCAGTTTTATGCTTATCAGTTGGATGAGTTGAGCCTAGAAGAGCTTGATGGTGAATTGAAGCGCTTGCTTGACCGCTATTTATTGTCGCCTAATCCGCGAACTAAGCAGCACTTTATTGAACAAGCGGCCGCAATGGGTTATGAGTCTGGCGAGGTTGAATCACTGCTAAACTTTGAAGGCATGACTGACGGCGCATATCCTCGACAGGTTGAATTTGTGCTAAGGTCACAACCTTACTTAGACCGAATAGCTTATGTTAAATCTAGGGCCTTAGAGGACTTTAAGGGCTTTACTGATTCAATGAGTACTGACCTTAGACGCTTGTTGGTTGACGGCATGGCAAACGGTGATAACCCGAATGTGATAGCGCGAAAGATTCGGGCGCAAGTGCTGGGTAATGAGGATAGAAAAGGCGCAGTAGTTAGAGCTAAGCGTATAGCGCGAACTGAAATTACCGGGGCACATCGTCGGGCATTATGGGACGAAGACCAACGGGCGAATGACGAAGGTATTAAGACTAAACTACTTCATGTATCAGCCTTAATTGTCGGGCGTACCAGGGCAACACACGCGGCAAAACATGGCTATCTGTGGCCTACTCGTAAAGCGTTGCAGGACTGGTATCAAGTTGATGCCAATGGAATTAACTGCTTCCTGCCAGATACTGAAGTAAGTGGCAGGTTTATTGCTGGATCAAAAGCTTTTTACGAGGGGGAAGTTATCCGTTTCGTGACTGCTGGTGGCCGGAATATCTCCGTCACCCCTAATCACCCCATGATGTCCAAGTTCGGCCTTATTGCTGCGGCAAAATTCAGAGAAGGCGATAATCTTGTTGCATACATTTCTGATGTCGAACCTTCTGCTGGGGTAAGTGACTTGCACATCAAGAAGACTATGCCCAAGATTAAGGATGTATTCGCTTCTCTTATGGAGATCGGACATTCTTCCCTTGCCCGGGTGGGTGCTGTAGACTTCCACGGCGATGCCGAGTTCATTAAGGAAGATGTCGATGTTGTAAGTTCCGATAGGTTCTTGACCTACGCAGTCGATTCCCATTCCTTTGAGATGCTCGATAATCTCGCGCTCAAACATGCCAACCTTTCTAGCTTTAAATTTAGCTCGCTTGGTAAGTGTTTCAATCGAGTCTTTTTGTCCGCGTCTAGACTCTTGCGCAGCCTTGGTAATTCTCTTGGTGTATTCCTTGGGAGCATCCTTAAATCTAAGTGTCTGCGCATCGGTCATATTCCGAACGCTAAGGCCTTCAGCTTTAAACCAGCGATTAAGTGTTATTCTGGCTACGCCAATTTCATTGGAAAGCTGAAGAATAGACTTGCCTTCAATGTGCTGTCTATGAAGGTCTGGTATGTCAAACATATGCCTTACTCTTCTCGTATCTTTAACGCTGCATCCGTAATTAGAAACCTCCTTAAGGAGTCGTCCGTAAGGGATTCTGATATCTTTACTGATGCTTTTGATGGGCTCGCCAGCAAGGTGTCTTTTGATCGCATCATCAAGATAGAGCGGTCTTTTTATAGCGGTCATGTTTATGATCTCCAAGAAAGTTCAGGCCTTATGATAGCAAATGAAATAATAACAAGCAACTGTCTCTGCACCCAGACCAGCGCAATAGTAGACGACAGCGGCAATATCCTAAGCAAAAAGCTTGCCAAAAAGATGATAGAAAATAAAGAAAAATATCTTGCTTTGGTTGCTAAAAGTAGTAAGGTGTCTAAGTAAGTTAATTAATCAGGAGAGAGAAATGAAAAATTACGTTAAAGAATACAAAGGGTATAAGGTGCCAGAAGGGGCGGAAGAATATCAGGAAAGAAAAGGTGATTGGTTCCGAGGATTCTATAAAGAATCCGATGATGCGCTTTTTTTCTATAATTGCGAGGATGATAATCCTAAGTGGCGATTAATTGGCTGCGTGTCTAGTGACGAAAAGCCATCACATGTAATCCAACTACCAGAAGCCCCACAAGAGTGGATACCTGAGATTGGTGAGGAGTGTGAAGTGATGACTGGCCCGTTTGAGTGGAGCAAATGCATTGCTGATTACATTGGATCAGAGTTTATTGTTTACACTGCTAATTCTGGAGAAGGATCATCAATTAAGAAGTTTTTCCGCCCCCTAAAAACCCAGCAAGAGAAAGAGCGAGAGGCGTTTGAGCTAAAGGCGTTTGAAATTAGCGAGGTTGGAATGTCTTTTCATGATCTGATTGGCGAATTGTTTGACAATGGCGCACGATTCACAGCACCAAAGGCGGCAGACAATGACCAAAAATAAACTAATCGTCCTACTGGCCTGCACCTTGATGGTAGCGGGCGTAGTAGTCACAGAAGACGTTAAGCGCCGCACTAAGAAAAATAATCGTGTAAATTACACACGAATCATTGACAGTAGATTTGATTAGTCTATTGTTAAGTTAAACCAATGAGGAGAGAGACCATGAACAAAGTACTAATTCAAACACTAGAAGCAATTCTAAACCAGAATCACACGATGCCTTTTACTGTTGAGCTTGTCGATTCAACCGATAACGGCTCATTCAAGCAGGCCGAGGTACAAATGGCTGGCGAGTGGGTTGGCGATGTTGATATTGAGTCGATGATGAATATGCCGTTTGTTGAAATGGCTCAGGCGCTAAAGATTAAAGCGGAATCATTCCGCGAGAACTATGAAAAGGCGGTGGTGTAATGATTGCTACTATTCACTACGTTGATGCCGACAACGGCCACACGGTACGCACAGGGCGCTATGATGCGTTTAATAAGCTGCTTAATCGTGACCCAGTCGAAAGCGACTACAACAAGCAAGAAGATGCTCGGACTTCAATAATGATTGAAGAGGGTGACATTGCTAATTCACCGATTTTGATTTGTATAGAGGGTGGCAAGAAATGAAAAGAATCCTAAAGCTACTCCAACAATTCCCCTTGGTAACATTGCTTGCAGTGCTGCTATTTACAAGCATGATGTCGCTAATCATTGTGACCACTGAGAATTCTGAGCTGAAACAGAAGCTATCCGATGCCGAAACAGTACTGCCAGCCGCCAAAGAATGCAGCGATACCGTTGCATTAATCGCAAAAGACTGTAAAGTAGAAGTCGATTCGGCACTGGCGAAAGTTAAGCCGATTATTAAATACATCGACAAGCCAGCCAAGAGCGCTGGTGAGTTTAATTTGTGGGTTGAGAGTGCTTTATGAATGATTCAATTTTCGTACCGTTAGGCAGTATGTATCAAGCTCAACGAGCTAGATCAGAAAAGCCACGCGAGCCGCTAATGACTCTCACTGAATTTTCTAGAAATCCAAATCTAATGGTTGGTTACGCAGTGCTAGTTAAACGATTCAAGAAAAGTAGTCATGCCAAGTCGCAATTAGTACATCATAAAAACAGAAACAAAAAGTATTACGTTAAGCGAGAGCTTGAGCATTGGGCTGATCTGGAGGGGATTCTTATCCATGATTAGGCTAAAACTAGAAATGGTCTTTGTGTTAATTGCACTCGCCTTGCTGGTCGGCATTGCTGGCTGCTCTGAGCGCATTAGATATAAGACTATTAATGTTCCAGTGATTACGCTACCAAGCGTTCCTAACGATCTATTAGACGACTACCAGGGCGCTATGCCAATGGCTGGAATTAATGGTAATGTATGCTTCGATGCTGAGCAGGTGCGCAACCTGCAAAGCTGGATGATATTTCACAAGACGCAGAATGATGCGCTGAAGGAGTTACTGCGATGATAGATTGGGAGAGTATTGCCAAATCAAACGGGCTTAGTCCTGAAGAATTCACCAGAGAGATTTTAACTATTGCAGCCTGTGTCGGCACAATGGGAATTGATCAGCAAGGTGACGATATAACCGTGCTTAAATTTACCTGTAGTGATGAGATAGGAAAAATCGAAGTTACTGTAAAGAGGCTTGAACAATGACAGACGATGAGCTAATTCAAGCAGAAGCAATAGCCGTCCGCGAATTAATGGACGAATACGAAAGAGTCACTGGCAAATTTGCAGAGGATGATATTCTTATAATCTGCACACAAGCGGCACACATGGCGATTCATGCGCCTTTCTTGTGGTCGCGTACTGGTGATTTATATTTTTATGGAACTAAATTTGAGGCGGTATTTGTATGATAGTTAAAGACGATTCAGTAAAATTAGACGGCCTACAGCCAATTATGCGTCATGCTATGAAGTGGGCGGATATTGTGTGGCGCGACTTGGGACAAGAGTGTGTTATTACTGCTGGCACTGAGGCGGTGAAGGATGACGGCTCTAATGAGTTGGTGCATTCCGCTGGCTCGCTTCATTACTCAGGATTAGCGCTAGATTTTCGCACGCGTTACTTTGATGACGGTGGTGATCAAGCGGCCTATATGCTAGAGACTCAACTTCTATCAATTAACGACCGCCTAGATTCTGGCAAATTTGAAGTGATCCAGCATAAAACGCATATTCATGTGGAGTTTGAGCCTAATGAGTAGTAGTATTTTATAGCTCACTCACAAGTGGTGGGAAGAGGTGGCCTATATCGCAAGGCCGTACAATGCGACCACAGCCCCTTAACTGGGGCTTTTTTACGCCTGCAATTTGCCTATCTAAACCATCCACCATATAATAGCAATTATCATGCCACATTAGAGCAATAGAATGAAAACACAAAACTTATCCTTTGTCACACAGGTCAATTCAGACCGCATCACTGACGATGGCGAAACGATTACTATCCGAAGCACTACCCCTGTAGTTGATGACGTGGTAATGAATGGCGGCTTATATCCTGCTGACGAAATCGCTAAATCTTACGCAAGCTTAGAGGGTACGCCAGCCCCACTTGACCATCCCGTGGATTCTGACGGTAATTTTATCAGCGCTTCCAATGGTGACGGCTTACAGAAGTTTTATGTCGGCGCTATCAATAAGAATGTTTCTTATAAGAATGGTGTTGTTGAATCCGATGTTGTTGTTAATAAGGCCCAAGCATTAGCGCATCCACGCGGTAAAGAATTCATCGAGCGCTTAGCCAACAAAAAGCCTATTCATATTTCAACTGGCTTAATGCTTCAAAAAGAGCAGGCAGTAGGCAATAGTAAAGGCAAGGATTATCAATGGATAGCGCGCAACTTATCGTTTGACCATGTTGCGATCCTGCTTGATACCGATGGCGCTGGTACACCAGAGGACGGCGTGGGCATGTGGACGAACGCTGAAAAAACTCAGTTTGTGGTTAATCACAACGAGCCAGAAAAAGAAGAAATTCCAAGCTGGGGTAAAAAGATTCTTGACATGCTAGCAAACGGCGTGCCAACGGGTTACAATAACGCACAAGCACATATCGTGCCAAATATTAAATCTCATGAGGTTTTAGTAATGAATGAAGAAGAAGTAAAGGCGCTACTTGCTGCCAACACTTTGGAATTGGAGAAAAAGTTTGATGCTAAACTTCAATCCACTTCTGAAAAATTAGATGCCGCTAACGCAAAAATCGAAAATCTTGAAACTGGTATTGCTGCAAACGCTGCCTCTGAAAAAGATGTATTGGTTAAGCAAGTTGCTGAAAAGTTAGGCATGGAAGCTAACATGTTGCAAGGTATGGAAATTGACGGCCTTAAAGCATTGATGGCTAAAAGCGGCAAGACTATTGCTCAAGTAAACTCTGGTGGCGAACAGCAAGCAGAAGCTTATTACACTGCTGAAGATTTGGAGGCTAAATAATGTCTAAAGTTTATCGCGGTCAGATTGATGACCAACCAAAAACCGTTACGGGTGTAACGGCTGGCGCATACCAGCCTGCTACAATGGTGACTTTCAATGGTACTACGCTTACTGCTGCTACGGCCGTTGCTGCGACTCCTGCTACTGGCGCTCGATTGTTTATTTTGGATAACCTCGGCTTCCTTGGTGGCGATATTGATACCGCTATTGCTAGTGGTGATACTGCGCAAGCTTACCGTATCCAGCCTGAACAGGAATATCAAGTAGAAATGGCAGCCGCAACTTACACTTACGGCCAGAAATTATCAGTCGGTGCTGGTGGTCGATTAGAAGCCGCTGCTACTGGTGATCTTGTTGTTGCCTACTTTGACCAAGCTGGTGCAGTCTTAGCCGCTGGTGATCTAGGTGATGTTGTTATCGCCGCACCTTACACAATGTAATCGGGAATATAAAATGACTTTTACAGTAAATAAAGTGGGCTCAAAAGCCCAAAAAGAGCACGTAATTAAATTGCGTAATGCTCACGCAAAGCAGCACGAAATCATGGCGGCCAATCACGGCGGCGAAGTGATGGAAGGCAACGCTACTCCGATTCCTCGTGACGCTTGGGGTGTTTGGGATAAGGACGCGCTAGAAGTTGGCCGTGAAGTATTGACTGTTTTCAGCACCCTAGCTGTAAACACAATGCCTTTGCCAATCGGCAAAATCATGCACCACTTCCAAACCGTTAGCGATTCTGGCTCGGTTAACATTTCGCTTGATGGTAAATCTTCTGCGAAACTTGACCAGCCTGTAATGGATTACCACGGCACACCAGTTCCAATTATCGACAGCTCTTTTGGTTTCGGCTGGCGTGAAGTTATGGCTGCTCAGACTGAGGGCGTACAGCTTGATTCAGCGGCATCTATGAACGCAGTTGATAAGGTGGCGAACGCTTTGGAAGACTTGGCGTTGGATGGCGATACTCGCATTGTAGTGAATGGCGCGCCTTTATACGGCTTACGTACTCACCCACAGCGCAACACACGCACGACTGGTCAAGCTCTTTCTGGTGCCACTGCAGCTCAATGGGTTGCTGAATTCACAGCGACTAAAGCATTGCTTCGTGGCGATAAGTTCCGCGCACCCGCTACTTACTTCGTTAATGATGACGATTGGGATTACGCACAGTCAACACTAGCAAGCCCTACTAACTCAGATGGAAAGTATATCTCTGATGTTATTCTAGCGTTGCCTGGTGTTCGTGAAGTTGTTGGTGCATCTAAGGTGTTGGCATCTCAGATCATCGGCGTAAACAAAGATAAGCGCACAGTACAAGTGCTTTCTGGTATGCCGATCACTACTCGCTCTCAGTTCCGCGCGAATCCAGAAGATGATTACAATTTCCGCACCTTAGCGGCTGCAAGCTTAGAGATTAAGTTTGATGCAGAAGGTAATTGCGGTATTGCAGTTAGCTCAATCTAAACAGATGGGCGGCTTACATAGCGCCCTGACTTATTCGGAGAAGGTATGAAATTATTGATTGTTAGTTCAAAAATTGAAGGCGTGGAAAAAGGCGCAATCATTGAAGTTGAAGGTGATGTAATACCCGCTAAATATTTAAACTTAGTTAGTGTTGTTGAAGCTGAAAAGCCTAAGCTATCTGAGAAGAAGCTAGAAGGTTCAACCCCTAGTAAAAAGCAGTAGCGGCAAGATTCGTGCCAACTTATTAAAAGGTGCTTTATAGCGCCTTTTTTTATGGCTATAATATAGAAAATTAAAGAGGTTTTAAAATGTCAGTAGAATACTTTGTAAAAGATGGCGATAGCAATTTCATCACAATTCAACCGGGTGCTAACGTATACGAATTGCTGCAGATGTCAGGCGAAACGAAAGAGCACTATATTGCTGTTCGTTTTCTGGATGCCCAAGGCGCTGACGTTATACCAACAGGCGGCACCGTAACGGTTCGCGGCTCTCAGTTCCGCAATCCATTATATGACGGCATCGAAAACGGCGTGTTTAATGCTGCTGATGTTGCGTTAGATACGCGAGTTCGACCAATTGTAGATGGCCCGCTTCGAGCTGTTCAGTTGACGCTAGACTCTGTTTTAGGCGCTACCACTTGCTTGTGTAAAATTACGGGGTATTAGTATGCCTAAGTATGGATTGCCGACGAGAAAGAATCGGCCGCTTTATCCACTAAAGTCCGGCCCTTCCATTCCTTCTGGTGCCGGGTTGCGGTATTTTCGAAGAAACGAAGGATCGACCGATTATATTTCTATTCCCGAAGTAGTGTTAAATTCTGATTTTGTTATCGAGTTTAATGCTTTTTCACTACTGACAACTGGTTATCTTTTAGCAAAAAATGATGGAACGTACCGTGTTTATTATAATTCAACAAATAGCACCTTCACTATTACAAGTGATAACGCGAATAGTGAATTCAGTGGAGCATATCCACTTAATGTAATTAATAATATAAAAATAGTCAGGACTTCTGGGGTGTTGAATGTCCTCGTCAACGGGGTATCCATGACGAAGGGACTTTCAAACGCAGATGGTCGGCCATTTATTTTTAATTCGATAGGTGATCAGTGGGGAAGTCCTACAGGAATATCTAGGCATAAAGGCGTAATACTTGACCTTGATGTGACGGATGACTCAACTGTTATTAGAAGTTACCCAGCCAGCGACAATGGAAACACTATCCACGACAAAGTAAGCGGTCAAAATGGCGCTGTAGTTAATGGCAACGCTAATGACTGGGGCTTATTTGATAAACAGACTAATGGTGATTGGCTAAGATACTCTGTCAATTATGACTGGACTGACCCCTCACAGCTTGCTGGTTGGAATTTGATTGGAAATACAGCAGAGGTGGTTGGTGAAAAGCTTCGACTTACTTCAACAACGGTCGACCCACAGATTGAAAGAGGCTTTAACTTAATTGGCACAACAAACACAAGCGTAAAAATTGTATCAAGGTCAGTTTCAGGCACTAACAAACACAACAAACTATTTTGGAAAACTACGGCCAGCCCTTCATATAGCGGCGATAAGTCTCTTGATTTTGGGGAGGACACCCAAAGCAATACTACGGTAGTTAAGAATGGCCCAGATCTGTTAGGGTATTTTACATACGAGTTTGATATGACGCAGATTGTTACATGGGTTGGCGAGGTTGTCACCGGCATTAGACTGGACTTTACCAATACAGAAGTTGGAGCTGTAACAGATATTGACTTAATCAGGGTTGTCGAGGTGCTAAAAAATGCTTAATGAATTTATAGAGTTGCCATCTAGATCAATAGTATCGCTAGATAGTGAGCTTCTACCAAATGAGCAGCCTCCAGAGGTAGCATATAAAGGCGTTACGGGCTTATTATTGCGCAGGCTTGCTAATCCGTCTTTGATGGATTTAACCATGTCAGAATTTAACGAGTGCTTGGCAGTTAATGCGCCAGAAGAAGAGGCTTTATAGATGGCAAGGTATAGCGAGACTGGTTCTGGTCGCGTAAGTATCAGAATACCTGTGCTAATTATAGATAACACTTATTTATGATAGAACAAGGAAGTAGAAAGGTAGTAGCCCTTAAGCAGTCTCTAAGCTGCTTAATGGGCATTGGCTTACTCTATGTCGCTGGTGTTGCTTTCGGCCTACAGTTGGACGCTACAGTATTTAGCGCCCTATCTGTGGCCGTTGGTGTTGTGACAGGTTCGTTTAATTGGGCGAATTCTTCTGAGCACCGCAAATAATCCCATCACTGGCAAAATACAATCCATAAACGAATGATACGTAGGCGTGGTCACTTTCTGATGGCGACCAAAGAAAAAATCCGTCATTTGTAGTGTACATTTCGGGGCTGCTTAACTGACTAGCATTAGTGTTGTGCGGCGTGAATTGGTCTTTGTATGTCATTTATTCAACTCCCTTAATCTAGAATAGCGCTCGGCTGATTCGGCATTGATTGATATTTCAACGCGCACTTTCTTGTCTGATTTTTCTTTATTCGGTGTTGCACAATGGCCCATTACATACTTGTCGTGGGTTTCACCGTGTACGGCCGTGTAGATGCCGCCACCCTTGGCTAAGTACTCAGCCATCTTATCAGGCAAGGCTTCTGCTACTTCGCGCTTCTGCTTAAGCTCGGCTTCTGAATAAACCGCATAGGGCATTTCTTCTGAGAAGTGGTTCATTTGTTGTCCTTTGGTGCTGTAAAGCCTGCGTCAAATAGCGCGCCTGCAAATTCATTAAAATTATGGAATGCGCCTAGATTGCTCATCGCCTTATCAACAAAATCATCACGACTCGCCTGTTTTCCATCTTTAGTCTCGCAAAGCATTGACTGCCACATTTCCCTTGCACAATTTGAGTCCGATAACATTCGCTTATTGTTCATCTCAATCCTATCTAAAATCACCTGCATTTCAAATGTGCATTTCATTATCACTCTCCTAATCAATTTCAAACCACAATACAGCATCGGTTTATATTGTCAACAACTAACAGAACCTTTAGAATAGATTTAATTTACAGCAATAATCGTGCCACATGGAGTATTCGTGACAGACCAAATTAAGAAACTTGAGGAAGACATGACAGAAATGAAATCAGCTATTAGTGTTTTCACTGGATTAGGTGAAAAAATCGATTCACTTATTCAGCACATGATACTTGCTCAGGAGCGACACACTAACCAGGAGAAGATAGACGCACGACAAGACAAGCGGCTTGATGCTCACGACAAACAAATCCATTCTATTGAGCTTAATCAGAATACCAACTCATTAAAAATAGACAGCATATGGTCAGTGGCGCTAAAGGTTGTAAGCGGTGTTGCGCTGGCTGGCACACTCATCTATCTAGGGCTTAAATAATGGCTGTAGTAATCACTCTTGCCGATGTTCGCGCTGAATATCCAAGCAACCAATCAAGCGATACAATGCTTAATGCGTTCATTGCTACTGTTGACAATGCTGATGCTTGCCTTGATGCAAACTCAGTTCCAGACGCCATACAAACCGCTCTTAAGCTTCTAGGTGTTGGCGTTATCGTAGAGTCAACCTTTGGTACAATATCAAGCGAGCAATCTGCTAACGGCTCTCGTGTTGACTATAAGGACGGCTCAGACGGCTTAATGTCACAGTTAAAAGCTATTGATACCTTCGGCTGCATTCAAGCTGTTATTAAATCAACCGCACCAGATGTTTATTTTGGCGCAGGTGGCTGCTAATGAGTCGCGTATCTAGCCGTTTTCAAACTGCTAAACTAACCGTTTGGCCTGTACTGACTGAGTCTGACGGCTACTCTGACACTACATACGGCACACCGTTTATTGTCGGCTGTGAGTATGACCAGAAGCCTAAAACAATGCGCGACGACTCGGGCACTGAGTTTGTGCCAGAATTTACGTTTTATGTGAATGCTACGATCGGGCAAATTGAGCGAGACTGGTATGTTGAGCTAGGCAAGTTTGATGTGGTTAATCTAGACTTTAACGGCGCGCCGCTTGAATTTAACGGTTCGCAACTAACAGCAATATCAGAATTCCCAACAGATAGAGCCAAGCGTGTTAGGGCTGTTCGCGCTCAACAAAACATTGGCCGCTTAGGTGGTGATGATATAACGGTGTTTGTCTAATGCCAGTTAAGGGGATTGAGCAGGTTAATAGGCGCATAGCATCAACGCTGGATAAAATCGGCGGAGATATTACGCGCAAGACACTGACTCAAGTTTTAATGACTGGTCAGAATCACGGCATAATGCTTACACCTGTTGGCGATACGTCAAACCTGATTAACAGCCGCTTTATTCAAGTCCAAAACAACGGAATGAACTTTAAGGGCTTAGCAGGCTATACCGCAAACTACGCAAAATATGTACACGATGGCGGCCCTAAAAACTGGCAAAAACTAGGCGCGGAAGATCGATTCCTAGAAAAAGGCTTCGAGGACAATCTACCAGAACTCAGACAAATCATTATCAACGGTTACAAAATATGACACAAATAGCAGTATCGAGACAGGTTAAAATGATCATAGAGGCCAGCGGCATTAATACGACTGGCTGGAAATATCAGCTCGACCTCTGGAAAGATGACGGCAAGAGCCGTGTCTTATTTATTCGCGGCACAGGTGGCGGTAGTAATTCTATTTACGTCGAAGGCCAGCCAATTGAGGTTATGGCGATAGGAGGAAATAAAGACAGCGTAGCTAAGCCGATGGAATTAATACAGCAGATAAAAAGCGCATTAATTGCATACCCAAAAGAGACGGTTAAATACGTCCTGCCGATGGACATTAACGGCTCTCCGCTTGATTTAAATGGCTCGCCGCTGACCTATAACGCCAATAGAGCAAACGACTTAGCAATTAACGTGCCAATCTATCACTTCGACCTGATGGGCGGTATAATGACGACACAAACTAAAGACGGTCGCCCAATGTGCATACTCAATGCCATTGCTGAAACTGACAGAAACGAGGTTTTTTAAATGGTAGATTCGACAAATATATCAACGCTTCCGGTAGATGATACCGCAACGGGTGATAAACGATTAACGATAGACGCAGCTGGCAATTTAGTTCTGACTAAGCAGCCGTTTGAGCATCAAATAACTGACGCAGAAATTAACCAAAACTCAGAAGCGCCTAGTCTCGTAAAAGGCTCTCAATTATTAGCCAATGATACTTTTGACGGGCTATCTAGCGCCGTAGCTTTCGTTACTGCTTATCCTGATAAGCTAAAGGCGCTTAGTACTGTTAGCTATAGAACACAGGCAGAATGCACGACTTTAGGTATTGCTTACCCTGACGGCGGTGGTGCTGATTATGTTATTGTTGCTGGCGGTACAGGAACTGCTGACGGTGGTAGTTTTATTAATGCTGGCAGTGTGCAGTTGAAAGCGTTTATAGGGGATTCTGTAAATATAAAAATGTTTGGTGCGCTTGGCGGTACAGATATTAAGCAGATACTAGAGGCGGCTAGGAACTCGCTACCATCCTCTGGTGGTACTGTAGTAATACCAAATGACGGACTTGGAGATTACACCACTTCAGCAAACATTGTCGCTGGAGGAAAGCCGCTGGAATGGCATATAGCTAGAGGAACTGACGTTACGGGAGGGACGCTTCAAGGTAAAATCGTAGAAAGACATCCTAACGATGGGCGCGATATACAAACCTCTCACGCCGAAGATGATTTTTCCCCATGGTCAAATAGTCTCGGCTATGTGCGAAAAACAGTCGCAAAAACCAGTGTCGCTGGAGGGTTGCCATTTATATCAGTTGTGCTTAATGACTCCCCGTCCGAAACAATGTCGTACCCAACGGCCATGACGGGATACGCTAGAGTAGAAGAGGACGGAAATCAGGGTTTCGGGATTTTTGCTAGAGTAGATACTTACGCAGCCAGAGGCGCACCAAAAAACGAGATAAACGTCTTCAACTTGTCCGGTGTTGATTCTTCAACTTCCACAAAAGCCACGGGTATTGGAGGATTGCAAACAACATTGCAACTACCTACAGCGCTCTTGCTGGCCGCTGGAGGCACTGGAGCTGACGCCAGGGATAGTGCGATTGGCTTAGCTATTGGCTCTGAGGGCGGCAGCGTAATGGGGTTTAAAGGTGGAATCTGCATAGACCCTGCTGGCTGTAAGGATTATGGAATAGCTATAACGGGCGGAAGCACTAGGCATATCCGCATGATAGATAATAGAGATGGGGCTACAGTTGGACCGACCCTATATCTCGAAAGACCAAGCCAATCACCGGCAGGCGGAGACATGCTGGGAAGGGTTGCGTTTTTAGGTAATGATGCAAATCTTGCAGAGAAGCAATATGGTCAGATTTTTGGCTCTATAGTTGATAGCGCTATTGGCGCAGAGTCGTCAAAACTTAGCTTTAATGTGTTAGCAGGTGGGACTGATCAAGCCTCTATTGAGTTAAATGGATTTAGTGCAAATAACCCGGTCTCAATAATTGTAGGTGGCGCATTAAAGAAAATAGAAAAAGGCGCAAATGACAGTGCTGGTACTGGATTTAGCGTTTTAAGAGTTGCTAACTAATAAGGGGTTGCTTATGTTTTACTTAGAAAAGCCAGAAGATATATTAAAATACCAGATGGGAGATTTAATATTTAAGGGCACGGCACTAGAGTGCGAGAACAAGAAGCTTAAGGAAGAGAATATCAAGCTTAATGCCAAGCTTGAGGAGCTTGATAAAGTGCAGGGTTAAACATAATTAGGCTCACTCGCAGAGGCTTACTTTAACCTTAAGTAGGCCAAAGCAATTACCATGCCAATATATCATTCTTATTTAAGGGGCGGTATAATGGCGACAGAAGTTAAATTAATAATCCTGTGAAATATCATGGGTAATAAACAATGAGGTTTTAAAATGTCCGACACTTTCGCGGGTAAAGATACAGTATTAGAATTCGGCTACGGTGCAGGCGCGGTTACATTCCTAGTAGCTGGCCGATGCACATCCAAGGCATTAAATACAACCATGGATAGCATTGACGTTACCGCTGATGACTCCCCAAATAATATGCGTGAGTTTTTAGAAACGTTTATCGGCCAGACAATTAACTTTGCCGTATACACTGGTAAAGATGTTGCCCGAGCTGCTGCGATTGATGCGCTTGAATTGTTCCTGAATGACCCAGCTACACAGACAAAGACAGACCGAACACTAACGGTTCGTTTAACTCGCCCGGTATCTGGAGCGTCAGATACAAACCGCATATACACTATGGATGTACTGCCGTCTAGCTGGAATATTGATATGCCATCTGACGGAGCCGTTGCAGTTACTATTGATGGAAACACAACGTCAGCAGTCGTTATTACTGATGCAGTCCTAGCTTAACAATGGCCAGACTCGCTAGTGGAGAGATAGCGATTATTGACGAGGGCAAGCGTTTTACGTTTCGCCCTTCGTTTCGTTCGCTTGATAATCTGCATAATGATCATGATGTTTTTGAGCTGTGGAATGATCTACAGAACGGAAACAAAGACCGTCAGCTATTCTGCGCACAAACAGTATTTGAGTATTTCCTGACCGATCAGCATGTTGACGACTTAACGCCATTAATGGGTGCTTATACTCAGCAAGAAGATGATGATGGCGAAATAGAATTTATTTGGCGCGATGGCAATATGCCAGAATCAGAGCAGGTAATTATTGCATTCTCATTATTGCGAAATGCAATACAGGGCAAAACGTCAGTTAAGGCCGCCAAGAAGTCAGAAGAGAATCATGGTGCAGAGCGTGAATTGTTTAATGTCATGGATTATGTGTGGTCAGCTCAGAAAAACCTTGGCTTATCAATGGATGAATCATGGTCGCTAACTATGCACGAATTCATGAATGGTATGAAAAACCACCATCCTGATTCGTTTATTGATTACGAAGAAGAAGACGCAAAAGTCGAAGCGCTACTTAAAAGAACGGGTAAAGCATGAGTGAAAATGTTGGTAGCATAGTTTATGAGGTGGACGCTAATACTAGTGGGCTTGTTGCTGCGAGTAAGCAAGTGGAAGCCGCTAATAAATCCATGCAAAAGGGCTTTGCTCAAACCGATAAGTCAGTAAGCACCGCACAAAAGGGAATGGATAAAGCTGGCGGCAGCACGAAAAAACTAACCAAGGGTATGACTGACTCTGAGATTGCATCAAAGAAATTCGCGCACAGTATGCGCCAGTCTTCTATGCAATTATCTCAGGTTGCTCAACAAGGTTCTGTTACGGGCAACTACTTACAAGCATTACTCATTCAGCTTCCAGATTTAGCATTAGGAATGGGGACGGTCGGCATTGTTGCGGGCGCATTGGCTGGTACGGTTGGTATCGGACTGCTAAACGCTTTCACTGGTGCTGATAAGGCTACAGAAACACTAGATGAAACCATTAAGCGCCTAAGCGGTTCTTTTTCCACTGTAGCTGGTGAGAGTAATGAGTTTGCATTAGAGCTAAAAAACCTAGCAAAAATATCAAAGGATGCACTTAGATTAAGACTAATCTTTGAGCAGGAAGACGCACTAAAAGCAGTAACAGAGGCAAGAAACGAGATAATTAGACTGGGTGTCGATGCTCGCGACCACCTAACAGCACTTGATAAGCTTGCTGGTATTACGGCATTTGATAAGACTGCTGAGGCTTTAGGTATTACGGCCGACGAAGCAGAGAGGCTATCGAAAGCAATCCCTACCATCGCAGAAAAAGCAAATCCAGAAGCATATGGAAAGCTTGCTGGCGTTGTTGCTGAATTATCTGACAAGTACGGAAAGGGAAACAAAGACCTAAACGAATACGCAAGATCAATTTCAACAGTGACGCAGGGAGCTATTGGTGCAGCGTCATCACTAAAAAGATTAAATGAAGTTAATGCTGATTTGGACGGCGCTATAACAAATACCAATGCACCAGAACCAAAGAGCGAAGGTAATGCAGAGGGTGATAGGTTAGCCGCCTTATTCGCAACAAGACAAGCAGCCAATGCGGCCGCTATTGAGCAAATAAAAACCCAATTCCAAGACGAGCAAACACTAGCAGAAGAACAGCTAGAAATGCGACTGGCTGCCATTGATACCGCTCAGATTTCTATTGCTGAAAAAGATCAATTAGAGATTGAAGCAAAGGCTCTTCACGCGCAAAAGCTTTCTGAATTAGACGCAAAGCGCACTACTGACGAGCAGGCAGAAGCTGCTAAACGCTTATCCCTAAAGAAAATGGAATTGGCCGCATATACTCAGCTTGGTGGGCAATTAAACGCGTTGGTTTCCGCTGCTGGTGCTGAAAATACTGCTATTGGTAAGGCTGTGTTTTTGGCAAACCAAGCATTGGCCGTTGCTGGAATTATTGTTAACACTCAGGCGGCCGCTGCTGCTGCCCTGGCTATCGACTTAACTGGCACAACCTCTGGCAGAATAACCGCTCTAGGCTACACGTCAGCCGCTATTGCTGGAGGTGTTGGCATTGGTCAAACATTCTCAGGTCGTCAAACTGGCGGCCCTACAGAGGCTGGAACGCCTTACCGTGTTGGCGAATCTGGCCCTGAACTATTCACTAGCGGCGGTCGCCAATTCCTAATCGGTGGCGAGAAAGGCAATGTGACGCCAAATAGTCAGCTTGGCGGCGGCATGAGTGCGCCACAGGTTAATGTCGTTGTTAATAATAATACCTCATCGAATGTCAGCGTATCGCAAGAACAAGACGGAAACAATGTAACAATTCAAATGCTAGTTGCTGACTTTGCCGAAGGTGGCCCAGTATCGCGCGCAATGTCAAACAGTCACAGCGTTAAAAGGAAGACCACATAATGGCAGTCGATTATCCTAGTCAATTTAGACTGGCTATTCAGCAAGGAAAAAAGCGCGAAGTAGCTAAAACCTTTATCAACTCTGAGCCGCTTGCTGGAAAAATGTACACTCAGCGATTGACTGACGAAGCCCCTGTTATTTGGGATTTTGATTTAATATTCAGTCAATTTCAAGCAAAGCTATTTGACGCTTGGTTTTTTGTTACTGCCGACTCGGGCAATGAAGCCGTCAACATGCCAATCAAAACAGAACAAGGTATTGTTGTTCACGAGGTTCGGTTTATTGACATACCGCAGCCACGCGAAACGGCTAGTGTTTGGCGCTACTCATGTTCAGTTCAAGCCGCCGCAATTGTTCGCCCTGATGACGTTAACGTGCTTTCTGATCTGGCTATCGCTGGATACACTGAGCAAGACATGCAGCTACTTGATCAAGCAATTAACGAAGGTTGGCCCGAGGCGTAATCATGGCAGAAGTTAATAATGATATTAGGCAATTTCATGCCACTAAACGCAATGAGATTCGATATATAACGATTGAGATTAGTCATCCACAAATCACGACGCGCCGCTTTGTTCGTGATCAAGTGGCTGATAAAACTTTTACTATTGACGGCCTTCCACTTACGTTTCAGCCGCTTAATTTTGAAGTTCCAAGACCTAGCCAGCGCGAACAAGAGCAAAGCTCTATTACTGTCAAACTTGGCCGACTCGGCTCTGAATTCTTAGCGGAGATTAAGAAAATCACCGCTTTCGGCTGGATGCAGCAAGGTGAATTAATTTACCGTGAGATTTACCCTGCTGGTGACGTTAAAACGTTTGAATTCTCTATTTCTGACGTGAGAATTTCAACGCAATCGGTTAATATAGTGGCAAGCGATGATAACCCAATTAACTATAGGGTGTCTAAGATTTACACTATCGGGCAATTCCCCGGTCTGGAGACAGTATGAATGAGAAAGAATGGGTTGAATCGGTTAGCGGCAAGAGCTGGGAAGACCGCGCAACGGGCCCTGATACGTTTGATTGCTGGGGCTTGGTTGTTGATTTCTATAAGCGAGTACTAGGCGTAGATGTTGAAGATATGGCTGGCTATGTCAGTGGAAAGACTGGAATAAATAAAGGCTTTTCAGAGCGTGGCGATAACTGGAAAGAATCAGAATTCGGTTATGTTGCCGTGTGCTTTGATGGTGATAATGCAAACCATGTCGGCGTCCGTATTGGTGGTAGAGTGATTCACGCTTTCGGTGGAGTAGGTCGTGACGGCCAAGTTTTCAATCATACGCTTTCACAATTCACCCGAATTTATCGCGGCAATGTTAAATATTTTGATTATGTTGAGGGCGCGTAATGCTTCTTGATCCTAAAGTTTACGTCTGCAGCCGTACTGGTGCTGACAAGGTTGGCTATTTTGCAAAGGCTGGCGATACTGTTGATGAGTTCCTTTCTGATGACTCGGATTATGACATATATTTAAACGGCCATACCGTGAAAGCAGAGCGCGATTACGTGCTGCAAGATGGTGACATGGTTCATGCTATTCATCGGCCTGCTGGTATTGAAACCTATGTAGCTGTGGCATTGATTGTCGCCATTATTACTATCGCGACATTACCAAAACCAGAAAAGCCAAACACTCAGGGCGCTAGTAGCACATCACCAAACAATCAGGTTAGCGGCCAGACAAACATTGCGCGTACTGGCGAGGGTATTCCTGATATTAAGGGTACTATTCGTGCATTTCCTGACCTAATACAATCTTCTTGGTACACATGGGAAGAAAACCGCCGCCGTGTCCGTGAGCGCTTTTGTGTTGGCTCTAGTAGTCTTCTGATTGCTGACGTCAAAGATAATGATGTATTTTTTAGCGATATAGCTGGATCAACAGCAACTATCGTTGAGCGAGAGGTTCAAGTTGGAGATGTTTACCCGGTAATTTCTGATCTAGTAACAGATGCAAGTTTGGAGGCTGAAAACGAAAGGATATTAGATTTAGATTATGTTTACTTGGCACTGGATGGTGGAGTTAATTATGTAATTGTTCACTCAAAGCCAGAATCTGACATAGTTACACTGCTTGATTTAAACAATGAATCAGCGTTCTCTGTCACCGGGACTGGAAAGCCTTTCATTGATAAAGAATTCACCATTAATAAAAGCTATCCTATTTACGTCAGTAGCGAGCTTGTAAATTATATATCAGTTGGCGGTGGCGTCGAGGTAAGAAAGAACTGCTATAGAATACCAGTAACAGTTGCATCTAACTTTCCAGCATATCAAGAAGGGTCTTGCACATCCGCGCCAACTGGCCCAGGTGGTACGACGGCCTCATGCTTTCCCGATTATATCAAGAATGGATATCCTCAAGAAGACGCTGACGACTCTGTGGTTATTGGAGCTGTATCTGTAGGCGTTCAAACCGATGGATTTACTGGCTGGTCTAAGCTTAACAATAAAGAATCGACATTTAACTGGTATTTAAACCTATTATTTCCTTCTGGATTAATACTGAAAAACGGAAATTCTGAGTCAATAAGCTTTAGAATACAAGCAAGGGACTCTGTAACATTAGCACCTGCTGATTTTGTTGTTAGCGTTAGCGGTGTTGACTCTCCTTCTGGAAATGATGTTGTATTTTCAGTTGCAGGAAGAACGGGCGGCCAGCTTGGTAGAACTATAAATATAAATCAGTCTGTGTCAGTTGATGGAAATATAGTTGAGTTCAGAATTAGGCGCGACAGCAATATTGATTTAAATTTATCGACTAGCTATGTAAAAATAGAAACAGCCTATGTTATTAATGATTATAAAGTTGGCGAGCTCGGGGCGCTACTAACCCTTGTGGATGTTGATGCTAGAAGTGATTTCACCAACAAAACCCAAAGCTCGCGCAAGATAAATATGCTGGCAAGCCGCAATCAAACAAGGCCAATATATAGTGGAGGAGGATGGGTTCAATGGAATGGTTATGAATACGACTGGTTTTCAGACGCCATTTTATCAGATTTTATTGAGCTTTTCGGATGGGCTAAGACGCAGAAAATACTTGATTTAGATTCTCTTTATACCGCGATGGCTTCGGTACCTAATGAGCTAAAACAATTTAACTACTCATACGATGACGCAGATATTAGCCTTGGCCAGCGTATAGCAACGGCTTGCAATGCGGCTAGAGTTGGAGCGTATCGTGATGGCCAAGTGTGGCGCTTTTACCGTGAAGAATCCAAGCCTGTAACTTTCCATTTTGACCGCCGAAATATTGCAGGCAATGCAGAATCTCAAATGTCTTTCCGCTTTCAAAAGCCGAACGACCACGACTCAGTATCATTGAGCTATATTGACCCAGTAGACAACAAAGAACGCCACATTGAACGAAGAATTAACGGCACTAATGACGGATTCGAGGCTGGCCTAGGTGTTCGACCGTTAGAGATTGATTTGGCTGGCTGTCGCAACACAGCACAAGCCACAAACCGCGCAGAACTTGAAGTTAGACGATTGGTATACCAGCGACGCACAGTGTCCGAGCGCGTCTTAGATGATGGCCTACTAGTCGATATTGGCGACCGTGTGCGCTGGGCTTGTATTTATGACGGCGACATTGTCGATGGCGAGGTGCTGGAAGTAAGCGGCTCTCAGCTGCGAATCAGTGAGAAATTGCGATTAACTGGCTCCCTAGTCGGGCACATTACCGACATTAACGGTGATGTTCACGGCCCTTACCCGATCACAGCAGGCGCTAATGGCGATTTCTGGATTGATGGATTCGACACCACAAAGGCATTTATGGCAAATAACATGCCAACACAGCTTGGTAGTCGTGTTATTATTGGTACTACAATAAACCTAGATTATTATGATTTTACAGTGACCAGCAAAACGCCTAATTCTGACGGTACTGTTAAGATTGAAATGATCGAATATAACGAATTAATGTTTAGTGAGGATTAAAAATGGCTTTAAATGATGCCGTACCATCGAGCGCAACGGATGTATTTAAACGGAATGCTGAGGATGCTGATAAGTTATTAAATGCTAGCGGCCCAGTTATTAATCGACTTGGTAATCAACTGCTTACGTGGGAGCAAATATCTCAAAGCCATGCAGCATGGAATAATCGTGGGGCATGGGCTACTAAAACCGCTTACGCTGTCAATGATACATGGGAAGATGGCGGCATCTGGTATGTAGTATTGAGCGCTTACACTTCGGGTGCTAGCGCTGCGGCTGATATTGCTGGGCCTAATGTAGCTGTATTAAATGGTAATTTTGGCAGCGCAGCAACTAAGGACGTTGGCACCAGCTTCGACCAAGTGCCGTTAAACTCCAGTTTGCGAGCTAATACTATAGCAGACTTGCGAGCGCTAATACCCACCACTGACGGCCAACAAGTGGCGCTACTAGGCCATACCCTAGCAGGCATCGGCGGCGGAACTTTCTACTACGATGCTTCTGATACAACGAGCGCTGATAATAACGGCACTGTTATTGTTACTGCTGGATGGGAGCGGTGGAAGCGTAATAATTCTGGCTATGATTCGCCTGAAATGTTTGGCTGTATTGGTAACGGAATAGTAGAGGATAAGACAGCTTTCTCAGTAGCGCTGGCTAATTCGAAACACCTAGTAGCTGACGGAAGATACAAGGTAACAGTTACAGAGGCATCAACTGGACTGGTCACGCAAGATGGGTCGCTTCTTACAGGAGCTGGAACCATTGAAGGTTACAATGTAGAGGGCTCTATAGTTAACAGAGTTCCGATTATCACTGTGGGTTTAGGGGCAAAAATTACGCACTTAACCGTCAAGCCATCAAACACCAACGCCACAAGAACAGATAACACATCATACACAGTTATAGATTCAGATCCGCTTGCTAGCTTTAGCTATAATGAAAATTTAATAGGTATCGCGCAATTAAGCGACTCGGAAGTATCTCAATGCAAGGTCGCGCAGTTATGGCGAGGAATAGCGTCAAGCGGAGCTGAAAACATTTTATGCACCTCCAACACCTTGTACCAATTGGGGGAATGGTGTACTCAGTTCTATAACACAAAGGGTGTCATATTTACTGATAATATATGCCTCTACGGTGGAGCTAGCGGTGGAGCTGCGTTCTCATCTAGCAAGAAGTTAGTGATTAATAATAACTGGCTAAAGGTTGTTGGCACTGGCATAAACCCTGGCGGATCGGCTGCGGTAGGTTTTAATGTTGAAGATTTGGTAATAGTCGGTAATTTCATTATAGCAAGAGACTGCATAAACCTAGAGAACGGAGCCCTAAATTACACAGTTAATGGAAACACACTACAGGTCATAAAGAACTATGACTTAGTAGGCACTAATGGCGTAGGTATCGGCAATAACTCAGACAGTGGCGGCTCTTTTGCTGGCTCGTGTGGACAAGGGGTTATTAGTAACAACAATATCAAAGGTTATGAATCATCTGCTTACGCATACGGGGTTAAGATTGGTACTGTTGCAGCATCCAGTTCTGAGGATATAGCGGATATTGAAATTGTTGATAATTATATACATGGTGCAGCAGTTCCAATACTAGCCAGCCATCAAGACACATCGCAGAAGCTGGAGAATCTGACAATATCAAGAAATACTGTTTACACTAAAGGAAGTAAAGGTATTCAAGTTATTAATTGTGAATCATTGAATATAGATGACAATTTTATAACCAGCTTGTCGTCGGTTGTTCTGGCAGGTTACTATGGTATATCACTTGTTGATTGTATTGACGCCTCGTGTAATAAAAATACTATTGCAGGGTTCCAATATCTGTTTAGATTAGAGTCGCCTAATAAAGTTTCTACGGCTGAGCTGTTTAAAACTACATCAAAAGCTCACCCTATATCTGGTGTATTTGCAACGGGAGATATTAGCGATGATGGTGACCTTTCAGGAACTAAATGGATAATAGACAAGCTTGGTGTAAATACATCAACAGACACAAGGCTTACTCTAAAATACACATACACAGAATATTCACCAGCAACATCAATAGTGACCAATGGTTTGGTTGGATACGGTAATCACAAAGAGGGGCAGTTAATGACTGTTAAATTTAACGGAAACGTACAGCTTGCACACAATTCGCCAATTACGGTACTCAAAGGAGGGATTAATGTAGTTCCTCCCGCTGGCAGTGTAATGCTATTCATGGCTCCAGCAGACGGAAGGCTTCAAGAAGTTAGTAGAGATTTCTAAGCAATAGGGGCGTATCGCGCCTCGCTTTTTAATTCATCAGGCTTACTTTAACCTTAAGCAAGCCTCCTTTTACTTAAAAATGAAACGCCATTTCAGCCCAGTCAGCAATATCGCTTTCTGGGTTGGAAAGGTTTTCGCCATGTTGCTTTGCCAAGTCATAAGAATAACTATTAACATCGTAAAAAATGCTAATCTGAGAATCGAATCTATCAAGAGGCGTTATTGTGAATTGTACAATATCATCACCAGCATCAAAATCAAACTGAGTCGCCCAAACGTAGGCAATGCCTGAATCGCTATGAAAGCTGGCAACGTGTCCCGTTTTTGTTGTTTCTTGTGTCCACATTATCTCTCTCCAGAAATTAAGTTAGGCGAGCACTATACCAGCCTTTTTGGTTAATTGAAAGCAGACTCGCCAATAATTACAGGCTTTTCTTCTGTAATTTCAGCCTCATCAATAATCCATTGCTCACCAAACTTAAAGCCTAGTGACTCCAAGGCTCTATCCATTTCAAGGCAGAATTGCGGCACTGCATCATCAAACTGTTTCATCCAGGTATTGTTACGCTCGAACGACATTGGGCGAATCTGATTGCGCTTCATTCGCGGATCAAATGAGCAGAAGTCCCAAAGGTCTAGGCCAGTTACCCACATGCTAAATTGCATCTGTGCAATATATTCTTTTTTTACAGAGCCGTTAATTAAATAATCAATGTGCATCTTCGTAGTGAATGGGCATTTAATCTCCAAACCTTTGTTAGTGCTCGGCACAATACCATCAGGGCTACAGCCTGCGCGATTATTAGCACCGTATGCAAAGCCTAGTGACATAACTGGTTGATCGGTTAGAAACTCATACGCCATTCGAGCGGCAGGTTCGTTAGCATTACCCCAGTCACACGCTTTATTGCTTATTTGCTCAGCCCCCATGCCTGTGCATATTTCACCGGTCAACTCATTCATGTAAGTTAATCGCGTTTGGCCTTTGCCTAGAATGACATTGGCCTTGGATGCCGTAATTAAGCCAAGGCGCATCTTAAACCAATCTTCACTTTGCTGCTCAACGTCACACGGATTGAAGCCTAGAAACGATTGAGCGCCAGCTAATCTACCTTGTAAATCATCAAAAATACTCATGGCTGACCACCTGCCTTTTGTTGTAAGAATGAAATAACTTGCTCTGCTTCTTGCTTGGTTAGCTCGTCAAATGACTGGCAGTCTCTGCCAATCAGGTTAGGTAAGAATAAAATTAACTGCTCAGCGGTGCGCCCTATTTGCGCTGTGAGGTCGTTAATCTTTACCATCTGCTCAGTGCTTAGGTTTATTTCTTTTGACGTGTCGTGGTTCATCTCAATTCCTTCTCCGCTATTGTTTTGATAATCAATGGCGGTATTAATTCGGTCAGACTTAGGCCAGTACTTATAAGCCTGCTTAACCACTGTTTTTCTAGCCATCTCAAAGTAATCAGTTTTCCAAGGGCCTGATCCTTTCTTAAATGACGGGCTACGCTTGGCAATAGATTCAATATCAGCCTTGCTCATTTCGTGCGTTAAGAAGTCGCCATCGATTGTTTTTACTGTGCAGTATGCGCCCACGTATTCGCCACGATTGCCAAATGCGCTGTATTCGTGAGTTGGTTTTGTGTTAATCCCCGTGTTTTTATAATCGTCATTAGCATATACAATCTTGCACTGACCCCAAAGGATTGAGCCTGAGTCTGTCGCGATGTGCAAAAGCCCCATATAGCTAATGTCTAAGCAAACTTTCTTATCGCGCGGGACTAGATAGGCGTGCTTAGCGGCTGGGTTTAGTGTGATGCCAATAGCTGCAATGTTAGTAACTGCGTCAATTAGCGACTGCTGGTTGTTCATTGCCATCGTTGCTAGATAGCTGTTGTTAGCTAGTGACTGGCAAGCAAACTGGGCTTCTCGTGCAAAGTTTAGCTCATCACTGACCGCAACAGCATTAAAGCTGTGCTCTTGCTGCATTACGATATTTACAGCGTTTTGTTGTGCTGGTAGTAGGTTCATTTCTCTCTCCTTACTTTAAAGAATTGACAATACCATCACTGCTGTCATGCTGCAATAACTTAATTATCTTTTTGGTTGTTATATTTGACTGGGTTATTAATGCTTGCCTTAGCTTTTCATTATGAGAATTTTCAATAGCAATAGACTGAATTAAATCTGCCTTAAAGGACAAATAAACGGCGTATGCTTTATTTTCCGTAGAAAACCTACCTAAGTGCTTCATTTTTCCATTAACACTGCATGATGCCTTGTATTTTCCGTCCTTTGTCATCGTAACGCCCTGTTTATAAAGGCCGCGACCTGCTAAGTGGTTATTCATTAGAGCATTAATACTGTGATCAACAAACATGCAGGAATCTTTTCCGTATTCTTTATTGCCATCAATTAACAGGTCTTTATCTAGAGCCTTGCCTTTCCAGTCCTGAGTTTCCATCCATTTGCGGAAATTAGAGAATGTTAGCCACTCGTTAGATACCGTGCAGGCTTTGTGGTTTGGTCTTTTTTCTTGGTACTTGGCGCAATAGCAGCGCTCAATCATATTTGACCATATTTTATAAAACTGACATCGTACTTTTTTGCCATTAGCCATCATACTTACATTATAGGCAGCATCGTTAACTCCTATCCCATAAAGAGGCTTTCTTTGCGCTAGAGATTGTGTTGTTGCTGGCTTTTCTACGAATTGTATCATGCTGAAATCCTGTCAAGGTTAGTCTGAGGTAATGCGGAAACCTAGTGACTAGCTAGTTTTTAGGGCCGCTAAGCCCTATCCGCAAGGTTATTATACATCATCACTCCATTCAATGTAATCTTTGATTGCTAGCTTGGCCGCATCATCACCAAAACAAACACAGACAAATAATCCATCCTCAGCCATCCGGTTCAAGTGTTTTTTCTGCTCAGGCTTAACGCTTGCATTAATCGTTTTCTTCATTTCAATAGCGATAGGCAAGCCGTAGAACATTAAATCAGGAATGCCTTTGTTACGCCCCATCTTGGTTAACTTTGCTTGATACTGTATTGCCGATTGAGTCTCATTAGGTACATGAAAGCATCTATCGGCAATATCGGGGTGGTTGAATCGAAGCCAGCTAATGAAATTGATTTGCTCAACATCTTCTTTATATTTTCGGCTTTCGGTATTGCGATAAACGCGGACTGACTCATGCAGCCCGCGTATTTTGTGCTTCTTATCCCAATAGGATGGACTGATAGGCTCTGGCGTAATTCCCGTATTCTTTTTCATGATAATCAACCTGTTTTTGATATTCTGGCTTGTCTTCTTTAATTGCCATATCTAACGATTTACGAGCAATTTGTAATTGATGCTCGTGGTGATTTCGTTTTGTTTTGTAGTATCTTGCGTTCATTTTTTAAACTCTTGGTTGTTGCGCCCTGTGGAAGCGGCGCGGCTTACTGATTAGTTAATTGCTAAAAAGGGATATCGTCTTCCTGTGCAAATTGATTCTGCGGCTGTTGTGCCATTTGATGAGGCTGAGCATGCTGCTGAGCTGGTCGCTGCTGAGGCGCACCACCTGATTGCTGAGCATAACCTTGATTAGGTTGTTGCATTGGTTGTTGTGGCTGTTGTGGCTGCTGAGCGTATCCGCCTTGCGCTGGCTGCTGCATATTTTGCTGTGGCTGTCCTTGCTGCTGATTAGGGTTGTGAGCATAACCAAGTTTAGCATTAAGCATTTCAAGCGATAGCATAGTGCCATTCTGACCGTCAAATGACTTAATTTTCAGTTGATCACAGCTAACTTCAATTATCGCACCTTCGCGTAAAATATCACGATAGAAGTTAATCTGAGCAGGTGCTTTAGCAAAAATAGCGCCCTCGTAATTTGTCCATTCTTTTTGCTGTGTTTCACGGTCGTAGTACTGCACACCTAAGCGCACACCAAACCCAGTCGACTCGCCCGCTGCAAACTCGCTAGCGTCCTTGTTTAACTTACCCGTAATTGTCGTGCTCATCTTCTACTCTCCTACTGTTAATTGTGTTTCACATCTTACGCACTTTATTCTATTTGTCACTACTTTTTTCACGCTTTACTCGACCTACTACAAATTTTCCCTTCTCATTTATACGAAACTTGATATGTGTGGGGTGTGACATTGGGTCTAACCAGTATTTAATCACAAATTTAGCAGCGGCTTCTGGCTCTTGCTTAGATAAAACATGCAGGCCGAAACCTTGCCCGCCATTTTCTTTATTCACGCTTAGCCACTGCTTAAACGCCTGCTTTGCGCCATGGCTTTTACTACCTGGATTCACGTACAATTTAGGGTTGCCGCCCTCTCTTTCGTATTCTAGGAGGTATTCGACCTCGAGCGCACCATTCTTGCACGGTCGGATATTCCAGCCTGTGACAGGCTCCCATTCTTGCTCATCATACGCTTTGTGAAGCAGTTTCTCGTTCGGGTCGCGCATTTCATTGCCACATTTTCTACACTGCTGAGCTGTCGGATCATTCAGCGTGTGGCACTTCATACACTCCTTACTTGTCCAGAAGAACTCACAGCGGCCATCTTCACTGGCGCTATCCTCACCACGGCATCGTCGGGCATGTGGACTGTTCTCAGTAGCGCAGCTCGGGCACTCTATTAGTTCTTTTTCCTCTTTCTTGGCGCGTTCATATTCTGCCTCGTCAAGCATTGGCGAATTATACAAGTGACCAATACGCTCCATTACAGTAGCAAAATCCAATACTAAGCAATCGGTTTTCCCTTCGTAAAGACGCAGGCCGCGCCCGATAGATTGAGTTAGTAATACCAATGAGCCGATAGGTCGAAGAAAGACAATCGTATCAATAATTGGTAAATTAATTCCAGTCGTCAAAACCGAAACATTAACGCAATACTTGATTTCACCAGACTTTACCTTAGCTAATAAATCCATGCGCTCTTTTGAACCAGTCGAACCAGTAATAATGCAATAGCTACCTGCTGGTAATGATTTAGCCACTTCTTCTGTGTGCTTAATACTGGTGCAGAAAATCAACACGCCTTGACGTTCCTGTGTTCTATGCACAACCTCGGCCATAATTCGCTGTGTCTTGGTCGGATCACCAAAAACAATATTATCTAATTGTTCTTGATCAAACTCCCATGAACCATACTTTGGCTGAATATCCTTAAAATCAAACTCTAAATCATCACCATCGGGCCATCCAAATAGAGGCGGAACTAACCAACCTTGATCAATCAGCCAGTCTGTTGATATATTGCCAATTAAATTAGTCCAGAATTTGCCAATGATCGTATCAGTGCCACGGTACGGGCTTCCCGTATAACCAAGAATTCGCGTATTAGGATTAAGACGCATAAAGTGCGTGATAATCTGCATAAATTGCGTATCTGGCTCATCATAGGCCGCCATATGGCACTCGTCTATCATGATAATATCGACGGGATAGTTAATAAAATCGGTATTTAGCGCTCGCGCAATCGTCCCCTCTGTGCCAAAAATTATCGGATACATGGTCGATTTGCGGTTAAGGCTGGCAGAAAACAGGCTTTGACGCTTAACCCCGAACTCAAAAGCCGCTTCACTGTTTTGATGACAGAGCTCACTTTGCCTTTGTATACATAGCGCTCTTACATTCCTATCTTTTAATCTTGGTGCGTCAGTGCAGTATTTAGATATTGCTGCTATAAGTATGGATTTTCCTGCACCAACGCTTGCTGAAATAACAGCTGGCCCCTTGTAGTTGGATGCCTTTAGATACTCTAAGCAATCATTGTGCACCTCTTTTTGATAATCTCTTAATTCCATTTTAATAGCTCTGCCTTGTTATTGAATTCTTTTGAATGTCGAATTAATGCCGCCTGAAGCTTTGGTATTGAAACCGCTTCATCACTGAAAGACTTCTCAAGAATTAAATTTGACTTAAATTTTAGGTATGCGTACTCTGCCTGATTTACGCTGCTGAAATAGCCGATATGCTTAGATTTTCCATTGACATTACACCTTGCGCGATAATATTTATTATTGCTTTTGTTCTTAACTTCAAAACTAACGCCTTGAGGAAGATCACCCCTAATTGCCTTTGCATTTGTCAGCAGGCTATTTAATCCGACAGACACAAACATACAAAATTCAGGGCCGTACACCTTATTGCCACTCACTAATAAATCTTTATCTAAAGCCTTGCCATTCCAGTCCTGAGAATTCATCCACGCTCTAAAATTAGAAAACACAGCCCAGTCAGGACAAACTGAGCATCCTATATAAGTTGGTTGTCTTTTTTGTGTTTTTTCACAATAGCATCGCTTCATCATGCTTTGCCAAGCAGTGTAGTACGGGCAATAGCATGCAACTCCCCCAACAATAGGCTGAGTTAAATATTTAGCGTCGTTAATTCCAACGCCGAAAGCCTTTGATCTTCTTGATATAATCGCTTGCGCTGCAGGTATTTCTATGAATTTTGTCATTGTGCAATTCTCCAGTAAGAATTATCAGTATTTGAATGATGCGGAAATTGGGTACTGAATCCAATGTTCGGCCGCTAAACCTATCCGCACGATTATTATACACAAGCATTTAAACCGCGCAACCTTATTTCACACCTTACCAAACGCATGAGTTTTTACAATGATTTTCGCAATTAAAAGTGTAGATTCTTTTAATGCTTCGGGTTGTGCTGAGTATTTCATTTTGTTTAATTGCAAATTTTCCGAGGCGTTGACCATAAATAGGTTGTCAATATCGCAATTAAGACAATCGCTATCAATGAACCTGACAAAGTGATTCTTAGGTATTGGCCCATTATTCTCTTGCCATACATGGCGCTGCTTAGTTACCCAGCCAGAATCAAGCTTAATCTCTAAATGACCGTCTTTGTTTATGCGCTCACTGCCGACAGGTAAGGTATTGTGTGGAATTATGCCTTTTTTAAATGCAGAGCTTCCAGCCTTTACCACGCCTTTTGTGCCCTTAGTCCATGGAGTATGCCCGCTTGCAAACTTGCCCGACCTGCCTGATTTTATGCCGTTATTTCTGATAAAGTTATTTATCTGGCTGGGCTTGAAATCTTTGTCAAACTTGCGATTAAACCGATCAGTTACTTCGTGAAGCGTATGTTTTTTATACGCCTCACTAATCCATTCAAAATGCACCTCGTTGAATAGCTTGCTTCTAATCATTTTGAAGCATCGCTGGCTTTTGGTTGCGCTCAATCAATCCCGCTTCACCGTGATAATGTTTGCTGGCTTCGAATGCTAACCGCGCATTATTAACCGCTTCTTTTGCGACGACCGCCATTGCTTTTCCGCGTTCGGATTCTTGCTTAATATCACAACCTTCCGCATTAAGGCGGTTTAATTGATCAAAAAGAATGTTGTTTAGTTGGGTTAGTGTTGTCATGTTAATACCCTCTCGCCTTAACTCTAAGTTGCTCGTTTGAATTAATCAAGGCCTTGGCTGCTGCTGTTGCGTTGCCGCGACCTATGATTTTGCCACCTGGCACTGCAAATATCTCTTGCTTATTACGCTCATCTTCTTCATCCGTCATGCCGACGAATAACAGTGTAATGTCGCCTACTTTTACGTTTTTGCTCATTATTCTTCACCCGCAAGATTATCTTTAAATTCTTCTTCCAGTAAATCCGCCTGCTCACTTATAACTCTAGATTCCTCCTCCAGTAGCGCAGCCTTTCTTGCTAGTTTATTTGCTTTGCATCTCATTGATTTTAAATGTAGCTGCATATCGATTGCCCTAATATCAAACATTATTCCTCCCCCGCCAATTCTGGATTATTGTAAATATCGCCCAACTTGTCGCCTAGGTCGCTTTCTGCTTTTGCCTCCATGAGCGTCATTACATCATGAATGCTATTGATCACTAAAGTGCCATATCCATCAACATGATAAACGTCGCCATAATAGATTTCGTTTTTGTCGTTGTCGGTTAGGCCAGTTGCCAGCATTACAGGCATCTCAACAACCCATTCAGACTCCTCTTCTGTTTCATCGCATATAGAATGGCATTCCCAGTAGTTCACATTATTGTACTTGCACATTCTTGTTACTCGCTCCATGCGCTTGTCTTCTGTGTTAAATAGTCTTGTCTTAATGTCCATCACTTCTCCCCCAATTCAATAATCTTACCAGTCATTGCATGAATGAATTCTGGCGTTGTTTTATATTCTGATTCCTTCTCAAATAAAGCGTTTTTGAGTGAATTTGCGTAATGCGATACAGCAAAAACATTGCCTTTGACATAGCCTTTGTCAGAATCTAGGCGGTCAATAGTGCGATCGCTGTTATTAGGCGGCGACTGCTTAGCCTTTGTTAATACTTCGCCAGTGTACGCGCATCGCTTAGTTTTCAGTAACTTGCGCACATCTGCAATAGACAGGTCAAAGTCTTTGCTGCGGGCTTTGGCATTGCTGTGAAGCGATAGGAACTTAGCGCAAACCATGACATCTTCGGCGGCCGTGTCGACTGGTGCTGCAGTGGTTTTTTGTGCAAACTTCGCTGCAGTTGCTAATAGTTCTGCAGACCTAGCCTCTGCAGGTGGCACATATTTACTTTTTACTGCAGCAGTATTGTCGCAATTATTCCCACGCCAGCCTTTCTCATAAGCCTGCCACACCGCCAAGTTGTCCAGCACCTTGGGATTGGTTGAGTTAATGGCATTACCAGCCACGCCCTTATACATCGCTTTCAATTCGTCTTCGGTCTTGCCTTTTGCCACAGCTAAAACACGGTTTTGAACTGCCAACGGCTGCGTTACTGTTATTTTTTTCATTTAATCTCTCCAAATTAATAAAACCGATTCATGTCTAACGACAGCATATCGGTGAAGCTGATCCACAGCCTGTTGAGATATAACCACCTCCTGTTAAGGGAAACTCACAATAGCAAGGCTAGGGGATGGTGGCAAGGGTTTATTTTTCTGTTTTTACTATCCTTATGAATAATGATTCATGACTAACATTGTAAAGCCAGCGTTGCTTACTTCTGCTGTAGAACTTATGCACTATCATGTCTCCATCAATGATGCCGCAAACATGCAGCTTTCGGCTTTCGGCATAAAACATACATCTAAACGTATCGCCTTTCTTATAATTCATTACTAACACCTTTTAGTTATCCCGCCTAATGACGGGTTTTGTTTACCCAATCAGCAAGTATTTGCCGCCTGCAATATAAGCATTACAATTCGACGCTATCGCCTTCAACAACTCAGCGGCATTGGACTGATCAACACCAGCTGGCATATTCTGCTTAAACTCCTTCAATACCGCGCCTACAGTGGCACCAGTACCAAGTCTTTCAACTATATCGATAAACACCTGCTCTTCACGCTCACCAAAGCTAGAGGCTGGATTATCTATCATTTCGGGAACCAGTGAATCAATCTCTTTCCCTTTCTTGTTTTTCTTACCTAGCAACACCTGCTTCATGTTAAAGGTCAAATCAGGCGGCTCGCCACCATCCTTAATTTTCGTACACGATAGCGTCACATTTCGGCCGCGCATATCCTCACCAATCCGAGCAACGCTAAATTCTGTATCAAGAGCAGCCTTTAATACACTAGAGCCACGAGCGCCGCGCAGAACGTCTTTACCACTATGGTGAATAACGATAATGTCACAACCAGAATCAGCCCTGAAAGCATCGCACGACTTAACAAACTTCGTCATATCTTGCGTGCTGTTTTCGTCACCATCACCAAACGAGCGGTTTAGCGTATCAATAATCAGAAGCTTAGGGCGAACGCCTTTTACCTTCTCGAATTCACGCACAGCATCAGATAACTGCGATGATGCCGACGAACTGGTCATGTCAATGGCACGAGGCAGCAAGCCCATGTTTGGCGCTGGCTTATTATGCTTCTTCTCCCATGCAATTTTACGCAAGCGAATTGAGCGCTGGCCTTCACCAGTCATGTAAATCACGGGAGCCTCTTCAACATCGTTACCGTGATAGCTCATTCCTGTGGCAATCGAACAAGCCATATCCATAGCGATAAATGACTTAAATTGACCAGACGGCCCAAAGATCATCGAGAACGAGTCTTTAGGTAAAAAGTCTTCAATCCAATAATCAGGCTCTTCAAGATCAAGAGTACCAGCGGAATCAAAAATCATCTCAGAGAAAAGACCGCCACTAGACTTATTCTGACCAACTCGAATATCGTCAACAGAAAGGCCCAGCTTGTCATACACAGAAAATGGGTCTTCTGATTCCTTGAGTGATTCAAGAAACTCTAGGCCAGCAGCCATTACCTTTCTTCTTGATGATGTCATCGATACGTGTTTAGCGTATCCAGATACGTTAGCACTTGAAGGTGTCATATCAACAAGTTCGCCAAGATAAGCAAGGCCGCCAACCTCATCAAGCAGGCCAGATTCTTCTAGCGATGTCGCGACAAGAACGGTATCCAAGCCAAGACCAGCAGCACTAACCTTAATTATCTCATTGTAGATCAAACCGTGTTTTGCTGAATAAAAGTCACTGGCGGATAGTTCAGCGGAAACCTTACCTAGCGCTGACTCATCAAACAGAAGCGATCCAATTACAGCCCGCTCAGATTCAATAGAAAAAATTGGTTTTGCTTTGCTCATTTAAAACTTCCTTTTTGGCGGACGGGCATTACCATCAGGATAGCGCTTTGCATTAAATGCTTTTGAACGTGCATAGAATTCGGTAGCCGTCTTTGACACGATTTCGATAGCGGTTTTCTCATAAAGGTCTTTATATGAGCAGTGGCTAACAAACAGCTCTAAATTTTCATCCGATACGTCCGTAATCCTTAAGTCAGAAAGGTTTAGCATATCAATCAAAAAAGGGAATCTGTCATTAACTCGGTTTATTTTTGCACTAAGCGCCTGCCTGGTCTTTCTTTCATTAACCGCAACACTATTAATGGAATCGTCTTTAATAGGATTTAACAGGTATTTTGCTATAAATAGGTTTTCTGATATGTGCATTTTGCTAATTACTCCCTCTTGCGCTGTGGTAGGCTCGAAATAATGCCACAACATATAACAAACGTCAATGCCAGTGTTTACAATATGCAATGCCAGTATTGACACTGACAATGCAAACCTAACAAAGAGCAATAAAAACCACTAAAAACCACCAAAAGCACCCGATGGTTAAAATATATACAGCTGTAAGTTGTTGATTTATAAGGCTTTTTTATTTCTCTTGACTAGGGAGTGTTTATATGATATTCTTTAACTGTTCTTTGATCAGCGGTTCCCGCACAAGACCAGTAAAGAATATTAAACTCCCCTACCCAAAACAAGATTTAAGATAATACCTTCTTTTAAAAGAATCACCACCTACCTTTAACAAAACAAAAGCTCTATAATAGAAGCAGTATTAATAACTATTTAAGGAGTCGTAATGGCATTCAGTAAAGGTAATGAAATTTGGAGGATGGTTGAATTCCCTGGAAGACCTCGGAAATATGATACACCTGAATTACTTTGGGAAAAGTGCTTAGGTTATTTTGATTGGGTTAACGATAATCCTTTTATTGAACACAAAGCTACTCAGTTTCAAGGCGTTCAAGTCGATATGCATAACGAACTGCAACGACCAATGACGAAAGAAGGATTGACTTTATTTGTCGGCGTTCACCTATCAACTTGGATAGAATGGTCAAAACCTGACCACGACTTTTCCAACGTCGTTAATCATGTTAATCAAATCATCTATGATAATAAGTTCTCAGGCGCTACCGCTGGCTTCTTTAACAGCAATATAATTGCTCGTGACCTTGGGCTTGCTGATAAGAAGGATCATCTCTCTAGTGACGCTAGTATGTCTCCTAAAGGCTTAGCTGATTTCTACGCGGATGCTAAAAAGGATGACTGACCAACCTGCTACGATGAATCCTAATCTAAAGGATTTCTGGACGACTCGCTCTAGGGTTAAAACACTCTATGGCGGTCGTAGTTCAGGTAAGAGTTGGGATAGTGCAGCACAAGCAATACGCATTGCCAGGTTCTGCAAAATACGCTTCCTATGTACTCGAATGTTTCAAAATAAGATCGAGGACTCTGTATACTCTCTATTGAAGATACAGATTGAGCGCTTCGGCTTGCGCCATGAGTTTGAGATACAGAAGACTAAGATTGTGCATTTGACGACTGGCTCTGAATTCCTGTTTTATGGCCTTGCTCGTAATATTGACGAAATTAAATCGCTCGAGTCGATAGATATTTGCTGGTGCGAAGAAGCCCACGCAATGACTAAAAAAATGTGGGAAGTGTTAGAACCGACAGTGCGTAAAGAAGGCTCAGAATTCTGGATCGTGTTTAACCCTCAATTCGTTACTGATTTCGCCTATCAACGCTTTGTTGTTAAT
>TARA_R110002110_G_scaffold58663_3_pt1 | contig 44696 bp, 45 predicted proteins | sample TARA_R110002110 | Tara Oceans TARA_R110002110 (sample SAMEA4397330) | marine metagenome | biome: Polar Biome; feature: [SRF] surface water layer (ENVO:00010504); material: water (ENVO:00002006), including particulate matter (ENVO:01000060) such as... | depth 5 m | reverse complement strand
ACCGAACTTCGTGTCGAGGGGACCATCCCCACCGAACTCCTCGGCACGTACGTGCGCACTGGCCCGAACCCCGCGTCGGGCAAATCCGACCACTGGTTCTTCGGTGACGGCATGTTGCACGGCGTGCGGCTCGCCAACGGCAAAGCCGAGTGGTACCGCAACCGCTTCATCCAAACTCCGAACATCGCCGACCCGCTCGACGACCCGGTGGCCGGCATGGGCGACCTCGCCAGGGGTACCGGCAACACGCACGTCATGGCGCACAACAAAGAACTGCTGTGTCTCGAGGAAGGGCACTGGCCATGGAAGGTCGACGCCGAACTCAACACGCTCGGCTATCAGAACTTCGACGGAGCGTTGACCTGTTCGATGACGGCGCACCCCAAGATCTGCCCGGTCACCGGTGAGCTGATCGCCTTCAGCTACCTCAGCCCCGAACCGCCATTCTTGAACTACATCCGCGTCAGCGCCGACGGCAAGCTCCAGCAGCTCGAGGGCATCGAGCTTCCGAACATGGTGATGATGCACGACTTCAACGTCACCCGGAACTACGTCGTCTTCATGGACCTCCCGGTGTGCTTCGACCTCGCAGCCCTCGAGACCGGCTTGCCGTTCATGTTTAACAAGGATGCCGGTGCTCGCCTTGGCGTGATGCCCCGCAACGGCACGAACGCCGATGTGCGCTGGTTTGACATCAACCCGTGCTACGTCTTCCACTCAGTCAACGCACACGAACAGGGCAACAAGATCGTGCTGCACGTCTCGCGCCAACCCGAAGCCTTCGGGGCGAGCAACGACGACTACGCCGAAGTCGGGCGTCTGTGGAAGTGGACGATCGACCTCGATGCTGGCGTCGTGACCGAGGAACAGGTCGATGATCGTCCCGGCGACTTCGGGCGCGTCGACGATCGCATGATCGGCCTCGATGCCAATTTCGGATACCTCATGGCGATGGCTGGCGAAGGCAACTCCGAAGAACCGGTCTACGGATCAGCGCTGTGGAAGTACGACTTGCGGACTGGTGCCTGCACTGAGCATCAGCTCGGCGACGGCGTGCGAGGTGCTGAGCCGGTCTTCGCTCCAGCGTCGCCCGATGCTGGCGAAGACGAAGGCTGGATTATCAGCCTGTCGCACGATACGGCATCTGATCAGTCGCGGCTGTTGATCATCGACGCTCAGAACTTCTCGGCGCCGCCCGTGGCCACGATCCACCTGCCGCGCCGCGTGCCATACGGAGCGCACGGCAGCTGGGTGCCTGACAGCGCCATGCAGTGATGCGCCTCCGATTGCTTTGAGTTGCTTTGAGTTGCTTTGAGTTGCTTTCAATAACCACAGGGGAACATGTGAAACAGCACCACCAAATCGGTCGACTCGGATCGAGTCTCGCCGTCATTGCGTTGCTCGCTGCATCTTGCAGCAGCGGTTCCGACACCACGTCGTCAACCGATGATCCGCCAGCGTCGGACGCCGCCGATGCCAGCGCAGTCGACTCCGCACCTGCGGAATCTACATCGACTGAACCGTCGGCCGAAACCGATCCGCCGGCCAACACACCGAGCGACACCGAAGCGAGCGAGACCGAGTCGTCCGAGCCGCCAGCCGCCGATGCCGGCGCCGACTTCGGGAGTCGTGGGCCCGCCACGGGTGAACCGATCCTGCTCGGGATGGTCAACACCGAAGGCACGGCCGGGCTCGACTTCCCGGAAATGCGGACCGACACCGACCTGGCCGTTATCTACCTCAACGAACACGGAGGAATGGGGGGTCGGCCGGTTCAGATCGAGCACTGCGCAGCAGCGGGTTCCCCCGAGACGTCCCAAGCATGCGCGCAGGAACTCAGTGGCAAGGGCGTCGAGCTCGTGATGCTCGGCCTCGACCTGTTCCCCGGCTATGACACGTTTGCTGCGTCCGGTATCCCGGTCGTCGGGGCACTCCCGATCCTGCCTCCCGACTACTCGGCCGATGCACTGTTCGTCACCGGCGGTAACGCCACGACAATGGCGGCCATGGTGGCGCTCGCGGTCGAGGAGTTCGACGCTTCGACGGTCGGCATCATCAGCGCCGACAACGCTGGGGCGAACGGATCCGAAGCCGCCCTCATCGGTGCGCTTGAAAAGGCGGGGCTCACCTATGTCTCGATCAAGGGAGGGGACAACGAAACCGATGCAGGTTTTCAGGGCCTCATCCGAGAAGCGAACAGCGACAGCCCCGATGTGCTTGTCTCGCTGTACGCCGACGCCGGGTGTATCGGTGCCATGCGTGGCCGCGTGGCACTTGGCATTGATACACCGATGATCTCCACCGCCATCTGCGGTAGCGCCGAGGTGCTCGACGTCGTCGGCGACGACGCGATCGGATGGAACTTCATTGCGGTGGGCGCGCCCAACGACACCACAGCGGCCCGCGAGTTCGACGACATCATTGCGCCGGTCTACGGCGAGGGTGCCACGGGCACGCTGGGTCTCGGGGCGCTTGGTATCACGCAGGTGATGACGCTCGCCCGCATCGCCAACAGCATCGCCGACGGTGGGGGCGAAGTCACGGGTCAAGCCATCTACGACACGCTGGGTTCCACCACCGATCTGGCGAGCTTCCCCAATGACAGCAAGCTCACGTGCGGCCTCTCAGCCACCTACCCGAGCGTCTGCAGCTTCGAGTTTCCAATCGGCCGATACGGAGCCGATGGCGTGATCGAGACCGTCCCCGGCTTCGAAGGCGTCAACGTCGTCGACTACCTCCCCTGACCAGCGTCGACTGACGCTGTCATGAACGACTACATCTTTTTCCTGCTGCTCGGATCGGCGGCGGGGTCCATCATCGCAGCGTTCGGGATTGGCCTCGTCATCACCCATCAGGGCTCGGGGGTCGTCAACTTTGCGTTCGGCGCCATGGCGTCGTGGGGCGGTTACGTGTTCGCCGACCTGCGGCGAGGCGCGTACCCGTTCCCGTTCCCCGGTCTTCCGGCCCGGTATCACTTCGCCAGCGAGGTGCCCTTCGTTCCTGCGCTGCTCCTCGCATTGGTCACCGCCGGCGGACTCAGCCTGGTTGTCTTCATGCTGGTGTTCAGGCCGTTGGCCAAGGCGCCGGCGCTGGCCAACATCGTGGCCAGCATCGGGCTGGTCATTGTGTTCATTTCGCTGATTGACAACCGATTTTCCGACAACGCCGGGCTGAGGGCTGCACCGATCTTGCCGCGCGAGCCGGTCACATTCGCCGCAGACATCACGGTGCCGCGCGACGGGCTCTGGCTCGCCGCAATCGTTCTCGCGATCGCGTTCGGGGTGTGGGCAGCATCGCGGTTCACTCGAATCGGCCTGGTCACACGGGCTGCAGCTGAGAATGAAAAAGGGGCGGTGCTGCTCGGATACTCGCCGTTGTTCCTCGCCGGATCGAGCTTTGTCCTCGCGTCGGTGATCGGTGCACTCGCAGTGATCCTCGCGTCACCAATGATCCAGTTGTCGTCGACGGTCTTCACCTTCGGCTTCCTCATTCCGGCGCTTGGCGCTGCATTGATCGGTAAGTTCCGATGGATTTGGCCGACGGTGTTCACTGGATTTGCCATCGGTCTCGTGCAGTCGACGTTCACGAAAGTCCAGGGCGACCTCAGCTGGTTTCCGCAGTACGGCGCGCGGGAGGGCCTGCCGTTCATCGTGATCATTGTGGCGATGGTGCTGTTGGGCGAACGACTCCCCGATCGCGGCGCCGTCGACACCTGGCGACTTCCCGCTGTACCCCCAGCACGAGTGACACCGACAGCGGTCGCCGTGCCGGTTGGTCTGGCGGTTGTTTGTCTCCTCGTACTCGGGCCACTGTGGCGCGGAGCGATCATGACCTCGGTGATCGCGATGGTGCTGGCCCTGTCGCTGGTCGTACTGACCGGTTTTGGCGGCCAGACCTCGCTCGCGCAAATGGCCTTCGCCGGGGTTGCTGGATTCGCCCTCTCCAAGCTCGCGATGCGGTGGGATGTGCCATTTCCGGTCGCTCCGCTTCTTGCCGCGCTCGTGGCTACAGCGTTCGGAGTGGCGGTCGGGCTGCCTGCCCTGCGGGTCCGCGGCACCAATCTTGCCATCGTGACGCTGGCCGGTGGCGTTGCGATTGCTGAGTTTGTTTTCAAGAATCCCAAGTACGTCGGTGACGCGGCGACCGGTGGGGCGAAGATCCCCAATCCGAAGTTGCGTGGCTGGGACCTCGGGCTCATTCTCGGCGACGAGGCATCCCGACCGATCTTTGGCATCTTCCTCGTGGCGGTTGCGTTGGTGCTTGGGCTGGGCGTTGCCAATCTCCGACGAAGTTCGTCAGGGCGTCGAATTTTGGCAGCACGGTCGAACGAGCGGGCCGCCAGCGCTGTCGGCATCAGCGTGACGCGGGTCAAGTTGGAGGTCTTTGCCGCATCGTCGTTCATTGCCGGAGTCGGCGGGTGCCTCATTGCCTACCGGTTTGGGAGTGTCTCCGACGCGTCGTTTGGCACCATTGCGTCGCTCACGGCACTGGCAGTGGCCTACCTGGGCGGGATCACGTGCGTCAGTGGCGCCGTCACTTCCGGCGTTACCGCCATGGCAGGCGTTGCGTTCTACGGCATGGGCCAGATCACCGGCAGCCTCGGCCAGTGGGAGGCCTTGATCGGTGGCGTGCTTTTGATCATCACTGCCGTGCTGAATCCTGAGGGAATCGCAGGAGGAATCAGAGCCAAGGTCGCCACGGCGCGCCTCGCTGCATCGCGCAAACAGCCCGATGCGATCAGCGTGGTGTGACGCTGACGTTGGTCGGGCCGATCTCGAGCCACTGGTACAGGTGCTCCCAGAAGTGGCGGATCTTGGTTTCGTTGTAGTTGCCGAACACCACCTCCTGGCGCTCTTGGGCCTTCAAGCCCTTCTGCACCAGCGGCAGATTGATCGAATCTTGCTGGAAGATCTTCGCCGTCATCCCGAGTTCGGGGGCCAGGGTCCAGTCGTCGTCGGGCCCCAGCTTCGTGACCTGGGCAGGCTTGGGCCGGTTGTTCTGATCCTTGCAGGGCACGAACATCATTACTTCGAAGATGCATTCGTTGGGATTATTGCCGTGCGGCCGAAAGCGGTAGAAAAGCGCGTTGAACACGCCCCAGGGTGACCAGTTGGGAAACACCGAGTAGTAGATCGAGTCCACCATCTCGGCGTCGCTGAAAAGCTCCGGGTCGATCGCATCGCCGTATTGCTGCGTGACCGCAGCGCGCCGCTGGGCAGCGATCCAGGCCCGCACCTCACTGGCCGAGTCGACGCCGGCTGGTGGGTCCGGGATGGTCAGTGGCGTGTCGAGGATGCCGTCCGGCGTCGGCCCACCGATCCACTTGCACAAGTGGGGGTCGGCCTGCGTCATGTTGCCGTTGAGATGGCGTGCTTCGTCGTCGAAGAAACTTTCGTTGCCGTCGAGATCGGTCACCCGGACTCGACCGAGTTCGACGCGCTCGTAGATGAATCCATTCATCGGGTGCCGGAACCGGGTGAATTGTTGGCCGTCGGCGAGGCGCTCATAATGAGTCATGCCCTCTAGATGGGGGCTCTCGATGCCCTGTGGAGAGATCGCCCGGGAAAAGTTGCCGTAGGTGTCGTAGCGCGTGTTCGCGTCGCCGAGGGTCTCCATCAATGTCGGATGGGTTGCGACGACGTGGTACGACTCCATGAACGCTTCTTGGCAGGCCTTCCAGTTGACACGCATGATCTTCTCGACGTGCGCGACCTTGATGCGTTGCTCGAATGGGTACTTCTCGAAGTGTTCGTCGAGACCGACGAGGTGCTCAGCCAGCGGTCCTGCGGAGCGGTCGGGATTGACGAAGACGAACCCGTGCCACGTCTCGACCAACGCCTCGGGCAGCGCGAAGTCCTCCTGCTTGACGCTGGGGAAGTCCCACTCGCACGGGATCTCCTTCAACGAGCCGTCGAGGTTCCAAGCCCATCCGTGGAAAGCGCACCGCAGGGTCTTGGCGCCTTGGCCGTTGGCCTCGCGCAGTAGGCGGCCGCGGTGGAGGCATGCATTGCGGTATGCCTTGATGCCGTCGGCTGTTCGCACGATCAGAAACGACAGGTCAGCGATCTCGTACACGTGGTAGTCGCCCACGTCGGGTATTTCCTCTTCGAGGCACGCCATCTGCCAGATCCGGCTCCACAGCTTTTCGACTTCGAGCGCGTGAAAATCAGGAGACGTGTAGTGCGCAGCAGGGACCCGAGTGTTGCCGTCGCTGAGCCCCTCGCGCGACTCGTTGCGCAGCAGATCCGAGACGGGATGGGAGTCGCCGTCGAGTAACTCGGTGAGGCTGATCCCTGCGGATCGGCTCGTGCCGGTGATGGTCTCTGTCATGTTCGCTCTTTCTGTCGTTCGCTGTGGCGGGCGGTTGTCTCGGTCTGGTTCTCGAGTGGCTTCAGAACTCGGCGAGAAATTCGCCGGAATTGTTGTCGGCCGCGGCGTGAAATGAGCGCATGATGAACTCATTGAGCAGGAGTCGCCCGCGTTCGTTGCCCGGGTCGATGTTGGCGACTGCCACTTGCGCCCACGCTTGGTGGAGCAAGCAGTAGCGATAGTCGCGCCAGCACGTGGCGAAGTCGTAGCCGACGACTCCAGCCGCCACGAGTTCGTCGTGGTAGAGAGTCACGATGTCGTGTTCCCATGCTCGACGGTTGGCGACTGTGACCGACATGCCGAGGAAGTTCGCGATGTCCCAGGTCCCGACGTGACGGGTCGAGAGTTGGAAGTCGAGCATGGTGACAACGTCATTGCCGGCACTGCCACCGAACAGGTAGTTCTCGGCTCGACAGTCGGTGTGGGTGAACGTTCCAGGTGAGTTGTGTGTCCACCAGTCGAGCATCTGGGGATACCGCGGTGTCAGCTGCGCGCACCAGTCGATCACCTGCGGGGGCACGCTGTTGCTCCAGGTGTCGACGAATTCGGCCCAGTTGGCCGCAACGAGCGCGCCAGCGCCCTGATAAAGATCGTTGTTCATTGGTGGAAGCCATGTCATTGCGTGGAGGGCGTCGGTCTCCCAGTACTCGGCGTGGAGCGCTGCAACAGTCCGTGCGATCGCGTGTGATTCCTCAAACGTCGCTCCGACGACCTGATCGATCATTGAGGCACCTTCGATTGCTTCGAGCACGAGCACGAACGGGGCACCACCATCGACCATTTCCGCGATGTGGCAGTGCGGAGTACGAACGGACAGTCCGGTAGCCACCTTGGAGTAGAAGTTGATTTCTCGTTCGTAGAAACCCATCAACTGACTGACCGCGACGTTCTCGGGATGAATCGACTGGCACTTGGCGATGAGTGTTGCCGGTCCGGCGTTTTGATCGGCATACGTCAGCGTCAGGCGCGCGACTTCGCCGAGGATGCCGACGCCTTCGCCAATGTGTTCGATCGCGACCTCGACGATGGTGCCAATGTCGTCACCGAGGTGCTCGTTGAGCCAGTTGACAGTGATCTGGTCGACCTGGGCGGGAATCATTCGGAGGGCTGTACCTGAGTTGTGGTCTTACCGGCTGGCGAGTTGGCGAACATCGCCTCTGAGTCAAATCCGATCCGCGCGTCGGGTGCGATCCGAATGACCACCCGTCCGGGGCTATCGAGATGCGCCACGAAGGCTTCCTGTGCAGCGGCGTTTCCCGGCCGAACCTTGGCGGCGAGGACTGGATAGAAGCCGGTGAGTGTGTCGCGATCGTCGAACACTTCGGCATTGCCCTTGTACGTGACAGCTTGGCTGATGCCGATGTCGGTGCCGCGACTCGAGATGGCTACGGCAACACGTGGCCGGGCCTCGATGGCCGGAACTCGTTTGCGCCGACGGGTGCACGTCAGCCAGAAGGCATCGTCGCGGTACACGAAGTTCATGATGACGCCGACGGGGTCGCCGGCCTTGGTACTCCACATGAAGGTGCATTCGGTCTGAGAGTCGAGCAACGCCTGTTCGCGTTCGCCCGACAGCGTGAACATTGAAACATCCTCGTAGCTGTCGACGTGGTCTTTCGATTTGTCGTCGGTCACTGCGTTCTCTTTCGCTTGGTCACGGAGTTGTCAGGGTCCGTTGAGAGGTGGTTACTAAATACCGGTTAAGTTTCGCAGCTGCAGCTTGATCACAACGAAGGGGACAAACAATGGCAGACGTAACACGCGGGCTTGACCGGTGGATCACCGACACCGAAATCAGCACACGTTTTCCGTATTACACGCGAGCAAATGCAGACGAGGTCGGCCCAGAGCCGTTCAGCCCGCTGGGTTGGAGCCTTGGATGGGTCCAGGGTTGCATCCCCGGCGTTGCGAAGGGTTTTGTCGCGTTCGGCGTGCTCGAGCCCGACGAGTTCGCGGTCGACCCGCCCGAAGTGTTCGGCAACTGGGGCGGCTATTTCTACAACCAACTTTCGCTGCCCCGCGTCATGGGTGTGCGGATGCCGGGCGCGAGCCCAGAGGCGATCGACCTCGCCTACTTCGGTGACCACCCAGGCGTCCCGGCCTATACCCCTCACCCTGCCGACGAGAACGAGGCCCAGAGCGCCAAGCTGGTCGAAACAATGGGCTGGGTGATGAGCACCGATGGCTTCCCAGCCCAAGAGGAGGCATCGCGCTCGGCGATGCGAGTGGTTGACGAACGCCCCGATCTCGCGTCGTTGTCGAACACCGAACTCGTCGCCCGCGCTCGGCAACTTGCTGGCCCAGAGCTCGATGCAGCGTGGACGGCCTACTGCCAGTCGGCGCTCGGTGCATCGCTCGGCCCCGGAGCAGTGCAGGCAATCTGCGGAGCGCTCGGCCGCGGCGCCGACGCTGTAAAAGTCATGACGGCGATCGGCGGAATCGAGTCTGCCGATGCGCCGGTCGCAATGTGGGAGATCTCCCGCACGATCAAGAATTCACCCGGCCTAATGGCCGAGTTCGACGCCGGTGTCGATGGTCTCCTCGAACGGCTCCATGCATCGACCGATCTCGAAGCCACAAGCTTGCTTGGGCAATGGGACGACCTCATTGCGCATCACGGACATCGCGGGCCCAATGAGTGGGATCTTCGAGCGCATTCCTGGACGACGAAGCCATCGATGCCGATGGGCATGCTTGAGCGTCTGCGACATCAAGACGACAGCAAGTCGCCTGCTGAGGCGCACGCTCGGGGTGTCGTGGTGCGCGAACAACTCACCCTCGAGTTGTTGGCCCTCGTCGATGGTGATCCCGAGGCCCACGGCGGTCTGCAAGCCGGTATCCGCTCGGCCAGTGTTTTTTATGGCCTGCGGGAGATGGGTAAGAACGCTTGCATTCGCCTCATTCACGAGGCAAAGCTGGCTGTGATGGAAATCGGCCAGCGCCTGGTGGCCGACGGCGTGATCGACGACGTGCAGCAGATCTTTATGCTGGTTGACGACGAGGTCGACAACTTTCTCGCCGATCCGTCTGCCATGAGCGCCCTCATTCGCGAACGTGACGCCGTCTTCCAGCAATTGGGCACGCTCGATCCTCCCTACATCGTCAAACTCGAAGAAGGTGTCCTGCCGATCTCAGAGTGGCCCAAACGTGGCGCCAGTGAAGGTGAACCGGCTGCTGCGGGCGACGTGCTCCAAGGGGCCATGGGCTCGCCTGGTGTCGTCACCGGTGTCGCACGTGTCGTTCTTGACCCGGCCGACCCCGGTGCGATCGGCCCTGGTGACATCATGATTGCGCCCACCACCGATCCGTCGTGGGTGCCGCTTTTCTTGGCTGCCGAAGGCGTCGTCGTCAACGTCGGCGCCGTCGCCAGCCATGCCGCCATCATGTGCCGCGAACTTGGCATCCCGTGCGCTGTGTCGGTAATTGACGCGACGAGCCGCATACCTGACGGCGCCACCATCGAAATTGATGGTTCGACCGGTGTTGTCACGATCGTGTCGGTGCCATGAGAAACAGCACCATCAAAATTTCAGTGTTCGGTCCAGACCGGACACCCAACAGTGAGGCAGCAGCTACGTGACCAACACCATTCTTGACCGGTTTTCCCTCGGTGACGGAGTTGCGGTGGTGACCGGTGCGGGCCGAGGGATCGGCGAGGGGATCGCGATCGGACTCGCCGAGGCCGGCTGCGACGTCGTGCTCACGGCACGTCGAGAGCCCGAGATCAACGCGGTGGCTGAACGAGTTCGGGCCCTTGGTCGGCGGGCGCTCACCATTCCGGGTGACATCACCGACGGGTCGTTCGTCGATGAACTCGCCGACCGCGCCAAGGCCGAGATGGGGCGTGTCACGCTGTGGGTCAGTAATGCTGGCGGTGCCGACGACCGCACTCCACGGCACCTCTCGGACATGCCCGACCGGCAGTGGGACTACCAACTCGACGTCAACCTTCGAGCCGTTTTTACCGGAGCGCGCGCAGCAGCGCGAGTCATGGACGACGGGAGTTCGATCATCAATATCTCCTCCGGCGCGGCGTTGAAGGGTTCGCCGAACAACGGACCATACGCCGTGGCCAAGGCAGGTGTCGATAGCTTGACCCGAACGCTGTCGATCGAGTTGGCACCTCGCCGCATCAGGGTAAATGGTGTCGCGCCGGGACCGGTCCCGACGGAGGTGTTCATGGAATTCTTCGGAGCATCCGAGGAAGATCTCCCCAAGTTGGCGCAGCAATGGGGCGTCCCCCTTGGTCGACTCGGAACCCCCGAGGACGTCGCCAACGCTGTGGTCTTTCTTGCGTCGCCCGCGGCATCGTGGGTGACAGGGCAGACGCTGCTCGTCAACGGAGGCAATCGGTAGTGCCCGACATGACCGCGGCGCAGGTCGACGACTTCCTCGGCCAACCACGCGATGCAGTCCTCAGCGTTGTGTTGCCTTCCGGGCGGACGATGGGGACCCCTGTGTGGTTTCGCTGGGTCGATGGGGTGGCGCGGTTTCAGAGTCCGTCCACCTCCGTGAAGACCGCAGCGCTTCGCGCCACCGGACGGGCGAGCCTGTGCGTGCATGACCAACCCTTGCCACTTGCTCGATACGTCACCCTCGAAGGGCCCGTCCGCGAAGTCGATTTCGATCTCGATGCCGACATCGGTGCGGCCGCCCAGCACTACCTCGGCAACGACGCAGCGCCTTTCTTAGCGAACATCAGTCAGGCCTTGGCCGCTGGCCGCCGCTGGGTCGGCTTCGAACTGTCGCCGACCACCACGTCTGCACGAATTCAATCGCTGGGTTCACCACCAGAGCACGATGGAGAGATGTCATGAATGCCAATGCCAATGCGAATGCCAACATCGACACGGGGCTGTGCGAGAACTGGGCAACGTTGTGGGAGGCGTTTGCCGATGCTCAGCCCGACCAGACCGCGGTGGTCATCGGTGAAATGACCTTGACCTGGCGTCAGCTCGACGACCAGGCGGCACGGCTGGCAGCGGCATTGGGTGAGCGCGGCGTCGAGGTGGGGACGCGTATTGCTCAACTGATGTACAACTGCCCCGAGTACCTCGAGTCCGCGTACGCGGCGTTTAAGTCCAGAGCGACTCCAGTCAATGTGAACTACCGGTACAAGGCTTCAGAAATCGCCTACATCTGCGATAACGCCGGAGCCGAGGTGCTGGTGTTCCACGGCTCATTGGGCGAACGCGTCGCCGAGGCAGTATTGACGATGTCGACAGTGCGGGTGCTCTTACAGGTCGACGACGGCGCGCCGCTTATCGCCGGTGCTGAGTGGTATCACGAGGTGGTTGCTGCATGTGAGCCAGCTCCTCGCATCGAGCGGTCGGGCGACGACACACTGATGCTGTATACCGGCGGGACCACGGGGAACCCGAAGGGTGTGGTCTGGCGTCATCTCGATTTATTTGGCGGTTTGGCATCAACGGCCTATTCCTCCGCGGGCATCGAGATTCCCTCCACGGTCGACGACGTCGGTCGAATTGCTGCCGAACTGCGCTCGCGGGGTGAGAGCCCTGTGATGCTGTGCGCGCCTCCGTTGATGCACGGCACGGCGCTTTTCCTCGCAATCGGTGCGTTCGTTATGGGTGGCACCGTGGTGTTATTGGGTGGGAGGTCGTTCGATGCCGATGAGCTGTGGAACTTGGTCGAGCAGCACCGAGTCACTCAGATCTCATTGGTTGGCGATGCGTTTGCCCGTCCGCTGAACGCCGCGCTCGACGCGGCCGAGGCCGACGGCGTTCTTCGCGACCTGTCGTCGGTGAAGCGGATCGTCTCGACGGGCGCGACATTGTCGGCCGAGCAGAAGCGAGGCCTGATGAGCCGGGCGACGAACGCAATGATCTTCGACATGATCGGCGCATCGGAAGGCGGACCGTTCGCTGTCTCGATGACCATGCCGGGTGACGAACCTCCAGAAACGGCTGTCTTCACCGCGCCACCGAACGTCGTTACGATCGACGATGCAACCGGGCTGCCGCTGCAGCGGGGCAGTTTGACGCCCGGCATGTTGGCAGCTGCGGGGGCTATGCCGCGTGGCTACTGGCAGGACGAGGTGAGAACCGCGGAGACGTTCCGCTTCATCGATGGGGTGCGCTACACCGTGCCGGGCGACTACGCCCTGATCGCCGACGATGGCACCGTCACGCTGTTGGGTCGCGGCTCGGTGTGCATCAACTCGGGCGGCGAGAAGATTTATCCCGAAGAGGTCGAGGTGGCAGCGCGGCGGCATCCCAACGTGGTTGATGCAACGGTGGTGGGCGTCCCTCACGAGCGTTTCGGTGAGACGGTCGTCCTGGTCTGTTCAGTGTTGGCGCCGACCACTGCCGACGCCATCATTGCCTCGGTCAAAGAGTTGATCGCCGACTACAAAGCACCGAGACGAGTGGTGTTTGTTGATGAGGTGTATCGCGCTCCAAATGGCAAGGCCGACTATCGCTGGGCTCGCGAACAGGCGATTGCCTGAATCGCCGGATTACATCAGCGCAGCGCCCCACCATTGCTCGAACGCCGGAAGTGCGACACGGTCAACGAGTTCGACGATCAAGCCGCTCGGCGGCTGCAGGTAGGTGAAAACACCGTACCCAGCCCCGTCGGCAGGATCGCGATGCGCGCCGAGCAGTGCCCATCCTTGGGCAACAAGTGCATCGGTCTCGGCGACGACATCGTCGACCCACACGCCGACATGGTGAGCGCCGTCACGGTCGTTGCCGTCCCAGAAGCTGCCGGGCGGGCCCTCCAACAGCTCGATGTGTTGCGGTCCAACGGCTGAGTAGGTGTACTTCAGATGGATCAGCTGGAGGCCTGCGTCGGGGGTCCACAACGCTTGTTCGCAATTCTCGCGACACTCCGACCAGGTGAGTCCCAGGCTCGAACCAAGTTCGTCCATGGCGCTGGCGAGGTCGGGGACCCGAATGCCGAGGTGGAACGTGTCTTGGTAGTCGATCATGGTTCAGCCCGCTGGCGTGTTGAGCGCGACCGGGTCGCTGAGGAGTTCGACGATGGTCTTGCAGAACGCGGCGGCGGGAGCTCCGTCGAAGGCCCGGTGGTCCCAAGTGAGGCTGAGCGTCACGCGGGTGATGGTGGAGACGCCGCCGGACTCGTCGAGCACGATGTCGTCGCGCAGTCGCCCGACGCCGAGGATCGCCGTGTTCGGCGGATTGATGACCGGCGTGAACCCGTCGACGCCGAACATCCCGAGTGTGCTGACCGAGAATGTGCCACCCTCGAGCTCGGGCAGTGTGAGCGCACCGGCTCGCGCTGCCTCAGCGAGCCGCGTCGATTCGGCGCTCAGCGAGTCGAGGGATCGTGCAGCCGTGTTGGTGATGACGGGAACGATCAGCCCTCCGTCGAGAGCAACCGCCATGCCAACATGGACAGTTGGCAACAGTGCGATGCCATCGTCGGTGACCTGGGAGTTGGCGATGGGATGCGCCACAAGCGCCCGAGCTGCCGCCGCGATGACGTAGTCGGTGTAGCTCGGTGCAGGGCCCGCTGCTTTGCGCATGATGCGGTCGGCGACTACCGCGTCGAGGTCGGCATCCATCTGCAGGGTGAGCTGCGCCATGTCGCGAAGTGAACTGTGCATGCGCTTGGCGATGGTGCCGCGCATGCCGCTCAACTTGATGACGGCGGTCGGGTCTTGTGTCGCAGGTTGGAGCGCGACTTGGGCCGGTGGCTGCACAGGAGGAGGGGCAGCGCCGACCAATGTGTTGATGAGCCCACGTACGTAAACAGCAACCGCATCCTTGGTGACACGACCTTCGATGGGATCAACAGGTATCGACGCCAGATCGACGCCGACGAGATCAGCGAGTTGTCGAGCCGCAAATGTTGCAGCAACTCGCAGGCCAGCTTGGTGGGTGACCGGTGTGGCTGCGATAGGGGCGACGGGGCTCGCAGCAACGTCATCGAGGTCGGCGGCGACGATGCGTCCCTCCGGTCCGGTGCCGCGCAAGGTGCGCAGATCGATCGAGCGCTCATCAGCGAGACGCTTTGCCAACGGTGAGGCGATGATGCGACCGGTGCTCGCTACCGCCGTTGGTCGGGCGACTGCGGGTGCGGGTATTGGCGTCGTCGGAGTTGCTGCCGTGGTCGCCGTGGTCGCTGTGGTGGCCGCGGGTGGGGAGGCACTGATGCCGTCGCTGGCGGGGGCATCCTCGCCGTCGCCCAGGAACCATCCGATACGTTCGCCGCACACGAACGTGTCGCCGGCCTGCCCGACAATATGGAGTCGCCCGGTTTCGGCAGCGTCGACGTCGGTTTCGGTCTTGTCGGTCTCGATGCGCAGGACAGCCGAGCCGGCCGTGACCGTGTCTCCGTCAGCGACGAGCCATTCGGTGATTGTGCCTTCCTCCATCGTGAGTCCGAGCTTGGGCATGACAAATTCAGTCGCCATGGGGGACCTTTCTCGCGGTTGTGCAGATCGCTGGGTGATCGAAGAGATGGTGATGTGCGGCGAATGACAGCGTTGCGTCGACGTCGATGAGGCGCGGGCCGGAGCGCTCGATCGACACGGAGATCGTTGCATCGGCAGACACCGGTGTGTTCCGTTCCCCGTCGTAGGCAAGGACACCGCCCCCAGGGAGATTGACGGAAATTCCGTCGGCGAGCGATTCGACCGATTCGACGTCGAGTGTGGCGAAGCTTCCGGGGGCGAGCGGCACGCGCACTCGTCGCCCACGCGGACCCAGACGGATCAACACGCCGCCGGGAGCATTACGGTCGACGGGGTGAACGCGGCCGGCGATGCTTGCGAGCCCAGTGCTGGCCGGGTTCGCGATACACGCGACGACCCAACGAATTGACGCGGGGTCACTGACCGCTCGGGCGCCCACAAACGCGGTGCCAATGAGTGCAGCCTCGACGAGGGCATGATCATGTTCGATCGTGGCGGCGGACGGCTCGCGGATTGCCAGCAAGACTCGTTTCGACTGGCGCGCGACGACCTCGACGGCGACTGCGTTTGTGGCAACCAGCGCAGCGGCCACCCCCGCCGTTGTGCCATCGACGGTGGACGGATAGACGTTGTTGGTGCCGGTGGAGAGTGCGATGAGCGGAGCGCCAGGCCAACCGGTGGCGACGTCGCGGCATGTACCGTCGCCGCCGAGCACCACCACGGTGCCGACCTGCTGTTCCCACATCTGGCGCGCCGCAGCGACGGTGTCGTGGTGTGAGCCCGTGCAAGGACTTTCGACGAATTCGATGTTGCCGCCCAGCCCTTCGGCGGAGCGTTCGGCGAGGTGATGCGTGTCAGTGCTGAGGAGTACTCGCTCGGCCCCCTGTTCGATCACGCCGGCGATCACGCGCCGCATGATGCCAATCTTGACCGAGTCGGACGTGTGCCCAGCCGCTGAGACCAGTCGTCGGATGTCCTTACCCGCATGCGGGTTCACGATGATCCCAACGGTCGACATTGAGACGGTCAGACTCCCGGGCGAGCAACGACGCCGCGAATTGCTGCAGTGATGTCGTCGGGGGACGGGAGGTAGTGCTGCTCGAGTACCGGGCTGAAGGGAACGGGTGAGAAGGGGGCCCCCACACGTGCGACCGGAGCGTCGAGGTAGTCAAACGCCTCTTCTTGAATCTGTGCAGCGACTTCCGCGCCGAGCCCGCCGAACTTTACGGCCTCATGGATCACGACGACACGGTTGGTCTTGCGGACCGACTCGACGATGGTCGCCGTGTCGAGGGGTTGCAAGGTCCGCGGGTCGATGACCTCAACACTGATGCCCTCGGATTCGAGCGAGTTGGCAACGTCGAGGGCGTCATTGACCATTTTGCCCCAACTGACCACCGTGACGTCGGTACCTTCACGCAGCACGTTGGCTTTGCCGAGCGGGATGGCGTACGGCTCTTCAGGCACCTCGCCCTGCATGCCGAGCAAACGCTTGTGCTTGATCATGATCGTCGGGTTGTTCTCACGGATGCACGATGTCATCAGCCCCTTCATGTCGTAGGGATTCGAGGGATGCACGACGATGAGCCCAGGAATGTGGCAGAGCAGCGCTTCGAGGCTCTGGCTGTGCTGCGCCGCCGCCGAGAGACCGCCGCCGCCGCCAGTGGTGATGGTGAGTGGAATGGTGGCCGAGCCGCCGAACATGTACTTCAACTTCGCGGCTTGATTGACGATCTGGTCGAACGCCACACAGATGAAGTCCATGAACATGATGTCGACGATGGGTCGCAGCCCGGTCACGGCGGCACCGACACCCAGCCCGATGATCGCCTGTTCACTGATCGGGGTGTCGACGACTCGATCTTCACCGAACTCAGCCTGGAGGCCGGCGTACGACTGGAAGACACCGCCGAAGGCGCCGATGTCTTCGCCGGCGCAGAACACGTCGGGGTTGGCAGCCATTTCCTGGCGGACCGCCTCGTTGAATGCCTGGACGTAGCCGAGTTTGCGAGTCATGATGCTGCTCCGGTCAAATCTGGCGATGGCGTTGCGCTGTAGACGTCGACGAGTATCTGGTCGGGATCAGGGAGTGGGCTGTCTTCGGCGAACTGGATAGCGGTGTCGATATCGGCACGCAATCCGGCCCAGATGTCGTCGAAGTCTGAGCGAGTCGCCGTGCCCGCTTCGATGAGGCGATCCTCGAACGTGAAGATCGGATCACGTTCTTTCCACTGTTCGACCTCGGTGTCGGTGCGGTACTTCAGACCGAGATTCTGGACGCCGTGGTGGTTGTAGAAGCGGTACGTCTTGGCCTCGATCATCGATGGTCCGTCGCCGCGTCGTGCGCGTGCAGCGGCCTCGACAGCAGCTTCGTGTACAGCGACCACGTCCATGCCATCGACGATGACGCCGGGCATGCCGTAGCCAGCTGCCCGGTCGACGATGTCGGTGATGGCCATGGTCTTGTCGCGTGGTGTGAACTCGCCGTACTCGTTGTTTTCACAGATGAACAACACCGGCAGCCGCAACGCGCATGCCATATTGGCAGCTTCGTGGAAGGCGCCGATGTTGGTCGAGCCGTCACCGAAGAACGCCGCCGAAATATTGCCATTCTTCTTGTACTTGTTGGCAAATCCGGCACCGACTGCAATGGGTGTGCCGGCACCGACGATGCCATTGGCCCCGAGCATGCCGACGTCGAGGTTCGAGATGTGCATCGAACCGCCCTTGCCTTTGCAGTAGCCCGTTGCTTTGCCCATGAGCTCGGCCATCATCTGGTTGAACTGGCCACCTTTCGCGACGAGGTGGCCGTGGCCGCGGTGTGTCGAAGTGATTTGATCGTCGTCGCTGAGGGTGGCGCAGACACCTGCGGCTACCGCCTCTTGGCCAACGTAGAGATGCAAGAAGCCCGGCAACCTGGCCGACTCGGCCAGCTTGCCAGCTGCTTCTTCGAAGAGACGGATACGCACCATGCGGCGATGCATGTCCATCAGGGCATCTTTTGAGAGTTCCATCAGCGGCTCAGGATGGTGACGCCGCTGATACCCGGCGCGCCGTACACGTGGGTGTACGCAACCTTCGGGTTGTTCGGAACCTGCCGCTTGCCGGCATCGCCGCGAAGCTGCAACACGTTCTCGTACACCTGGCGCAGGCCCGAGGCGCCGATTGGTTCGCCGTTCGCGAGGCAGCCACCGTCGGTGTTGACCGGCAGGCGACCGTTGATCTCGGTCTCTCCGTTGGCGAGCATGTGTTCTTGTTCGCCGTGTTCGCAGAAACCGTTCTCGGCCATGTGCATGATCTCTGCACCCGACTCGGTGTCTTGGAGTTGCGCGACGTCGATGTCTTGGGGCCCGATGCCGGCCATTTCGAATGCGGCCTTGGCGGCATCGGAGGTCGGACCGGCATTCCGGTCGAGCGCGACCGACGGTGCGAGCACCTCGAACGAACCGAACTGACGCGTGCGCATTGTTGCGGCCTTCAGGTAAATCGGCCGATCGGTGTACTCCTTGGCCTTGTCGGCACGGCAGACCACCATTGCCACGCCGCCTTCGCCGGGTGAGCAGAACATGTACTGCGTGAGCGGCCACGACAACATCAGTGAGTCGAGGACCTCTTGCTCGCTCATGGGCTTGCGGCGCCACGCCATCGGGTTCATGGCACCGTTACGAAATGCCTTGGCCGCGACGCGTGCGAGTGTCTGCTGGGTGATGCCGTACTCGTGCATGTAGCGCGTGATCTTCATACCGAAGAACTGCGTGGTGAGTGCAAGCCCCGAGCCGCCGTACCAGTCTTTGCCGCGCGGACCCTTGATGCGGAACGCTCCCTTTTCGTGTTTGTCAAACCCGATCGCGATGCCGATGTCGGCGGCGCCCGACTTGATCGTGTTGATCGACTGCGACAGCGCGGTGCCACCTGTGGCACACCCGTTCATCACGTTGGTGAAGGGCAGGCCAGTCAGGCCGACGCGACTGACCATGGTGTCGGCAGCTCCGGAGTCCATCGAACCGCCCACGGCGAACTGCATTCCGGACCACTGTTGGCCGCAATCAGCAAGCGCGCGCCGCACGGCGACGACACCCATGTCCATACCTGATATGCCGTCGTGACGACCGAATTCGTGCATTCCAATTCCAACGATCGCGACGTCGTTCATGACTGGCCTCCTGGTGAAGTGGGTGTAAATGCGTACGTGACGACGGTGTTGCCGTCGTCGTCGACAGCGAGTGGTTCGAGAACGATTTCCATCGCCATCCCGATCTTCAGTTGATCGGGGTCGGCAACGGTGAGGCGAGCTTCGACGCGGACTTGACCGGGGAGCTCGACGTATCCGACGCCATAGGGGACGAAGTCGTCGCCGACCGGCCCGAGGTAGGGAGGCGCCTTTGGAGGGAAGGCCTGAATCGTCCACGACCACAGAGTGCCGGTGGAGGCGAGTTCGATGTCTTCCTGCTGGTCGAACATGCAGCGCGGGCAGCCTTGTTGGCGTGGAAACATGTGGTTGTCGCAGTTGGTGCAACGGCTGCCAAGCAATACGGGCTCACCGTCGACAATGTTGAAAATGCCGTCAGCGACGGCAATGGTGTTGGGCATCTCGCTCCTGATACTTAATAGTCGTTCAGTTAGGAACAATAGCATTCGACCTCGCTGAATTTCGCAGCGAAGCGGACAGGGGCGAGGCCTACCGAGTGCCGAGCCAACCGTCGATCAATGCAGCCATTTCGGTGTCGAGCGCGGATGGCTCGACGCCGAGGCCAGTCACTGCGTCGACATGTGTTGCGCCGAGCAGCAACAAGTAGTAGATGTGGACCTGAGCAGGCGTGAAGCTGGCCCGTTCCTGCAGTTGGCGGCCGTTTTCGCGCTGCCATTCGGCAAGGAACACAGCAACCTCGGGCTGGCGGTGTGCGGCATTGTGCAACTCAGACAGCAGCACTCGGGTCCGAGCGAAGCTCGGCGCCAGAAACTGCTGAGCGACACCGCGAATGCTGACGGCGTCACGCAACCGAATGCTGCTGATTTTGTTGAGTTCGTGTTTACATGCCTCGACGAGCAGAGCAGCCTTGCCATCGAAGTGGCCGTAGACGGCGGGGGTCGACACCTGCGCGCGGCGCGCAATATCTGACAACGTGACGCCCTCGTATCCGAATTCGATGCATGCATCGACGGCGGCCTGCAGCAGCCGGTCGCGGGTGGGGATGCCGTTCTCGTCCACTTTTGGTGGCCGCCCGATTCGTCCGGTTGGTGCAGCGTCGCTTTCAATCATGTTGATCCTTTCTATCAACGACGGTGCTGACACGCCCCCTGCCTTCAGGCGATCTGGCCGCGCGCCCAGCGCAGTGAGCGGCGGAGTAGCTCGAAATACGCAGGCTGCTCCCACGATCCGCGTTCGATCTTGGGGTAGTAGTCGACGGCTGGGGCCATGTCGTAGTGGCTGCGGCAATGGCCAAGCGTGTTGTAGAGCACGGCCCCGTTACCGAGCTCACGAAGGTACATCACGAGGTGTTGCCCGGTGCCGGAGGTCCAATCGTGTTCGACGAACCCTCGTGCGTCGCCCGACCATGTGGTGTGGAGGAGCGGCACAAGTGCGGCGCGGTCGGCATGTTCACTGAGGTACAGCTCGTCGTCGGTCTCGAAGGATTCGATCCCTGCGACGAGCCAGTGATCGGGCGCGGCAACCTCGACAAGATACGGGGCAATCGGAGGGTGGGCCACGAACTGCGAACCGAGCGTGTCAGCCCAGACCGGGAACACTCGAGGAGCATCGACGCCGTTTGGGGTGCCGATGTCGAGCGCCGAGTTCGTGCCGTGCAGCGCAATCCAGCGCCCGCCGCCCTCGACCCACGCCCGGATAGCTTGCTGCGCTCGTTCGGACGGGCGGACATTGCAGGTGTAGCTGACGAGGATTGACCCGGCAGCGATTGCCTCGGCGTCTTCGTAGTCGGGTTGCACACGCACGCGAAACTCGTCGTGCTCACCGAGCAGCTTCAACAGTTCAAGGCGTGCGAAGTCGATGTCATGGTACATCCCGCCGGCGACGAGGGTGACGTCGATGCGGGTGCCGGTTGTGTCGCTCATCGCCGACCTCGGTCAGAAATCGATGCGCTTGAGGAATCCGCCGTCGACGGTGACGTTCACGCCATTGACGTGTCGGGCCGCATCGCTGGCGAGGAATGCAACGACGTTGGCGACGTCTTGCACCGTGCCGAGATGACCCTGCGGGTGGATCTTTTCGGTGGCTTCGTAGAACTCGGTCATGTTGTCTTTGATCATGTTCCAGTCGCCGCCTTCGACGAAGATCGGCCCCGGCGAGACCACGTTGCAACGCACGCCCTTGGCGCCAAGCACCTGAGCCTGGCCGAGGGTCCAGTTGGTGACCGCAGACTTGAAGGCGCTGTAGCTGTTCGAGCCGGATGCGAAGTGCTCAGCGGTGGCTGTCGTGCCGATGCTGATGACGGCGCCGCCGCCTTCGGACAATGCTTCGCTCGCCGCGCCGACGCCGCGGACCATGGCCATCAGATCGATGTTGAAGTTGTTGATCCAGTTTTCGATCTTGCGAGCTGGCTTGCCCGAGGTGTTGTGAACGTAGATGTCGATGCCCCCGAGTTGTTCGGCAGCCGATGCGACCCAAGCTTCGACCGCGTCGCCGTCGGCGGCATCAACGGGTGCACCGACCACGTTGCCGAGCGCTGACATTTCTTCGACTGCAGCCTCGACGCCTGCAGCATCGCGAGCACAGATTGCTACGGAGGCGCCCTCGGCAAGCAACGTTTCGGCGATGCTGCGGCCAATGCCCTTCGTCGCGCCGGTGATCAATGCCTTCTTGCCGCTGAGTCCGAGGTCCATTGTTGTCTCCTACCTAGTTTGGCTGCAGCTGAAGTTGGCCACAGCAAAAGCGATTGCTCGCATCTGTACAACATTACCGAATGAGTCTTAAGTTTCTTTAGCCGGACGTCTAACGTTCGCGCATGGCCGGCAACGCATACAACACGATCCAGCGATTTTGGGAGATTCAGGACGAGGGCGACTACGCGCCACTCGCGGCACTGTTCGCGGACGATGCCGAGGTCGTCGACCCGGTGTACGGCACCTTCGTTGGTGGGGAGGCGATCTCCGAGTTCTTCACGATGATGAACTCGGAGATGGCGAAGGCTGGGGCCACGTTCCACCTGGTCGAATTGTCGGGTGACGACGAGACGGCGTGGGCCCAGTGGGCTGTCACGACGAAGAACGACGACGGCAGCGACCGTGTGCGAAACGGCGTCGGCGTCTACCGGGTGCGAGATGGTCGGGTCACCTACTACAAGGACTACATGAACTCATGAGTCAGCGAGTCGCAATCGTGACCGGTGCTGCGTCGGGCATCGGGCGCGCGGTCATCGCGTCGTTCGTTCGGAGCGGCGGGTCTGCCGTTGCCGTGGATCGCGACGCCGACACACTGCGTTGGGTTGCAGACGACGGTCTGGCCGATCGCGTGGCGGTCGTTGTGGGCGACGTCACGTCCAACGAGACCAATGTGGCCGCCGTCGACCTGGCGCTCGAACGCTTCGGGCGGCTCGACGCAGCGATCTTCAATGCGGGGGTTTCGATGGGCGGCGGCCTCCTCGATTTGCCGATGGAAGACTTTGATCGGGCGATGAACGTCAACGTGCGTGCAGTGGCGTTGGGCATCCGGTCGGTCACGCCCGCAATGCGAGCTGCCAGTGCGGGGCGCATCGTCGTCACGGCGTCGACCTCGGGCATCGGGGGCGATCCGAACATGTGGGCCTACAACACCACGAAGGGTGCAGTGATCAACCTTGTTCGAGCGGCGGCGATCGACCTCGGGCCTGACGGCATCACGGTCAATGCGGTCTGTCCTGGGCCAACTGAGACTCCGATGACCGCGCGCCTTCAATCGCTGCCCGAGGCGCACGAAGAGCTGCGCCGCGCCATCCCACTCCAACGATGGGGGCAGCCCGAAGAGATCGCCGCGATGATCGTGTTCCTTGCCTCGCCCGAAGCATCGTTTGTCAACGGAGCGATCATTCCCGTTGACGGTGGGATCACGGCGAGTACCGGCCAGTTCCGGCCGCGTGCGTCCGGTATCTAGCTGAACTCGGTCGGTCGCCGATGGCTCGGTGTACCGCAGCGGAATTCAGCCGGTGAGATCGAGCGCGCGTCGCAGCGCGGCCATCTCGTCGCGGCGCCAGCGCTGGGAGGCGTCGGCGTGCGGCACCATGGTGTCTGACCCGTGGAATGCCCCCGGATACACGTGCAACTCGACTGGCACGCCAGCTCGGAGCATCGCTTGGGCGTAGGTGATGTCTTCGTCGAGGAACATATCGAGTTCGCCGACGGTGACGATTGCGGGCGGGAGGCCGGCCAGGTCGGTGGCGCGTGCTGGTGCCGCGTACGCGTCGACTCCGTCAGTGCCATTCTGGCCCGCGAGGTAGGCACCCCACCCGGTGAGGTTTGCGGGCCGGTTCCAGACGCGGGTGTCGGTGATTTCGTAACTCGAAGGTGTCTCATTGCGATCGTCGATCATTGGATAGCGCAGGAGTTGGAAACAGGGTTGGGCGGTGCCTCTGTCGCGTGCTCGCAACACCAACCCAGCCGCGATTCCTGCACCGGCGCTCCCGCCACCGAGCGCGATGCGGTTGCTGTCGACACCGAACTGGTCGCTCTGGCCGACGAACCATTCGAACGCTTGTGAGCAATCGTCGAGCGGCGTCGGATAGGGGAACTCAGGTGCGAGCCGATAGTCGACAGAGGCGACGACGATATTCAGTTCGTCCGCGATCGCAGCGCAGTGAGCGTCATCCATCCCAACGTCGCCAAGCACCAAACCGCCACCGTGAATCCAGTACAGCGCGGCACCCGTTGGTGTGGGCGGGCGGTACGTTCGAACAAGGATCTGATGGCCATCGTCTGCATCGACATGATGGTCGTCGACGGTGACAGTGCTGGGGAGTTCCACCGGAGCTGCGCCGAACAACTCGGCGATTCTGACACGTGCTGCGTCGAGGTTGCTGAGATCGAGGAGATCCAGTGGAAAGAACCCCAAAATTTCACGGTGGGTGTTGTCGAGTCGTTCGTTGATGTTCATGTTTGACTTCTTTCAGCGGGGGCTGTCTGCGGCGGAGTCGGCGTCTACTCGACTCGGTTGCTCAGCAGCGCCGTGCGACGACGTTTCGGAACTGGGTGGATCTGGTTGTGCGTCCGGAGGCGGTGCCACATCCGTTCGGCGTTTGGCGATCTTCACGAGGCCCTGGCGGCTTGCGATGCCGACGGCGATGATCAAGGTGAGCCCTTCGAACATGGGCTGCATCCAGTCGATTTCGCGCGGGTAGCGCAGACCGATGCCCTTGATGCCGAACGCCAGTGTGTAGACCGCGATGATTGTGCCCCAGACGTTGGGTCGACCCTTGAGTTGGCTGGCACCAAAGAACACTGCGCCGACCGCGGTAAAGAGCAGCGGCGGCCCGACCGACGAGGTGTATGTCGCGAACTTCCACGAGTAGATCAATCCGGCGAATCCAGCGATCCCGGCTGACGCCACGAGTGATCCCCACGACAGTCGATCGGTGTTGAGCCCAGAAAGGCGAGCCGCTTCGCGGTTGCCGCCCGTCGCGAACATGTGGCGTCCGACAGGTGTGTGCTCGAGCACATACCAGATGAGCGTGGCGACGATCAGGCCGTAGAGGAAGTAGTACGGCAGCGAGATCTCGCTGCCGGACCACGGCCACCTGAACGAGAACACATTGCGCTTGCCGAAGTCGATGTAGCTCTTTCCGAACGCCGCGGTGATGTTGCCACCGTCGTGGATGCGACGGATGATGGCTGCAATCACCTGGCTCATGCCGAGGGTGGCAATGAAGCTGTTGACCCGAAGCTTCACCACGATGAAGCCGTTAATGGCTCCAATTACGAGGCAAGCAAGCATGCCGACAATGGCACCGACGCCGTCAGGAAGGTCGGTTTCGAGCGCCATCTTGTTCACGATGACCAGGCTCAACGCCATGGTGGCGCCAATCGACAGGTCGAACGTTTCGGTTGTGAGAGGCACAAGGAAAGCGAGTGCAAGCATGCAGACGATCACCTTCTCGGTGAGCACGAACTCGACGCTGCCGTTCCAGAGCAAGAAGTTGCTCTCGGTCAACCCGAAGAAAATGAAGAACGCTGCCAAGAGGTAGAGCCCACTGAAGCGGTTGAGCCCAAGTCGACTCACCCACGATCTGGGTGGTGCTGGTTGCTCGGAGCTCGGTGTGTCGTTCACGGTTGTTGCGGTCATCGGGTCCCTGTCGCGGTGGTATTGAGCTGGGCTCGCTCGACGTTTTCGGTGGTCAAGTTGTCTCCTCGGAGCTCGTCGACGAACGCGCCGTCGACCATGATCAGGACTCGGTGCGCCACTTGGACGAGTTCGTCGGTGTCGGTCGAGACAACGAGCACTGCTGCGCCGTCGTGAGCCGCCTGGTCGATCAGTTTCATGATTTGTTCCTTGGCCTGCACGTCGATGCCGCTGGTGGGCTCGTCGAGAACAAGCACGGTGGGCTGGAGTCGCAGACTTCGTCCGAAGAGCACCTTCTGTTGATTGCCACCGCTGAGTGAGGCAATCGGCGGTGTGATGCCTTGCGTCTTGATGCCAAGGCGTTCGACCCACTCAAGTGACTCGGTGGCCTCGTCGCGATGACGGAGGCGCCATCGACGCCAGTGAGCGTGGACGTTGGCGAGGGTCAAGTTGTGGCCGACGGACTGCAGCGGGATGATGCCGTGCGTGGTGCGATCGGCCGGCACGAACGCCATGCCGGCGCGAATTGCTTCGCCGGGTGCAAAGTTGCCGATCGGAGTGCCGTTGACGACGACCGAGCCCCGCTCGCTCGGAGTCTGACCGGTGATGAGTGGCGCAAGCATTTCGCGCCCGGACCCAGTGATGCCAGCCACCCCCACGATCTCGCCGGGCTGAATACTCAGGTCGACTCCGTTGACCGTGGCACCGGTGAGATCATTGATGACCAGCGAAGCGGAACTGCCAGGCCGCGCTGCTGAGACGTGGTTCGATCGAACGAGGAAGTGCCCGATCATCAACTCGATGAGGCGGTCGTGGTCGAGTTCGGTCGTTGCTTCGGTGGCGACGCGTCGGCCGTCGCGCAAGATGGTGACGTCATCTGCGATGGCGAACACCTCATCAAGGTGATGCGAGACGTACAAGATGGCGACGCCGCGGTCTTTGAGTAGTCGAATCGCATTGAAAAGTCGCTCGACGTCGTCACCAGGCAAGGAGGCGGTCGGTTCGTCGAGGACGAGCAGGTGAGCGCTTTGCTCCCAACCGTGGAGGGCCCGAGCGAGCGCAACTGCTGTCTTTTGCGAAGGTGCCAACATGCCGACAGGCACCGACACATCGATGTCAGTAAAACCAAGTGCATCGAGGCCGGCGTTGGCTCGGTCGCTATCGGCCTGCCAGTCGATGCGCCCGCCGCGCCGCGTCGTGTAGCCCACGCCCATCGAGATGTTCTCGACGGCGTTGAGACTGTCGACGAGCCCAAGATCCTGATGGACGAATCGGATACCTGCCTCGTGTGCCGCTCGTCCATTCCCGAGTCGCAGCGGTGCGTTGGCGAGTTCGGCAGTGGCGCCCGGGTCCGGCTGGTGGTAGCCCGCGAGGACCTTGATGAATGTCGACTTGCCCGATCCGTTTTGTCCAACGAGGGCGTGCGTGCGGCCGGGTCGTATTGAGAGGTCGAAGTCGCTGAGCGCGACCTGACCCGGAAAAGTCTTCGATAAGTCGCGCACGGTCAACAACGATTGCATTGCACCCCCAAGGCACTCGAACACGGGCGTTTCTCCGCTGGGGTTCAGCGGCACCTGGTCGATATAGACTAATCGATCAATTAGTTTGCAAGCCAATCAGTGGCTTGAAACTTCGAGCCAAACACCAATTCCAATGGGGAAAAAAAAATGAGAAGACTTGTCAAGGTATTTGCGGCGCCGCTGGCGTTCGCCCTGGTCGTTGCTGCGTGCGGAAGCGACGATGGTGGCGATTCCGTCACGACCGACGCACCGCCGGCGGATACCGCAGCCGAGGCGGCTGATACTGCTGGTGATGCTGCTGGCGAGGATTCGCCACAGGTGGCCGGGCTCGCTGCCGCTCAGGAAATTGTTGATGCGAACTCGACGCCGCCGACGAAGATCGGACCGACGATCCCACTCGAGTCGGTGCCCGAGGCGAAGACCGTTGCCTGGCTCGAATGCTCGTTGCCTTCGTGCGCGGCGATCGGGGTTGGCTTCAAGAACGCAACTGAGGCGTTGGGCTGGAAGCTGGAAGTCGTCTCGTTTAGCACCGACGCTGCAGCCGCGTTCCAGCAGGCAATCGACCTCGGTGTCGACTATGTCGCTGTCACTGGTACGGCGCCAGCGCTGCTGCAAGATCAGATCGATGCAGCTGCCGAAGCGGGCATCGGCTTCTTCAGCTGTTTCGATACCGCTGACCCCGGCGGTGCGGCCAACAACATCTGGACGCAATGCGGCGACGACGATGCTGTATTTGCCAGTGGTCAACTCATCGCCAACCAGATCATCGTTGATTCTGGCGGCGACGCAAATGTGTTGATGGTCAACATTCCCGACTTCGCTGTTCTGGTGTCTGAGCGGGAAGGGTCCGAAGCTGCGTACGCAGCGAACTGTCCCGACTGCTCGTTCAGCGAACTCGCTCTGACGTTGGATCAGCTGCTCGCCGGTGAAGTGCCGGGGGCAATTCTGTCGGCGCTGCAAGCAGATCCAGATGTCGAGTACATCCACATGGCTTTTGACGGTCTTGCTGGCGGCGTCTCGGCGACGCTCGCCGAAGCTGATCTGCTCGAAGGCCGCAAATTGGTCGGAGTCGACTACAGCGGCGCCATTTTGCAGGAAATCGTTGATGGGACCCACCAGTTCTGGACAACGAACCCCAAGGAGTACTCGGCGTGGATCATGGTTGACGGCATGGCCCGTCATGCCATCGGCCAGGAGAACACTGAAGAGCGCTCCAACGCTGTGCTGCCGACATTCGTCGTGTCGACACCAGAAGTGGCTGAATTGTTGATCCCGACCGACGGTTGGCCGGGGCCCGACGGCATGGCAGCGCAATTCGCCACCCTTTGGGGCGTCTGAACTCTGGTCGGGTAACCACCGTCGTTTCACGACGACACGTACATGCGAGTAGTGAGGCGGCCTTGGCTCGCCAGGGCCGCCTCACCACCCGTCACATCATCAAAAGAGAGGGTCAGGGTGAAGCGGGATGACAAGCAGTTTGCTCGAAGGTTTGGATCTGGCCGGACGAGTTGCGGTTGTGACGGGCTCCGGACAGGGGATTGGACGCGCCATCGCTTGGGGTCTGGCTGATGCAGGCTGCGACGTGGTGCTCAATGCCCGTCGAATCAATGACCTTGAAGAGACGGCGGCAGGTGTCGAGGAACGTGGGCGCACTGCGCTGATCGCGCAAGGCGACATTCGAGACTTCTCTGAAACCATTGCCAGTCGAGCAATGGAGCATTTTGGCCGCATTGACATCTGGGTCAACAACGTTGGTGGCTCCGACGAAAAGACCACGCGTGCGTTGATCGATACACCCGATGACGTCTTCAGGTCTCAATTGGAACTGAATCTGACCTCGGCGTTTCAAGGTTGCAAGGCGGCCGCGACGCGTATGGGGCCCGGCGGCTCGATCGTCAACATCAGCTCGGGCGCGGGGACGCGTGGTTCACCGTTCACCGGCCCGTATGCGGCGGCAAAAGCGGGCATGAACAATCTGACGCAGACGCTGGCGCTCGAACTTGCCCCGAATATTCGCGTCAACACTGTTGCGCCCGGTCCGGTGGCGACGGAGGCCTTTGATGAAGTGCTCAACACTGCCGGCAAGCTCGACGAGATCGCTGCGACAATCCCGCTGGGGCGGATGGGGACACCCGACGACATCGCAGGCGCGGTGCTCTACTTGGCGTCAGGCCTGGCGTCATGGGTCACGGGGCAGCTCATTTTGGTGGCAGGCGGTCGGACCCAACGCACGCACAACTACACTCCGAAGGCCGAATGATCATTGCTCGCACCAACCCAAAAAAGGGCAAACGCCTTGGTCGCCCGCCAGCGACTGACTCCGGCGACACCCGACGCAGAATTCTCGACATCGCCCGAGCGGCGTTCGCAACCGGGGGCTACGACGCCTCGACAAACCGTGAGCTTGCTGCTGCCGTGGGCATCACAGCCGGCGCTCTATATCACTACTTCGGCTCGAAACTCGACCTATACCTTGCGGTACACGCGGACGTGCAGGCGTTGGTCTACAGCCGCTTCACCGAGGCGGTCGAGAGTGCCGAAGGCTTTCTCAACAAGTTCGAAGCGGTTCTCGATACGGCGCACGAAATGAACCGACAGGATCCGACGCTTGCCGCATTTCTTGGGGTCGTTCGGTCCGACATGCGCCGACACCCCGAGATCAACGTCACCCTTCGGACGGATGCCGAGCGGCGTGACGATTTCTTCGTTCGACTTGTCGACGTCGGTGTCGCCAATGGTGAGATCGCCAAGGCCAATCGACTCATCGTGATCGAGTTCATCCGCATCGTTCTGGTTGGCCTGACCGATGGTGTCTCCGACGACACCAAGCGGCATAAGCGCGCGATCAATTCTGTCAAGAGCGTGATGCGTGGTCAGCTGTTGGTAGCGCCTGACAGCTGAGCGACACAGCCGGGTCGAGTTCGTCTCCGACATGGAATATTTTCCACGGAGAAAAGAACTAACCGATTGGTGACTTCCGACTCCCGGTGGGTTGTCTCGACGCGGTACCGTCGTAGAAGAGCACAGACAAGGGGGTTGCTCATGGGAGTACTTGACGGGCGCGTTGCCTGCATCACAGGCGGTACCCGAGGCATTGGTCTCGGTATTGCCAAGGGGTTTCTCGACGAAGGCGCCTTGGTGGTTGTCAACGGCCGGGATAAAGGCAAGGCAGAGCGCACGCTTGCCCTCCTTGATGCAGGTGATCGAGCGCATTACATCGCTGGTGACGTGAAGCAACGCGAGTCGTGTGAAGCGATCGTTGACGGCACGGTCGAACACTTTGGACGGATCGACATCCTGGTGGCGAACGCTGGCGGAGCGTCGGGGCACGCTCCAATTGTCGACCTCACCGATGAAGCAATGCAGGACTCCCTGGTCTGGAACTTCTGGCACACATTTTGGACGATGCGAGCGGCCTTCAAGCACATGATCCCGCAGGAGTTCGGCCGAGTGATGTGCGTCAGTTCACTCGAAGGAAAAGTGGGCAAGCCGGGCATCTCCATTTACGTCGCTGCCAAGCATGCGATCAACGGCCTCACGAAGTCGGCGGCGCACGAGGTCGGCACCCTTGGCATCACCGTGAATGCCCTGTGCCCTGGTGCGATCGAAACCGACATCATGAAGTCCGAAGGGCCGCCTGCGGCCGCGTCGATGGGCATGGACTATGACGGCCTCCTGAACATGTTTGCCCAGGAATCAGCGATCAAAAAGCTGAACGAGGTCGAAGACGTCGCCGCCGTGGCCACGTTGCTCGCCTCCGACGCAGGCGCCGGTATCACCGGCTCACTCATCTCGATTGATGGCGGCACGGCTCCCTACTGAGCCTGCTGACCTACGAAAGGAACTTCTCATGGGAAAGCTTGACGGAAAGGTCGCCTGCATCACAGGTGGCACTCGGAGTATCGGACGGGCGATGGCTGAAGCTTTCATTGCCGAGGGCGGCAAGGTCGTTGTCAACGGGCGCGACGAAGCTAAAGGGCAGGCGTGTCTCGACGAGATGGGTGCTGGCGACAACGCAGCGTTCTTCGCAGGGGATGTCTCCAAGCAGGAGGCCGTCGAAGGTCTGATCGACTTTACGATCGAGAAGTACGGCCACCTTGACATCTGCTGTCTCAACTCGGGTGGTGTCCAGAAGACCGCTCCGGTCTTTCAGATGACCGACGAAGAGTGGGAACTTGAAATCAACTGGAACCTTCATCATGTGTTCTGGGGGATGCGTCGCGCACTCCAGCACATGATCCCGCGCGAATCCGGTCGCATCATCGTCACATCGTCAGTCGAAGGCAAGCTCGGCAAGCCGGGTATCCCGGGCTATTCGGCCACAAAGCACGCGGTCAATGGCCTGGTCAAGTCAGCAGCGCACGAGGTCGGCACACTCGGCATCACGGTCAATGCCATCCTCCCCGGCCTGATCGAAACCGACATCGTGCGCGCCACCGGCCCCGATTCGGCGGTTGCGATGGGTCTCGGCAGCTACGAAAACCTGATCAATGCGTTCACCAGTGAATCGGCAATCAAGCGGCCCAACAAGGTCGAAGAAGTCGCCGCGGTTGCCGTGCTCATGGCGTCTGACGCAGCGAAGAACATGACTGGTTGTTTGTTCCCTGTCGACGGCGGAACGATGCCGTACTGAGCATGACAGCCGCGAGTATGGAATCAGCGAATTTGCAGCGCGGAAGGAAGCAATCATGAGCGAAACCGAACCGGTCGACTATGAAGACCTGACGAGCATGAAGCTCGACGACGCGGCATTGCAGGAACTGTTGAGTGCGGGCGGCGAGTGCATCTTTAACTGGACCACCCGTGATGGGTATCCCGTCGGCGTCGTTGTGGCCTTCGTGCACCACGATGGAAAATTCTTCACGACGTGCGCCGAGCGCCGCAAGCGCGTGCCGGCGTTGAAGGCCCGCCCGCAGTCGGGCATTGTCATGAACAATGGCGGCAAGACGGCGAGCTACAAGGGTGATTCGATCGTTCACGCTCACGGAGACCCGGGCTTCGACGAGTTGAAGCATTGGTTTTACCGGAAGCTGTCACGCCTCGACACGAACCCGGACGACCCCTACATCCAGAGTTTTGCCGAGTTCCTCGACTCGCCGCACCGAGTGATCATCGAGACCGATGCCCGCCTGGTCGTTGCATTCGACACCAAAAAGTTCCGTTCGTTTACGGTCGAAGCAATGGCCGCCAGTGGTGCTGGCCGGGTTGGCGAGTGACGGCGTGTCGGCTGGCGAGAGGGTCCCGATGAAATTCGGGCTGGCATTCGCCAGCAGTATCGCGGTTGGGCACGAGTCGGCAATGGAGATTTGCCAACGTGCCGAGGCCGCGGGCTTCGAATCGCTGTGGGGAGGCGAGCATGTAATTCTGCCGAGCACAATCGACTCGCGGTACCCGTACACCGCTGACGGCAAAATCCCGGCCGAATCCGAGACGCCCATCCCGGATCCCCTGATCTGGTTGGCGTTCGCGGCGGCGGCTGCGCCGACCATGCGTCTCGGCACGTGCATTTTGATCGTGCCGCAACGCAATCCGCTTATTCTGGCCAAGGAACTGGCCACGCTGGACCAGTTGTCCGGAGGCCGCGTCGAGCTCGGGCTCGGCGTTGGTTGGCTGCGCGAAGAATTCGATGCGCTCGGAGTGCCCTGGGAACGCCGTGGCGCTCGGAACGACGAATACATCGAGGCGATGCGGGCGCTGTGGGCTGGGCCGCACGCCGAGTTTCACGGCGACTTCGTCGACTTCGCGCCCGTCACCTGCAGTCCGCGCCCGATCCAAGAACGCATCCCCGTGCTCGTCGGCGGAGATTCCGAAGCTGCGATTTCGCGCGCTGTCCGGCTCGCTGATGGCTACTTCCCAGGTGAGGGCGATGCCGAACGATTGGGCGGACTCGTCACACGAGTGCGCCAAGGTGCAGATGCAGCGGGCCGCGACCCGAGCAGCATCGGTATTAACGCGATGTTTGGTGCCCATATGAGGAGCCCACAGGCGGGCGTCGAGCAACTCCGTGAGATCGGTGTCGACCGAATCATGGTGCCGGCGTTTGCGTTCGCAGGCAATGACGGACTCGATCGCCTCAGTGAGTTTGGAGAACAGGTCATCCAGCAGGTGAGTTGACGGCTTCGGCCGTCGATCCCTCTGTCATCCCCGGCCAGTCGGCCATCATCCAGGAGCTACAACATGCATTCATTTGACCTCAACGGAAAGGTCGCGGTCGTCACCGGCGGCGGCCAGGGCATCGGCGAAGGAATAGCCAAGAACCTCGCGGCGGCGGGTGCGTCGGTCGTCGTTGCGGCACGACACGCCGACCGAGTGCAGCGAGTGGTCGACGAGATTGTGGCAGATGGCGGGCAGGCCCTGGCTGTGCCCACTGACGTGACCGACCGAGCGGCTCTTGTCGCGCTGGCGGATGCAGCAGTCGAGACGTTTGGTGGACTGCATGTGTGGGTCAACAACGCCGGCGGGTCGCCGTTGCGCTCACCGCTCAGCGAACTCGACGAGGAGGCGTGGGATACATGTCTTCGCCTCAATCTGACGGCAGTCTGGATGGCTTCGGTGATCGCTGCCAAACGGATGACCGAAGGTGGCGCGATCATCAACATTTCGTCGCCAGCAGGCGACCGTGGGGTGCCCGGTAGCGGCCACTACGCCGCGGCAAAGGCAGGCGTCAATTCGCTGACGAAGACGCTGTCGCTCGAGCTTGCGCCGTCGATTCGTGTGAACGGGATCTCGCCTGGCTACGTCCCGACCGAGGTAATGATGACGGCGCTCGACACAGATCAAGCAGCACTCGAAGAAATGGCGCAGAAGCGCATCCCTCTGAAGCGGCTCGGTACCCCCGACGACATGGGTTCGACCGCGGTCTACCTTGCCAGTGAAGCAGGCAGCTGGGTAACGGGTCAGACGATTATCGTCGCCGGGGGCAACTGAGCCCGACAACTGAGTCCGACAAATCTCGTCACCGTGTCGGCGGGTCGGAGTGCAATACCTTCAGTGACGTGTCAAGAACGCAGCGGGCCCGTTCGGCCTCTGGGTGGCGTTCACCTCGGACGTTGTTGCATCCGTCCACGTTGCAGCGTCGCAACAGAAACTGAAAGACTGTTCACTATGTCTTCGCAGTCCACGGCACCCGATGGGCCCATCGACGATCGGATCGCTGCGATGGCGTGTCCAGTTGGGCGCACCATTCTCGATCCTGCTGTTCAGGACGATCCGTGGGACTTTTACAACGAACTTCACACGCAGTGCCCCGTCTTTCCCATGCCCGAAATCGGGGGAGTGATGGTGACGAAGTACGAAGATGTTCGCTTCGTGTTGACTCGGCCCGACCTGTTCTCGAACAGTGGGCGTGCAGGTGGAGCGAAGAAGGGACTCCAGGTTGACAATGCGCGCCGTTACCGCGAGATTTTGCGCTTGCGCGGATGGCCGCACGTCGAGACACTTCAGCGGTGCGACCCACCCGAGCACACTGCCTACCGGAGGCTTGTCGGCAAGGCGTTCCTCCCCAGACAGATCAAGGCAATCGCGCCGCAGATCGAGGAGATCAGCACAGGGTTGATCGACGGGCTCATCGATGCCGGTCACTGCGAATTCAACCTCGACTACGCCATGCCGTTGCCAGGCATCGTGATCGCCGAGCAGCTCGGCCTCGATCGATCTGAGATTCACCGTTTCAACAGGTGGGCGCATGCGATGTTGGCGCTCTCGATGCGTCCGCTCACCGAAGCCGAGTTGTTGGAAACCGTTGAGGTCGAACTCGAAGCACAGCATCACCTGGCCGCCGAATTTGAGCAGCGTCGCGCGGAACCATCCGACGACCTCATCTCGACCCTGGTCCATGCGCACGAGGGTGAAGACGACGTCGAACAGCTGACGGTCGCTGAGTTGCAGAACCTGATGCATCAATTGATCACCGGTGGCTTCGAGACGACGACGAGTGCGCTGAACCATGGCATGTGGTTACTCACCCGCCGCCCCGACGTGCAGGACCGGCTGCGCTCGGACCTGTCGTTGATCCCTGCATTTATCGAGGAAGTGCTGCGCTTCGAGAGTCCGGTGCAGGGGCTCGTGCGGACGGCAACCCAAGACGTCGAAGTGAGTGGCGTCGTGATCCCCGAGGGGTCAATAGTGATGGTGCGGTACGCCGCGGCGAACCGTGATGACGCGGTGTTCGACAACGCCGACGACTTCGATCTCGATCGTGAAACAACGAAGCACCTGGCGTTCGGTGCGGGCCCCCACTTCTGTGTCGGCGCAGCACTTGCTCGCCAGGAACTGGCCACGGCCTTCACGCACTGGATTGAACGCACGTCGTCGATTGAGCTCGCTCGCCCGTTCGGGGCGGCGGTGCACGAGCCGAGCTTTATCCTTTTCCCGATGAAGGAATTGCCGCTGCGATTCACGCCAGCGTGAGCGCTCGGTGTGAGCGACGAAGAAATTAACCGTTTGATTGGTTCCGCATCGTTTCATCTCACTGCCGGCCTCTAGCTTTCGACCATGAGCGAACATCCCGAGAACTACGAAGACGTCACGGTGTACGGACTCGACGACGATGTCGAAGCCGAGATGCTCCACGCCCAGAATGAGTGCACCTTTATCTGGTCCAACAAGGAAGGGTGGCCGGTCGGCGTGATCATGTCGTACGTCTTCCTTGACGGAAAGTTCTGGCTCACCGCTACGAGTCAGCGTGCTCGGATCAGTGCGGTACGGCGCGATCCCCGAGTTTGCATCGTCGTGACGTCGACCGGCTCGAAGATGGCCCGCAACAAGACGGTCACTTACAAGGGGACGTGCACAATCCGCGACGACCAGGCAACGAAGGAGTGGTTCTACCCGGCGCTCGCCGCGGCGCTCCAGGAGGATCCAGAGCGGCGCGCGGTCTTCGCCAAGTTCCTCGACTCGCCGCGCCGTGTCATCCTTGAGGTCGAACCAACCCAGCGCATTGGATACGACGGAGGGAAGATGGGTAAGGCCACCGCCGAGTGGATGGCGGCGAATGGCGACCAGAGCTCATGACCGACCAGCCGATGAGTAAGCTCGGCCTCAGTGCCGACGAGGTGCTCACCACCACCCGCAGCGTCCGCAAGCGCCTCGACCTCACCCGCCCGGTGCCGCGCAGCGTGCTCGTCGACTGCATCGAGATTGCGCATCAGTCGCCCACGGGGTCGAACTCGCAGCGGTGGCGCTGGATGATCATCGAAGATGCCGACAAGCGCCGTGCAATTGCCGACATTTATCGCACCAATTTCGAGGCGGCCTACGCACAGGCCGATGAGCCGGAACCTGGCTCGCAGGCTGACCGCGTCAACCAGTCGGCCCGACATCTGGCCGCCCACCTCCACGAGGTGCCAGTCCACGTTATTCCGCTACTCGCTGACCGGATGGACGAAGGGACGCCGTCGTGGCGCCAAGCGTCGCGCTGGGGAGGCATCCTCCCTGCGGTGTGGAGCTTCATGCTTGCGCTCCGCGAACGAGGCGTTGGGTCCGCGTGGACTTCACTCCACCTGCAGAACGAACGCGACGTGGCCGAACTGCTGGGCATTCCATACGACGATTACAGCCAGGCTGGACTGTTCCCAGTCGCCTACACGATCGGCACCGATTTCAAGTTGGCCAAGCGCCCGCCTGCTGAAGAATTCATCCGCTGGAACGAGTGGTCGTGACACCGTCGGGGCGGTCGTTCCAGCGGCCTGCCAGCGAGCGCTCTGCTCCATGGGTCACCGCACAGCGTTAGGCCTGCGCTTCGCTCCAGCGACGGGCGACATCGGCGTAGATCTGCGGTGTCGGCAGCGCGAGAAGAGATGCACCGCCATCGACGCGCAGCGTCTGTCCGGTGACGTACGAGCCCAGATCCGAGCACAGGTACAGCGCCGCGTTGGCAATGTCTTCGACCGACCCCATCCGCCCGAGCGGCGTCATTTCGGCGACCGCTTGGATTGCGGGCGCGACGCCGAACACGCGCGATGTCATCGGGGTTTCGATCAACGACGCGGCGATTGCGTTGAAGCGAATGTTCGCATCCCCATACTCGACTGCGGCGATCTTTGTGGCGTACTCAAGGCCTGATTTCGCGCTCGCGTACGCGGCGAGTCCGTTCGCCGGGTTGTGGGCCGTGAGCGAACTGATCGAGACGAAGGACCCGCCGTTGCCAAGTTGACGCATGGCATTACCCGCATGCCGAATGCAGTACATCGCGCCGTGGATCTGTACCGCGTGCATCGTCGTCAGCTTTTCCGGTGTGAGGTCGGCAATCGGGGTCGACTGCTCGTAGCCGGCGCAGTTGACGAAAATATCGAGTCGCCCGGTCTTTTCGACGGCGAACGCCACCAGAGCCTGCACGTCTTGGTCGTCGGTGATGTCGCAGGTGGTGCCGAGCCCGCCGATGTCGGACGCAACGGCGTCGACGATGTCGGCCCGCCGTGCGCCGATGACGACCTTCGCGCCTTCTCTGGCAAAGGCCCGGCTGATGGCCTCACCGAATCCGCTGTGGCCACCGACAATCACGGCGGTACGCCCGTTCAGCATGCTCACGTTCAGACACCCTGCTGGGAGTTGACGCGATGGTTGGCGATCTGTGGGCCGCCGACCCAGCCGCAGAGCTGCGGGTCGCACTCGCGTAGCTCACCGGAAATCCAATGGCCATCGGTGCCGAAGATGCCGACTGTTCCGTCGAGCGTGACTTGGATGTTGCCTTTGCCGTCCTGTTCGTGCAGGGCTCCGGTGAACGGGTGGACGATGCCGTTCATGACCGACCTCGGCTGACCGATACCGGGGTGTCGGGGACATCGTCGCCGATCCACTCGGTGAACAAATGGTGAAGCCAACGAATCTTTGATTCCTGATAGTTCGAGAATGTGGCGCCAGCTTTGCGAGTCGTCTCCAGACCCTTCTGCACCTTCGTCATATTGAACACATCTTGCTCGAAGACCTTGCCGAGCATGCCGAGCTCGGGGGCGTCTGTCCACGGATCGGCGACGCCCAGCTTGTGCTCTTTTGCTGGAGGCGGTCGATCGCCGGCAAACGGAGCGAGCAAGAAGACCTCCATGATCGACGTTCGATGGTCATCACCGTTTGGTCGGAAGCGGTACGTAATGCGGTTGAACGCGCCCCATGGATGCATGTTGGGGAAGATTGTGTAGTCGATCGAGTCCATCATTTCGGAGTCGCTCATTTGGTCGACTGCGTCCCCGGCCGCTGGCCGCCACCGGTCGCGAGACATTGCGGCGAGAACCGCCCGTGCTGTTTGCCCCTCTTGCAGCGTGAGTGGCGCCTCTTGGTCGACGCGTACGTCGAGCATGCCACGCAGCATGTCCTGCTCGGATATTTCGCCGTCGAGTAGCGGGCTCGGCGTGCCGCCCGGGGTGATCACCCGTGAGCAGCGATCCCAGACATCGACCTGGCTGTTGACGTCACCGAGGTACGCCAGGATCTGCGGGTGCGTTGCATTGACGTGGTACGCCTCACAGAACGCCTCTTGAGCAATCTTCCAATTGGCCTCGATGATTCGTGAGACGTGGGCCTCGACGTAACGGTCGCCAAGATCCCACACTTCAAACTGTTCGACGATCTCGCCGAGATGCTCAGCGAGCGATGCTGCATTGGGATCGGGGTTGATGAAGACGAACCCGGCCCACGTGTCGACACTGCACTCGGGGAGCGTGAAATCGTCAGGTCGTTGGTCGACGTGCGGGAAGTCCCAAGCTGCGGGTACGTCAGCAAGGTTGCCGGCGAGGTCCCAAGCAAATCCATGGAACGGGCAGCGGATCTCTGAACAATGACCGTCGTATTCCTTCAGCTGACGGCCTCGATGGAGGCACGCGTTCGGATACGACTTGATCGTGCCGTCCGTCTGACGAACAACGAGGTACGACAGCTCAGCAATGTTGTAGAGGATGTAGTCGCCGGACTCGGGAATGTGTTCCTCGCGGCAAGCGAACTGCCAGACGCGGCTCCACAACTGGTCGACTTCGCGACGGTGCCAGTCGCGCGATGTGTATCGCTCTTTTGGGATGTCGTTGCTGCCGAGGTAGCGCGGCGATTCCAGCCGGAGCACGTCGGGCACCGGATGCGTGTCGGTGTCGAGGAGATCTTGATAGGTGACACCAGGTGAGCGCGCGTCGGGTATCGAGGCAGGTTGTTCGGTGGTTGTCATCTTCCCATTATTGATCACATGGTGACTTAATGTCGCTACCGGAGGCCATTCGTCACGCCTGAGGGGTCTGCTCGGTCGCGATCAGGGGTGCGGGGTCCAGGTCAGAAACCGACGGTGTCATCAAGCGTCGCCAGGGCGACGAGTGGGTCGGCAACGAGAATCGTCCGCCATCCCAGCATCTTCGGCACCTGCAAGTTCTGCTCGAAATCGTCGAGGTAGACGATTTCTTGGTGGTCGACACCGAGCATCGCAGCGGTTGCTTCGTAGATCGCTGGCTCCGGCTTGCGTGCTCCAACGGCGAATGACTCGATGACCGCGTCGAACATCGTCAGGTCGATGTCGCGTTCCATCGTCGGACGGAACTCGGCGAACGTGTTGGTCAAAAGCGCAGTGCGGTGGCCGTCGTCGCGGAGTGTGCCGACACGGGCGACCATCTTGTCGACCACGGTGTACTCGCCGGCCGCGAGGAGTCGCTCGATCTCGTCGCCATGTAATCGCACGCCAGTCGTGGTGGCCCAGGGCTCGAGGAGACCTTGGATGTCAGCAACGGCAATCTCGCCGCGCTCGGCGCGGTGCCACGGATGCATGCCGCTCTCGCGGGGCCCGAGTAACAGTTCGTGCATGACCGATGCAGCGACGTCGTGTGTGGCAGCGACCATGCTGATCTGCTTCGTGATCGAGGTGATCAACACGCCCCCGAAGTCGAAAACAACAGCGACCGGCCGACGTTGACTTGTCCGCGCAGCAGGCGCGTTGAGGCTCACCCGAAGTCGGCGGTCGGAGTGCGATCGGCGTTGTACACCGGGGCCGACGCGTCGACGCGGTGTTTGCGACTGACTGCTCCGGTGAGTCCGCCGTCGTTCAGCATCGTGCGCATGTCGAAGTAGTTCTGATGGTCGAAGTGGGCGGTGAGCGCTTCTTCGGAATCCCAGAGTTCGTAGACCTGAATCAGATCGTCTTGGCACGGGTCGGGGGCAAAGCAGTAGACAAGACATCCCGGCTCGTCGTCGCGAGTCGCCTTCTGGATCGGTGCTGAACGGTCGATCAGTTGTTGACGTGTTGAGGGATCGGCAATCGTGATTGCTGCTTCGACGACGATGAGACTCATGGCTGGCTCCTGCTGGCTTCGTGTTGGTGCATGGGAATTGGCCAGTATGACAAGGTGCTCCGGCACTCGAGCGAACCGAAGGATGGTCTGGGATGTATGCAGCGTTAATCACTGGCAAAGAAACCGTAGAGATGGTCGAGTTCCCACACCCGACTCCGGCTGCGACCGGCGTCGTTGTCGACGTCGCGTTTTGCGGCATCTGTGGAACCGACATTCACGCGTATCAGTCCGGACGCGCATACAACCCTGCGATCTGCGGACATGAATGGTCGGGCACGGTTTCGGCGCGGGGTGCCGATGTCTCTTCGGTATCTGAAGGTGACCGCGTCGTGGTGGCAGCAGCGCCGTCTTGTGGATCGTGCACGGCGTGTCGACGCGGCCAGGCCGACCGATGTCAAGTGGTGTTCCTGTCGACGCTCGGCCGTGATGAACTCGCACCGCCGCATGGCGGATTCGCGCCGCACATCGCAGTCGCTGCGGCACGTGTGGTGAAGACCGATCCGGGGCTGACCGACGAGCAGGCTGCCCAAGTCGAGCCGATCACGGTTGCCTTCCATGCTGTTCGTGTCAGTGATCTCCGATTGGGCGATATCGCCGTCGTCCAGGGTGCGGGCCCTATTGGGTTGGGCACGATGCAGTGGGTTCGTGCAGCCGGGGCCGGCAAGGTGATTGTCGTGGAGCCGAACCCACAACGCCGGGATCTCGCTCGGGCGCTCGGGGCGCACCATGCGGTTGCTCCGGGTGAGGAAGCGAAGGAGTTGATCGCAGAGCTCACCCACGGTCTCGGTGCAGACATCGTCTATGAGTGTGTCGGGCGTTCCTTCGCAGTGCAGTCCGCCGTTGACATGGCGCGTCGCGGAGGTTCAATGTGCCTGATCGGGCTTGCCGATGGCGATGCTCCGATCAACCCAAGCACCTGGCTCATCAAAGAGATCTCCGTCACATCAGCGCTCGCCTACTTCCACGAGGAATTCGAAATGGCGATGGGCATGATCGCCGATGGTCGCATCGTGGTTGAGCCGCTCCACACGTCGACGGTGAGCCTCGCAGGCTTCGCCGACGCTCTGGCCGACCTTGCGAGCGGAACCAGTGAACAAACCAAAGTGCTCGTCAACCCGAACTTGTAGGCACAGCGCGTTCTCCGAGGAGGATACCGAAGATGGCATTACTGACCCACTTTCCGATTTTCCAGCAGGCCTGGTACGTCGACGACCTCGATATGGCGATTCTCAAGTGGTCGGACACGTTCGGAGCAGGGCCGTTCGTGCGATCACCGCATCACCGCTGCGATCGATTCACCTATCGCGGAACCGACCAGGAAGCCGACGTGTCCTACGCCTTCGGCTACCTCGGCGAAACGATGATCCAGTTCATCCAGCAACACGACGACACACCTTCCATTTACCGCGACATGTACGCAGCCGGCGATGAGGGCTACCATCACCTCGCGATTCTCGTCAACGACTTCGAGGGCGAATTTCAGCGGCTCGAGCGACTCGGATTCGAACCGGCCTGTCGCCTGTATGCCGACGGTGTTGACGCTGCCTACTTCGACACGCGCGACCTCAATGGCGGCTTCACCGAGATACACGGCGATCCGCCGCGCATCTTGCAGGCATTTGCAACGTGGCGGCGCGCCCACGAATTGTGGCGTGAGGGCGACAGCCCGTTCCTGGCTCGTCCGGACAAACCGTGAGGCTGGTGCCTGACTGCGGTCGGCCGTCTGGTAGCGGCCAGCACTGTTCGATCGGCGATCATTGATAACTCGTCAGGGTCTGTGGACAACGGGAGACAAGCGCCATGTTCGACATCGTCATCAAAAACGGCACCGTCGTCGACGGGACAGGCGCGGTTCCGATCGTGGCCGACGTGGCGATTCGGGACGGCCTGATCATCGAGGTCAGTGGTCGGATCGCCGAAGCCGCGCGCCGCACGATCGACGCCGACGGAGCGTTGGTCACGCCGGGCTGGATCGACGTTCACACGCATTACGACGGCCAGGTCAGTTGGGACTCCGAGTTGGCACCGTCATCGCACAACGGGGTGACCACAGTCGTCATGGGCAACTGCGGTGTGGGGTTTGCGCCGGTGAAGCCTGGCGCCGAGGATGCCCTGATCGAACTGATGGAAGGGGTCGAAGACATTCCCGGAGCAGCGCTGCACGAAGGAATGGCGTGGGGCTCTTGGGAATCATTCCCCGACTACCTCGACTACGTCGCGGGACGTGAATACGTGCTCGATGTCGGCGCCCAAATCGCGCATGGGGCGGTCCGTTTCTACGCGATGGGTGAGCGTGGACGATTGAACGAAGACGCAACCGCAGAGGACATGGCTGCGATGGGAGCGATCGTGGCCGAGGCAATTTCGGCCGGCGCCGTGGGGTTCAGCACATCACGCACGATTGGCCATCGCTCGTTGTGGGGCGAACCCGTTCCCGGCACGTTCGCAGCCGATGCCGAACTGCTGGCTATCGCGGACGAGATGCGCAAGGTCGGCAAAGGTGTGTTCGAAATGATTCCGGCCGGGACCGTCGGCAGGCTCGACGCCCTCGGCGGTGAACGCACGACGCAGGAGGCCGAGCATGACCTCATGCGCCGCTTCTCGATCGCAAGCGGTCGTCCTGTCACCTTCACGCTGGTGCAGTCGCCCGACTACGACCCGGATCTCTGGCGGCAAATTCTGCGGATGACGGCTGAGGCGAACGCCGCAGGTGCCCAGATGTATCCGCAGGTGGCCTCGCGGCCGATCGGTTTCCTCACCGGCCTCAGCGCATATCACGCGTTCATGCGCAAGCCGACTTACCTCAATGCGCTGGCGCATCTGCCGTTGGCCGAACGGGTGATCGCGATGCGCAATCCGTCTGTGAAGGCTGCTCTGCTCGAAGAAGACGACATCCGGCCGGAAGCTCCCGGTTCGATGGAGAACGTGTACGGGCTGTTCCAGCGTGCTGCTCCAGTGATGTACCCGCTGTCGAGCCCTGTCGACTACGAACCCGACATCGGCGACACGCTCGGAGCGCTCGCCAGTGCAGCTGGCCGCGACGCAATTGAATATCTCTACGACTTCATGCTCGAAGACGGTGGGACGCGCTTTGCATCGCTCAGCACGGTGGACATCGCGGAGCGCATGAACGTGCTGCGCGAGATGCTGCTCGACCCGCACACCGTCACGGGGCTCAGTGATGCGGGTGCCCACGTCACGTTGATCTGCGACGGCACGATGCCAACAACTCAACTGACATATTGGGCTCGCGATCGCAAGAAGGGTGAGCAGATCCCGGTCGAGTTCATTGTCCACAAGCAGACGTCGCGCAACGCCCAGCTCTATGGATTTGCAGATCGTGGAACGCTCGAGGCGGGAATGCGCGCCGACGTCAATGTGATCGATCACGAGAACCTCTCGGTATCGGCGCCCGTCGCACATCACGATTTGCCGGCTGGCGGCACTCGACTCATTCAGCCGGTGTCGGGATACCTCGCAACGATCTGCAACGGAGTGATGACGCGGGATCATGACCAAGACACCGGTGCCCGACCAGGCCGACTGGTGCGCGTCTAACAACAGCGTCAAAATCGCGGGGCTCGACCGAGTTACAACCGACCACTACAGAATTTGAGGCAAGGATGTTTGATTTCACTGGCAAGACGGTGCTCATTACCGGCGCATCGATGGGTTTGGGGGAGGGATTCGCGCACGGCTTCGCACAAGCAGGTGCCGACCTGATCTTGACGGCGCGTTCGGCTGACCTGCTCGAAGCGGTCGCCGAAGTCTGCCGGTCGAAGGGCAGCACCGTCACCGTGGTGCCGGGCGATGTCTCGGTCGAGGATGACGTCGCGCGTGTGGTTGCGAAGGGGATCGAAGCGCATGGGAAGATCGACGCACTCGTCAACAATGCCGGCGTCAGCGACATGCGCGGCATCGCCCCGGAACAGTTCGACATGGAGACGTGGAACTGGATCATGTCGATCGACCTGAACGGAGCGTTCATGTTCATGCGCGATGTCGGCAAACACATGCTCGAGTCGGGCGGTGGTTCGATCGTCAACATCTGTTCGATCATGGGTAACGGTGCCAACGAGTTGAACGTGATTGCCTATACCGCCGCGAAAGGCGCGCTCAGAAACCTCACGCTGCAACTCGGATGCGAGTGGGCCGACCGGGGCGTCCGGGTCAATGCAGTGTCGCCCGGATTCATCGTGACCGAGATGGTGCGGCCGGCGCTCGAAGGCATGGGCATGGACAAGTGGATTGCCTCGCGCACTCCGATGCGCCGGATCGGCGAACTCGACGAGATCGTGAATCCGGTCATGTTCCTTGCTTCCGACGCGGCGAGCTATGTGACCGGTCACGATCTCAACGTCGACGGTGGCACCAATGCGTCGAACGGGTACTACCAGATCCCACCTATCCATCAGGCCTGGAATGCCGATACAGCGCCTCGGGTCGGTGTCGGTTACGAAGGCATCCAGCCACGACCGGATTGGTACGAAGCGATGAGTGCTGGCATCCCCGGCATCCATTACACAGCTGACACATCGGGCCAAGCGTGAGGAACTGATACACGAGAATGCCCACGAGTTGCACGACACCACCGGCCCGATCGCAGCAAAATCGGAAGGTAAAATATTTCCGGTGCTGTGACTTCTGACTCGTTTGGTAAACAATTGATCGGTTAGTTTGCGTTCTACACCGCTTCAGCGGTTGTGCCGCAGGTTCCCGGGGGGAATCTGCGGATCTACATCAACACAGGGGGAATTGTTCCAATGATTTCACGATCCAAGATGCGTCCTCGGCGTTTGCTCGCCGGCGTATTCGGTTTTGCGTTACTCGCTGCAGCCTGCGGCAGTAGCGATGCGAGCCCGCCGGCCACCGATGCACCAGCCGCA
>TARA_R110002110_G_scaffold58269_1_pt1 | contig 45246 bp, 36 predicted proteins | sample TARA_R110002110 | Tara Oceans TARA_R110002110 (sample SAMEA4397330) | marine metagenome | biome: Polar Biome; feature: [SRF] surface water layer (ENVO:00010504); material: water (ENVO:00002006), including particulate matter (ENVO:01000060) such as... | depth 5 m | reverse complement strand
TTCCTATTTCTGTTGACATAGTTACAGTACTGTTATTGGGTTAAACTTCTTTTTAGGAACATACTTCTCTTTGAGAGTATTGCATACTTTAATGTTATTCTTAAAGTTTTTTATAATAAACTTAGTGATATAACGAGCACGCATTGTCTCATTGGGATTAAGATGTTTCACACGATCCATACAGTCTTGCATCATTTCTTCTGCAGTCTTTGTGTGTGCCGCGATGTACTTGTTAATGCCTGGAAACGCTTTAGTTAAAGGTTTCGCATTCTTTGTTGAGATTCTTGGTCTCATAGTATTAGTAAGCTATCACCTATTGTTGGTGGCCGAACCTTACTTGGGCAGTTTCTGTTTCGTTCTTTTGAACTCATCAGCACAAATACTCATTTGTGGACAGAATAGACTTGACTTTGTGGTAAAAAACGGCTAACTTTGGGGCCAAATTGAATTGTTACTTATTAAGTGTAACAAATAACTATCCAACTTGCCCTTCCAGTTAACATGTTTGATTACTTAAATAAATTAGTTAACACTTTAGCGCACTATTTCTTGGTGTTACCGCTTACTTACTTGGTTATTAGTTAGTTACTAAACTATTACTGCTTCAGCATCTGTTTTAGATGTGTTATAAGGGTTTAGAGACTGTGTAGTTAACACGTGGTCGATAACATTTTTAGTACGATTAGTAGTATTAGTTACTGAATCTAATGCATCTACTGCTTTTTTTGTAGCATATATTGGTAATGTTGCTACACTGATTGCAGCATCCTTACGGAAGTCTGCTGATTCTCTTACGCAGTATGTAGTTGCTACTGCTAATTCTGTTAATGTTTTAAATAAACTCATGATAATAATCTATTAGTCTGCTATTAGTTAGAATAGGTTAGATACATGCAGACATTATGCAATTAACCTATGTAGTCCAATACAGGTTACCCGAGGGTGTAAAAAGTTTGGAGTGTGAGGGGGGTTAATTAGCATAAAGCATGCCTCTCTTTAAAATAGAAATAAAAAAAATATTATAGTATATTTGCATTATGAATGATAATGATCCGTACACCAATCCTCCACCTGTTGTGATGACAGAGCAAGGTCCTGTTTCTGTAAGTCCACAACTAGCTCAGATGAGTATGAGCAATTATACTAATGCAACGAATAGTCTTGTTGATAGTATTATGGGCATGGCTCAGATGACTAAGGGGCAGGAGGTATCTCAAAAGCAGAGTCAGATAATGGGGGCTATTGATAAGGTGGTTTCTTTTGAAGATCCAGGATCTCAAGAGGTGTTGAAGAATCTTCTTACGATGACTGCTCATATGGAGAATAGTATGGGGGGAGACTCATCTGCTTATGGCAGGGGATATACTAATTCCTTTATGTCTATAGATAGCACTACGTTTGATAACATCTTTGATCCGAAAGGGAATGTAGATGAGCAGGGTAATTGGGTAAGAGAGCCTAGCGATAGTCAAAACAAGTGGAAGGTTAGGTATGGGGAGCTGGGACTTCCTTCAGAAAAAAACGCTATCTTAGCATTGTTAAAGAGTGATGATCCACAGGCGTCTATAGCTGTAGCCAGAAATGCTTACGCTAATATAGAAGATCCTCTACCATTAACTAGTGATCCTAAAACTTTATACAACTATTATAAGAAACTGTATAATAGAGGAGGTCAGGACAAATACGGTAATGACGCTGATAATTACAAAAGATTCCTTGAGGGATATAATAAATATATAAAACAATAATAATGGCACAATCAAGAAGAAACATTTATAATGATTTGAGAAATTTTTCTCAAAAATCAGCTCAAAAACCCATTCAACAACAAAGGCCTATTCAACAACAAAGACCTGTTCAGCAGCCAAAACCTCAAGGATATACAGGGGCGGTTACTGAAGGAATCGGACCTAATGTTCCTAGACCTAAAGTTCCTATGACTAGCTCTAGACCTAGGCCTCAAGGATACACGGGTTCAGTAAAGCCTGGAGGACCAAGACCTGGAGGCCCAAAACCAAATGATCCTAGAGGTGATTTTACGGTATCTCCGTTATCTGTAGATACTAATCCTTTTAGTGGACAGTTAAATCAATTAAGAAGAATGGGAAGGTTAAAAAATAATAGACGCAATATTGGCATGAATCCCTATTTGTTTAATCAAGCAAGAAACCAGTCAGGATTTATTAATCCAGACGAAGAACAAATGAATTCTATATACGCTACTTCAAACCCATACTTTAACTCATTCATCTAAAACAAGGTAGGGTTGAGCTTGATTGCAATACACCCTTAAATCCTTTTGAATAATAAAATCTTTGATTTTAGTGTGAAAATTTCGAGGCCTTCGGCCTCTTTTTTTATTATATTTGTTGGTATGCGGTATGAGTATTCAAATGAGTTTGGTTCGGTGTGGTTAGTGAATGATGATATATATGTTTTAGAAAAATACTATAATGATATTGAAAGTTTATTTAGAGACGAATCATATGTTCTTGAAGAAATAACTGATATGGATTTCTTTGTTTATAAAAAAACAATATCTACTGTAGAGAATAAGAGATATTTATTAATGAGTGATTGGAGAGGATACAAAGAACCTAATGGCCCAGAGTGGACTTGGGTACTTAAATACGATTTGGAATACTTGGGAGAATAAAGTATTTTTGCATCTATGTATCTTTTAAAATTAGACAGAAAGGGAGATGTTTATAAAGATGATGACGGCATAACTGCTGTGCCAGAATTTGTAAACGTTCTAAAATCAGATAAATTAGGAGCATCAGCCATGAAATGGGTTGCTCTTGTATGCGATTATGATAGTCCGTATAGACACTTTATAGAGGTTGAAAGGGTTAAAGCTGTAAGTAAGGACTTGTATGATAAGTATGACTGGTACGGAGCAAAGAGACCAGAAATTCTTGCTGCTATAGATAAGTATAAGCAATTACAGTTTGATCCTTTAGACGAACAGTTGATTGCGTTTAATTTAAAGATTAGTCAGTTTACTACCTATATGAACAATATGCATATAGATGAGGATACTGCTGAAGGATTGCAAAAGATTATGATTGGTATTGAAAAAATATACAAAACCAGACAGACTCTTGTGGATGCAATAGAAAGACGAGGGGAGCGTCAAAAGATTGTTGGGGATAAGAAACTCTCGTTCCTTGAAAATAAAAAAGAAATGCAAACTAATATTAAATAGATATGTACGGTAAAGAGAAAAAAATGAAACATGGAGGAAAGAAAAAATCCATGTACATGAAAGGTGGTCAAGCAAAGCTTGATATGAATAAAGATGGCAAGTTAACTGGCGAAGATTTCAAAATGCTAGGCAACAAGAAAATGATGTATGGCGGTAAGATGAATGCTGATAAAGACTTTAAGGGTGGCGGTAAGATGAAAAATTCTTATGGCAAAGGTGGATTTATGCAGCACGACTAATGGCTAAAGGAGATTATACTCAAGCAGCTCTTAAGACTCGTTATAGATCTATTGCATCAGCTAGGGCAGATTTAAAAGAAGAAGATAGAAAAGTTTCTGTTAGTAGTGATGATAAAAGAACAAGAGCGGAGCTTCTTGATATTATAGAAGATCTTTTTGAGCCCAATACAGGCAGGACGGTTGAAAAGCTGAGAGCTGTTTTATATATGATTGTTAATAGTCTTGGAAACAGCTTAGATGATGATGCTGGAATAACTACTGCTCAATCAAGTGCTATAACAGCCAATACAGCTAAAACTACTTTTCCTGGATTAGGAACAAGTGGTACTACCGCCTTAGTTGGAGACACTACAACAATTTCAGCTAATCAACAAAAGGTGTTAGGGGTTTCTACATCAAACCTTACTGTTGAGTGGAGCCTTAACAGAAGCACCTTAGTTGCTACGGTTGTTGATACTAGCAGTGGTAGCGCTGTTACAAAAAGTGGATCTATCAACATAAGTTAATAGGTATGGCTAAAAAAGAAAAAAGAAAACCAGCCAAACTACAAAACCTTCGGTATAGGTATAATAAATCTATGAAAGAGGGAGACTTTAATAAGGCTAAAGAGATTAGTTATTATGCTCTTCATGTACATGGGGCCAACATAGATGAAGAATATCATTCTAAGTTAGAGCAAAAGCAGGATCCACGAGATCCTTTTGGTTTAGGTAAAATGCCAAAGAATAAAAGAATAAAGTATGGGTAAAGCAAAAAAGGATCCTCAAAGGTACAGGCCAGTTATAAATAATGGTCATCCTGATTTAAATCCAGAGTCAGTAGCTTATCAGGAATATTGGGAACAAGAACTCAATAGATGCATAAATGGATTTAAGCCGAAAGGCATGAATTGGATTTCTGGTAAATACTATTTCTACCTCAACTATTATAAGATACTCGGTAACGATGGAACCCTTGGTTCTCGTAAAACTTTAATTAGCCCGTGGTATAGACAGATGGATCACGAATACTTCGATCTATTTGAGACTTGTAAAAAAGAAGAAAAAGGAATGATTGTTATTAAAGCTCGTGATAAGGGCTTTAGTTATATGAACTCTGGAATGATTTCACACGAATATACGTTCTTTCCATTTAATGATGTGGGTATTGCAGCAGGACTGCAAGCTACAGCGGATGCTTTCTTTGACAAAACAAAAAAAGGATTAAATGGCTTACACTCTAACTTTAAGCATTCTTTCTTAAAAGATACAGATGGTATATTAAGGTCTGGGTATAAGCAAAAAAACAAGGATGGAAAGTGGGAGGTTGGCGGATACCAATCTACTATTATTTGTAGAACAATGGATAACCCAGAAGTCTTTAAGGGTGAGCGTGTTTCTTTAATGGTGTTTGAAGAAGCTGGTGAGTTTAAACATTTGAAAAATGCCTACATGTCTTCTAAGGCTTGTTTTATGGATGGGAACAAACAGTTTGGTGTTCCTGTTGTGGGTGGTACTGGTGGTGACATAAGTAAGGCGTCTAAAGATTTTATGGATATGTATTATGAAGCAGATGCTTATAATTTAATTCCAATGTTTATTCCTGCTTCAAGAGCTTATTATGGATTCTTTGATATAAAAACTGGGGAGGAAAAAATAAGAGAAGCTAAGGAAACACTATTAGAGGATAGAGAGGTTATTATAAAATCTGGAGATAGAGAGGCGTTTAATCTACATATACAAAATTATCCGCTAACTATACAGGAAGCATTTCTTAATACTAAAACAGCAAGGTTTGATAACTCTTTGCTTAACGCACAGCGATCAAGAATACTTGCGAATAAAGATTATAGAAGCCAAATACAAAGAGGAAATCTTGACTGGGAGTTTGATGAAGATGAAAAATTTATTGTAAGATGGAGGCCTCATCCCGATGGCCCTTTTAGAATATTACACCATCCTGAGCCAGAATATAAGGATTTAGATATAGGTGGAATTGACTCATATGATCAAGATCAAGCGGGAGCGTCTGACTCCTTGGGAAGTGCAATTATTTATCGTAGATTTGTAGACACGGATAAACCAAGCGATTATATCGTTGCCGAATACACCGATAGGCCAGAAAAAAAGGAAGACTTTTGGGATGGCTGCTTGAAGTTGGCCGTATATTATAATGCAAGAATGCTAGTTGAATATACTAAAATTGGTATACTAGACTATTTTAAAAGAATGAATGCTTTAAAATATCTAAAAGAGAAACCAGAGTCAGCACATAACCCTGGAACAAAAACAAAAAATAGATATGGTGTTCACATGAACAAACAAGTAAAATCTTTAATGGAGGATCTAATGAGTGATTATATTAGAGAAAACGTAGAAGATATTTGGTTTTTAGATTTGATAGAAGAGTTATCATCGTACGGTACTAGAAATACTGACCGTGCTATTGCGTTTGGCCTTTGCCTTATACACAATGTAGATAACTATAAAATACAAGCAAAAACAATAGAATCGGAATCAGAAAATATAGGATTTAAATATTATAAGTTAGATCGAAACGGTATACCAAAAATTATTAGATAATTATGTATAATAGTACTAAATCAAAATTTCCAGCTCAGTTTGTCTTAGATTCAGAAAAAACAGATGAGTGGTGTGAGAATTGGGTAAATGCTATTGTAGCATACCCGTATAGAAGATCAAGAACTAATGATATTCAAAATTATAATTTATATAATGGAGATTTAAATTTAGAAGATTTTAAATACATTACCGAGCAATACGGAATGTCTTACCCAGCAAGGTTAGTAAACTATCCTATTATTTCTCCAAAAATTGATCTACTTGTAGGTGAGGATTTAAGAAGACCTTTAGATGTTAAGGTTAGTACTACTAATAAAGAAGCTGTTCTTAGAAAAGAAGACGTAAAGGTTAATCTTATAATGAAGCAGCTTACTGAAGAGATTCATAAAGATTTTTTTAGCAAAACTGGTATAGACGTGCCTCCCGTTACTGAAATGGAAGTTCCTGAAGATATAGATGTATATATGAAATACAACTATAGAGAGATGGTAGAGGAGACTGCTCAAGATGGTTTAGAATACTTAATACAAAAATATAATTACGTAGACCTGTTCAAGGAAGGCTTTAGAGATATGCTTGTTACAGGTAAAGAGTTTTTTAAAGTGTACGATCATAACGGGGATCCATACGTTAGGCGTGTAGATCCAAGAAGTATTATGTATGAGATAAACTCTACTTCAGATTATCTTGATGACTCCGCTTGGGTAGGTGAAGAAAGATGGCTATCGTATAGTGAGATTCTGGATGAGTACAGAGATGAGCTTACTACAGAAAACATGAAAGAACTTTCGGCTATGTATCAGGTTGGATCACAAGATGACTTATCTCATTACAATGATCCCTTTGACTGGATAGATTACCAAGAGGGGCAAGAGGTTAAGATTAGAGTTGTATCGGCTGAATGGAAGTCTATTAAAACATTAAAGTTTAAGGTATCTGAAAATAAATATAATCCAGAGAGGCCTTTTATGAAACAGGTTCCAGATAATTATAAGCCTAGAAAAAAAGAAAAAATTAAAACAAGATACGTAGATGATATTTGGGAAGCTACTAAGATTGGTGGCAAAATTATGGTACAGGCAAGACGTAGACCTAATCAAATTAGATCTGTAGATGATGCTGGTACTACTCAATTATCATATGTAGGTTGTATAAGAAATAATACTACTGGTAATTCTGTCTCTATGGTAGACTTGCTAAAGAATATACAGATGCTTTACAATGTAGTAATGTACCAAATTGAATTAGCATTAGCTCGTTCAGGTGGTAAAGCAGTTGTATATGATGTGTCACAGCTTCCTACCAATCTTGGTATGGATATGCAGACTGTTCTTTATCATTTAAAGACAGATGGTATTATCCCTATCAACTCTAAAGAAGAGGGTGGTCAGGTTAATAACTTTAATCAGTTTAGCCAGGTAGACTTTACCCTTAGCCAATCTGTACAACAGCTTATTAATCTTAAAATGATGCTTGAGCAAACGGCTGGACAAATATCTGGAGTTTCGCCACAACGTGAAGGTGCTGTAGGGCAATATGAATATGTAGGAAATGTCCAACGTAGTGTTGTGCAGTCTGCTACAATTACAGAAAGCTTATTTTACTCTCACGCAATGGTTAAGAAACGCGTATTTCAAAGAGTAGCTAATCTTATGAAGGTATGCTGGGCTGGCGGCAAGAAAGCATCATTTATACTTGGAGACGGAGCTTTTAAGTTTTTAAGTGTTATGCCTGATATTGCTTTGCAGGATTACGGTATATTTATTGGAGACTCTGGTAAGGATGACGCTTTACGTCAATCACTACAACAAATTGCACAAGCGGCAGTTCAGGGTGGACAAGTTACTTTACTAGATGTTATTAAAATATTTAAGGCAGATACATTTACTGAAGCTGAGCATATTTTAGAAAGAGCAATGGATGAGGTTAAGGCACAACAACATCAGGAACAAGAGCAACAACAGCAAATGATGCAGATGCAAGCGCAACAAGCTCAAGCAGAATTTGAACAACAGGTGCAGTTAGAGCAAGTTAAAAACGAAGCTAAAATACAAGTTGCTCAAATACAATCACAAACCGACCTTCAAATTGCTGATATGAAATCTGATGACGCAAGAGAAATATCAGACGTTGCACATCAGGTTAAAAACAAACAAATGTTTTTAAATAAGAAGCTAGAACAGGATCAAAAATCCGAAGACAAAGGAGCTCCATTAGAATCAAATGAGCCTGTTAGCGCTCAGCGTAAACAAAAAATTCAAGAAATACTAAGAAAATCTTAGTATATTTGCAAAAACGGGAACAAAAACTATAAAAATTATGTCAGAAGAACAAACTAATTTAGTAGAAGAAGCTACAGCAGTAGCGACTACAACAGAAGAATCTAGTAATGATGATTCTAATGAGACTCCAGAGGTTTCAGCCTTTGATCCAAAAGCATTTGCATCAGAACAGCCATTAGAAGAATTTCAAGGAAAGTATAATGAAGAAGCTGCTGAAAAATTTGAAAAATCACAAGAGCCTGAAGAGCCTGTTTCTGATTCAGAAGAATCTGAAGATGGTTTTGCTTGGGACAATATTGAAGTTGAACAAAAAGAAGAAGAGCAAGTTGCAGAAGAGGTTGAAGAAGACTGGGACTCCCCTGTTCAAGCCGAGTCTAGTGAAGAAGTGGCAGAGGGTGAAGAGTCAAGAGAGCCAGTAGATTTAGATTGGTCAAAGTTTGCTAAAGAACTTGGTGTTGAAGGAACTTCAAAAGAAGACATTATACAAGCATTAAACTCTCCTTTTATTGAGCAGCCTAAAAATGACGTTATAGATAAGCTAAATGAATATTTATCTTATAGTGATAGAGAATTAGTTTCGGCTGAAATGAAAACAGACGGAATGGATGAGTTCGAAATTGAGGAAGCTATTGATAAGATGGAAGATTCAGGAGTTCTTAAAAGAGAAGCTTACAGAATTAAAAGACAACTTAATTCTGCTATGGAACAACAAAAAGAAAAATTCTACAAAGATAAGCAGCAAGAGCAAATGTCTGCTAAAGATAAAGTAGATAAAAATAAAAAAGAATTACAAGGTCACTTAAAATCTCTTGGAACATTCATGGGAGGGACAGTGACTAAAAATCAAGCGCAAGATGCTTATAAGTATATTACGTCTGGTAAAATGGCAGAAGACATCTGGGATTCTCACGACAATGCCTCTGAGGTAGCGATGTTTATGTTATTTAAAGACAAATTTGCTAAGATTTTGCGCTCCCAAGGTTTAGAAGATGGTAAAGCTTCAATATTGAATGACATTACTTCTCCTAGCCTTAGTAGTAAGGGTACAGTCAAGACAAGTCTTAAAAAGTCTGGATTTGATCCTTCTGCATTTATGAGAGAATAAATATCAAGCGTTAGGGCGAGGCCCACAAACCAAGTATAAATATTCTGGAGTAATTTAATAAGTGTATTTAATAATTAATTTAAAGTAAAAAAAAATGGCAAAATTATATACTGGAACCTTTGGTTCTGGAACAACTCCAGAGAATGCTTTGAATACAGCGCTTATGCAATACCCAGAGATTGCTAAAACGTTAATTTCTCAGTATCCTCGTTATTCAGCGACCTATCTTTTAGAAAGAACTGGTCGTTATGCAAGTGAAAAAGTTTTAGGAGATAACTCTTTCGAATGGAAAGTAATGGGACGTTACAATACTCCTTCTTACAGTAATGGTTGGAATTCAACTGATGGTTCAACATTTGCAGGAAGTACTGCTGATGCTGGCGCATCTGCTGATACAGCTGGTATCCAAACAGGAATGGATGCAGATGGTGATGTATTCTTTTTATCATTCGATGGTGAAGGGGTTTACACAACTGCTGGCTTTGCAAATGCAAGCTTCTTAAACAAATTTGATATGGTTCGTTTTCAATCAGGTGCTACTGCGCTTGTTGTAGAAGATCCTATTAACGATGTGGTTAGAACTGCTGCTAATGGTGGGCTTGTAACAACTGCTGCTTCTGCTGTAGTTAAATTTGAAATGATTGATGGTACAGCTAATCCACTAAAAACTAGTGATATTGCAGCTGGAGCTATCGTAGCTTCTATCGGTTCTGCATTCCCTAATGGGTCAAATGGAGCTGATGTTGGTGAAAACTATTCATATCCTTCTACTCATAAGAATTATCTTACAACAATGCGTAAGAAATGTTCTGTGACTGGTAAAGATTTAACAGATGTTACTTGGATTGAGAACAATGGTCACAGACTATGGTATTTCTCTAAGGAACAAATGATGATGGATGAGTACATGTATCAGCAAGAACTACAAAGATGGTACGGACGTACTTCTATAACTGATACTACAGTTGCACGTCCTAGTGCTCCTACTTCTTCTGCTTTAGGTACTTCTGGTACTCTAGCTACAAGTGTAGTGTCTGGTGATGGACTGCTTGCTCAAATTGACTCTTCTAACCAAGCTTCCTATACATTAGGTGCTTTGACTGAAGACGTTATTACTGAATTCTTAGCTAAGCTTTCTTTGAATGCTACTGCTGCTGAAGGTAATGAGTGGGTTGTATTTACTGGAACTGAAGGTCGTTTGGCTTTTCACAAAGCAATGAAAGACTTGTTGGTTGCTCCTTCTGGATCAATGACTGGTGGATCAATGGCTGGTGCTAGCGGTGACATTGAGTTAGGTGGAAACTTTGTATCTTACTCAGCATTAGGAAACAAGCTTACAATGGCTTACTGTCCTGTGTTTGATGATGCAAATGTACACAGCTCTACTGCTGGAACCAATGCGTTTGGTGACAACAGATTAAAAGAGTCTGCTAAAATGGTATTTCTTGACTTTGGAAAAACTTCAGGTGTTTCAAACATCGAATTGATTACTAAAGGTGCTGAGGGTGTTAATCGTAGCTTCACTAAGAAATATGTGGCTGGTATGATCAATCCTTATGACCAAAAATCAATGATGGCTGCTAACGCTGATGACAAATTTGAATGTCACGTTATGTCTGAGTCTGGAATTATAGTTCGTAACCCGTTATCATGTGGAATTTTATCTGCGTCATAACATAAAACTATTTTATTATGGCATTTATAAAATTTCAAGATGTAGCAAGTTCAGCAAACGTAGCTAATACATTTTACTATGTAGCGATTGACAACATTAAATATGTATCTACAGACGCAACAAGTGTCTTATTTCATATAGATGGTGCTGGCGCTGATGGTTTTGCAGATGATACGATTGACTTAACTTGTGCTTCAGGTGATTCACAAAAATTGGCAGATATGTTGTTGCAAAGAGCAATGAGCGTATCAAAAGGAGATATTATGTTTGTAGATAAGGATTTCTTATCTGGAATTTCAGACATATCCCCTGCTGCTGTTTAATAATTAATTAATATTTATAGACATGAAATATATTAGATTTCAAGATGTAGCGAGTTCAGCAAATGTTGCTGGGACTTTCTACTACGTGGCTGTAAGTGATATTAATTATATATCAACAGCTGCCACTACTGTTACTGTACTTTTAGAGCAAGGTAGATCGGCAGATGCTCAGAATGATTCTGTTGTGATTACTTGTACGTCAGGTCAATCACAAAAGATTGCTGACTTATTGACGCATTTAGCTGGCTCTATTGGTCATGGTGATATTATGTCGGTAAATAAAGATTTCGTTTCGGGATCTGTTATATCGGATATATCTCCTGCTGCTTAGAGTAGTAAACTAATTGATTAAAGGGAGGGGAAACCCTCCCAATAATCTTAACTTAACTTAACTGGTATTAGCGGAAGAGAAGCTTTAACGATAATACCTTAATTTTTTAATATTTAAAACAAACAAAAATGGCTTTAAAATTTGATTTTAGTAAACTTAGATCAGCAATGCTAGGTTTTCTAACCCCTACTGATGCTTTAGGAACAGCTTTAACAGCTGGAGAAGAAGCGGTATACGTACCAAAAATGAGACTTGGGTTTCAGGTAGTAGATATGAGCGGTAACGTTACATTGACTGCTGAAGACTCTGGTAAAATTTTCCACATTAATGGTGGTGGTGCTTATCAAGTAACTTTACCTACAGCTCCTGAAGATGGACTATGGTACAGATTTGTAAATACAGAAGTAACTCCTTCTGGCGCTGTTACTATCGCTGCTGGATCTGCTATTATAGCAGGACCTGCTAAAGATGTAGGTGGCGACATTGGTGCTGGTACTGGAGGTACTGAAGTATCTAATGTACTTTTCTCTACGGATGCTGAAATTGGTGACAATATAGAATTGATTTCTGTTGGAGGTTTCTATGTAATGATGCATGGTGGTTCTTCAATTGCGGCTGGTCTTACGACATCGTAATATGTAAATTTGAATGACGGAGGGGCTTAGTCCCCTCCATTATTCTTATATTTGCAACTATGAAGAGAACATATGCAGTAAGAGATGGTAAGGTTGTAGAGATTACAGACGAGCCTGTTGAGACAAAAGCAAGAGCCTTTCATATTAATACTGGTAAGGGAGGATTAACATGGCTGAGTAAATCAGCAAACAAAACTTGGATTAATAAAGGTCAAGTTGTTAAAACTAAACAAGGAGATCCTACAAATCAAAAATAAAGGGAGTATTAACAAAAACAATTATAAAATGAAACACGTAGTAATAATCAAGTCAAGAAAACCATCAGCATTTAATTACTGTAAGTTTGGTACTTACAAAAACAAAAAAGGTAAGCTGATTGAATTAGTAGATCCTAATGGGATTACAACAACTGGATACGAAATGTTCCAAGCTGTATTGTCTTTAGATCTTAATGATGAAGATGATAAAAGAGTATTTGATTTTCTAAAAGATCATCCTTTAATAATGAAAGGTTTTTCTATTGAGGACATGTCAGAAAAAGAAAACAAACAAGCAGAGTTAGCTTTAGCAAAAGCAGATTCTGTAACTGCGGCTGCCACTCTATCTAAAAAGGAAATTGAAAACCTTTGTAGATTGATTGGATTAAACGGAGACTGGGATGATAATATTCGTAAAGCTAAAGTTATATCTTTTGCAAGCGATAATCCAACAAGATTTCTTGATTATTTAAATGATGCGGATGCTTCGTTTAAAATATTTATTAAGAACTGTATAGATGCTGATGTTTTCTCAAGAGTTAACGGAGTATATAAATACGGAACTACTACAATTGGATTGACAGAAGATCAATCTATTATGTGGTTAAAAGATAATGCTGATATTATGGCATTACTTAAAAATCAACTTAGAGGAAACGTAACTGAAGAAGTAGTATCTAAAAAAGTAATTAAAGAAAAAGTTAATTAATGAATTTAACACAGGCTCATGATTTAATTGATTTGTTATTAGATAAGGCAGATCAACCATATTTTATAGAAGATGAAAAGAATGAGTTTTTAAATCAAGCTATTACCTCTTTCATTAACAATCACTATCAACGATATGATGAAGAACAGGTTTCTAGAGATGCTTTAATGTACTTTACAGATAATCTTGATGAAATTAGTTCTGACAATGAGGGGGAATGGGATAGTGTTTCAATGTCCTTACCTGATAATTATGTTCATTTAATACATTTTAGATTATCTTCTTATGGTGATGGAACTAACAAAACTGCAGCAAAAATAATTGGTAGTAAAGATTTTTGGGATTTAGAGAATTCTTCAGATCCTTTTAATAAACCAACGCTTGATAATCCGTTTTGTTACGTTAGACATCAGAAAGGCGCTAGTCCTAAAATTTATTTTAGGCCATCTCTATCATCAGGATATGCTGATGCATTATGTTTAATTTTTAGAAACTATGATGATTGTTTTTCAGATGATTCGAATAGTTCAGTTAAAGAGTTATATCAAAGAGAAATTATTGATATAGCAATTAGAAAAATGACAGGAAATATTGAGGGAGCTAATATTCAATTTCAACAAATTGAAACAGAGCAAAGCAAATCAATATAAAGAGCTTTTTTTGCTCCCTGCGCAATGATAGGCTTTATCATCTTAGGATGTGCGGCCTATTGTTGTTTATATACATAAATTAAATTACTTTTGTAGATAGATGGCAACACTTAATGAAATAGCATACAACCTTAAGAATTTAGCATATTCTGGCAATAGTAATACGGAAGAAGATTTATCTAATAGACAGATTAAATTTTGGATCCATTATTATAGGGGACAAATACTTACAGAACTTATGGAAGATGGCAAAGGGGTTCCTTATGAATGTTTGCAATCTATAAACCCAACAAGAGAGAATGATATTTATTACGGAGATAATAATAGCGTTGTAGGGGGTGATTGGGCAGCTTATACAGATGCTAATGCTGGTGATAATAGAGAATTAATTGTATGGAGCAATAGAACTATATCGGACGCTGGTATTGATTTTTCTAATGAAAGTGTAATAGAAAATGAAGATTTTTATGGTAGAGATTTTTATAATCAACACACTTATGATGAGAAAGCCGACTATGGTTATTTAAGACTATATATTCCTTCTTTATTAAATCTTGATAACGGAGGGGTTAAGAATCTTGCTATAAGAGAGGCTTTTGGAACTTCTTTAGCAAATCACGGAAAAATAAATATTCCTGTGTTATCAAAAAATGGATTTAAAAATAAGAAGTATAATAGATTTTCAACTAATAGTCCAGCTGCATTTTTAGAAACATATAGTAGTAGCAAAACAGTTTTAAACATTGGATTGTTAAGATCTTATTTTAGAAAAAATACAGGAGCTTATCAGGCTCCAGTACAATATTCTTTATATGCAGATATGTTATTAAATAATCCTACAGAAGCTCCTGGATGGAATGATGATATGCAATATCCTTTTCCACAACAATTAATAACAGATCTTAACAAAAGAATACTTACACAGGAAATGAATGTAATTATGAGCTCTAGGCCAGATAATATATCAGACAATGCAGATACAACAAAAATTGCTCAGCCGCAAGCACAAGGACAAGTACGAAAACGCTAGAGATATTTATAACATAATAAGAGAGGAAGTAACTGTTAGGGGAGATTGGGTTAAGAGCAAAAATAAATATAGAAGAAACAAGCTGGATTATAAAACATTTTACTCAGTTGTTTCTAGGTTTTTTGAAATATTGATAAGGGATGTTGTTTTACGAAATGAGCTTGTGCACCTTCCAGGTGATTTGGGTTATGTATACCTAAATAAAAAAGAGCATAAAAGAGCGTTTCATTATCGAGTAGATATAAACGAATCTAATAAAAAAGGTGAACTTGTAAAATATAAGGTTCCAATATTAGATGATTATTATTATAAATTGGTTTGGAAAAGACCAAAAAAATATCGTAAGTGTAAAATAATGCCTTTACGAAATTTTAAAAAAGAAATTAATAAATTAAAAACAACATAAGATGGCAGATACGGATGTAAACGCGGCCTCGCTCACAGTAACAATTACAGAAGCTTTATCTGTAGGGCATGATACAGCAGCAGACGCAAGAGATTTTGCTCAAACAATGACGCATACATTTGCTTCTATAGCTAATGTTTCTAAACGTGTTTTAAAATTAGAAAATACAAATTTAACTGAGGTGGCAACATTTGGATCAGGTGAGTCTGTAGGAACTTTTAAAAGAGCTTCTGTAAAATATATAAGAGTGACTAATTTAGATGGCACAGATGCTTTACAAGTCGGTTTAGATGATGAGGATTCTGATGCAGGATACACTTCTGTTGCTGCAGCATCAAGCATTATGTATACAGGAACAGTTGTAGAGGGTGGCAATGGAGGATCAACACTTGATAATGCTACTGCATTAAAAGTAAAAGGTGTAGCAGGTCATCAAGTAGAAGTGTTTATAGCTTCAGTTTAAAATATAAATTATGTACGTACCAGTAAACAGAGTGTTTAATAATGTTTCTCGCAATCTTGGTTTAAACGAGTATAGTAATCATATTGACTCATGGGCCGAATGGGCTTTTGAGGCTGAGCAATACATAGGAAGTAAAGAAACGTTTTTACAAGAAGAAATAACTTATTCTAGCGATCTGGCATCTCCTACAGCTAAAATTAATTTTGCATCAAATCCAGCAGATAAAGATTGGGTAGAAATTAATGGTACTAGATTTTATTTTAGAAATCAAACAGGGTTAGTTGATTCTGATGATTACGTAGTAATTAAAGAGTCTGCTGCTGGAACGGTAAACGTAAATGACACAACTACTGGTGGTGTTAATGCCGATGTTATTTTTACAGATATTTTATCTACTAACATTGCTAAATTAGCAAAGAAAATTAATAACTCTTATTATAATAATCTTAAAGGAATAAGCGCTGCTGTTACTGCTACAGCCGCAGCATCAAGCGGAGAGATTATTTTAACATATAATAGAGAGGGAGACGAAGGAAATAGTGTTACGTTAATGACTAGCGGAAGTGGAGATATAACTCAGTTTTTTTCTGGAGGAAAAGAAAAAATGCATAATAAGCAAGTAAGGCTTCCTGATAATTTAGTTAAATTGTTAAGCATTCGTGCTGGCGATACTATTGTTCAGCCAACAAGTTCTCAGTTCAAAAGTAAGGTTTCTAATTTGTTGCATAGATATTATGTTGATGGAAATAGAGTTAACTTTTCTGTTGATTATACAGCTGATGTTGTTATTTCTTATTTGGCTGTTCCAATGTCGGAAGAAGGCTATCCTATGGTTAAGCAAGGGCATGAAGAAGCTATTGCTTTTTATATTATGTGGAAACACAAATCTGTAGGATATTATTCTGGAAAGGTTCCGCAATATATTGTAAAAGATTTAGAAAAAAGATGGTATCAATTATGTGGTAAAGTTAGAGGAGATGACAATATGCCTAACTCTACAGAATTATTAAAAATTGGTAAAATATGGAATTCTAAAATTCCAGTTACTTCATCCAACTCACCACTATATGATGGTTTAAATAGTTACTAATGGCTGAACCAAAAAGTAAAAGTAACCCTACGGGATTTAGTAAAGGTTTAGTTTCTGACACAGATCCTAGATACCAAGTAGAAGCTACCTACAGGGATGCAATGAATATAAAGCTTGTCAATAGTGATGGTGCTACATTTACTGTTGAAAACATTAATGGTAATAAAAAGATTGTAAATCTTGATACTATTAATAAATATTTTTTAGATAGTTATATTCAAGGCGGAGGTCCATCAAATGTTCCAGATCAATACTTTCAAGATTTAGGAGGTTATCCCTTGGATGTGGGAGGCGCAGACAGTACAGGTACAAATAACTCCGAATACATGAGAGAGGCTGCTAATATAGTTGGTCACTATTCATTTAAAAATCAATTATTTCTTATCATTTGTGGATATATTGGATATGGAAACACTTGGGGATCTCAATCTACAGGAGATTTTAGAACAGCATTTTTTCTTCTTGACTTTGATAATCATGGTGAGGTATTAAAATGTACAGATTTAAGGATTGCATATAACCCTGAGCCTGGAACAAATAGATTTCCAAATCTAAATATGGATCCTCTTATTAAATGTAGGGTTGAAGGTATAATAGAGAATGAAGGATTAACAAGAGTTTACTGGACTGACAATAAAAATCCATTAAGAACATTAAATTTAAAAGATCCAGATATACATACAATGAATCCTGCGGAGTTAGATATTACTCCAAAATCTAATCATAATCAAGGTGTTGCTATATCTTCAACTTCTGGTAACTTACCATCAGGAGTATATCAATATTGCTATAAATATGTAACTGATACAGGAGCTGAGTCTGGAATATCTCCTTTTACAAATATGTATCATGTATCTAATTCTGTTAGCTCTAGTTATCAAATGTATTCGGGAAGCCCATCAGGTGAAGCCTCAACGGATGCGTTTAATATAAGATTTACAAATTTAGATACAAGATTTGATAGAATTAGAGTATATGCCTTATATTATAGATCATTAGGCGTTCCTCCTCTAGTAGGAGAAGTTACAACTACAGATATTGGTATAAACGGATCTTGTGATGTTTTACATTCTAGTTTTACTGAGGCAGTAGAAGATGGTATAGCACAAATTTTAATACCATCTAATACATGGGATATTTGTAAAGATATTGCTATTAAAGATAATGTTCTTTTTGCTGCAAATCTTAGGTCAAAGAAAAATTACATTACAGAAAAAGAGTGGAATGTAAAGATTAGAAGATGGGATGTAGATTTAAGTAGCTCTGCCTTAACATGTAACGACTCTCAGGTTAAAGATTATTTTCATCCTCATATTACTGGAGGAGTAACTTACGATCTAGGTGATGTAACCGAAGCTGGATCACCTAATACGGCTTATAATCCAATAAATACGTTTGGAAGTAACGCTAATAATGCTCATAGATATTTACCTACAATGGGTTCGGCTCAATGGGGAAATCATAATTTTAGTACTGCTGGAACTATTACTGGCAGAAAAATATTGGGAGGCGTAAGTTATGGATATTATGGTACAACAGATGGAGCTACTGAAACAAATGGCCTAGGTGGAGTGCAGGTTTCTTTTAGAATGGAAGGAAAGGTTTCTGATAGTGTTGATAATAGGGGAGGTTTAAATAATTCATCAGCTGTATTCTTTTCAGCTAATAGTCCTAATAATACAATACAAACAGATAGTCGTTCAGGAGCAGCTGGAGGTAATGATAATGTAGATACGGAATATAGAGCTACAATGAGCTTAGGATCAAATAAGGATGCTATGGCTTCAGGTAGTAAGCGTGGATACCAAAGAGGTGAAACATATCGTTTTGGTGTATTGGTATATGATAAAAATGGAGATCCAGGAAATGTATTGTGGATTGGAGATATACAAATGCCAGACCATCATGACAAAGCTTGGCAGCTTGATTTTGTTGGCGAAGATAATAATGCTGTTCCAACACAATTGGGTGAGGACGCGGCTAGTAGCTTAACAAAATGGAGAGAGTCTTCCTACGCTCAAGACTACAGAATGTCAGCTAATGGTAGTTCTGCAGTTCCTGGATCTGCTGTTCATTATGATAATACTTCATGTACAACAGTTGATGTGGGGGCTACCTTTAATCAGAATAGTGATAATGCAAAAAGAAATGCATATAAAGCCGCAGATTCAGCAGGAGAGCATATAACATTAGATCTTGCAGTTGATTTTACTTTTAAAATTCCTGCGCACGTAAGAGAAAAAATTTCAGGATTTAGAGTAGTAAGAGCTGAGAGAAAAGAAGAAGATAGAACTATAATTCAGTCTGGATTATTAAATGATATAGTAAATTACGGAAGAGGAGATGGATCAACTGGTGGTAATTTTTATGCAGTAGGTCCTGAAGGTGGCTATGTTGGTAGTGCATATGTTGCTAGTGAAAGTGGCGATTCAACAGCAATAAGTTCTCCCCATAATATAGCTGTAGGAGTTGATGCAAGTGACCACGCTGGTATTGCTGCTGATAATGTAGATGAAATATACGATCAAGTATTAAATGGATATTCTGGAATAGACGCCATATCAGTTTCTGCTATCAATAAAAATACAGACAGTGAAGCGCTATATCTAAATGAAAGTGACGGATCAGCTGCTGCTAATTTTCACGCTGGATCTGGTGAATTTGGATCTAGAGAGATAGGAAGAGGAGTACAAGCACGTGGTACGGGCTTTACCCACATTAGATCCGTGGATAAATCATCCGTTTCTACTGTTATGTTTTCTCCTGATAGTGCATTTGGCGCAAGACCTCATAGTCATAGGGGGGAGTCGTTTTTAAGAATTTGTTCTACAATGAAATTGTATGATCAGAGAAGATATAACAACGATTATATGCAGCAACATACGAGTGCAGCTAATTATAAAAAGTTTATTTCTTATGGGTATGGCGATGCAGCTGTAAATGGAAGCGGTTCCGCTTCATATGCATCAACAAATAAACATGCTAATTTACATTTTAGTACAAAGAAAACTACCTTAAATGATGAGTCTGGAGTAATGGTTGGAAAGTGTTATGTTTATGATACATACTATCATCATTACGTAAGTAATTATAATTATTATAATGGCTTAACAAATAGTACAGGGAATCAATATGTAAATAATCATAAACAAATTTCACATAATAACCTATCGTGGACTGGAGCTGCTCCAGGAGGTGTTACCACTCCAGATAATGTGCCAAATTCAAATGGGTATAACTTTGGATGTAATATTCCTAATAGTGAAGGAATCGTCTCTACAATACTTCCTAATAGTTATGTTAGATATACGTCAGCATTAACAAATTCTAAAGAGATTGGGCCTGGAGAGTTTGTTGGTAAATCATTTTTTGACACTGGACTTACTGCGCAGCAACCAGAGCAAATATCAACACATGGATTTTCTAATTTTTCATTAGGAGCCGCATATCAACATGGTTATCAAGGTTGGAAAAATTGGTGGAGTTACGGAAAATTGAATACCACAGATGAATTGTCTTACGAAACAATTAGTACGATACAAATGGGTACTAGGTCTGTCTTAATGGTATCAAGTAGTGGATACTCAAATGTTAAAGATTTAGGTTATATAATTGCTAATCAAGACTATTATACACAAAAGAATCATAGGGGCACTAAAAGTTTTGGGAATACTGGAGGGCTTCATGCTCATCATAAATTACCGTTTTATAATTATGCAAATATATATGTAAGTAATAATGGTCAATATGGTGGCCGCACTTTAAATGCTATTGAATCAACAAGATGGATTATAGCTGGTAACTATCATCCTATAAATCACAATATTGGAGAACATCATTCAACTGTATTTGGAGGGGATACTTTTGTTAATTTATATTCACATCAAATAACTACATCCCCTTATCCTGAAAAATCATATTCTAAATTTATTGTATTTCCTGTTGAATCATATGTAAATACAGATATGAGAAGCGGAAATAACTTGGGGAACAATAATGCTGTAGAGGGTTTTGATCCTACAACACCTCCATTTAGTAATGACTGGTTTTACAATCATGTATACTCGCAAGAAAATAATTTAAAAAGTTTTTTATCATTACAACAATCTGATACAGATTTTGAAGACTTACCAAATGAGATAGCGTATTCTAAAACTAAATTATCTGGAGAAGAAGCAGATGCATTTAGAATATTTCCAATATTTAACTTCTATGATGTAGAGGCTATTTATGGTCCTATTAATAGATTAATAAATTACAATAACGAAATACATTTTTTCCAAGACAAAGCTTTTGGACAATTGTTAGTAAATCCAAGAACATTCTTACAAGACAGTTCTGGAGCACAAAATTTATTTACTGGATCTGGTGATACGATTGAGTCTCATCAATACATATCGGTTAAATACGGAACTAGACATCAACATAGTGTTATTGCTAGTGAAAGAAACTTGTACTTTTTTGATATAAACTTTAGTAAATTTTTAAAATACGGAGTAGATAAAAAACTAATTTCTATATCTGACGATTTAGGAACTAGAGATTTATTTGAAAAAGCGGCTAAATATGGTAGATTAAAAATACAAGATAGGTATCATAAAGCTGATAGAATAAACTTAAATGATATGCCTTTGAATTTTGTAGGTGTACATGCTGCTTTTGATTATTTTGAAAATACTCTATACATGACGTTTGCAGATAGATTAAGAATTGATTATTATGATTCTGTAAAATATCCAAATGGAAGATTTGTAGCTGATACTCCGACAACAGTTGTATATAATGAAAATGAGGCAGATGAGTATGAGATTACTTATGCTTTAGGAACAGATCCAGAAAGTCCGCTTAGAGAAAATTACGGAGGCCATGCAGCAAAATCTATATTTAGCACTACTATAGCTTTTAACGAAGACCTAGAAGCTGTTGTTAGTAAGTACTCCGTTTATCCACAACAGTGGATAGAGCATCAAGGAAAATTATTAACTCCAAAATCTAGATTACCATGGATGCAATACAATGCGTATGGTGATTTACAAAACGGATTTTACCATACTTATAACTCTCTTTACAGCGTTTTTGGATCTAGTATGAGTGGTGTGTATGGTTCTGCTTTAGATTTTAAATATAATCCTACTGGTTATAGATATTATTCGCATGAATTATCTAGAGGATCTTTAGAGCTTTGGGAATGGAATCATGAGGATGCTGAAAAAACAACATTTTTTGATGACGTATTTTTACATCCTGCTAATGCTAATAATGCACAACATGTCACTGGTTCACTTGACAACACAATAGATTTACCTATTGAATATCCTTTAGTTCTTAAAGTAATTACTAGCGAAGGAACCTTAGAGGGAGTTACGGTTCTTGGAAATGCTTTACAATTGATAGATTTAGGAGGCGCTTCTGGTGATGTAAGTTTTTATAATGCTAACGGAGTTGAATATGGAACATATAATATTGATAATGGAGCGGTAGTAATATCAAATAATAGTACGGTAAATAATGGTGATTTATTAAAAAGCATTCCTGCTTTGCGTGAAGCTAAAATTATTCATCAATCTTATATAGAAAAGGTGATTAATGATATGCCACAAGAAAATAAAAAGTTTGATAACCTAAGTGTTGTGGCTTCTGTTGGAGAAGTGAATACAAGTTATGATAATAATTATGGAGAAGGAAATAAATTATTAACTAAACGAGGCTTACAATCTACAGATATTGGTGCTTATTTTGAAAAATTAGAATTTATTACTGATTTTGCAGAAGGCAGAAGTTTAGATATATCAACTAATGACAGACCAATATATCCAAGTGATACTGACTTTTCAAATATACTACATAAGTATAGAGAGGGAATATTAAGAATACCTTTAAGGTATAAATCAGCAGACTCTCTTAATCCAAGATTGTCTGGAACTTATTTAAGAGCTAAATTATCAGCTAGAACTACAGAAAAATTTAATATATTTGCAATAATGGCTAAGTACCGTAAATCTTATAACTAATGGGCGTACAACAGGTAAACCAATTTCTAGATCAATATGGGAATGTAATATCAAGCAGCGGGCAAACAGCGGAAGATATTAGTAGTCTTTATGGTGATAGTCATAATTATAATTATAATTACGGTGCTCCACAACCATCGGGAGGTTATCAATACGCTCAAGACTTACACCAAGCCCCTTCAAACCCATTAGACTACATGTATCAGCCAACTGCTGGTGAGGAAATAATGCAGGGTTTGCAATATGGAAAAATGGGAACAGATCTTCTTGGTACAAAACTAGGTAGCAAAACATTAGGTCAAGGGTTGTTTCCTAACGCAGGAGGCGCTGGAGCAGGATTTTCAAATCCTTTAACCACAAACGCATCTGCTGGAACTTTTGATCTTGCTACGGCAGCTGAAGGTCAAGCTTTAACTTCTGGCCAAATGGCTAGTAATTATTTTCAAAATGTAGGACAAGGTAGTGTTAGCGCTGGTCTTCCAATGTATATGGCAGGTAGGCTTGTTAGAAGTGCATTTGATGATGATGATCCTACAACATTTACAGGAGGCGAAATGCTTGGTGCTGGAATTTCTGGAGCAGGTGCTGGTTCTGCTATAGCTGGATATTTGAATATAGTACCAGGATGGGGCTGGGCCATAGGATTAGGATTATCGTTATTGGGAGGAAAAAAGAAAAGAGATAAAGCAAGAGCAGCTCAGAAAGAATACGATGAAAAAGTAGCTCAATACGAAACAGATGTTAAAGAGCTGTATGCTGAAGGTATTTCAGACTATAGAGAAAGTATTCAAAAAAGATCTCAAGCTAATGAATATTATAATACTGCTGCAGAATATGATAACCCATATGGTGGCAGCGGCTCTTATGGCTCTTCTGGCTATTATGCTGAGGGTGGCCTAACCCCTAAAGAAAAAGCAAAGGTTGCTAAAATGGGAAGAAATGGTGATACAGAGTTAGCTCACATTAATCCTGTAGAAGCAGATATGTTAAAATACCTTGGGGGTTCTGGAACAGTTAATCCTAAAACGGGATTAAAAGAATACCATTTTAGTTTTAGTCATGTTACAAGTGCTATACAAAATGTACTTGACCCTATAATGGGTACAGTTGGAGATGTGTTAGGTACAGCTGGAGATGTTGTTGGAACAGGACTTGATATAGCTGGAGATGTAGCTACAACAGGTCTTGATATAGCTTCTGATGTAGCTACAGATGTAGGTGGCGCTGCTGCTGATGTAATGGATGCTACTGGAGCAACAAATGTGTTAGATCTTGGTGGTGATATAATTTCAACAGGGATGGAAAACATTGTAGAGCCAGTAATAGAAGGCGCTGCTGGTGCTCTTGAACATGGAGTTGAGGCAGGATTAGATATTGTTGGAGATGCTGTAGACTTTGGTTTTGGCATGGCGGAGGACGTTATGGGGGCGATAGGAAATGAAATTGTTTTCCCTGTTATGGATTTTGCTGGGGATTATGTTTCAAGTTTAGCTAATGATGTAATGGGATTGTTTGATGGACCAGATATTGTAGTTCCTGATATGCCAGCATTGCCAGATTCATTATTTACACTTAATGAACCAGAAGCGCCAATACAAGATCCTAATATTGTTACAATAGATCCTTATACTGGCAGACCCGTAACAGAAGTAGATCAAGGAGCTAATTTTGCTAGTGGATCACTAGGGTTTATAGGTCCAGATATTGAAGAAGAAGATGGTTATTCTTCTCGTCAATCTACTGAATAAAAAAATAAAATTATATTATAATGAAACAGGAAAACCTAGATCAATTAAACCCAGATAATGCAGAGGTATTTATAAACTACGCTTTAAAATCTAGTATGCTTCCAAATTATTTTCAAACAATTAAAGGCGTTACAAATCCAAACAATACTGGAGCAAATTCAAACGGAATGTTTGATCCTTTCATTACTAATCATAATAATGAATATCAACTAAACATTGGTTATTCAACAATAAATAATTTTAAAACTTTAGAAGAGGCTAAGGTTGCTAAAAAAGATCAACTTCCTATTTCATTTAATCAAGTTAAACAAAAGGTTAAACAGGAATACAGTGCTCATGAAGAAGAGGCTCGTTCTTTAATTAATAAAAAATACGGTAGTAATACTTTTCAAAAACTACCAATTAAAAGTCAGTTTGTAATACAGGATTATATTAGAACTGGAGATATGAATGATAAATTTTTTGATAGTGTTGTAAAAAATGATTTTAAAGGAGCTATTGAAAATCATCAAAGACCAAATTTAGGTGTAGGAAATGAATTATTTAGACAAGTAATGTTTAGTGGCCCTGTTGGTGATAATGGTTTTGCAAATATAGACCAAGCCAAGAACTATGCTAAACAAAGTATGGCTAGATTAAATCCTGAAATGAGCGCTGAGTACAGTGCTAATGTAGATGCAAATACATCTTCATTTGCTGGAGAAGAAGAACAGGTTTCTGTAATGCAAGAAGCTCAACAAAGTTTTGACAAAGGGGGAATGACTAATGTTCAGGCAGAGTTTACTGGAAATGAGCTTGTAAATAATAAAGAGTCTGAAATGAGAGCGGCTTTATCAAAAGGAGATAAGAAGAAAGCTGCAAAGATATTTAGGAGTCAAGTTAAGAAAAAGAACATCACTCCAGGAAAAGCAGATCATGCATCTAATCCGCTTCCTGTTGCAGAACATGGAACCGTGATGAATAAAAAAGGAAAGTCTACAGGAATTAAAGCAAAGCCAGGAGCAGGAGTTTATGATCATATTAATAAACAATATAAGTCTAATATGTCTGATGATGAGGTAATAGCAATGGTGCAAAAGAATCACGCTAAATGGCGTAAAAACGGAATGGATTAATGGCAGCAGCTAAGTTCAATACAGCTTTAAAAAATAAAATTTTTAAGAATGAAGGTTTTCGTGAAGACATGTATCTTGATCAGGGAGGGCTACCTACTATAGGGTATGGATTTACCAAATATTCTTTAACTGGTAAAAACGGTATACCTAGCTGGAAAAAATACTGGAACTCAGATGGAACGCCAACTGGTGTTAAAATGACACAAGCGGAGGCTGATAGTATTACTGAAAAAGTTACACAAGAATATATTGATCAGGTTAATAAAGACATTACAAATGAAAACTTAACAGAAGGCCAGTATAATTCTATTATAGATCTATATTATAGAAATGGTAGAGGAAATGTGAAGAGAAGCGGTGTACTTGAATTAATTAACGATGGCAAAATTGATGAGGCAGCAGATCTAATAGAAAAAGGCGGTGAAAACGGTAGGTTAGCAAGGGTTGGAGGAAAAGTAGTAGAAGAAGGTGACTCATCTTATGATGGAATAATAAATAGAAATAAAAGAGCGTCAGAAGGATTAAGGTCTGGTGTTGGGGCTTCAATAAATCCAGAAGATGTTACTGTTATAGGCGAGGTAGAAGTAGGCGGAGGAAGAGTTATCTCCAATATGCAACAAGTAGGAGAGGGAGAAGAGGTAGTAGAGTCTATTGCTCCTGAAGATAATAAAAATAAAAACATAGGTGATTTTGAAAAATATATTCAATCTGCTTATGGTGATGGGTATGAAGTTCGTCAAAAAGACGGTAGAATGGTTGTTGTTAAAATGCCAGTTGCGGCAGGAGAGAGCGAACCAGATCCTAATTATACAGAAGAAGTTGAAGAGATAGATTTTAATACATATCGAAACAATGGTAATTCTTTAGTACAACAAAGAACTCCACCACAGGTTTTAGGACCAGAAGGTGAAGTGATGGATCAACCCACGGAAGAAGAAGGCAATCAGGCATTAGAGTTGGAACGACAAAGACAAAGAGAGCAGGAGTCGGCTGAAGAGGATGCAAAAGCTATAGAGCGAGCTAAAGATGCTAAAAGATACCAAGAGCTTAAGCGTGATCGAAAAGCATATATCGATGGCATGAGAGAAGCCACGGAATTATCAGGACAAAATCCAGAAAATTTTGAAACTGTTATTGAGATTGATAAAGAATTAGCAGAAATAGAAGAAGAATACGGACTAACACAGACTAGTGACGAGGAATATGAGCGGAGGAGAGCAGAGATAGTGTCCGACATGCTGCTGCCTGATGATACCGTAGACGACCGCACAATTGCACAAGATGAGCCTCTTCCAGAAATAGGAGAAGAGGAAGAAGGGGTTGCTGATATTGAAGCGCGAAGTTTAGAAAACATTCTTGTACCTTCGGAAAATATACCTAATGATGCAAATGTACATCAAGGAATTGCTACCTGGACAGATGAAAATGGAGAAGTACAATCATCAATAGTTGATGATATAGTAGATGATTCTGCTACGGACGAAACAGTTGTTACTACTACGGATGGAACAGGCCTTACTACACAAAACACAAATCAGCCCGTAGGTTTTATGCAGGGCTTAGGAGATTTAGGAAATGTTATTGGACAAGGATTGGGTTTGGTCAGACAAATACAAGACTCAATACAAGGTCCTGATGATTTAATTATGGCTGCATTAGGTCAACAAGCTTTTGCTGAGTCTTTAAAAGACATGATGCCAAAAAACCTTCCTGGGCTATCTAATCAATTTAAAGAACACTTGGCGCAAACAAAAAAATTAGCTCAACAAGGTTTTAGTGTTGAGGAAGCGCAAAAAGCTAAAAAAGATATAGATAGTGCATATCAAAAAGGATTAGAAAATTCAATAAGAGGAACTGGGGGAGATAGAGCTAAGTTTTTAGCTATGTCTGGTGTTTTAGATGAGGCAAGATCTACAGCTCTTTTAGAGTTTGCTTCTAAAGATGCTGAGCTTAATAGAGCAAATCAAGAAGCTTATACTGGCGCACTGTCTTTTGCTGAAGAGTTTGAGTTAAACAAATCATCAACTGAAATGAACGCTAATTTACAGTTGGAATTAAAAAGAAAAGAGGGCGCTGCTAATTTTGCTAAAGAAGCATTTGCAAGCATAGGTAATAGAGTTACTCCAGAACAAAGACGTTATGAAAACATGTTAAGAAATACTTTGTCAGGCTCTCCATACTCTTATCAAGACTTAACAACGCCAGGAGTGGTACAGGGAGAAGAATAAAATATATAAAAACAAATAATGGACGCATACGGATATAATGCATTAAGTGGTTTTTTTGGTTCTTCTAGTAGAAAAGACAAGAAGAAGGAAGAGATTGCTTATTTAGAAAAAATGTATAATCTGCAAAACCAGCAGATGCAGGCAGAAGAGCAAGCTAGATTCCAAAGTCAGCAATTAATTGATCAATCATATAAAATTGCAGAACAGCTAACTACTGGTGATCATACAAGAAAAAGCGATAAAGAGGCTGTAGAAAAAATATCTCAAGATCTTCTTGCTCCAATAAACGAAAAAATAAGATTAGCTGGTGGATATATGAAGGCTAAAAGATTAGGTATAGACCAGGATCTTAGAGACTACCAATACTCTTTATCAAACAATGACAAGGTTCATCAAATAAAGCAAACGCAAGACGCTATTGCAAAGATTGTTCAGGCTGGAAATTCACAAGAAACGAGAAATTTAGTTCCAATAACTATTCGGGAGAAATTTGCTCAATGGCAAAACGAAGAAATAGATTCGTTTACTTGGGATGGTATGACGGACTCTGAAATAAAAATGGATTTCGCTAAAGAAATGACAAACGAACAACAGATTGGGGTTCATAATATTATAGCTGCTAACCCAGGTTTAGTAAATGACTTTTATAGAGATTTGATTTATCAAGGTGTTTCAGAACAAGATGCAATGGAAAGTTTTAATTACGCAAGCCAAGATCCAAGTATCCTGGTTAGTAGTGGTTATTTAAACAGAAGATTAAATCCTGGTCAAAAAGAAATTATTGGCGCCTTTGGAGAAAAACAAATTGAAACATCATTAGGTCAGGAGCTTGATGAGATTCAAATAAAAATGTTCCCACAAGGAGGCGCTGCTGGAGGAGAAATAATTAACGCAGGAGGAATGGCTAACTATGTTAAAGAAAATGGTTGGGCTGATAGAATTGAATCTACCATTGGATTAGATCAAAAGAATCCTAATTTAATGGCTAAAGATGGTTTTATATTAGATTCAGGAGGAAAAATAGGAACAGTTGGTCAGATAGATCAAAAAATATTCATGGCTAACTATTCAGATAGATTATATGAAAAGAATGGAGAGTATTATTTAAAATCAGAAGAAGGCGGAGCTGAGGGTCTTTATAATAATAAGGGATCATATATAGAAGACGCTAGTTGGATGGATGCAACTACAGACGATATGAAGATTAGAGGTCTTTATCTTGGTACCAAGTGTTCATACTTTAATATGGACACACAACAAGAGGAGTCATTCCTATTAACAGAAGCTGTTTCTGATTTAGATCCTACCGTTAGGGCTAAAAAAATGAACGAGTTAATTAAAAGCACATATAGTAATGTTAACTTTACGCCTGCCTATGTTGCTCAATTAGAAGAGCGAGACTTCCTTAATGATGATGTTTATTATGACGAAGTTATTATCCAAGGTGCTGAGTTGGCAGCGCTTAACGATGATGAGGCTTTAAATAACGCTTTAGGAGAAAGCAGAAATATTAAAGCTACATTAAAAAATGAGCAAATTCAATCGGAACGTACAGCTAAAATGGAAATTGCTACATTAACAAGTTTAGATAACATATATGCTGGAAGCAATCCTGGAGGATTTAAAGTTATTGCTAATGCTTACGAGATTCCGTTTAGAACTGTTGCGAATACATCGGGAATGTCTAATAAAATGATACCTTATATAATGGCAGATATGTTTGAGCAAGCTTCTATTGAGGCTCAAATGACTGGAAATACAAATACTAAACAAATATTAGATAGTTATGTAGCTAATTTTAATACATTAGCAGAAGCAAATCCAAAATACTATAAGCTACTCAAAAGTGGAGACGAGCAAGCTTTAAGAGAATATCAAGAAAAGCAATACGGAAAAAACTGGAGCAAAATGAAAAAAAGATATACGCTTTGGAATAGATATTTTAATAAATAAGAATGGCAGACGAAGTAAATTTTTTAGGTGGCTTAAGCGAAACCCCTCAACAAGGGGCCGAAGAGTATGATTCAGGAATGACAGGATCTCCTTTAGGTGATTTCTCAAGAGCAATAAGAACTAGCGGGTCTGCTTATAATCAAGCGGTAGGGCAGTATGCGGCTCAACAAACAGCTCAAGAGCAAAATGCTGTAATGCAGCAACAAATGGGATTGAGTCCAACTCAAACGAGCGTTTCTCCTGATCAATTATTAGCCCCTAGTTTTGCACCACAAGATCTTGCTACTGTAGCTGGTGGATTAGTTGGAGGAGGATTTGGTGGGGTAGGTGGCGCTGCTGTAGGAGCTGGTATAGGAACGGGTCTTGCTAGAGGACTGGGCTCTGATTCTAAATTTAACAGAGCAATGTATGCTGGTGCTGGAGACTTAATAGAAGGCACTGGAGATACATACGAATATCTTTCAGCTGCATTAACTCCATGGGATCCAGATGTAGATCAAAACACATCAATAGGAGATTTTTTACAAAGAGCAGGTCAGAATATACAGGGTAAAAACAACGTGTATATTCCAGAAGAATTTAAAAGTGTAGGATGGGCCTCTTTAGCAGATCCTACATTCTGGGCTACAGATGTAGCTAGACTATTGCCTTACTCAATGTCTTTCTTTTTACCAGCAGGAGCAGCTGCAAAATCTACTAGATTATTATTAAATTCTAATAGAGTATATAAAGGTGCTAAAGCATTAGGAGTAGGAGAAAAATTATACAAACCAGTAATATCTAAAGCAACTACAAGACAAGCTAAAAGAAGAGGTCTTCAAAAAGGTGATGAATTTATTAAGTCAGAACTAAGAAAAGTGCCTGCAACAATTACATCTTCTATTGGCGGTGGTATTGGTGGTAACTTTGCGGAAGGATCGTTTGTTGCTGGAGAAACCATGCAACAAGCCTTAAGAGATGGTTTAACACCACAAGAAGCACAATCTGCTGCATCACAAGTATGGAGAGATAATACAGAGTGGGTAAAATATGATATACTACAGTTTGGTCTTACGTTTGGAGGATTAGGTAGATTAGCTACTGGAATTCGTAGATTACCTAAGACAATGCCTTTTGCTAGAAAGATCGGGCCTTTCTTACAGGGTGCAGCTACAGGTGTGACGGAAGGAATGTTTGAACAACATCAAGAGGTTTTTCAAGAGTGGATTAAAAATAGAGCCATAGCAGAGAAGAAAGGTGAAGATTATATGTCTTATACCGAATTCTTTGAAAGTCCTGAAATGCTTAAAACAAGAGTAACCGCATTTGCTCTAGGTATTGGTATGGGTGCAAGAGGGGGTTATGTAGATGCTGTAGCCGAAAGAGATTATCAGCTACAAGAAAGCAGAAGACGTATTGGAGACTTGATGGATCTAAACGACTTTGAGCAAGCTCAATCTATGCGTAAAGATATTATTGCTTATACTGTATTAGATAGTAACGGAAGCGCACAACTAGCTAAAGATCGTGTTGAAAGAATGGTTGCTGAACAACAGATGCGACCAGAAGTAGCGGAACAGCTTGTTGAGGCTATAGAAGAATATGAAGGAATATATGAATCTACACATAAGGGTAACTCATTAAGTCAAGCGGGTAAAAAACAAATATTTTTATCAAGAGTAGAAATAGCTGAAAGAAACGCAGCCAAAGAAAGATCTAATCAAGAGAGAACTGATGAGCTATCTTTAGCAAAAGAAAATATTCAAGATCCTCAAAAACTTGAAGCTGCTGAAAACGAAATCAATAATAATTACGATAACGAAATAGCAGAATATGATAAAGAAATTCAAGAATATAACGAGCTTATTGAAAACTTGGCTACTGTTAAGTTGGGTAAACTTAAAAAAGGTAGTAAAACAGTTAAGAGGTCTTCTAGGGGTTTAACGCCCGATCAGTTTGGAGAGTTTACTACGGAGGGACGTCAGGCAGAAATAGATAAGCCAGGTGTTATTCAGCAAGCAGCAGAAGCTGTTACCAAAGGAGCTAAGGCTGTAGTAGAGAGCGTTAGAGAGAAAGGCGTAGTTCAAAGCTTAAAAGATGCTTTTGGTGTTGCTAAAGAAAAAACTCAAGAAGTTATAAAATCCGAAGGAGCTAAAAAAGCAAGTAATTTTTTTAAAGAACAATTAGCTGCTGGCAAAAATTATGTTAGTAAGTATTTGCAGAAGAATGCTCCTAAAACATCTGAAGCAATTGAGCGAGAAGTTGAAGCTGCAAAAAAAGAATTCAAAGGAAAGAAGCCTACTAAGGAACAAATAAAAGCTAAAGCTAAGGCTATAGTTAATAAAATTAAAAAGACTGATTTAAAGGGAGCTAGTGGCAAAGTATTAGATGAGATAACTACGTTTGTTGAGGGTAAGTTAGATGGAACTATTACAGAAAAGTTTGTTGATGTAGCATCAACTGTTAAAGAAAAGGTTACTGCTGGAGTTTCAGCTACTATACAGGCGGTTAAATCTAGAGTAGCAAATCTAAAAGATAAAGTAGATCAAAAACGAGCTCAAGCTATTGTTGATAAAATAGAGAAAGGAGAGGAGCTTGATAAATCACAAGAAGAGTTTATAGAATCTAATCCAGAAATCTTTGCTGTTGAAGAGGCTGTAGAAGAAACGGAAGCTGTAGAAGAAGCAGAGGTTGTAGAGGAAACTGAAAAACCTAAAAAAAAAAGTAAAAAGTCTGTAAAAGAGGAAACCTCTAAAGTAGAGATAATTGAATCTACTAACGAAGAAAACATCTCTAACCGTGAAAAATTTCTTGAAGAAATAAACAAGAAATATAGCAATAGAAAAGATACTGACTTTAAAACATCTCCAAAAGAATACTTATTAAGAGTAGACGAAACATCTTCTTTGATACGTGGATACTTAAGAGCTTCACTTAAAGCTCAATTTCCAAACGTTAGAATAGAGTTTTTTAATAAACAACTTATTGAAGGCTTTGGAGCTCCAGCCGCTGCTGTATTCTTTGGTAGTACAATCCTTGTAAATCCTGATGCTGCAATGCAAACGGATTTAATACACGAACTATCACATCCATATTATCAATCTATTGCTGGAACGCAATTACAAAAAAGACTTAATAAGCTTTTAATAAAAAGAAAGATAATTAGTCCCAACGGAAGTGTTGTTAGTTTATTAGATAATATACAATATAACTATCCTTTGCTTACTCGATATAACATGAATGGTAAGCTTATAACAGGATCTGACGTTATAACTTCTTTAATTAATAAATCAAGAAGAGATGTAGATTCTTCTATTAGTCTCTTGTTAGATACAATAACAGAAGCGTCAAGCAACGGAGATACTATTGCTTACAAGAACGCTATGCAATCTGTATTTACAAAATTAGTTAATGAAGGGTCTATTAAAAGATTATCTGACGAGGCTCAATACGGATTACTTGAAGAATCATTTGCTTATACAAATGAAGACTTTAATAAGAAGGGTGGCATTAACAATGTTATTGAAAACAAAGCTGATGCAAAATCTTATGAAAGTACTCTTAAGAGATTATATAAAAGAATATCAGGATTAGCGAAGAAGGAAGAAGCGGAGAAAGCTCTTAAGGAGGCTATACCTGAAGTTTCTATGATGAACTATGATCAGATAATGGAGTTTGTTAGAAAGAACTTTAATACTCTTAATGAAAGTAAAAACCTTAAGCAGAATTCATACGATAAGGGAACAATGCTTAAGAAGGCTGATTTTGAGTTTATATCAAAGGTTGGTTTATTTAGTATAGTACAACAGAAGGTTAGAAGCAAAGGTCTTAAAGGTGAAGATGCTGTACAGGCAATTACTAAAGAAATCTATAAGCAAAACTTTAAAGTATACAATACAGAAACTCAAAAAGTTCCAGCGGGTATTGTTTCTATAGATCATGATTCTTTAGTTAGACAGATTAGATCTGCTGTAGACAGAGCTTCTTTTAAAGAGTACGAAGCGGTTGTAAATAGACTTATTGAATCAGTAAACTCTCGATTAAACCAAGGACAAAGAAGCGATACTACATTAGAGTTTAGTTTTGATTTAGAGCAAGAGCAGTTGCTTGAAGAAAATGACAAAGGGAATGTGTTTGATAAAGATGAGGTAATGTATGGAGATACTACTTCTAAGCTTTTACAAGCATATGAAATAGAAGAAAGCAAAAAGAATGATCAAAACCCTGTTAACGGTAAAGATTTAAGATCTGAACTACATTCTATAGGACAACAGACTAAGAAGCAAAACAACTTTACGTTTGTAACTAACGTTACAGAAAGCACGAATCCAGAGGTTGTTCGATTTGTTAAATTCCTTAAAGGCAAGCTTAAAAAAGATACATTGGTAGATGCTCTTTTATTAGAAATGTCAATAGACTTTGCTAATAAGAAGATTGAAACAATGAAAGAGGCTGGATTTAGAAGAGGTCCTGAAGGCATTAACACTTGGGTTCCAGGCATATCATTTAGCAAGGACGAATCAAGATGGCAGGCGTCTTTAACAAAGCATGCAAATAAGTTGTGGTTTGGGGAAAAGGGAACTAAGTCAAATGCTGAAAAGCAGGCGCTCGTAAGAAACTTTAATAATGGAGAGAATATTATAGAATCTCTTGCTGAGGTATACGGAGACTCGTCTTATTGGCAATTTATAGATACTCGATTGTTTACTGGTGGAAGATTGTTTAATTATAAAAACAAAAGATATACATCTATTGAAGCGCTTATTGCTGCTAATCTTGGAGACTTTACTGGTAAAGGTAAATTTGGTGGTACGCTACAGTTAAAAGATGGATTTGAAAATCTATTAGGAGACTTGATCGTTCAGTCTAGAGCGAGGAACTATATTACCCAGGTAAATGATGTAGCTGAAAATCCAACTCTTATTATAAATAGAGAAAGCTCTTTACATAATAAGAATGAAAACTATGCAGACTTAGCTAGTAAAGATTTAAACGCTTACCTAAATCTTATGGAAGGATTAGGATTTTTTGATGGTAATGGGTTTACAAATCAATATGCTGAGATGTTAGCAGATGGACGAGGTGAACATAATATCAGCCTGTTCTCTGGAGTATTTGCTACAACAGGAACTAATTTAAAATTAGATAGACGTAGAAATAGAAAGTATGTTAAAATGGATAGCCAGGAATTGATGCTGGCTGATTTTAATGATTTTCTATATTCTTTAAATGAAACTAAAGGTCAAAAAGAATTAGCATATTACGATCAGCCTATTGCTGTGTTTGGATCTGCTAAACGTAGATACTATATTAAAACCCCTATAGCTAAAACCGCAAAAGAAAGACAGGAGCTTTTAAAAATGGCTGTTAAGGCAGGATACAATACTGCTAAATATTCAAATAAATCTAAGGTTAATCCATTTACAATTAAAGGGAAAGAGGGTTCTTTAGTAATGGTTGGTCTTGATAAGTATGTTAGAAAGTTTAAAGCAGAACTTTTAAAAGATCCAAAACAAATTAAAAATAATGATTTGATTGGAGTTAAAGGCGAAAAGCTAAAAGATTCTGATATTAAAAATTATATTGTTAATTATTCTATAAATAAATTCTTTGCTCAGGAAATGTTTATTGGCAAGCATGACCAAAACAAAGATGAGATAGATTATATTAAAAGAGCAGAAGGGGCTATCAAGAGAGGGACTCCTGGTAGTAGAAATACTCCTATAGAGTTTGTTGCTTTTAAAGATGTTATTACTGAAGGAGATAACGACACAGATGCTCAGGCATATGTATTAGCTGGAGACGGACAGCTTATAAGAGATAAGTTTGGTTCTATGCGAAAGCTAGGACACCAGTTTAAACATGTATACGATTATGTTGAAACAAGCAATAATAATCCCAAGATGTTTGGAAAGAGAACATTTGCTAAATTTAAGATTGACGAGATAACTGCTGCTGACGAAAAGGCAAGTCCGCAACTTAAAAAGATTGCTGATATATTAAGAGCAAGAAAAGAAGCTATAGGAAAACAAAGAATGATTCAAGGGCCAGAAATGACTGGAGAGCTTCATGAGTTTATTCCTATTGCAACATTTGAGTCTGCTTTAAAAGTATACGCCCCAGGATCTGACTACATGTATGATCTTGACAATACTACTGTAGAAGATGTAGTATCACAACAAGATGAAATATATAACAGCTCAGGAGAAGCAGAGGTTAGTTTGTTTGATAGATGGTCTGGGCTAAGTGGTGAAGGCTTTATGTCTCAAACAGAGATAGATAAAGAGCGCCATGAATTTCATATGCCATCACAGTTGTTTGGACATCAACATACTAATTTGTCTGCCGATGAAAAAGCAATGGTTATTGAAATGCACCAACTCGCTGCAAAAGCAATGGTTGGGTATGAAGGGAGAAAACAAAATAATATTATATATTCTAAAGAGTCAACGCCAGAGCAAAGACAAAAAGACACAGAAACTTTATCTAAGCTAGTGGGAGAGGAATTCTTTGGAAATTTAAATACATCTTTAGCTAAGTATGCTCCAGGATTACATCCTCAGTTGCAGAACATCTTGCAGCAGCTTGCGGCTTCACGACTTGTTAAGTTTGGAACTAAAGCAATGTTCTCTGGAACAATTGCATATCAAACATCACCTATGGGGCGCAATCTAAAGGCGTATACCAAAGTATCTGAATTGGTTGATCAAACAGATGATCAGCAATATAAAAATGCTTTAAATAGGTTAATTGAAAATAATCAAGATTATGTAGTATCCGAAGCTATTCTTCCAGCAACAGCTAAGAAGGATGGTGTTCGTATTGGCGATTTAGTTATTGGTACCCGCATCCCTGCTCATGGTAAACAATCTACTGTAGTATATGTTGTAAAAGAATTTATGTCTGAAGGAACTGACGGTGCAAGATCTTCTATTGCAATACCTTCAAGAGTTTCTACTATTATAGGATCTGACTTAGATGGTGATGCGATATTCTTAAACTACAAACATAAGGGGACTACAGGAGAAAGAGTTGTTTCTCCAACAGGAGTTGAAGCTGTAGCCGTAACAAGCAGACTACAAGAGTGGCAAGAGGATGTGAATAGATTGATGGATTTAAATCTACAATTCTTAGGAGACATAGAGATAAACGGATTAAGATATAATGAACTAATTACTCCTATAGATATTAGAGAAGCATCTGAAAACGCTATTAAAGAAGTAGAGAATTTCTATGGAGAGAAGCTTGTTATGGATAATCAACTTCTTCCAACTGGAGATAAACAATACTTTAATGATAATGTTCCAGCACAAAATATGATTGGAACAGTTGCTTCATTACAGAGAGTATTAAATGTAATGTCAGGATATGGTGTAGGATTTACATTTGGTATTAACATTAAAGGATATAGTGAGATAAATTCATTAGCTGATGCTGTAGACGAATCTAATCCTGCTGGTAACGCTTTTGCCGTAGCAGAATTATTAAATATTGTTTTAGATAACGCTAAATATCAATACGCTAACAAGCTGGGGCTTACGCCTAATACAGTAAATCAATTTGTTTTATTAGCCAGAACTGGTATTGATCTTAAGGACGTAGCTGTAATAATGAATCATCCTATTGTTAAGATATACAACAAGCATAGAGGTGATCAATCTATTATGACTACTACGGAGTCTAATCAAGCTATAAGGAAAACTATACAAGAATATTATAAGGGAACAGGAAGGTCTGCTGCTGATAATATTGTAAAAGGATTTCAGACATCTGGAGATATTAATTTAGATATTCAAAAACTAAAAGGAAAAAATAAACAAGCCGAAAGAGCATTGTTTGATTTACTATATAAAACAGAAAAACTTACAGATGAAATATTTTCTATTGGTAAAGCACTTTCTGTTCATAAATCAATACCTAAGAATGGACACGATGTTCAAAGGTTGATGGACGCTATTAATACGCTTAAAAAGAATAGTTTTATAAATCCAAACACTATTGATTCTTTTAGAGCCGATCCTTTAGTTCAACACTCTTTGTCGTTACTACAAAAACAGATTGATAGACAATCATCTACAAGCTTTATGTATACTCCTGAAGCAAGAAAAGTAATTAAGTACATAGAGGATGTTAAAAAAATTAAACTAGACTTTGAGAGATATGAACACAGAAGACTGATAGAAGATTATTATTTAATAAAAATATCTGAAACTGTTCCAGTTCTTAATTATAACGAAAAAACTCTTAAGGAAGTATATTCTACAATAGAAGACCATTCTAATAGACCAGGAGATAATTTTATTAAAAAGTATTTATTACTAAGTAATATAGAGGGTGAAGCGTTTTTTGAAAATCAAATAGAAATCAATCCTAATGAGATTAATAAGTTTAGTGTAGAGGAGACAATTCAAAAGGCTCGTAATGAGTTTACCTTATTGCCTAATGAAATTAAAGATGCGTTGTTGCAATATGACTTTATGAAAAATGGATTAGGGTTTAGACGTAAATCATTATCGCCATTATTTTCTAAAGACTACATGAATAGCAAGTTTGCTATACTTGATGAATCATTGCAAAAAGAAATTAATAGATCAGGTATTTCTGTAGACGATAAGGGCGTTGCTGATAAAGCTAATGAGTTAATCTTAAAGTACAACAACTTATTTAAATCAGAAGAAAAAGTAAAACCTACATTAAACGAACAAAGAGAGTTAAAAGGAAAGCAAGTATTTGAACCTAATAATTCTGCAAGTTTAAAATTAGATAAAAGAGATTTTTATACAGATCACTTACAGGCAACTACTAAAACACTTTCGTATGAAGAGTATTTAAAATACTTGGGTTATGATATTGATAAAGTTAATGGATCAAAATATGATCAAAATTTTAAAGATAGATATGAAAGCTATAGGAACTCTCTTGCTAATGTGGCCGAGGTAGAGGAAAGGCTGGAGAAGAAGGGCCTAGAGTCTATGACTATTAAAAAATTAGTTAAAGAAGCTAGACAACTTGAGGATAGTGAAGATGAGTTAGCCACACCAAGACTTCTACATAAGATACATTTAGTTATAGGTAAAAAAGCTATGGCTAAACAATTACAAGATATTTCTAACAAAAGCGGTGTTACTGTAGAATCTACTAATGAGGATATAAGTGTAATTAGAAAATGGTTTGGAGCTAACAACATGACTGCTAAAAGACCTGAAGTGCAGTATATGCTAAACGAAATACAAAGAGAGTATAGAGTATACATACAAAAGGTTCAGGGTCTTGTAGGAGAAATTAGAGAGGTTGAAGTTGCTTTGAAAAAAAGCAAAGGCGGCCTACTTAAGGGTTTAAATCCTAGGGCAAGACAAATGGAGCTTTATGGCAAAATGTTTGAGCAAACTAAAGATGGCATTAAATTTGTAAATAGATCACAATTTATGAAGCAATCACCATCTAAAGAAGAAATAGCGTTTTATGATAAGTATCAAGAAATAACTGGAAGATTTAGAGGTGTTTTAGGAAAGAATGGAATGGGTGAGTTTTATATACCACACGTACAGATGGGTAATCTAGAAGCTTTATCTGCTAGAGGATTATTAGGACTATATGCTACACACTTAGGATCTACTTCTAATATAGATAACGTAAGAATAAAAGGAACAAATGAAAATGGCAAAGCTGTTATACAATCATTTGGATACTTTAAAGATTTATATTTAAATAATAATGAACTTGTTATGCCTTCTGGAAGAAGGGTTAATGAGCTTCGTAAGCTAAGAAAGAAAGCTTTGAAACAATTAGATCTTGGTGTTCATGAAGATGGAGATCCAATTGTGGCTACTGATTTAGAAATGGATACGCTTATGGAAGGCGGATTGTTTAGTAGATTTAATGCCAGCAGAACTGTAAGAGCAAAAGAATTGACAAGTTTTGATTTAGCCAACAACTTAAAGCAATATGTTAGATCTGTAACATTTGTTCATGGATACGAAGATTTTGATGGTATGGGTAATGCCTCTACTCTTATTGATGCTGTTATTGCACACAATCAAAATATGGGAAATGCCAATACTGCCGAATATGTAACTAAAGTGTGGAGACAAAAATTCCTTAGAAATCAAACACAGACAACTATCCTTGGAGAAAAAGGTGACAAAGCTGTTAAGTTTTTAGTTAGATGGACAGCAGTTGTACATCTAGGATTTAGTGCGGCTGTAGGTGTTGGTAATATACTTGCTGGTAAATATCAAGAGTTAAGAGCAAGAGGTGGCAAACAATTTGCTTTAGGAGAGAAACGTTTTTGGACATCTATAACTAAAGACGGATGGAGAGGAATGGATATTCTTAAAAAATATAGAATAATAGAAATGAGCTTTACTGACGTTGTTGGTGAGAAAGATGCTTTTAGTAAAATAGAAGGGTTAGCTTATTTGCCAATGGAGCTATCTGAAAGATGGATACAGGGAGCCGCCTTCTTAGGACAAATGACACAAGAAGAATTTAGAACAGGTGAAATTTCTGAACAAAGAGTAATGGAGATAAATAATAGAATATCTACATTACACGGTGAAGGATATACACAATTAGATCAAAGGTTACTTAGTGTATATTCTTTAGGTATTGCTGCTCAGCAATTTAAAAGATGGTTTATTACGCTTACTTATGATAGATTAAAAGAAGAAGATATAAATAGATTTGGAGAACAAGAGATTGGATCTTACAGAGCTGCTTATGATTTTATAGGAAAGATGTTTAGCGGAGATGTTAAGCTTGAAAACCTTAAAGCTGAATTTGATGCATTACCAGAGTTTAGACAAAAAGCTATACGAACTACCTTAAGAGGAATGGGAATGACCGCTGTGTTATTGCTTATGGGAGCTGCTATGGATGATGGAGAGGATGAATATATAAGCAAACGTATACAAAAACTTAGTGGTGATGCTTTAATATTTACAGACACCAAAAGATTTGTAAATTATACAATACCTCCAGCATCTATTTCGACAGGAAGAAATATAGCACAATTTACTAAAGAGCTTGTTACAAGGGAGCGATATTCTCGTGATAGTAAATTTGCCGAAAGCGGAGACTTAAAAGCAAGGGGAACGGCTCGTAAGATATTGCCTTTTAAAGCAATAGTCGAACCTTTATTAGAAAGATAAAATTAACTATATTTGTAAAAAATAACAACATGGCAAACATAGATACATTATACAGAGCGCAATTTGGACAATATGGCTCTGTGTTTACATCGGTAACTGGTGCTTTAACACCTCCAACAAATAAAGTGTTTGTAGCAATACAAATGGTAAACGACACAACCTTTGATACAAATGGTGGTCTTATTGCGGATGCTACACAAACTGGTGTAGTGTATCCAACAACACTAGATGCTGCTGGAGCGGCTGTTTATGCGCAACTTTATGGTGGAGATGCTATAGATGTAAACGATTCATTTAAATCAGGAACAACAATTACAGGAAGATGGACATCTATTAATATTGGTGCAGGAGCAATTATAGCTTATATAGGAGATTAAAAAATAAAATTATGGCAAATACAAACGATTTATTTTCAATAGCAACAGGCTACTTTGGTAGCGCATATTTAGATTCAACTTCAAGTAATGAATCTGTAGACGGCTTATCTGAAGTTGGTGAAGCGGCTCACCATGTAGTAGCAATTACAATGTTATCCGAATGCACCTTTCATACATTAACGGCATATAAAGAGGGAAGTAAATTTGCAGCTTATGTAGGCGTTGATGCAGCTGCTAACGGAGCGTTTGGAAAAGCCCTTGTTGGTACTGATACTTTTCCTACAGGAGTAACAATTTACGGTAGATGGACAGCAGTAACCTTAGAAACTGGAAAATGCATAGCATATGTGGCTCCAGCTTCAGGAGCTCATCCAGGACTTAACGTAGGAGCAGCGTAGGGTTATGCATATGGGACTACACTTTGGGCTTGAAAACCCTTCGCACCGTAAGTCTTTTCATCCTCATGATTTAGGGGATTGTATTATTCATTACGATTTCTCTCAATTAAAAAATAATCCTAAAACAACTGCAGCTGGAAAAATAAATGATAATTTAGCTTCTAGCGGTGCGCTTTCAGATGATCAAATTAGATTAAAATCAAGTTATCAGTTTTCTACAGGCAGTTGTCCAGACGCTGGTATTGTAAAAATTAATGATGAATATTTTGCATTCTCTGGATATGTAAATAGCGGAGGTGATGTTACAACACTAAGCGGTGTAACAAGAGCACAGGGAGGCAGTTCTGCGGAAGCACACTCAGCTGAAGATGCTATTAATATAATTGCTGGACGGTATGCGGTTATTGATGGTGGAACCCCAGGATCAGGGGCGGGTCTTCGTGACTTTAGGGATTGGGCAACTACTGAAATGAGAATTTCAAATTTAGGATCAGCTGGTGGATATGCTACTTTACCAGATGCAGCAGCTAATAGGCCAGGACTTTTTACTTCTGGAATAGGAACCGCATCAAGGCCTGCTTTGGCGTTTGATGGAGGTAATGACAGGCTTCCTCTTGATGCAGCTGTAGTTACTGCAAGTGGAGACTTTTCTTTTGTTTGTATTTTTAGAGCAGAAGGAGGGCCAAGTTCTGACGCTTTTTTAGGCGGCTCTAGTGGGGGTATAAATCAATTGAAACTAAATGCAAATACAGTATTATTTAGATTCAACGGAACTAATGGCGGTGCTCCAAACGCTTTTCATCAGATTAGAGCAAATAATACGGTTGCTTATTCTGTAGGAAGCAGGGGTACTGTTTCGGATAAAGGAGCTAGTGGTAATTCTTATTTAACCAATCAAAATGAATTACTTATTTTTGTAAAAGAAAAAAATTCTACAGATAATCAAGAAAAGGTTTATGTATATGATGTAGCAAATTTAGTTAGTGAAGATTTATTAAACGGAAGCGGGACAGGGGGACAATCGGGTTATCCAGATAATGAGGAAAACCCAAGTGATACAGAATTTCAAATTTCACACATAGGAGCATTAAGCAATGACGCAGGAGATTTTGCTGGTGAAATGGCTGAAGTTTTAGTATTTGATAAAGCCTTAACAGCAGCTAATGTTGTTTTATTACAAGAGTATTATAATAACTTATATCCAAATTTAACAAGTGGTTAGATTAATTATCATATTATTTATGTTTGTTTGTGTTAGTACACAAGCACAAGTAAAAAAAGTATTTAAGTTTTCTACATTTTATGTAGCAGCTAATGGAGGAACTTCTTTATCCGATAGGGATGTTTTTTCTGTAAACGAAAGCTTATTAAATAAAGATATAAGCGAAACACCTTATGATTATTCACTAACAATGGGTATTCGTAAAATACAAAGATTCCAATATGAAGGCACCAATCCATTTAAAGACGGTACAGAAACGTCTTATGGAGATGCCGCATCTATTGGCAAATCGCCTTTTGAATATCTATTTGAAGTAGACTATAGAAGACAGGAGGGCGTAGAATACTTTGACCAAAACCATTTTTTACGATATGTAAGAGACAGGTGGTTGGCTAAAGTAGAATACCTTGAAGAAGGGTTTGCCGACATTAAGTATTTTGAGTCATCACAAAGACTAAGGTTTAATTCAAAAAGTAAATTATCATTTAATGTTGGAGCGCTACAAAGACTTGCTGAGCCTTATGGATATGATCCGTTAGCTGAATGGCAACTAAGCTCAGGACACATACACTATACTGAGTTAGCTATTCAGGAGGGATATAGTGTTGATGTATTTCAATCGGAATACAAAGATCCTAGTGGAAATATTGTTGCTAACAATTCAGCAGTGTGGGATGAAGTAGTTATTCCTCAAATATTGTCTGACTATGTAGATAGAAAACAAGACGAATTAGATAATATAATACAGCACTCTATAGTTTTAGGTTTTGATTTTTATCATTACAAGAAAAAATTCTGGTTACATTCTTGGGGAAACCTAATGCCTTATCACTATGATAATGGTAATAAATTTTCATATCACAACTTTAACAATGGAGAGCAGTGGAATGATTATTCTGGTGGTTTAATATTTGGTTATAAACTTAATAAACATTTAGGTACTTTTGTAGAAGGAAAATATAATAAGTATTGGAACAAAGAGTGGTACGATTTTAAATTTGGAATAAATTACGTAATATTTTAATAAAATGGCAAAAGAACTTAACGAAGATACAGGGTTCAACATAAGTGTAAAAACTTTAGCGGGTATAGGTTTTGCAATGGCAACACTTATAGGAATGTGGTTCACACTACAATCAGACATAGCGGAAGCAAAAGAATTGCCAAAGCCAGAGGTTTCTAAGATGGAATTTCAAATGAAAGATGCAAATATTCGCAACACTATTATAGAGACAAGAGACGATGTTAAAAAGCTAGAAGATAGAATGATTAGAATTGAGGACAAAATTGACCTGTTAAGATAATGAAAAAAATACAAGCTAAATTATTTGTTGCATACCTGCTAGTTATAGTCCTTATGTTAGCCTTTAATGGAGCTTTTGCACAAATCAATGCGGTCGTCTTTAATGCGGGGTGGAACGACTCTAATGATGTGGATTGGTTTGACAATCTAAATGATTGCAATAAGCAAAAATTATTAATTGAGGACAATGGTAATCAGCAAGAATATTCTATTGCCATTGTTCCTACAATAATAATATTTGATGATGGTGAAGAAGTTAAAAGATTTCAAGCAGACCTTAGTTTTAAAATGGTCGCAACTAAAAAAGAGGTTCAGGGATTTATTGATGAACTAATAATAAGTAAATTTTAAAACTATGATTAATTGGGTAAACAGCTGGAAAAGTAAGAAAAAAGAATTGTATAGATTTGAATTAAGACTTGGTACGTTAACTTTGTTAGAAATTAAGTTTTCTACTTGTAAAACAAAAACCTGTCCTAAAGTAAGATTTATAATTTTTAATGTAGGATTTGAAATTTAGTATTAAATATAAATGAAAAAGCTATTTACATTTTTACTTTTATTTAATGTTGCGTTTGCCCAAAACTCTTGGGTTAATGTATTATTACAAACTGATCAATATGCTGGAGAGACATCTTGGGAAATTTATCAAGATGATAGCTTAGTGGCTTCCAGTCCAATGTACCAATCAAACTCTTATGAAGAAACATTAGTATTTTTACCAGAGGGCTCTTATAGCTTTGTTATATATGATGCGTTTGGTGATGGGATTTGTTGTGCTTATGGTGAAGGTTGGTT
>TARA_R110002110_G_scaffold415797_1_pt1 | contig 45579 bp, 40 predicted proteins | sample TARA_R110002110 | Tara Oceans TARA_R110002110 (sample SAMEA4397330) | marine metagenome | biome: Polar Biome; feature: [SRF] surface water layer (ENVO:00010504); material: water (ENVO:00002006), including particulate matter (ENVO:01000060) such as... | depth 5 m | reverse complement strand
TGCGATCATTTTGAAAGATCGCCAGACACAGAATTCTTTACACTACCGTGTGAGCTGACAGATTTGATTATTTCGACAAATTAAGGGCTGTACTGAAATCCTTTTTAAAAGCCAATAAAGTTTTTAAGCACAAATTTGTATTCAAATCAAACCCAGGCTTTCGTGAAACCCCAATAAATAATCTCCTACTAGAGATTCCTGTTTAATGTCAATAAGCAGTGTTTTAGATTGGGTATCCTTTCCTTATTTCTTTCTTTATTTTTCCACTTCAAGCAAACACCTATAGAGAGTTGATATTGACCACCCCCTGCGTTAACGTAATTGAAGTTTCTTAGCGCCAACATTCAACTGATTGTCTTGCTGCGCTTTAGCATGGGTAAGTCCTAAATAGTATTGTGGTGAGTAATGGCTTGGTTTTAAATAGCTCTTTATATAATCTTGGACATCAGATTGAGACTTATAACCTGTTCTATAACTTTGTTTCTCATTATCGCTATTTAATGCAAGAACAAAGTTTCTGTAAATTTCATTTTGATGATCTTGGGTCAGTTTTATTTTGGTCTTGCGATAAGACCAGAATAATGCTGCTCCACTAGCCAGCAAACTACAAGTAATTGCAATGCTAGCTAAAATAGGACTTAATAATATACTTCCAGCTATAGCCAAAGAACTTCCAATACCCGAGATAATTATCTTTCTCTTTAAGTGTTGATAGTTTTGAATTGCTTGAACACGCAATTGTATTTTGGCAAGCATATGCCCGCTTCGTTTCTCATCAGTAATAGGATTTTTTAATAATATAGGTTTAGCGCGATATAATTTTTTATTTTTGGGATTTGATAAAATACTGAGCTTGCGCCTAGAAAGAATGTCTGCGAAAAATGGAGCAGCAGCTATTTCATAAAGATAAGCTTTTTCAATACTAGAAAATGGCCTCACAGCAATATTATGAATGCCATTACTTGTAAAATATGAATTGACTTGGGGAATGTCTGAATCATTTACAAAAACAGCTTTAACCTCTCTTCCGAAAGCCATATTACAAAAGACATTTCTTTCTGCTACTGAAAAGTTACCGCGACCTTTTGCATAAGTGTTTTCAGTTGAAATCAGCAATGGTGCTGGATTATTTAGGTATTTTGATTCCTGAAAGTTAATTGTTTCATGGTTAGAGTGTAGTATTGCTTCAAGCTGCTTAATAAATGATTCAATATTATGTAGATCGTTGAAATAGCTATAATCATGATATTTGTACCCTCTATTGCCACTTGGATCTTCTGTCTTAGGCATATATTTACGGTATTCTTTACTGCACTTAAATATCTCAAAGTCATTTTTTATTCGTTTTAGTATAGCTGGTATCTTTATGTCCATAAGTTCAGTCCATTCATCAGCACTGACTAAGTCTAAGGGGGGGTGGATTCGCAACAGACGTTTGAAAGAAAATATAAACTTTGCAAAGCTAGCCGTATGATAGCAATCACCAATCTTTTTAAACAATAAGTTATTTTTGGCTAACTTCAGCTCCATCTCTTGAACAAAAGATTTCACCTGCCTAACGGTCGCTTTAGAATCAAAATAGTGATTTATTGTATAACGCATGGCCAAATGCATGCCGGAAAATGGGACTGTCGATATACTGCTGTTATTCACACCAAATGCACCTACACAAAGCTCACCTGAAAATGGAGTAATGTTAAATTCGTTTAATTTACCTGTGTTCATGAGTTCGTAACCCGACATAGGCAAAGAGGCAAATATTCCAGTGTTAGTACCATGTAGAGCTGAAATTTGTAGGATATCAATATCACCCTCGTTTATACCTTCGAGGGCTGATCTTTCTTCTACTACTTGTTGCAGTTTATTTATGGTTTTTCGATGAACAGAATTCTTTATATTAAGTTTGCTTATTATTTGTTCACAGTTCTTTGCTACTTTTTCAATGGCATTTTTTACTTTTGCTTTTGAAAAACGAACTAAATAATGCCTTCGAAAGTGTTCTAGTTCATCTATAAGTGATTTTAACCAAGGATTAATATTGGCTAAACTTTCCACGTCCAGTTCTTTGTCTAGGAAGTTATCATAATATTCTGAGCCGTAAAAGTTGAAAGAACGTCTTCCCAAATGGTTCGTGTCGAGGGACTCTTCATAGTCTATCAAAAGCTTGCTGGATCCTGATTGTTGTGAGACCGCCAACAAAACATCACGGAATTGACTTTTAATGGTTTTGAACTTAACCCTGGCATTTGTATCATATGAGCCTGTTTGCGCAAGCATTTTGATGAACTGATTACATAAGTAATAATGTAATGCCTCTATGTTATTGGTGAATTTGAAATACAGCTCCTTAACGTTATACTTGCCCGTTTGAATCTGTCGACTAAGTTGATTCAATACAAGGTGCCCTTTAAAAATTAAGTTATGAGCGCCCTCAATTTTAGCAAGCCTAACTTCTTGGTCTGCGGTAAAAGCAGGCAGCACCATGCTCTCACCGAACCTGTTAGTTTTACTTTTTTTTTGTGCATAAAACAACATGAGCTGCAACTGCTTTATCACATCAAACATTTGCGCGTCAGTCAAACCAAAAGCAATGCTAGTTTTTGCAATGTGCTCTAGGGATGCTTGCTCGTTAGCTTCATGCTGATTTAAGTAATAATCTAAACTGTCATTAGTGAGTAAATTTACAACTGAATCTTTTGGAAAAGCATTGCAAAGTGGCCAATGCTCACAAAATTCTTTAATTGCTTGGATTTGCAAGGCTCGTATTTCTAATGGCTTATCACCTTCTGCAACATCTTTAGCAATAGCCAAACTGAGCTGTTGTATTCCCACCATTAAGCAAAACAAATCCCAATCTAGCTCATTTTCAAAAATGGGTTTATTTGACTCAAGGAAGTTAAAGATTGTTTCTAGCTCGGTAAAAACTTGCTGTCCTTGATTGAGAGATTGTTTTAGTGTGGGCTCTTCGGGTAACCTGTTAAAAAGATTTGTTATTTTGCGTGTAACTACAGGATTAACCATGAATGCTCTCGTTATTGTTACAAAAATAGGAGCAGTTTAAAGAAATTAAAATTAATTTGCTAGAGCTCTAGATTGTATAGCACAAACTTTTTAGCGCTTATTTTGGCTTTTGCATACCATCAAAATGCCCCACAAGTTTTGCTTCAGAGGCCAGTACATAGACCTGTTCCCGAACGTCCATTCTCAATTCAGCCTGGGTACCCTCCTTGTTAGCCTTTCTTAAAGTGGGTGGAAAATATAACTTACTGTTTTTACAGGATATTTATAAATTTCAACTAAACACGAAACAATATTTGTTGACACACCAGAATAGTCAGGTATCATACACATCTATCTTATTTAGAAGTGCTAATAGGCTGCAGTTGTGAGTAACAAAACCCGTAATTTTATGAAAAAGCTAGAATCAGAAATCATTCCATTTGCTGAACTTGAAGATGAATTCATGAAATTTAACAATATGGATGCTCGAAACAAACTTAAGTGCTCAACTAGTTTAATCAATAAAATCCGTATATCTATGAAGAATTTAAGCCTCGATATTTGTCAACTGGAACAATGTATTCATTTTCTGCATCTTAATAGTAAATATGATACTAAAAACCTATCAACCAAAATTGCGACTCAATGCAAAAAAAATATTCTAAAGCTAAAGGGTATTCAAGAACCAAAATTACTGATGAAAAAATCAAAAATTTTATATACACCAATGGGTGGGTATGTTTTTGGAGATCCAATATTCTGGAATGAATACAGCGAAAAAAATAAGGATGAATTTTTAAAGCAAGGAAAATCTCACTTTTTTTCAAATTCAGAAGGTGATGGCCAATATAGAGTCACCATAATGCTTGTCGATTGTGCATCTCCTATCCCTCCCCAACCCATTTTTGACAAGAGTGTAGACAACTCGGGTGAGTTTTTTGTTGAAATACAATCCGGTGAAATTGGGGTTACAGCATACCAGGATGAAATAAAAATCCCAGTTGAAAAAGGGGTATATAAGATTAGCATTTATTGTAGGCCAAACCCATATCGCTATCATCATTTTTATCTCGTACTTTCAAAAACAAATGAAGCCATCAATAATGAGCAGGCTAAGATTTTTGAACCCCTGTGGTGCTAAGGGAGGGAGGCTTGTAAGAAATAATGATAACATCTAGTTTAAGACACAGCCGAACCTAGATTAAATGTTTGACAATGGAAAACATCGTTACCCATCTCGCCCTGTATCCCCCAGCATATATTAAAATTTTTGCCTTGATAGCTAAAGGGATAGAGAGGTAGCTTAAACTCAAAGTCAACGATACCTTTAGATGTTTCGGGCTTTAAATTAATGGTTTCTGCAACAACGATAGTTTGAGGATGGGTGCCCTCATTCCAGACTTTTAGTAAAATTCTTATATATTTAGGCCTTTTACGACTTTCCATATCCCAGTCACATTGCCCCTTGATAATCTGGCCTGGCTGATAATGCTGATTTGGTAAATTAATATTAACTTTCATATTCATGCAACTCTTTGGGCCATATGACAATTTCGAACTCGGAGTTATACTTTACATTTCTTTTGGTGTAACTCGATACTTTTAATATCCATTTAATAGAAGCGTGACCAAATCGCATGGAAGTTGCAGCATCTTTAGGTATTATTATTTCAAATGAATTTGATTGATGTATGTCTGGCGCTAGAAATTGCTTAACATCTTGACGCCATACAACATGACGTTTTAAAGGTGTACTTCTATTCCTATGAAGAACCGAATCACATTTGTGATAATATTGCTCTTCGCAAGATAATGTAACATCGACACTCTCTAATATACTGTAATTGCCGGACAAATGAATCTTTACCATAAAAGTTTCATTGGGGTATATATTATTTTGAGACAACTCAATTGTGCACTTAGGGTGAAAATAAAGCCATGCCCAATATAAAATCACGCTAAGTTCAATGGCCCATAAAGCATAAAATATCCCTTGGGATGGATCAAGAACCCATTGAGGAATAAATGCCAGGTATATCAACAAAATAAAAACTGCTGTTTTCGCTACATTCTTACTCGTAGAGCCGCTTGAATTTAGCCTGTCCTGGTTTTTTGTTGGTAAGTAATCAGTATATTGATAACCACGCTTTTTAAGCGGTCTTTGTAAAATTAACCATAGTCCTCTAAAAAATAATGCCGCAATAAAAATCATTAAGTAGAGAATAAAATTAGCTAAAACATTGTAGTATGGATCTTTTGTGATTACAGCTTCATGTGGGTTGTCAGGATTAACATATACTGTAATATTTTTATGAGTTTGATAGTACTGTAATATTTCAATCTTTTTAGAACGCGCTAATGGGAAACAGTCTTGAAAGTAGACCCTATCACCTCTATAGGCTTTACCATTAAAATTAAAAAAATAGACTACTTGGGGCCTTTGACTACCACATAGTGGCATAGTACTTGATGCGTCCCCAACACGTGTAACAGTTGCTGGAACGGGGCTCCAGTTATGATGCTGGAATAGTAACTTAATGCTCTGTATAGGCTTTATAACAGAGAACTCAACTGAAAAGGTTATTGGCATTATCATCATGATGAGCGCCATATGATACCAACGAAATTTAAAAGGAATTTTTTTGCTCATTTAGCTATAGTATAAGATTGCTAACATTAACAATAGTATATTACATTTTGAACAATCAATACGTGTCTTGTCTTAAATACTATACGAAAAGCCAACGCGGCTGGATAAGTTGACAGGCATTGTTATCTGTTATAGGTATAAAAACACAACGTGCTCAGATCTGAAATAGTCAACTTTAGCCACTCATGAGGTTAACAACTAAATTCAAGATAATCTGGCAAAATGGCATCGCTTAGCCAAACCTTATCATTGCCCAGGTAGAACCCAATCCCATTGTCGTAGGCTTTTTGTGCGTGTACGACTAAAAGTGTAATATGCGCTCCTTTTCTTTTAGCGACTTCTTTTGCTGTGTCAGTATCGATGGAGAGGTGGACATATTGTCGGGACATCGGCTTAATGCCATCTTTTTTAATAATTTCAGCTGTCTCTATTGTTGTACCATGATATAAAATTTTAGGGGGTTGGGCAGGTGTTTTTAAAAGCCTTTTCGGGATAGAATGTCCATATAAAGCTCTAATTTGATGTTCATTTATCTCAAACCGGGTTTTGCTTGATTGCTCTATAATTTTCTTGAAATGACTCTTGTCTATACCTGCTATTTCAGGCTGATTTTTTTTCAACGCCAAAATGAGCTTTTCAATTTCAACCCAGCCCTTCTCATCCAGCTCAAGCTCAAACACCCAAGGCTCATGCCTTAATGCATAGGACATTAATTTACTGAGCGAGACAAGTGCTTTATCCATTGATGTTCTACCTATTCTTCATTTGCCCAAGTATTTTTATGTTCCAGTAAAGTATTGACTAACTGCTGGTTAAGATGAGACGCTTTTTTGTTTTTTCTGCTAATGAGTTGATACTTTAAGCTTGGCAACTCAGGTAGAGGCTTGGCAACAAACCCTTTAGGTATGTTACAACAACTATTAACAATAGTTAAACCAAAACCTAACTCAACAAACTTTATCATTAGCTCCCAACCACTTGCCTCAACACTAATGTTCAGCTTGCTGTTACTAGCTTGAAAGTAATTTGCAATTGTAACGCGGTGAGCTTTATCTATGGGGGGCAATATCAACGGAATATTGTCTAAGTCTTTTATGACTACTTTCTGTTTAGAGCATAATGGATGATGCTTTGGTAGAACTAAGCATTGCGCAACGGTTGTTAACGGTTGCATAGTTAAACTCTCTGGTGCAACACTAGTAACCGTTACACCCAAATGGGCTAAACCAGTTTTAACCGCTTGGATAGTCATATCCCGATTTAAGGTCAAGATTTTAAGCATTTGCCCCGATTTTAGGAAGGCCTTTATTCCTGGACCGAGTAAATATTGAAAGGCGCCTTCACCTGCCGCCAAGATTTGATCTGGGTTTTCTCGTCTTCTATGAACCTTCCTCATAAAATCATCAGTACTTTCGCACAACTCTCGTGCAAATGCACATAGTTGCTCGCCCTCTTCAGTTAAGACAATCTCTCGACCTTTCTTTAGATAAAGAGGTAATCCCACATAGTCTGAAAGTTTTTGAATCTTTACGTGTAATGCAGGCTGCGAAATATGAAGTTTTTCAGCTGCATGTGTGAAATTACATGTATCTGAAAATACCAAAAATGATTTCAACCAATCGATATTCATACTATAAGAATAAACTATAGCTTATAAATAAACAATAGTTCTCAACTATAGCCTTAGGTTTTATAATTAACTAAATTTTTTAAATAGAAGCACTATTAAAGAGAGAACAGAATCATGAAATTACACATAAATGAATTATTTATACGAGTTTACCAAAAACTAAAAAACGTAAGCTTAAACCAAAAAAAACACCTGGCAGCAAATGCATATGAGCATACTGAGCAGGTTGTACAGCGAGCTAATGATTTATCTCGACTAAATAACCTTACCCAGGATGAAGCAAATCTATTAGGAACTGTCGCTAAAGTACATGATATTGGAAAAATATTAGGCCATGCAAATCCACAAGGTTCAGTGGAATTGTTAAACAAATATGGAGCAACAGATGAAACATTACTGCACTTTGTAAAATACCATGACGTGAACCTGCCCTGGTTTATAGCTCACAGTAAAGGCGAAGCACCCGGCGATAAAGCTTGGAAAAAAATGTGTAGGTTAGTGGATATCAAATTACTCTGTATCTTTATGATCGCAGATAGAGTTGATTGTCCTGGAGGTTTTCTAGCTAATGAGCCGATAATGTGGTTTTTAGGCGAATGCCAGAAAAAAAATTTAATTAACAAAATCCTTACCGAATAGTAGGAAAAACCTATGAATAAAAAAAGAAATATAGCGCTTGGTATAGATATCGGGCGAGTTATCATCAATGGAGATAGCAAGTCTAATAATGATACTTCATTTATCCAAGAAAACAATATGGAAAAAATAGTTGAAACATCAGCTATGGCTGATTGTTTTGACTCTATTAAAGAATTAGTCAAAATTTTTGAACATAGAGTCTGGTTGGTAAGTAAAGCATACCCGAATACACAAAGAAAAACTATTGCCTGGCTAGAAGCTAATAAGTTCTTTGAGAAAACTGGCGTCAATCGTGGGAACATAGTTTTTTGCTTAGAGAGATCAGAAAAAGCCAAATATTGCAAAGAGCATTCCCTCACCCACTTTATTGACGATAGGATTGATGTTCTAAATTACATTTCTTCAGAAACGAATCATTGCTTTTTATTTGGAAAGCAAAAGGTGGATATCCAAATACCCAGTTGGGCTCAATGGGGCTCTAATTGGTTAGAAATATTAAAATTAGTTAAAGAGAGTCTCTAAAACTCTTATCGTTTATGTGACCTATAATAAGCCTGAAGTCCACTAATAAATATTCAGCATTCAATCACATAACCTTCTGTGTGCTTATGCTTTTCGTGTAGAATCACGTTTAAGGCATCCTTGCCTTAAGTGATTATTATCACAGGACATTTTACCTTTGGTCAAAACCGGACATCTCGCTTTGCGGTTACACATATACATTTTATTTGAACTTTCTTAACTTAATTTAATCCTATGTATTAAATAGCACGTTTAGAGCAAATGAGGACAATCCAATGGGAGAAACACCAAAATATTTCAATGCTAAAGACAAAGATGCTGAAAAAGCGGTCGGTGAGTTGGAAAAAAAAGAACTGCCACTAAAACCGATGACACTGAAGCAAAAAGCAAATCCATTGGGGGCGCATTTATTACATAATTATTATTCTGAATCTATATCCCTCCAAACTGGTAAACAGAAAATTGAGAAACCATTTTTCAACTTAAACTCTCCAAAGGACATACCTCTCATTATGGAAGCTTGTAAATTAGGTGGCATATCAACATATGGCATGATTGTTGTTTCTGGAGGCCGCCACAGAACACCTATAATGGTAAACAATGAGAGCATTTACATTTTTGAATCATTAGGTACAGAAAGATCAAAAGTAGGAATCAACAGTGTTGCCCAAATAACAGCAGCAATTCAACATGGAGCCGGTGCGGAGTCAAGCATATATACTTTCAAAAAAAATCGTCAGGTAGATTCAGTTTCTTGTGGCTCAGAATCATTCATGGCTCTAAAACAAGCTTTTAGAATTGCGGACACCATTGATGACTTTATTCAAACACAAACTACAAATGTCCTCCCGCTTAATAAAGATAACATCATTGATAATGAAGAGTATGACGATCCATATTTTGCAATAGATACCTCTGTAATCCAAATTGAGAACCTCCCGCCCGAAATTGCAAAATATGCTCAATCCCAAAGATTTTTTGAGTCGTATCCTCAGAGACACAAAACGCTCCCCATGTCCACTAATGCCCAGAAAACTGAGAGTGTCCAGGAATATGCACTACGCCATAAAGGTAGCAGCAGTATTGGAACAAAAGAAACAAAAGAGTTTAAAATACCTAAATCGGAGAGCGAAAGTGAAAGTGAAAGTGAAAGTGAAAAAGATGAAACAGTAATACTAAATAAAAGAAAAGTTGTTACATCTAATTTTTCTGTCGATAAACGTCGAGAAAAGCATGCAAAAATATTGCTGGAGAATGTCAGCAAAATGTCAGAAGCTCAAATCAAAGAGTGTATTTTAAAGTCATCTGGGCTAGAGCTTATTCTACAGCATTTAGAAAACATTCCCGCTGAACTTTTGATTAATTCCGATAACACCAAAATACAAGACTGTACAGAGGAACATCCATTAAATTACTTAGTTAATGAATATCTAGAAGAGGAAATGCGCAAAACTCGAGATGAAGGGCTTGGAATAGCACCTAAAGGTAAGCTATCATTAGTCGAGCTAACAAGACAGTTGCAGACCAGTGCAAAAAAAGAATCGCAAAACAAACAATCATCTCGTCCTAGGATATAAATAACAATAGTTTATATGTGATGTGTTTTTTTAGAAACAAATGATTGAGATACTGTCTGCACAAAATCTTCCAAACAATCTTTAAATGCAGTCAGATTTGACTTATGTATACTGTGTTCTGAATCAGCAATTTGATGGCTTACTAATCTTGGCATAAGAGCATGCATATTTAAAAGTCCTTCTTTGCTCACATGAGAATTTTTGTCCGCATAAACTAAAGTGACGGGTATATGCTCGTGTGTTCCAAGTTTGCAGAAAGCATCTTGACACGCATTTGACTCCTGAATCTCCTTATGTATGAGATATTCAACATATGGGCTCGCCCCTAGATAGTAGGAACCAGTTTTTGTTTGAAAGCACTTGCTAGGTGAGCCAATGATTCGTTTGATTTTTGAATCTATACAGCCAACATATATCAAGGCGTCGATGAGTTCTTTTTCGGTGCGATATAGTCTCTTAAGTTCTGACAATCGTTTGGTATGGTTTTCCGAAAAGGATATTTCTGGTTTTGCTTTCATATCCATATCCTCAATAAATAATCCTGAAACATACTCTGGATATTCTGCACAAAAGTAAGTTGCAACTCTAGACCCCATAGAGTGAGCGACTATGATACACTTATCGAGGCTATTATCATTTAGAAATATTGCAATATCTTTTGCCATAGCAGGAAGGTCAAAATTTACCCCATTATAAATAGACTCACCATGTCCTCTAAGATCAATAATATAGGCTTCATTCTTCATTCCTGATTCTACAACATTAGACCAGGTGTCTTTGGTTGAGCCTCTGCCATGAATAAAAAGAACGGGAGGAAGATTTGAATCTCCAGGAACATGGGTATGAGATAATTTGACGGCTGAATTGAGCATAACTTGAAATTGAACCACTATATTTTTGACTGTTAAGTATTAAGTACTATTCTATATGTTTTATCATCACAGCATAATGTGGATATACATCTTTTGTTCTCCAGTCGTCTTTATGACCATGCATTTCATCTAATTAGTCTCCCAGGCGTGCTTTACTGCTCAAACTGGATGTGAGTCGTTCTGCCGCATTCTCTGATGATTTACCAGCATGCTAGAACAAAAGCCTTAGTTATGAGAAAAAAATAATTTTTCTCAAAGACTGACATACTGCTAAACCCTATTATTCTATAATGTATTGAGTGATATTGTGCTTATGCACTCAGTTATAGAAATATTGAATAGATCAAACCAGAATAAGGCATCATATGTAAAAGATAAGACTTGACCTGAATATGACATATTGGAATGTGAAGAAGTCAAAACCTGTTGGATAGACACATAATTTGTAGTAGTCACGACTTAATGTGACACATCTGAAGTAATAAACAGCATTGCAAAAGATAAGGTTACCCGTTTTGATATAAGTGCAAACTTTAGTCAAAACAAACAAAAAGGTAACCTTATGTGTAGTAGTCACGACTTCCTAATCTCTGCCCTTACTTGCATTAATGCAAAACCAAGCAAGTTATCACCTTGCCAATTCTCAGGGTCATTGATTTTAGGATCATCTTGTGCTAAGCCCACACCCCATATTCTATCAACAGGGCTTGCTTCGACCAAGACTTTATTTCGTGTATTTATTAGGTAATTTTTCAAATCATCATTCTGGAAAAATTTAAGATAATTACCTGATACGGCAATATCAAATTTGTTTTTATCCCATAATGTTTGCTCAAAGCCAATAACTGCACGCCCTATTTTTTTCACAGCGCCAGGATTTGAGGATTGTAAAATAAGCTTAAAGGCATCTTTATCATTAAATAACAGCGCTTTTTTTGCCATTAGATAGTGCTCTGTTGTTGGGTATAAAATGTTGTCTTGTGTAAACCCACAGGGATACCATTGACTCAGGCAATGATGGTCAATATAACTGAGGTTGGCGCTATGACCCCAAAAGTATACATACTTTAAAGACTCACCATCATTTAACGCCGTTTTAAGAGAGGTTATATTTGTAATGCTTTTTTTAGTCATAGTTAAAACTTTTAAGAAATAAATTATTAAATAGATTTTACCATATTCTAGGTCGTCTCCGTGAAAGAGGAGAACTATGGGATTGCTCAGAATATTTCTCTTCTAACTTTATTACGGAATAACTTTTCTTTTTTATAATAACTTTCAATTTATCAATTTCTATTTGTGTATAATAGCCTGACCTTTCTTGTAATTCATCAGAATAATCACCTGATTCATTAATAAGTTTCTCAACGTCTGGCACAAATGGAACTTTAAATAGCCGATCTATAAGGGAGTTGATTTCTGCTGACAGGATATCTAGCTCTTCAGATCGTTTGATTTCTATTGCACTCTCTTTTTTTAGGTCGTTAAATTGCAACTTTATTGTATCTATATCATGATCAGACATATCAAAGTCTTTTTCATATATATTGCTTATCATTTCAGTTAATATATCAGCTGTATTTAACATTTTATCAGTATAAGGTACTTCTACACTTAACAGATAATCTTGAAGCTGTGTTAATTCTTCTAGCAGCCCATTAATTTTGCCATGCTTTAACTTACATTTGGCTTGATAAATCTTTAAATCTTCTGCATTAGAATATATACAATCTCCAAACTGGCCCTGTTTTGTCATTCGAGTGATATTATATCCATTCTGAGCATAAGCAGTGAGAAGACCATTTTCCCTACCTAGATGATCATGCCCCACCACTATTAATATTTGGACTTTCAATTGGGGTAAGGTAGAACTTAATTTTTCAAGCCGCATAGTATTTCTCTTGCTAACATTACTAATGGTATCATCAACAACCTCTGTTAATATCCCTTTAAAATATTTTGAATACTTTTGAGGGTTGAAACTAAAGTCACTTAGCTCTTTTTTAACAAGCTCTACGTCTATATATTCAGTGTATACTGGTGACTTTTCCTCAAGGTCAATTTCATCTAGCTCAAACACACTGTGTCCAGAATGTATACCATTAATATGATTTCTCTGAATTTGTTGTTCCATTCCCATAGTTTCAAGGTAAGCCCCAATTTGGGCATAAAGTTCTTTAAGGGTTAATTGTTCTAATGTTATATGTTTTGGGTACTGTTGTCGGACATGAAACCATACTAGCTTTGCATTATTCAATTCTTGTGGTGTTAGCTTGTCATGCCACGATTGTTTTTTTTTTGTCAGTAATAATTATACCTAATGTTTTAGCGCTTTATCGCTGAATTCCTTGTAGTACATAAAGTCAGTGTTATTGCCATCAACAGGAGAAACACTTAATAACTCAGTAAACGCGCTGAATATACTCACCCCTGTCAAGACACATATTAGTTAATTAGTATTTTTTGCTCGGATTTGATTTTTCTCTGCCATTTCGTACCACTCTTCGGCTTTGTTTGAATCTTGAGGAACACCTAATCCTTTTTCATACAGAAGTCCAAGAATATACTGGGCTGATCCATTACCTTGATCCGCCGATTTTTTTAGCCAATTTGCCGCTTGGGCGTAATCTTGTACAATGTGTTGCCCTTTTACATACATAAGCCCCAGATTGAGTTGGGCTAGAGCTTCCCCCTGTGCTGCGGCTTTTCTAAACCAATTTGCAGCTTGAGTGTAATCCTGTGAAATGCCTTGCCCTTCTATGTACATGAGCCCTAAGTTGTATTGAGCTCTTGTTTCCCCTTGCTCCGCTGCTTTTTTATACCAACTTGCAGCTTGGGCATAATCTTGAATGACACCTTGCCCTTTTATATACATAACGGCAAGATTAAATTGAGCAGATGATTCTCCTTGCTTTGCTGCTTGTTGGTACCATCTTGCAGCTTGTGTATAATCCTGAGCAACACCTTTGCCTAAATCATAAACGAGCCCTAAATTGTATTGAGCTTGTGCATGGCCTTGTTCCGCTGCTTTTTTAAACCAATGTGCAGCTTGACCGTAATCTTTTGTAACACCTTGACCTTTCCCGAACATAAGACCTAGGTTGTTTTGAGCCGAAGTGTCTCCTTGCTGTGCCGATTTTTGGTACCAATTTACCGCTTCGATATAATCTTGAGCAACACCAACTCCTTTTTTATACATAGATCCTAGATGGTTTTGAGCAGTTGCATCGCCTTGCTCCGCTGCTTTTTTAAACCAATGTGCAGCTTGAGAATAATCTTGTGTGACACCTTGACCTTTATCATACATGCTCGCGATAATAAATTGAGCAGCTTCAAGTCCTTGCTCTGCAGATTTTTCAAACCACTTGGCAGCTTCAGTGAAATCCTGATTTACTTCATCCCCATGATAATATTTTATTCCTAAAATAAATTGTTCAACTGCGCTTTTTGAGCTTTTCTGGGTGCTATAAATATTTGTAATATTGTTCTTTGCTTGGTCATGAGTATTTTTTATTCTTGCTGAAGATGTATTAATGTTGCATAAAAACATAAAAATTACTAACAACGGCTTAAGCCGAATAATACCCATATATACACCTTCTTTGCCCCAAGGGCACGACTAAATACCTCATTTTACCTCGTGAATATATATTATGGAACGTTTGGTTTGGTACGTTATGTTTAAAAAAGACAGAAAACATAAATTAAAGATATATTGATTATAGGTCATAGAGTAACAAAAACTCACTATGACCTATAATCAATCTGTGGGGCCTTAGCTTCAATATTTTTATTGTATGTTTGTGGGTTGATTTCATATTAATTCTATGGGAAAGATCTAATATAGAATTTATAACCTGAAATTTGGAATAAGATTTTGCAATTTGTTTTAAAAGAGCATCTAATCCATGCATTCAATGATTGAGTCCAACTAAAACAAATATGGCTCTATGCTGAAGCGAATGCTTTAAAATCTGGCAACAACATTTTTTCTGCTAAATCTACAACTTTCTAGGCACTACAAACAGGGCATTTTATTACCTTTGCGCATAGCCCTATCTTTGATAAGTCACGTGACTTGTGCTCGCAAAATACTCAGCCATATGCATTTGCGAAACGATAGTTAATTTAGTATATTGTGCGTGTAATGGCCTCAAAACACGGGTCTTTCCATGAATATTTTAAGGAGGACTATAACGATGGGTATGAAAGCCGCATACGAGAAAAAACTACAAGCCCAACTTGACGAATGGGCTGCAGAGATTGATAAGTTAAAAGCAAAAGCAGATGCTGCGGAAGGCAATGCGCAAGTTGAATATTATAAAGAAGTTGAAAATTTACAATCCAAAAAAAATGAGGCTAATGAAAAATTGACCGAGTTGAAGCATTCGAGCGATCATGCCTGGGAAGATCTCAAAGCTGGTCTCGACAATGCTTGGCATTCTCTTGGTTCTGCTCTTAAAACAGCGTCTAGCAGATTTAAATAGTCTCTTCACTCATAGCAGGATTGCCATTTTTAGATCCTGCACAAAGCTGGAATCCATCTAATTAAAGGAGAAAAGAATGAAACTGCATAATTTTACCTCGGTATTGACATTATTAGCTATGCTTGGTTTTATGCCGATTGGCCATGCAGAAACAAACACGAGCGAGACGACTATTGAGGACGTTCGACAAGATACGGCAAACTTGATTAAAACACTAAAGGGCTATGGTGTAAAACAACGTGAACAAGTAGTTCAAAAAACCGATAAAGCTCTGGTCAAGCTTGACGCTCGCATTGACGCGCTGGAAACTCAAATCGACAATAATTGGGAGCAAATGGATAAAACCACTCGAAATAAAGCGCGTAAGAGCCTGAGGGCACTGCGTAAACAGCGTGCAGAACTAGCCGAGTGGTATGGTGGATGGAAAAATAGTTCGGCAAGCGCTTGGGAAAAAATGAAAAAAGGGTTCTCAGGAGCCTACCAGGAACTAACCAACGCTTGGGAAAAGGCAGCGTCCGAATTCAGCAACGAAAAGTAAACCGTAAAGTCCCAGTCAGTGTTGGCTGGGACTTTATTTTAATTAGTCACTTTCAAGACATCTTATCGGGTTATAATTTTATAAAAATCCAAAAGGCCATCAGAACCATCATTAGATTTTCAGTCATAGAAACAAAGCCTAGTGGTACTGAGCTATCTCCTCCAACACAAGCACATTTTATTTCGCGCTTTTCTATATACACGGCTTTAAACACAGAGATTGCACCGATTGAGCCGATAAATAATGCTGCCGGAGCAGACAACCAAGGAAGTACTCCAGCAATCATCAATAGACCGGCAATTGTTTCAATAAAGGGATAAATATAGGCATAAGGCACATAACGCTGGGCAAGCAAGTCATAGCTTAAAAACTGATTTGAAAACGAAAAAATATCACGTAATTTCATAATGCCTAAAAAGCACATACTTATGGCAATAAATTGCTCAATTATTTTGATGAAAGACAAAACGTGGGTTTTCGCAAAAGTCGAAGCGACGGCCATTAAAAAAGTGGTTATAAAAATAGCAATAATGGGTTGGTAAGTTTTTCCCTCTTGCTTTATTGTTTTTTGACCAAAGTATGCAAGCAATTCTTCATATCCACCAATACGCTTACCTTCTATAAAGGTTTGCGGAGAGGTTTTTATATTATGTTTTTTAAGAAAAGCATCTTTTTCTTCTGAGGTGGTCAGGTGGATATCTTCTACTTGATAGCCCTGCCGAGTCAGTATATATTTTGATTTTATGCCAAATGGGCAGATATGTTGATTAGTTACCATTCGATACAGCGTTGCTTTTTTAGTCATCATTATTCCCGTAATTTATTACAGATCCAAGCCTCAAAGTTTCTATGAGCTTCAGGCAATATCAGTATGATGCAAACTAATATTATTCCATACATCATGAATTGTAGACTTGGCCTTAGCATGCTTCGGTTTATGCAGCTTATTAAAAATATTAGATAATTTATTTACCCAGCACAGTTGATATCTAGTATCAGGATACTCTTCTCATTTAAGACGGTCCAAAATCCACCACACATAACTTTCTGGCATAAATCAATGAAGTACATTAAGATTGAAAATTAAGTGTGTTGTTAATAAAAGTTTAAATTGAAAATCGAATACAATTAATATAAGTCTGGACTTTTAGTTCAAAAAAATACAAACCATATACTTAATGGATAAATTAATATAATTAAAAAGTTTTCAAACCCAATATTTGCAATGCCATGTTTCTCTCTTCTCAGTAAGCCTAGTAAAATAATAGATATTAATAATATATTCAAAGCTATCCAGAATATATCAGTGTTTTTAATGGCACTATAAATGGAGCCTTTTAAATAAAGCATGTCTGAGAATGCTATAAATAGCATATCAAAGCAGTTTCCACCAATGATGTTACCTAATGCTAGATTTAATGCACCTTGTCTTACAGCCGCAACAGCAATGACTAACTCAGGCAAGGACGTTATAATCGCCGTAACAACCCCACCAGTTAAAGATTCTTGGATATTAAGATGACTGGATAATGATATGCCCGCTTTGCCGACAGCCCATCCTGCAAATGAGATAATTACCCCAAATACAAGTAATTTTAAACAGATAATAGATACCTTTTCGCCATCTTCGGGTAATTTTTTTTCATGCTCTTTGGTAGTTTGGTCAGAAGAACGTGGCTTCCACATAGGGAATGCATAGGCTTTTGAAACCATCCGGATGCCGAAAATATAAACCGCAATAATAATAAAACTGAAAGGACTGATCCAACTCAATACCCACTCTGGGCTTGATATAGCCATAAGTGGAACCAGTAATAGCAATATGAGCAAGACACAATGTACAAGGTTACTTTCCGAAGCTGCAGCGTGTTCAAGATTAGCCTTTCGATAAGTTAAATCAGCAATACCAAGAAAAATTGTTTGAGCCGCTATGCCACCTAGCGCGTTGCTGATTGCAAGGGAAGCATGGCCATGATAAGCCGCAGTCAAAGACGTCACAAGCCCAGATAATGAAGTAAGTCCACCTAAAAATACAGCCCCAACTAAAGCTTGTCCCCATCCTGTCATTTGGGCAAGTAGAGCTGACAGCCTAGTCATTTTAATGCCACAAAATAAAATGACAATAGCGGCTGTCGCTAGCACCATGCAACTAAAAAACCAAGGCCACTCTATAAACATTTACCAGCTCAACATAATTATGCTTGCTGTACTTAAAAATATAAAGAATCCTGCAACGTCACTGACAGCCACCATGAGCACACTACCGGCCACAGCTGGATCTATATTTAACTTATTTAAAATTAAAGGAATGAGTGTGCCAGCCGTTGCCGTCAGAACCACACTCAAAAGCATAGCAATACTAAAAGCCAAGCTTAAATGTATATCGTGGTGCCAAGCATAGACGATAAAACCCACAACACTAGCCCAAATAATGCCATTTAATAAACCAACGCGTATTTCTTTAAAAAGCAGATGATATTTATTACTGGATGTGATTTGGTCGAGCGCTATACCTCTTGTCACTAATGTTAATGTCTGGTTACCCACAACGCCCCCCATGCTAGCTACAACTGGCATTAATACTGCCAATGCGACTTTTTGCTCTATAATATCGGTATAGAAACCAATGACCCAGGCTGCAAAAAAAGCAATTATTAAATTTATGCCCAGCCAAAAAGAACGATGACGGACTGTCCTAAGAATAGGACTAAAAACATCAGTCGTCTCACTTAATCCCGCAGGACTCATAGCAAGACGCTCGCCTTGTTGGCGAATAACGTCCACAATGTCATCAATGGTTATTCGGCCAATCAATTGATTGCTTTCATTAACAACAGGTGCCGAGATCAGATCTTCATTTTCAAATTTTTGTGCTACTTTTAGTTCTGATTCTTTATCTTTGATGGGTATAAGCTGAGTATTCATGATATCAGCCATTAATGTTTCAGGTACTTTAGAAACCAGATCTTTTAAAGAGACTTTGCCAAGGTAATGATTTTCTCTATCGACAATAAATATAGCATCCATATGTTCAGGGAAGCGTTCCCGCTGAGCTCGGAGTCGTCTAAAATATCGTAGCGTGGCATCTATAGTCGTTTCGGAACGAACCGATATCGCATCCAAGTCCATAAGTCCGCCCGCAGTATTATCAGCATAGCCTTTAACGACTTTGTATTGCTGACGCGTCTCATGGTCCATTTTAGATATGATTAATTGCTCGACGCCCTCTGGTAAGCTCTGCCTTAAATCCGCTATCTCGTCAGGCTGTAGCTGTCTAACCGCTTCTACTAAATCAGCATTATCTGTTTCATGAATAATTTGTTTCTGTACGTCTTCATGTAACTCAGTTAGCACCTCACCTTTAATAGGGTAGTCTAATTTTTCCCAGATGTGTAACCGTTTTTTATATGGAATCGCTTCAAGTAAATCACTGATTTCTGCAGGTATTAGTGAGTCAATTTGATGTTGTAATTGTTCTAACGGATGGTTATCGATGATGAGTTTTATTAGGGTGTGGTACTCTGGGGTGTGCTGCATAACTCATCCTCTAGCATGACGTTAATTAGTTGAATGTATCATAGCATAAAGAAATTATGACTAGTAACCAAGCACAGCAACTTATCCAATAGCATTACCTTTTCCTAATGCTGTTATAGTGCTATTGAGTTTATTAATAGCGACAAGATAACTAGCAACTCTTAGATCATTTTGATTTTTGTTTTTGTGACTTAAAACAGAATCTATGACATTTTCAATTTTTGAATCAAGTGCTTTGAATACTTTTTCTTCGGCCCATTGTAAACCGGTTCTATTTTGCACCCACTCATAAAAACTGACAGTGACTCCTCCTGCATTTACCAATATATCCGGTAAAACTAACAAATTGCTGTCTTGAAGTGCTTTATCAGCTTCAGAAGCAATACCCCCATTAGCCACTTCTACTATGACTTTAGCCTGGATATCTTTTACATTACTTTTATCGATTTGGTTTTGTGTGGCGGCCAGCACAAGAATATCAACTTTGCTTGTAAGCAAATTTTTATTATCAATGACATTTTTGCCATCAAGCTCACAGATATTTTTATCACAGTAAACTTCAACGACATTTGTATCGTACTCTTTAAGTAAGTGAGGGATATCTAGTCCGTCTTTGGCATACAGTCCGCCTTTACTATCACTTATTGACTGAACGATAAAGCCTTGGTCATAAAGAAGTCTTGCGACATGGCGTCCTGCGTTCCCAAAGCCTTGAATAGCGACTGTTTTATAAGATTTTTTCTTAAATTCGTCTAACAAGAGTTTTAAAACATATACTGCTCCGTATCCTGTAGCTGAATCGCGACCGAGAATACCGCCTACCTCAACAGGCTTACCTGTGATAGCAGAAGGACATTGACTGCGTTTTAGTTGATTAATTTGATCAGACATCCAGCCCACCATGGTTTGATTGACCGCCATATCAGGACCAGGAATATCTTGATCTGGACCGATAAAATCATAAATGCCATTGATGTACTCCCGACAGGTACGTTCAAGCATAAAGGCGGATTGTTGTTTTGGGTTAATTTTCACCCCTCCTTTGCTACCTCCAAAAGGCAAATCATAAAGAGCACATTTTAATGTCATCCAGAAACTTAGAGCTTTAAACTCTTCTAGTGAGACAGAATCACTAAAGCGAATACCTCCCTTTCCTGGGCCCAGTAAGTTATTGTGGTGTACGCGATAGCCTTTAAAAATATGCAATTGGTTATTTTCATCGTATACGGGGATAGATATTGATAGGCATCGGTTTGGATGCTTTAAGAAGCTTATCAGATTGTTTTCACGAATAGCTTTTGGGTGTATGCATTCTAGTCGCTCGAGAGACTGTTGAAATAATGACTGCTGCATATTTAGTTAATCACCTTTTTTAACCTTTTCCTTTCTCCAAATTTAACATCAATGGAAACAAATTTCTTTTATAGCTCTCAAAATCGTCGATAAAATTTCATTTGGAAAAAACCTATTGATTTTATGTCTCTGATTAATAGTGTGAAAAATACCAAATATAATATTTAAATTATCTATCCAAATTTATCAACAAAATGTAACTCTTGTAAAATATTGTATTTTTTTCAGTTTTATATTAAAGAGTGCGTTGGTGGAAATCGATTTTTTGATAATAGGCCTTTGCCAAAACCATTAGTTAGCTATCTATAAGATGGCACTTTATCAACGCATCGTCATTTAGTAAAAATTTAATCAACGTGTGGAGCAGCCAAATGAACTTCATTGCTCGTATTTAAAATTTTGTTTGTAACATCACTTTCAATTTCTTCGGGTATATCTACAATTATTAAATACTGTCCTGCTTTAATATCTTCTGATGAAGCTTCCACTTCTTTAGTTGGAATTCCAATACCAATCATAGATGATGTCCATGCTCCATATAAAATACTAAAAACTACAATGCCTGCCGCGGCTAAAGGCGTCACTTGAGTGCCTTCGGGCAGTAGAAAATAAAAAAAAGTAAAAAAAGCAATCATTATGAATAAGCTTAAAATTATCCCACGTTTTATCGAAGGGACTAAGTCAGATGTTTTTGTAAGATCTGCGGCTTGCATATTCGCGTCATCAACCCGGGCAAGATTTTGACCTAAAACAAAAAAATGTCCATCTTGAATAGGAAATTGTTTTAGTTCTTTTTCAATTATTTTACTTATCGTTAAGTTTGGGGCCACAAAACATAATCTTTTCATAATTGACTCCTGCTTTAATTTAAGATAATGGCAAAAGGCATAGTTTACTTTTTACTCCATTACCATATGACCAAGCAAATGGAACGTAAATGATAAGCTCACCGTATCAGACCAACAATAAAAAATCAAAAATATGACTTAATTCTTTTAATTTGTTCAAACTCTCGCTAAGAAACATTATTAATATCGGGTGACTTACTATGCTAATGCGTTAGACTGGATCATTTGGGGATTCATTTTGCTCAGGAATGGGATGTCACATGAGGTCGCGAGCATTATAGCTTAAAGACCGTGAACCAAAGTGTTTGAAGCGCCAGTAAAAATATTTACTGGGGCCTCACTAATAACCTGCTTATTACCTAATAGACTTTATTTTAGACGCATTTCTTGGCTGATCTTCTTTGACCAATCCAACTAATTTTATCCTCTGCTGCTTACTTCTATTGTCTCTAAATGATAACTTGCTCAGATTATTGGTCTTACCCAACCCCAACCGTCCACCATTATTGATCGCAGCCTTACTGACAAATAAACTTAAATCCCTAGTAAACTGTTGTCTTTTTTCCTCAGTCGCTTTCTTTGTCTCTAACGCTTTACTTTTATGCTCAGTAAGCTCTGCAATTAAATTTATGTTTTCATCAGCATCCGCACTGCTAGAAGAAGATGATGAATCACTAAAATCAATAAAATCATTTAGATAAATCATATTTTCAGTAGGTTCAGGCTGTTTGTTATTTTTTAAATAACCAATAATCTCATTATAATTTTGATTGTGTCTAGATGGCATCCCCATTCTTCTACTGGGATTGAAACTCCCACTACAGCTAATAGCAGTCAATAAGTCTATAAGAATACCAAGCTGATCAATCAGATCATTATCATTTAGCTTTTTATGATTGACTATTGAAAACCTGTCTTCTTTCAACTTGATCGTAAATAATCTTTCTCTACTTAGACGAGCTCTATAAACAAAATCTGTAGCTGAACCCCAATGTTTTTGTTCATTTACGATTAAAGTAGATTTACTTAAGTCCAAACTTCTTAAGTGATATTTTGCACCGGAACGGTAACTAGCATTTAAAGGAAATCTATGGATTTCACCAGGCGCCCTTATATCACTTGCCTCTGCTTGCAGCCTATTTGTCTTAACCTTGGCTCCAACTTGTAAAACTTTTTTGCTCATGTCTTTGCGAGTTTCACTAGTATAACGCGCAATTTCATTACCACGCTTATCTTGATCTCTGTCTAAGTTTTTCTTAAACTCATCTAACACTAAACCTAATCTAGCAGCGCTACTAGGCGGTTGCTGCATATAGCCTCTATACGCTCTAGCTTGTGATTCGCTTTCACATACCCTATTGAATAAATTATCAACCTCTTTGGTACTAAATTTTTGGTTAAACTGTGCACTTAAGAGAATATATTGATTAATTTCACCATTTAAATTTGCGACACTATCTACCAAGGTAGTGATTGTCCTTTGATTGCGTGCATTATTATTAAATATACTTAAAGAATCGTGTGCTACAGGTACAATTTTATCAACAATATGCCGCAATAATTCCTGTAACTGCATGTTAACTTCTGAATCACCATTAACATCATTTTTTAATAGTTGTAGTAATTTTCTGCTGTTTTCACCGTTGTCTATAAATGCTTGCAACGTTGTCTGAATGTCTCGTAATGAAAAAGCAATTCTCTGATTATTTCTAGTAATATCATCGTTATCTGATTTTTCTTTTGTAAAGCTTAAGCCTGCGAATGACTTTAATTTCCCGAATTTTTGCTTGTCTACCATTATTTAGCCCTCTATATATTCATATATTATTGTTATATGCATATATTTTACCTTGGCTAACTTTCTTTATAAATACGCTATTTTTAGGGTATTGAGCAGGTAACATATTGATATTGCAGGCTTAAAGAGGGAATATTTGATTTATGGCCTAGTCTATCACCTGAACGTCCTGTCTGGTGGAAAATGCGCCCTGGCTTGTATGGGGTATATACAGGTTAATTTGTTCAACTGTAAGCGCAAAAAGAATATTCCTGCAACAAGAGCCTTAGTGCCAGCCGGCAAAAAAAAAAGGGAGCCAATGGCTCCCTTATAGATATAATCACTCCATTTTTAAGCTTTTATAATGACAGTTGAGGCTCGCACTTTTGGGTTGGCTTCTAGCTCATCAGGCTCACCTGTTAGCTCATTGTATTGTTTATTTAATGAACGAACAGCCCACAACCATGCCATGATAATGCCAATCATAAGCACAGCCACTATAGGGGTTGCAATGGCTTTACCAATGTCTTTACCAAAGACACTGACCAACGTTATCGCAAGGAAGTTCCATATAAGGGCCCCTCCTGATTTACCTGCTCTTGCGCCTACCACATCAATAGCGGCTTTACCCTTAACCTTTGATTCATCATCTAAAGGGATGTACGCCATTTCTTTGGTTGGGTCAAACAATGAGTATTTTGTTGATTTGCTGGCAATATTTTGAACCATACCAATTATGACTGCCATCATGACAGGGGTGGTTCCGATAAAGGCAATATAACCTACCATATAGTCCCTAAAGACAATGAAGACAAAAAAGCCAATGCCGGTAATTAAGAGTGCCATAGGGGTAAGGCTAGCAGCTCGGCCCCAACTACGAGTTCGAATAATATAACCCCCTACGAAAGTCATGGCAATCGTGAAGATACCCGTACTCATAGAGAACATCCCCATGAAGGCGCTATAATCGTTTTTGTTTGGGTAGGCTAGTTTTAGCTGGCCTTTCCACACAACCTCAACTAAGTTGATACTCATGCCATAGCCAATGACTAATAAGGCAATACATAACAAGTATTTTGACTTTGAAAGATAAACCAAACCTTCAATCACACCCATTTTATGTTTGGATTTCTTTGCTTTTGTGGGATTGCTTTCAGGATCATAAAGCTGCTTGTCTGTGAGAACGTTTCGATTCATCCACCAATAACACGCGACTATAGTTACGCCCGCGACCATGACCAAAGTCATAAGGTAATTAAGGGTAACTTGCCACGTATCCACACCCGTTCCGGCAAGACTTTTACCATAGACGGAACTGTACCAAATAAGTGGGCCTGAAAAAATTAAAGCAAGATTAAACCCCATCGTAAATAATGTATAAAAACGCTTTGCTTCATTAGTTTTTACAATTTCATTGGCAAAGCCCCAGAATAATAAGGACAGAACGGCACTGCCCCAAAGCTCAGAGAGAATATAAAACAACGACAGAGTCCAGTGCTCAAAACATTTAATGGCACTGTAAAATCCCTCGGGTGAAATTGACAGTAAATATTGAGCGGTAGCTGTGGGTTGCAAGACTTCTCTGTTGGGATAAAGCACAAATGCAAAGATACCGAAAAATATTAGGAAAGGAACAATAATCACATAAAACAAAGATTCTTTGCTAAGTTTATTACTTAGTTTAGAATAAATTAACATGAATAGTATGGCAGCTGGCAAAGTACCAAATAACTTTAGAAATGGTAAGGCCAACTCATCAATGGCACTCACCACTATGGTATCTTTTGTATCACGTAAAATTGTGTAAACAAAAGCGATACAAAAAGCAATCAGGAGCATGGGAATAAGTTTTTTTAACTCGTATTTGTGTATAGGCCAAAAAATGGCACGCCACCTTCCAAAGCCATGATCTATAGCTTGCGTCATATGAACTCCTTTCATTTCTGAGCGGTTTATTATTATTGTAGAAAACACGCTGACTTTGGTTAGAAAGTTAAGCGTTTACTGAGAGATGCTCGGATTTTACTATGCCATAATTTTCCTATAATTTTCAACTAGTGTTCTTGCTTCATCTTTGTAACCTGTTTTTGACCATTAAGATTGAAGTATTATTGATGAAATTAATTAGTTAAACTTATTGTCTTGGGAAGAACACAACGTTTGTTGGTTGCCCGCCCTTCTCTGAATTAATAGAAAAACACTAAGTTATAATAAAGAATTGGCTAACGAGAGAAGTCTTAAATAAGAAACGATACGTTAAAATTGAAGCGGGTTTTAAAAGGTGGTTGTGGGCATCTAGTTGTAAAATTAATTATCGGGGCTTACAAAGTTGCCCCGACCATGTTGAAACAGTGGTAGTGAGATTGGCTGTGGGAAGTTACTTTTCATTTGGGTATTAAACTTTTTCTCTACAAATGATTTTCAGGTTACTTTTAATCGGCTTTACCAGCCTCCACCTCCACCACCACCGCCGCCGCCGCCAGATGAACCGCCTCCACTACTTCCTGAAGTAGATGTACTAGAGGTGCTTATGCTACTAGATAGTGAGGTGCCAATAGCCGTCGCTATAGAACCCACAGTTAATGCATGCCCAGAATACCAAGTAGGATTGTAGCGACTTGTTTGTCCACCTTCATACCCGGATCGAGCAATAGACTTTTCAAATTTTTGACTCCACTGATTCTCCAACCCCAATGCTATTGCGTAGGGTAGATAGGCTTCAAATAGTTCGGGTGTAATATCTGGCCCTTCAAACGACTGAAAGCGTTCTTGATTGGCTACGCTCAAGAATAATTTAAAGCCTTCAATTTGATCCATAATCTGACGACCTTTTAAGGTAGGTTGCTTTAACCAGTGAAAAAACAAATAGTGTGTTAGCATGATTAACACGACGAGAATAGTTGTGCTCCATCCTAAAAAATTTGACAGCATAGTCAATCCCACTATTTCGCCGACAACAAATGGTAAGCTAAACAAAGTCAACAGAAAAGCTGGTATCACTTTTGTAAAAAGGCCTTTAAACACTTCTCGCCATAAACAGAAAACAGAATACAATAAAACACAAACGCCCATAGTCCATAAACTTGTCCAAACAAGAAAAAATATTGCCTCAGGGTTAGCCAAGAATGCTAGACCTATAAAATAAATAAGGGTGAAAACAATAGCAATACAAAAATACGTTATATTTGAATAAAAGTATACTTCAAGTACTTCTCGCTTGATATTTTTCTTAAACTTAGTCATCGCCTCATTAATCGCAACATGGTTGATTCTATTAAATGTTAGCTGGCTCTTAGCCATAAACAAATATTTCATAAGGGCTTGCTCACCTGGGCCAATTGTATTATCTGCCTCTTGTAATCGAATCACAGTAAACTCTTTGTCATCATCAGATTTCAACTTAATAAAACCGTTTACGGATAAATGCGTTAAAGCAGCAGTAAAAGCAGTTGTGCTCCTTTTGAATCCCATATTGTATATGTAATGCACCAAGCCAGGTGAGTAGCCTTTAGGGGGTTCATATAATGGAATGACTGTCCCCTTTTGTGGATCTTTTCCAAACTTAAGCCAACACAAGAAATAAAATGTAATTAGTATTGTAAAAAACATAAGGGAATAGGCTAATGGCTTATTATTATGTAATAAAATAGATAGACTAGCGATATTTGTAGGTTGGTATACATAATTTTTGGGCCAAGCAACAGCAAAAGTTATACCCTCATTAGCGTGTAATGGGCTTGTGGTTTTATACAAAATTTTATTCCCTGAAATTTGGGCACTAAAATTCTTTAAGATTTCACCTTTTCTACCGGTATAGGCTGCTTGTTGTATAATAGGCGCATCCGCTGGCAAATGGACGATAGCCGATGCATGCTCAATCGGAAATGCCCATTTATTACCTGTAACATTCCAGTACAGCTCGTCATACTTTTTAAAGTACCCTATCGCATGACGAACTCTATAGCTTATTTTATAAGTATATACGCCAGGAACCAAGGTGATATCTTGCTGGCCAATATATATAGTAATGCCGTTTGGGGTTTCTTCAATGTGGTAGGGTTCGGTTTGCCCATTTTTACTAACACTCAGTACATCTAACTTGAAATTTACTCTGTCACCCATTTTGGTTTTATACCGAGTTGGGATCGTTCTAAAAATACCTCGTTTAATTTGATTGTTATTCGCAACGACCTGAATTGTCTCAGTTATATCAATAGTGGCATTTTGATTAATAAGTATATTTGAGTTGTATTGTATGATTCGCTCTTGGGCATTGGGAATTGCTGCCCAAACGAATGTAGGGATTAATACTAAAACAATAATATGCAATATTTTGAACATGATATTTCCCTTGATTTGATTTCAGTCAAAGTCAATTTTAGGGGGTTGTCTTTCCATTGGGTTTTCAACTTGGAAAAATTCTTTTGTGTTAATGGAAAAAAGATTAGCGACCAAATTACTAGGAAATGACTCTACCAAAATATTTAAATCCCGAACTGAACCATTGTAGTATCTACGCGCTAGCTGGATTTTATCTTCTGTATCAGAGAGCTCACGCTGAAACTCTGAAAAGGTTTTATCCGCTTTAATGTCAGGGTAATTTTCTACCAAAGCCCAAAATCTGACTAAGTGTGTTGAAAGCGAGTTTTGACTATCAAATAATGCCTGGCTTGGTCCGTTGTCTTCGTTTTGGACACACTGGCTGCGAGCTTCTGTCACATCTACAAAAACTGATTTTTCATAATGAATGTATTGTTTGACCGATGCCAATAAATTAGGAATTAATACATGCCGACGCTTTAACTGAACATCAATATTGCTCCATGCTTCTTTAACCATATTATTCATGCGAATCAAACGGTTGAAGATCAATATAGTAAATATAAAAAGAATAGAGACAGCCCCTAAGACTATCCAAATTTCATAATACATGTTTATACACTTCCTAGTGTAGCTAAAATATAAAATCCCAACTGACCATCCCGCTGGTAAAATAAGTTTAACAGCAGTACTCGTGTTGACAAAATTATAAAGAAAAGCATTACTGCCTGTTATTTATTTCAGGGTGCGTCCTTAAAAACCTTAAGAGTAAGTGTCTATATATTTTGATTATAGCATCTTTAATCAGTAAAATTTGATTACAACAAAAATATCAGAAATACTATTTACTACCTTATAACAAGTTTTGTAACATACACATTGGTCAAACTAATAATTATAGGGTATCTATAATGACAGAGATTTTTGCAAAAATGAGCCCTGTGGCAGGGTTCGCCATTTTAAAAGAACATTGTCGAGTGGGCAAAATATCTTTTTTAATTCGTGAATCCAGACAAGATGGCATGATAACAATAGACAAACTGGATCGAACCAGCCACAAATCAACAAAAGAATCTATAAGGTTTGCATTTGGTTTGGATAAAAAATGGCATCATGTTGACTATAAAAACATTGAAAAATATAGAAAAGAAATGATAAGTTTAGATAAAGCCACAATGCAGGAAGACAGAGCATGCATCGTGCAATTTTTCCAACTCCTACAAGAATACAACTTAGATTTGAGCAATTGTATATCACCACAGGACCACCAAGCATCAAATAGTTATACAAACTATACGAGTTTTGGGCTCGATGATTCTGATGAGCCAAAAGATAACGCTAAGTTTAGAAAAGACTAGTCAGCTAGAAAATATTTACTATTTTCCTAAAGACCGTTATTGCTGCACATTATATAATCATAAAAAATCTTCCCGTAAATGATTATCTACGGGAAGCTGAACACTAGCCTATATTTTATAAGAAGAAGGCAATAATTTTTCTTTAAAAATGATTGGATACGTTTCTCCTGAAGATAAAATCTCTTCGGTAGTGATACATCCTGGCATGCAACCATTTGTCCTTAAGAATTTAAAGTTTTCCATTCCAAATATAACTTGACGCATAGACTCTTCCAAGCTATGTCCATCTAATATATTTGGATCGTTCATTAAGGATGGGCTAAATCCATGCTTAACTAACTCTCTATTCATCAGCAGGGTTGCAAAAACACGGATGTTACCATCCTTAAATGGATGAGCTCGATCTAGACATTGTGCTAAGGCAACAATGGCTTTCAGTTTCTCGTACGGGCTATCCTTCTTAACATTTATTTCATATTCCGAGATTATATTATTGACCTCATTGATAAAACCATTTTCAGGAAAACCCAGCATAATGCGAAATTTTTGATTGTCCATATAACAATCACTTGCTCTAAATTTCAGAATCATGTCTTTGTATCCCAGCGGTGTAATTGTATCAACATCCATAAGAATTGTTCCGCTTTTATGCTGTTTAAACTGTCCAGGTTGTATAGATTCTTTAATTTCATCACCCCACCCAACAAACCGTACAAAAGGAGGTATATTGGCAGCTGCTATTTTGTGGATTGATTGAATATATTCTACGGTTAATGGTGCTTCTATAGAACTCATTATATATTCAAAGGCATCGTACATACTTTGTATACACCCTGGCTCTCTCTGTTCGTAGCCACAAAAACCCTTCTCTTTTGGGTCTCGTTGTTTGCTGACATCAACAAATAATCGAAAATACTCAGCTTGTGGTATTTGATCATAAAAAAATTCAAAATTACCTTTGTTTTCAGGATAATAATATACATCTAATAACTCATGCATATATTCTTCAGAGTATGATTGTTTTATATATTTATCTCTGTTTTTATCAATATAAGAAAACAATAATGTTTGGTTGGAAAGCAGTGCCTCGTTATCACCAACATAATAGTCAACGCTATTTTGTGGAACACATTTCAAGATGTCACGTGTATTGATTAAATCAGTACCAAAAATGGTAGACAGATCTGTATTGCTAGGAATCTTTAACATATTAATGCCTTAAACTAAGTTTAAATTAAATTTAAAAAATAACTTGAAGTAACAATATAAAGACGCCATGCAAGAGAAGTTAACACTAGGTAGATTAGTGTTATCGGACGTGGTTTATAGGAGATATATAATGACTTGAATAATAATTTCATTTTGACTGACCTTAATCTAAAGTACACAACAATGCAGCTTAAGCGAAATTAAGCCACCAACTGTTGTTTATTTTCATTGTGATTAAAGTCATTTTTGCTATCTCTATTGAGGGTTCGTACTTATTCTCAATACCATATTTCAATTCAAGTAAAATTTCAAGCATTTTATAGAAATAAATCTATCAACGTCATGAAATAATCATACCGTGATATTTGCTAAAAGTATTAAGCACAGCTGGCACGTGATACTAATCTATCCCTTGAGTCAATTGCTTGAATATCTTGGTCATAAACAAACTTTAAGTGCTTATTTCTTAAATGACATATATCTTTACAAAATCAAATTCTGCTCAGGAAATTACTATTTTTATAAACATAGTAATATGCAAAAGTTATGGTGCGCAGCAAATAAAGGCGCACTGCTTTCTAGATTGGAATCCGTATTAGCCACCTACACAATTTAAGATTATGGGTGTAGTCTTATCACTATTACCGTTACAATAAATTGTGCAACTAAATATGAACTATTCACATAGCTTAGAAAAAACATATCAGTCTGAAAAATGCCTTAGCCCCTTCGCCTTAATACTGATTGTATTGCTAGAAGGCTTTGTGACTGTCTCTGCACAAATTTTAACTATTCGTCAGCTTATACCTTTTTTTGGTAACACCGTTATTACAACGAGTGTCATTATTGGCGTATTCTTATTATTTTTAGCGTTTGGCTATCGATTTGGGGGAACTATTACTAAAAACTTTCAACTAGCGCTAACAAGAAATTTTATTATCAGTTCAATGATATTTAGCATCGGACTTTCTTTCTTATTCATTGAACTATTCGTTTCTACTTTACATAACCTTTTGGAGGTGACTCCATTTTTTTATTTGACAACGTATTTACTAATAATTACAGCCCCCTTGGTCTTTATTTTGGGGCAAACTATCCCTATCACCATGAATTTATATAAAAAATCAAGTCGGGTAAGTCAAATAGGCGGTAATCTGCTCTACATTAGCACGGTAGGCTCTTTCTTAGGTGCCACAGTAACATCTTTGGTTCTCCTTAGCTTTATTGGGGTCGCTTATACGATTTTGTTCAATTGTATTACCTTATTTGTGTTGATAATGTTAATGCAAGGCAATATAAAAAATATAATGGTCTGGTATAGCGTCATCGGAATTTTAGTTTTATGTTATTACTGTAATGTTACTTATGAAAAATCTAAATTTATTTTGGCCAACAGCTATGGAAACTATGCTATAGAAGACAAAGTGATCACTAACGATATAGTGAAACGCGAAGGTAAAGCATTTCTAATTAACGCATCATATTTAAACGCTTATGGTAATTCATTTATTGATAATAATATGAAAGGGTATGACTACATTGAGAAAGTTAAAAAAATATTGTTTCAAGAATTAAAGATTAGAAATAAAGATATACTCATCTTAGGCGCTGGTGGCTTTACAATTAGTGCTGAAAATACCTATGACAACCGGTTTACATATGTGGATATCGATAAAGATGTAGCTAACATCACAAAAAAAGAAAATTTTGCACCAATCAATGGCCGCTTTATAGCTACGGATGCTAGGCAATATGTCCGTAAACACCCTGCAACATATGATGTTATATTCTCGGATGTATATAGCACTGGCCATAGCATACCGACTCAATTAGTGACCTTTGAGTTTTTTATGGAAATCAAAAAAGTCCTCAAGGGTGAAGGACCAGCTATTTTTAATATTATATCTAATCCACAAATGAAAGATGCATATTCGCAGCATCTTGACCAAACCATTAAATCTGTTTTTCCATATTGTTCCAGCAATCCTGCCACCTATCGTGATGGCAGGACAAATAATATATATGTATGCTTTAATGCAGAAATGAATAGGGAGCTATATACAGACAATCTGAATCGATCTTCTTTGGAATTTGGGGAGCTTCTGTATAAAAAAGAATAATGGCTAATGAAGCCCTCATTTAAATCAAATGATAAGTTACTAATCAGGCCTGATTTATATGTCATTTATATTTATTACGTTCAAATATCTAACTTCTGCTCGACAGGGGGGCATATATTTTTTATTTGCTTAAACGAATACTGAATGTTGGATGCTGGCTACACTTAACATTCTGTGTTTCACTAGCGCTTTCATCTATGTCCATAGCGCAAGCTAAGCCATCATCTTCAGCTAAAATTAGAATATTATTTCTAGGTAAATCGGCTACACCTGGCCACCTTTCGTAAACCGTTGCTTGGCGCGGCGTATATTGAGGGGCCTGCCCAATCCGTCGCACCTGCAAATTAGAAACTTCGTCTTCACTACTCTCAAGTAGTTCGGAAAGCTGAATTAGTCGACTTTCAACCCGATGATGTTTGATTGTCGCGGATTGTTCATGACAAAAGCGGTCAAACTCACGAAGTGCATTGGTTCCGAATTCTTTCTGAATATATTGTTTTGCTTTTTCAGCACTATAATTCATACGCTGAATTTTCTTATAAACAATATTAAATGGCAGCAAATAGTTTTCATAAAAAGGTAAGACAGAGTAAGACTCTGATTCACTTTTAAATTGATATAGAAAATTCACAACTTGACTATTCAGTTTTCTCTTATTTGCTTTGGATAACTTTTTAATTTCTTGAAACAAAGGTTCATCGGCACTATGAAAGTGATAGAAAAACTCTATTCCCGCCTCTCCAAATTCTGATTTTAAGTCATCAACGGAATCGCCTAGTTGATGTGTCAACGCTATTCTTTCTGCCTGGCTGGGAGCTTCTGCGGCATACCTTGTCAGACTGAGGATCTTTCTTACTAAAAAGAGCATTCGCGATAAAGACCGAGCGTCTTGTGAGGCATTCTGCCGTTCTATAGATGCCGTATCACTTTCAGACAGGGTCGAAATAAATCTTAGCATTTAGGTTTCCGAAGGTAATAATATTGGGTTGTATTTTACCCGAAAAAGACAAGCATAGATATATATTGTTGCGCTGTAACAGCGTTTGCTTTTCAGCTTATAAAAAATTTGACAAGCCCAAAGCACAAACGCGCCCGGAATCCCATCCATATTGAAGACTTAAAGTTGATTGCGTGGTTTAGCAATTAAGACATTGCGTTTATTTTGCGATGGCACTAAAACTCGGTGTTCTTTTAAGTTCATTGACACTATCACCATCTAAAATACTCAAAAGCATTTTCTTGAGCGTACTGCCATCTGTGAAGCTGTAGCATGCTGTTAGCGTTTCACAAAATTCCCTGACTATTCTGTCCAGTGATGCATCGTTACCATATATAACACTTGCAAACTTATCTTCTCTAAAAGCTTTGACTTGGTAATACCAACTAGTCATGCACGTCGTATACCCACAATTTTTGACAATATATTCATCTAAGATTTTTCTTATTGCAATATGCTTTTGGGTTTGCCTGCTATACAACATTTTAAACTCCTTTTAAAATATAAGTATAAGAGTTCTTTAGCTTAGATTCTTACTGCGAAGCTAGTTGGGCCGTAATTTCAACTTCAACCAGCCCCTTATTGATTCCACCAATTTTTTTGGCTGCCTCATACGACAAATCAATAATACGCTTGCCCGAGTACGGGCCTCTGTCAGTAATCTTGACTGTAACAACCTTATTGTTTTCTAAATTTCTAACATTTACAAGCGTATTAAAGGGTAATGTTTTGTGTGCTGCGGTTAAAGCGTGCATGTCAAATTTTTTGCCGCTTGCCGTAATTTTTCCATGATACTTTTTACCATACCATGATGAAATCCCTCTTTCTGTATATAATGTGCTTGTGGAAGATTTTTTTGCCCAAACATAGCTAGCTATCCCGACCAATAAAATTGTGGCAGACAATAAAGCTAAAGCATTTTTTCTAATATGCATAGTAAAGCCCCTAGTATTTAACAACCTGACTATTTATTTAAAAACATACTCAATGCCAATTTAACTTATATTATTATTCAATTTTCTTTAAAAACACAGAGAGAATTTCAATTGCGTATTGACAATTAGGAATAGAGAAAATGTCAGTTCCCAGACATAAATATGTTTATATAATCACAACTATTAGAAAGTAGATAAAAAGCATCAATGAATATAAAAACAAAACTAAACAAAACGTGACATGAAAAAATTATTGGCCTTATTTTTTTTCACGAGCTACAAAAGTAAATTGTAAATATTGGATAATTAGCAGTGTTAAGCCCGCAATAATAAAGCATATAGCGATTGGGTGTGCTGAACCAATATACTCATATACGACCCACGAACCTAAATATCCTCCGAGTATAAACTCAATACAGCCCAATAATGCGGCAGCCTTTCCTGCATTCTGCTTAAATGGCATTAAAGCACCTGTGTTTGAAGAACCCAGACCAAAAGCAGCACCTGCACTAGAGATAAAGCATGGTATAACTATAGTTATAATTGTCAGCCCTAGGATGGCTTTCAATATTAATAATAATACCCCTCCCGTTAAGAACAGAACCGCAGAATATTGCAAACTGCGATCAACCCCAATTTTTGCAATATATCCCCCGCACCCAAAAGCAATAGTTACAAATGCAATAGCATTGATACTAAATAACAGTGCAAATTGAACCTCTGTTAACTTAAGTGTCTCTATATAAATTAGGGGAGATATTGAAAAAAAGCCAAACATTGTCATCTGCACTAAGCCCGCTGACAATGAATACACCATAAACCGCCGATTATTAACAATATTAATATACTCTTTCAAGGTGTTTTCTCGCTTTATGGGGGCGAGATTATCGATAGCGGGATATTGAAGAAAATAAGACAAAATGAGTGCGAACCCTCCAAATATTGCCAAAAACATAAAGTCAGCTCGCCATCCCCATTTCAGAGCGAGATATACTCCCAAGCTAGGCGCTATTATTGGCGCCAGACATGAAATCCCTTTTAGATATGTAATCATTTTTGTTACTTCATCACCGCTAAACTTTAGTCGGACTAAGGTTAAAGAGACAACCATTGCACCACACGCGCCAAATGCCTGCAGGCTTCTAGCAAAAAGTAATATCTTGTAGTCTGAACTCAAGTACATCAGGACACAGCCCAAAACAAAAACAATTAGTGATGTTTTTAGCGGTATTTGCATTCCAAAGCGATCAACCAGTGGACCAACAATGAGTTGCCCTAAGCCAAAACAGTACATAAATATAGAGAGAGTTAGTTGAACCTGAGATACATTTAGTCCCAAATCTCTCATCACAATTGGCTCGGAAGGCAAATATAAATCTAAGCCAAATCCCAATAACAAAATCATTGGTGATAACAAAATTATAGTTGTTAAAGCAGACGAATTTTTCATAGGTGTCTTGATATTCTATTCTAATTTTTTAGGGTACATTCTAGTATTAAAGATGCGCAAGTGGAATTTTCTGAAGATGGCCAAATACCAAAAGGCAGCCACCAGAAACGGAGAAATTATACTAATGATATTATGAGCCTTAAACCATTCTAATGAAAGTGATAAATAACTTTTATAAACCAATAGAATGTAGCTGACCAACATATCTTTACTCTCTAGTTAATTTAATGTCGTGTCAGTAGTGCTGTACAAATTATATTAACAAGGAAATGTCGCATGTTAAACTTTAGTTTAAATGTGATCCAGGAAGGTATGAGTCTCTTAAGAAAGCGATAGAGTTAGAGCTGAAATTTTACATAGCATAATATAATCAGGTCCATCTTAAATTGTAGCGGCCGTAATAATGAGTAAATTATACTAGCAAATGGTTTAAATAGTATCTTGTATAACGTAATTTACCTTGCTTAGTCAGAGCGCCTTTTTGTACTAAATCTTGTAAATCACGCGTTGCAGTGGCTTTAGTGGTTTGGGTAATAGAAATATAATTTTCAGCGCTTAGCCCCCCTTTAAAGCCGTCTATACCTTCGGCAAACATTCGAAGCAATGCTTTTTCTTGGCGAGGGTTTAATGCACCCATCAATTTATCAAATAACTGTTTTTTAGCAATTATAAATTCTATTCTTTTTAAAGTGTTTTGCTGTGCGTTTAAAATAGTTTGGGAAAAATATTTAAGCCAATCGCTGATGTCACAAATTTTATTATTTTTCTCTAATCTAAAATAATATTCTTTTCTATTTCGTTCTATTGTATAAGCTAAAGCAATTAAAGTTGGATGGGCAAGATTTTGTGCAAGAGACTTCTCTGCCAGTGCTCTTGCAATCCTGCCATTCCCATCTTCGAATGGATGAATGAGCACAAAATATAAATGAGCAATACCCGCGCGCGTCAAAGAAGGTAAAGCATTTTTTTCTTTCGGCGCTGTTGCATTAAACCAATTAATAAAACGGTTCATTTCCAGAGGCACTTGTTGCGATGGGGGTGCTTCAAAATGGATTTTGGGGTTATGCATTGGCCCAGAGACGACTTGCGTAGGGCCTGGCTGAGCCCGGTATTGGCCTAATTGCTGAAGATCCTGCCGCCCATTCATTAATAATTTGTGCCAGTGATATAAGCTATCGTTTGATAAGGTATTATCATAGTGATTAAATAAATCTGCCATCATAGCAGATATACCCTGCTCAGAAGGTGGAATACTACGGTTGTCGCATTCCAGGCCAAACTGCCTACAGATAGACAGCTGAATGCTGTCTCTGTTTAGAAGCTCCCCTTCAATTTTAGAGGTCTTTAGTGCCTCTTCGCTCAATAGCTCAACTTTTAACTGGGATTTTTCCTCTTCAGAAATATGAGTATATGCACCAAAACACATACCAGACTGCTTTAGAAACTCAGCCTCATACTCTTCTAGCTCTTTGATATTATAAGTAAAATTAGGCCAATCGGGGCTCTGCCACATCCACGTCATGAGTTATAGACTCCTATTCTATAACTCAAATTATAGGTAATTATGGGTTATAGGGCAAGACTCTATTCATCATTAAGAAAAAGGCTCAATAATGATCTAAAGCCTAATCCGGCTAGAAATGTGAGTCTGATGTAACGCTGTATGTAGTGCGTAGCATAAAGATAAGGTAGTTTGCCATACAGTCCATTGACTCAAATTATAACATTAGAGCAATATTAATATATGAACATAATAAAATAGCGTTTTTTGAAATGCCTTTAAGCTGTCAGCAAATTGAGCAAAATCAACATTTTATTAGTGCATTGGCCATATGTAATATTATCCATACCTCTTTTACAGTATTCAAAGAAAAAATAAAAATACTCAATAGCCAGAATACAAATAAAAAAATCTCGCTATCCAATGATGCGCGTTTTTTAGATGATACCATTTTGAGTGTAATAGGCCTTTTAGATAGATTGTTGGTGGTGCATGAAACATATCAGCAAACACATGACTCTGATTGGATAAAAAAGCAAATATCGACAATGAGTGCTGCCTTACGCTATAGCTCTGAGCAACTGAACTTGGTTATGGATACAACAAAAAATGAAATTCAAACAGGCATGAAAAAGAAGGAATTACCCGCCTTGGTTGAAGCATTGTCTGGCTTAACAAGTCTTCTGAAAAAAACTTATTTTTATGATGGCGTTTTTATACTCGATAAAATCTTCACGCCTTTGGCTTCAGTATTCTCAGGCCACTTCCCCCCTACTATCTCAGCTGAAAAAACACAGACTATAGAGTTAGACTTTATTGAAAAAAAAGATCTTAGGTCTTAATTATAATTTGCCCTGTGCTTTTCCGTAAGTTGGCATGAGGCTTGCGATATTAGAACTAAAAAAGCAATCAAGTTGACTTGTTTGTAAGTTATGTTTCACATAGATACTTGTTTATCGGTAAATATTCACTATTTATAGCAAAAATAAAACTTTCCTTGGTATTAATTTAACTAAATCACAGCTTTAAAGCGCTTGATAGTAAACCCAGCCAAGGCAATCATAGGATTTTGAGCGATATTTATTTGACAACTTGGCAAGTCAGTATAATATATAGGGCAGCTTGAAAGTTATTTGATGTATTTATGTGTGCAACGTCTATGAGATATATTTTTGTATTTCGTTTTGTTCTTCATAAAGTAAAAGCAATTCTTCCAGCCACATGCCTTATTATAGGCTTTAATTACTTCTGAAAAATAAATAGGATATAAATATGTCACAGTCTACTGGTGTCGTAAAATGGTTCGACGAAACTAAAGGTTTTGGTTTTATTAAGCAAGATTCTGGAGAAGCTGATGTTTTTGCGCATGTTAACGCTATCTCTGGCCCAGAAAAATCTTTAGCTGAAGGCCAAAAAGTAGAGTTTACAGTTACTAAAGGTGCCAAAGGCCTTCAAGCAGAGAACATTGTAGTTGTCTAGCTGAGTAACGTGCATTTTGAGATTCGCCTAAGGGCAAGCTCAAATTAAGCACAACCTTTGTATTGCCCATGGGCTGGCCCTTGGGCAATATTTAAATGCTATCAACATATTTTATATTTATTAAGCTGGTTAGCACGTGATCCTGCCATTCACCATTAATGTTGAGATACTTCTTCGCTTCTCCCTCTTTTCTAAATTTTAACTTTTCAAGAATATTGCCACTTTTAGTATTCGTGTAAATATAATTCGCTTGTATTCGGTGCAGATTGTGGGTTGAGAAAATATAATTGATACTGACTTTCAAGGCTTCATACATATAACCCCGCTCTTGATTATCAAAATCTAAAGCATATCCCAAAGTGCAAGACTGAAAGCAACCTCTGATAATATTATCAAAATTAATATAGCCAACAATTGTGTCTGGGTTATCTTTAGTATAAATAAAAAGCTGACAGCCCTTTTTGTCAAAGGCTTCTTTCTCCCGAGCCATTATTCTTTCACGCCAGTAATGTTGTGTGTAATACTCTTGAGGACGCTTAGGTTCAAATGCTTGAATGTGGATTTTATTTCGGCGTAAATAGCGCGTTATCTCTTCGGTATCATCAAGCTTAGGCTCACGTAAATATAATCTGGGTGTTTGAAGTACAGTTGTCATGTTTATAGTTTATCTCATGTTTAAAGTATCTGTCGCTGTATTGCGATCCTGGTTAAAGACCGGCGCATAACAAACATATTAAACTATTGATTCTTTTGAATAAAGCTACGCCCTTATTGCCTTAAGTGCCTGTAGACACTCATCTCTCATTAACGTGAAAGCTTTATATTCTCTTGAATATGCACTAATTACATTTTGTCACTATAGACGTATAGCTTATCTGAATTCGCATGACACCTGCTTCTAATGTTCGTTATCATAAAACATAAGCAACAATAAAGTATATTGAATCAACGGGGATATAAAATTATGCTTACAGCCAACTTTAAAAAACGTCATGCAGATCTTCAAGCATACTTAAAAAGCTACAGAGGTCAAAAGCCAAATTCAGAGCGGCTAATTTTATTAGGGACAGATGCGCCTAATACACTTAACTGCCCAATATCACTTGATATCATGGATATTCCAATAAAAATAATAACAACTATTGGAGCGGCAAACTATACCCATTATTTTGACATAAAATCTATTATGGCTTGCCCTGAAAAGAGGATAGATGGAAAAAATTATAGGGTACATCCTCTCAACAGATCTATGTTTAGTTCTGAAGATATTTTGCCTGCGCCCGAAATGCAGCAAAAAATAACAGAATTTTTAAATGAGCAACAAGCAGTAAATCTTGCGTTTATGGCTGGTTCAGCGCTCACAGCAAAAGCAGAATCGAACAGTGATAGATCAAGGCAAAATCCAGGACTCAAAATCGCAAAGCACAGAGGAACAAATATTACAGAATCACAGAAAGTCACGAGCCGTGCTGGCGTTAAAATAGCACAGCATCGTAAATTTTAAAAAATTAGCATATTATCGCTTGGGTATTTTAGGTGCTTTTTTATCCTCCTGATTTTCGGGTGTATCATTCTTGCTTTTGTTGCTCCCTGCCGTAATATCTTCTCGTTCTCCAGTAGGCTTGGTTGGAGACACCCAAGCAGTTGTTCGAGCCACTGGTTTTCGCTGCTGAGTACTAGGTGTATTAGGCTTAGAAGGTGGAGGTTTTGCTGCCCCACCTCTACTAATCAAAACGGGTCTAGGAGGCGGTCCCTTAACATCAGGAGCAGGCGCTTTCTTAGAATTATCTGCTGCCTTAGGCTCTTCTTGCGCTTTGGGTCGACTTTGAAAGGGTTTTGGAGGCGGTTTTGTAGGTAAAGGAGGCGGTATATTTCGCCGGGCGCTTTCAGGAATTTCAGCTATTTTTTCATGATTACTTTGCATAGGTGGTAATGGTGGCAAGCTTCTTTTGGGCGCTTGACTTAATCCATCCGCTTCGGTTTCAGCCCCGTCATTTTGTGTTACTGAACGACCTCTTCCCATAATACCATCAGAATATTCCTTTCTTTGTTGATTAGATTGCTCGTCTTTTGTAGGCTGGATTTTTGCCCATGCTGGAGGCTTCATATCTTGGGCTAAGTCTTTTATATTTGGCACTATGAGAGGGGCTGGTTTTTGTAAAGGCTGTTGGCTGGGTTGCATGCTAACAACATCCAACCCTTCTAAATCTTTTGGCACTTTTGTTTTATTAACAGGTTCAATTTTAACATTAAAGCCTAACTGGTTGGCTAATTGATAGTTTATCACTAAAGAGCTTTCATCAGAGTAAACATCTGCGGAGATGCCTAAATCTCGTAAATGTGAATTTTTATCTTCAGATAAGAATTGTTTTATATTATCAATATCTTCTTGTTTCATTTTAATGGCACAGCCCGCCGCAATTTTAGCTTTAATTTGTTGGATATCTCTATCTCCATGCTTACTGGCTAAAAATTTATCTGGAGGAGATGGGGCCCTAGAATCGTTCGTATAAGCGATTAAAGTTGCAAAGCGGCCGGCTTGATCTTTTAGTATTCTCAATCTCTCGGGATCATTGGGCGCATTTTCAAGTAAATCGGAAAACAAACTTCCGTACCGCATTGTACGTTGGACAGGTTGAACGGCTAGCTGTAATAAACTTTCACCTGACTTTTTTGATATACGATTTAAAAATTCTTTGAACTCTTCATCATTCTGAGTTTTTGCTGAAAATTCAGGTTGTGCTAATCCATAAAGAACTGTGACTTGTGCTAAACGCTTAAAATAGGCAGCAATATGTACCTGAGTTTCTGGCAAGTCAAAAGTACGGGGATCAGTGTTGGCTAACTCTAATATAGTAGCCATTTCTGTAGAATCGTATGCCAACCCCATACAAAGTTCAGTTAACATCGCTAAATTGGGGCAATCATTTGTTTTAAAAAAATTTAGTATTTGGAACTCTTCATCTAAATCATTGAGCTTTTGCAGCGCATCTCTCATTGATAGTTCAGTGCTAACAATTTCATTTTGAAAGTTAGAGTAGAGACGACTATGTTTTGCCTCTCTATCCGCAATCACTTTCTTAGCACTTGCAAGCTGAGTAACTTCGGGTATATTTTGCAACTGACCGGGTACATCGAGCATCAATAAAAATTTTTCTAAGGTTTTTTTTCTACCCTTAATATTATTGCTTACCCAAGAATAGCTTGGCGCATTATTTAATTGAACTAATAATGTATGTGCTCTATTCACTTTACTTTGAAATGCGATAGCTTGTTTTATCACTTCACCAAGCTTAGGATGACCCTCTAAATCTTGGGAATCTAAAAGCACCTTAACACCTTTGATCAATTGAGCTAAATCGTCTTCAACTAAATCCGCCAAATTATTTGTACCTTGCCGATTGTTTTTTCTTAGCCCTTTTGTTATCTTTTTTTTCTTTATAAGCGAGCTCATTGCCTCCAGCTTGTCATAATACTCTCTTAAAGTTAAAGCATTTGCAGAACCATTAATCACTGAGAACCTCCCACAAAAAGTGCATGTGATATAACTTCAGACAGTGCTGTTTTGCAAATGGTTCAATATAATATTTTGTGTGTAACCGCAAAGCGAGATGTCCGGTTTTGACCAAAGGTAAAATGTCTTGTGATAATAATCACTTAAGGCAAGGATGCCTTAACCGTGATACTACAAAGGATGACTATACACCTAGCAGAAAATTGACATGATTCACCCAATGTTAGATACGACAAATGTAGGAGGTATAAGAGTTGAACTTGACCTATAGCCTGAGTGTAGATTGATTGCTAGCGCTGTTATTTTTAAACGCAATTTTTCCGTCATTAAGAAAACGATTGAGTGGCTCTTTCTTTTTAACTTCGTATAGAAACACTTGCATATCATATACTGTATTTTCAGGGGTGACTTTAATTTCATCCGATGCGTTGATAGCTAACGCAGTCAATGTAAGTAATGAATGCTCTAATTTGGACTTTTCTCTTAGGATATTGACACACTTTTCAGACAAAAGACTTTTTGGCACTCTCTTCAAATGGTCAAGTTGGGTGATATTAACATGACACTTGAGCAGTAACTGTATCATATCTACATTGCCTTTTTTACAAGCAAGATGAAGGGCACTGTATTCTTTTGTCTCACCATAGATAGGTGTGTGAATAATAACATAGTCAGGGTAAGTATGGCTGCGTCGTGAAATAACGCGTCTAATTCGCTTGGTTTGTATTCCTAAAATTGTGTCTCTATTGGTTAATTGATTGATATTGGCGCCGCCCTTTATAATTAATTTTGCCGCTTCCTTATTTCCAGTCACAACGGCAACATGTAATGGCGCATAGCCACGAAAATTACTGGGTAGATCGAACTTATTATTTTCTATTGTCTCAGACAATGACCAACCTAATTTTATTGCTAATTTTAAACAAGAATTATGGCCACCTTCTATAATAGAAGCTAACAAGCTTGGTTTGTCGTTACAAAAAAGCATCGCACTAATTGAGCTATAGCAACCGACTAATATAGTAGGCATCAAAGCGGTAACTGAGTAATAGCCCAATGCTGGGGTGGATAAAAAATAAAATGGGCTAGCGAGTATGCAGCCAGTCAGAAATCCTATTGCTAGAGCGTTAATTTTAGAATGATGAGCGTAAACACTTAACAAATAATAAAGCCTACTGACTGAGTTGATCGGTTGTGTAAGAAATTGCTTGTACTGCATTTAGGACTCATGTTTCAAACTAAATTATCTGGGAAATTATACTAACATAAATTAAAAATAATAAAATAGCTTTATTAGCTTTCTGCTACTAACACACTTATTTTTACAATATAATCCCACAATACTAGCAATAAGAATATTTTGGAGATGGCTAATGAATGAATCTGCACTAAAAGAAATTATGGATGACCCTAACTATGTAGTGCTTAAAAGACTGCCAGAAACACTTGAAAAACGTGAATCTTCAGCCGACCCTGCCTTCTCAGCTATTGTAATCGATCTTGAAACCATGGGCTTAGATGCGACAAAAGATGCCATCATTGAATTTGGGCTGTTAAAATTCTCCTTCACTAATGCAGATGGCATAATTGAAGTATCTGAAACTTATAATGCTCTAAATGATCCTGGCATCCCTATTCCTGAACTTGTGACCAAGATTACGGGGATTACTGACGCAGATGTAAAGGGACAAAAAATCGATTGGGACTATATTGCAACACAAGTCGAGAGTTGTAATCTGGTCATTTGCCACAATAGCGGCTTCGATCGTAATTTCTTAGAACTTCAAACACCAGACTATATTCAAGCATTATTTAAAAAAACACCTTTTGCTTGTACACTGCGAGACATAGACTGGTCTGAACGTGGATTTGAGAGCGGTAAGCTGGATTATCTAAATTGGAAGCTAGGCTACTTCTATGATGGTCATCGTGCCCTGACAGATTGCTGGGCGGCCTTTAATTTGCTCATTGAAGAAGATGGGGCATTTGAAGAATTAAAAAATAGCGTCAAAAAGTCTGAAATATTATTATGCGCCGTCTCAGCACCTTTTGAGAAAAAAGACCTCTTGAAAGAAAGAAAATATAGATGGTCTGATGGTGCCGGCAACTTGCCAAAATGTTGGTGGATTACAGTTCCAGGTGATCATTTAGCAGAAGAAACTGCTTTTTTAGAAGAAACAATTTATTGTCGACCAGGTGCCGCTAAAAAATTACCTCAATCGAAGATAACAGCACATACAAGGTATTCTTTTCGGGCTGAGATGATCGATTAAATATGCTATCAAAATGAAAAACGCCGGATGAACTCTCATTCATCCAGCGTTTAAAATTTATGATTATTATTGATTAATAGCCAGGTCTTAACTTTGGCGTATGTGTATAAGGCCTTGGCTTTGGTAAGTCGAGCTTTGGCTCTAGCTCAGGCGCCATCTCCGGTGCTGGTTTAGCATTAAACCGAGGTCTATTGGCGCATATCTGAGCCAAAAACAAAGCATAGCCATAAAACCCTTGTGCCATCGCAGACTGAGATAAACCTAATCTTGCACTAGCAGCCATCGACGGAACCATCTTTGCCAGCGCAGCCAGATCTGATAGCTCATATTGCCATTGTAGAGCCATTTTTTGCTCAAGTGATAACAAGCTTGAAGCCATATTTGATAGAGTAAAAGCCATGTTTGGATTAATGTGATTATTTTTCATAGTTACCCTCCAACTTGTTTATTATTTTCAATACGTTACATATTTTGTTAATGTAACTATATTATAACATATTTTGTTAGTTTTCGGGCTATAAGCGTGATATAAGCGCTAATTAATCAGATATACGGTCTATTTACTGGGAAAGCGTAGCAACTTTTAGGCCTAATGCGACCAAAAACCCACCTAAGAGCTTATCTACAAGGCTTTGAGCGCGACTTAGCTGTATTCTAAGTTTAGGGTTAGTTAAAATAATAGACAATGAACAAAACCACAAAAAACCAATCAACGTCATTTCTAAACCATAACTGATTTGTATTATTCTTGGGGTGCTTGGCTCAATAATTTGGCTAAAGATACTAACAAAAAATAAAGTCACCTTCGGGTTCAAGGCATTGACTATAAATCCTTTTTTTAAAGATTGGATATTTGAACGCCCACTTACATCCTGATGTTCTGTACCTGGTAATTTGGGTAGTGTTGATTTTGAAAGTAATCCTTTGACACCTATATAAATTAAGTGTGAAGTACCAGTGGGTCTGTGTGATCGCCACTAGCACTCTTGTTAT
>TARA_R110002110_G_scaffold202021_1_pt1 | contig 45646 bp, 37 predicted proteins | sample TARA_R110002110 | Tara Oceans TARA_R110002110 (sample SAMEA4397330) | marine metagenome | biome: Polar Biome; feature: [SRF] surface water layer (ENVO:00010504); material: water (ENVO:00002006), including particulate matter (ENVO:01000060) such as... | depth 5 m | reverse complement strand
TTTTAGGCATCAACCCATCTGTTGCACTTGTGAGTTGAATTCACGATGCATTATATTTTTAAAATTAAAAATAAAATAAGAAAAACTTATAACTTAAACATATGGCGGTTATATAAACTGTTTAATAAGGATTTCCCTTCAAAGCAGAATGTCAATCTTTATAATCACTTGGTTAGATTAGGTGGCAAGTATGCAGGGTGGACTGTTCCTTCAGATGTTCTAGATAAACATAGCATATGTTATTGTGTCGGATGTGGTGAAGATATTAGCTTTGATTTGGAATTAATGGAGACATATGGGTGTGATGTCTACGGTTTTGATCCTACGCCAAGAGCAATTGATTATGTGACAAATATTGTCAAAGGTAATGATAAGTATCATTTTTCTCCTGTTGGGCTATGGTCATCAAAAGATGAGGTGAAGTTTTATGAGCCTTCTAATTCTCAACATGTATCACACTCGGTTACAAATCTACAAAAAACTAAAAAGTATTTTATAGGTCAAGTGGATAGATTGATTAATATTGCTAAGTTAAATGGTCACAAGAAAATTGATTTTCTTAAAATGGATATTGAAGGCGCTGAATATACGGTTTTACAGACCATAATAGAAGACAGTATAGATATAGATATTTTATGTGTGGAGTTTGATGAATGGCAGCTCCCTGTTGATAAAAGATATAAGGCAAGAATAAAAGAAGCAATTGTCAGCTTAATAAACTACGGGTACCGTCTCATTTATCATGACGGAGATGGGAATTATACGTTCATGAAAAATAAAACGGATGCTATTAAAAATAATGACTCTTGATATGTTTAAATATCTGCAAATATGTGGTTGCCAGAATACATGTAATGAAAAAATACTTATAAATTAAGAGTGGATGCTTGAAAAAAATAATCTATATTATTTTATATCTTTTGCTTAAAAACCTTCCCGGGCATTATTATATAAATCGGATCCGAGGTAGAGTTATAGGTATGTACGCAAAAGGGAGTAAAAAAAAATTACAAATAGGCAGATCAGTAAATATTTCAAATCCAAGTACTGTTGTTTTTGGGGATAATGTTGTTGTGAATGCTGATGTTTATTTAGTATCGAGTGAATTCCCAATTATTATTGGTAATGATTGCTTGATAGCCCCAAGATGTTTTATTCAAACCTTAAACCATAATTACGAAAGAAAAAATGTGGTAATAAATAAACAAGGTTATAGGGGGGCAGGAGTTTTTATAGAAGAAGACTGTTGGCTTGCTTATGGAACCATGCTGATGCCTGGGGTCACAATTAGAAAAGGTAGTGTTTTGAGTGCTGGTTCTGTTGTAACTAAAAGCACAGAGTCTTATGGGGTTTATGCTGGAGTGCCAGCAAAAAAAATAAAAGAAAGAGTTTAGTTTTAAGGTGTTTTTCTATTAAAGGTATTAATAATTCAATTAGCTTCATGTCCACTTGCAATGAATGAGTCTAAAAATAAATATAGTATGGGGTTCTCTGATAGAGGAGCCGTCAAACTTTATAGGGTGTCTAGGTATCTTTATTTAAATGACTTTAAGAAGTTATCTAAATTTGTGAAATATTTAAATACTTTAGTGTTTAGATGTTTCATTCCGGCGGAGGTAAAGATAGGGAATAGATTGGATTTACCCCACGGGGGGGGCGGTATAGTAATGAATGAAGATGTGGTGATTGGAGATGACGCCATAATTTTTCACAACGTCACTATCGGTGATGGAGGAGCAAGGATAGGTGATAGAGTGACGATAGGTGCGGGAGCTACTATTATCGGTTCGGTAAGGATTGGTGATAACGCAACCCTAGGTGCAGGGGTAGTGGTCACGAAAGATGTTCCTGCAAGAGCTGTAGTAGTAAGCGCTCAGCCACGTGTCTTTTTAAACAGTTCGAAGAATATTACAGAAGAGAATATTTAGAATGCCGTGAATGTTTTATCAGTCAATAAATATTTTTGGAAAAAAGGTGGGAGCGAAACTGTCTTTTTCAATGAAAAAGAAATGCTCGAGTCAGCCGGTCATTCAGTTATTCCTTTTTCGATGAAAGGCAACCTTAATGAACGTTCCGAATATTCTAAATATTTTATTTCAGAGATCGATTACTCTAATTCAGAATTTAAAAATAGACTTTTATCAGCAGCTAAAATTATCTACTCTTTTGAGGCTCGAAGAAAAATGGAAGAGCTACTTTTAAACTCTTCTGTTGACGTTGCTCATTTTCATATTTTTCAGCATCAGATATCTCCTTCTGTTTTTGAGCCATTATTTAAAAGTAAAACTCCCATTGTTTTAACACTTCATGATCTAAAGCCTATTTGCCCGAATTATAAAATGTATGTAAATGGAAGTGTTTGTGAAATGTGCAAAGGACAAAAATTTTATAACTGCTTTAAAAAACGCTGCACTAAAGGTTCTGCTTTAGCCAGTTTAGTTAATACCGTTGAAATGTATTTTCATTATGCAATGAACTACTACCAAAAAGTGGATAGATTTGTTGCAGTGAGTGAATTTTATAAAGATAAAATGATAGAGTTTGGATTCCCATCTGACAAAATTAGTTGTTTGCCTAATTATATTAATGTTGAAGATTATGACCCGTTTATTACAGAGAAAGGCTATTTTCTTTATTTTGGACGTTTATCTGAAGAAAAAGGTATTTCTGTAGTATTAGACTCTGCAATTAAAACACCTGATATACCCTATTACATTGTTGGTACAGGGCCTTTGGAAGGTGAATTAAAAGAAAAAGTAAAAGAGAGGAGTATAAAAAATGTTAAGTTAATTGGTTTTAAATCAGGTGACGATTTAAAAAAGTTACTTTCTGAGGCAACTTGTACTATCGTCCCTTCTGTGTGGTATGAAAATTGTCCAATGACGGTTTTAGAATCATTTGCTTCTGGCCGGCCGGTTATTGGCTCTAAAATTGGCGGGATTCCGGAGTTAATCAATAATCGTAAGGATGGTCTTGTATTTAAAACAGGAAATGCTGAAGATTTATCCCAAAAGGTCAAATGGATTTGGGAAAATCGTAGCGAAGCTAAAGAAATGGGGATGCGAGGTAGGAAGAAAGTGGAAGAAAAATTTAATGCTGAAAAACATTATGAAGGATTGATGGCAGTTTATAATTCTGTTCTGGATAAGTAGGCATGAGAATTTTTGTAACTGGCACACGAGGTATTCCGAGTATACCTGGAGGGGTAGAAAGTCACTGTGAACAGCTCTATCCTCGAATTAGCTCAATGGGGAATGAGATATTTCTAAGTCGTCGAACTTCTTATGTTACAACATCATTGGAACAGTGGCAGGGTGTTTTACTTACAAATGTCTATACCCCTAGAAGAAAAAGTCTTGAAGCTATAATTCATACTACGCTATCCATTTTTAAAGCTTGGAAGTGGCGAGCGGATATAATTCACATCCATGCTATTGGACCGGCGTTGATGACTCCTCTTGCTAAAATACTTGGTATGAAAGTAGTTGTTACAAATCATGGCCCAGATTACGAACGCCAAAAATGGGGAAGATTAGCAAAAGTCGTGTTGAGATTAGGGGAGTATCTCGGTTGTAAATATGCCGATGAAGTTATTGTTATATCTAAGCATATACATAGCATTGTCCAAAAAAGAGTAAATAGGAAAGCGCATCTGATACCTAATGGTGTCGTAATACATGAAATAGTAAAAGAAACAGATTACATTTCTTCTATAGGTGTTCAGCCGAAAAAATATATCCTTGCCGTTGCTAGGCTTGTACCAGAGAAAGGGTTGCATGATCTAATTGATGCATTTGAATTAGCTAATTTAAATGTTATCAAGCTTGTTATTGCTGGAGATTCTGACCATGAAGATAAATATTCTTGTGAGCTAAAAAATCGAGCGAGAAATAATCCCGATATTGTAATGACTAGTTACGTTAAAGGTGACGATTTATATCAGTTATATTCTCATGCCAAGTTATTTGTACTGCCGTCGTACCATGAAGGATTACCAATATCGTTATTAGAGGCATTGAGTTATGGTTTATCGGTATTGGTGTCAGATATTGAAGCTAATACAGAACTTGGTTTGGATGATAGTTGTTATTTCTCTGTGGGAAAAATAAATGTACTTGCTGATAAAATTAATAAAAGACTCCAAGAAGATAGAAGTGAGTACGACATAAGGAATACAATTGAGTGGGTGCAAAAGAAATATGATTGGGACATTATAGCTGATAAGACATTATATGCTTATCATATGGCAATCAACGAATAACCTATTGGGGAAGCTAGGTGGACCTTACAGTAATATCTACATACAGATGTAATTCAAAATGCCAAATGTGTTATATCTGGAAAAATCCAACTCATCCTAAAAATGAAGTCAGCGTTGAAACGTTAAAAAAATTACCCGGGGGATTCGATAATCTAAATCTCTCTGGAGGAGAACCAACGTTAAGAACAGACTTAATGGAGCTTGTTGATGTTCTGTATCCAAAAGCCAGAATTATGGAAATTAGTTCAAATGGTCTAAGATCTGAAAAACTTGTGCCCATCATAAAAAAATATCCGGATATTAAAGTTCGTTTCAGTTTAGAAGGTGATGAATTAACTAATAATTCCATACGTGGTGAAAATAATGGGTATCAAAAGAAACTAGAAGGGATGCGTGCTTTACAAGAAGTCGGGGGCACAGATTTAGGGTTTGCTTTAGTTATTCAAGATGAGAATATTGAAGAGTTAATGGACGTTTATGAACTTACGCAAAAAATGGGAATAGAACTAGCAACCTCTACATTACATAATGCATGGCAGTTTTATAAAAATGATAATTATTTCTATGAACGTGAAGCTGTTGCTAGAAAAGCAGAACCATTGATAACAGCAATGTTAAATGGTTGGAAAGTGAAAAATTGGTTTCGTGCTTATCTTAATCTAGGGTTAATAGAAAAAATATTGGGCCATGACAGGCTTATACCTTGTGTAGCTGGAAAGGGGTTTGCTTTTATTGACCCGTGGTCTGACGTGTGGGCATGTAATGTGAGATCTGATTTGAAAATGGGTAATTTAGTTGAACAATCTTGGCGAGAAATTATAGATAGTAATGAAGCTAGGAATGCATATAAAAGTGTTTCTGAATGTTCTCAAAACTGTTGGATGGTTACTACAGCAAGAACGGCAATGAGATCCGATTTAATCCATCAATTCCCAAAATTGAAACCAATCGCCTGGGTGGTTTTTAATAAACTTAAAGTAATGTTAAATAGGAATATAGATTTTGACCGTTACATTGATTATGGAAATATAAAAACTTCTCCTTATAAAGAAAGACAAAGTTATCTTAATGCAAAAGAGAAACCTGTGCTTATTAAAAACAGAAAGGGCGTGGATGAACATTATCCATTGAAATCATTTGTTAATGAATGATCTTGTAATAATAAATAAAAGGATTATTATTTTATATCTGAGTTTAATTGAGTCATAATTTTTTCTGCTATCAAAGTAGCACCAGCATTAGTTAAATGTCCATAGTCAAAAACCACAGGCTCAAACCCATGGTTGGTTTCTACAACAGCTTGACACATACTTCCATTACACAACATTTCCAATACGGATAAAAATGAGGCCGCATTTGTAACATTAGAAGCTAAATGTAGTTTTTCATCTGTGGTTTTTAAGTCATTAAATGCAGATACAGTTATATAGGTTTCCTTATCTTGTGAAACCTCTCTTCTTATTAAATGTAAGGGTAAGTTAGGGTACCATTGTGGTGTCCCTCCAATAATATAGACTTTAGATAATGGGGATATTTTGTTAATACGGTTAATAGTTTTGATAATATGAGTATCTTGAATTTGAGGTTTTATGTACCAGTTCGCATGGAGTAAGATAATATTTGGCTTAATTTTCTTAACTTCTTGTAATATAAAGTTATTGATATCTTCACACCGCGATTTGAAATCAAGAAACATGTTTATCATTGGAGGACAGTTTGCCGCGGTGTACTGAATCAAATTGGGTGTTTTTTTTCGTAAGCCGCTTGAGAGCGCAGCTGCATGTGAATCTCCCCATATTAATAAAGTATTGCTATTTTCAACTACTTTTTTACAAGAGACTGAAAATTCTTTAAATGTTTGCGTTATGTCTAAAAAACACTCATTCTTTCTATATATAGTTGCGTAGTCATATTGATTATATGATGCAATTTGTTGCTGCTCTGCAGATAACCTATCAATAAATCCATTCTTTTTATGAGTAAATAATCCTAAAGCGACAATTAGGATGCTAATAGAAATAGCATAGATAAAAATATATTTTCTTCCAATAATTTTATTGTTTCTAAATGGACGTTCAACGTATTTCCAGCTGAAATACGCAAGAACTAGAGAACAAATTGATAGCACCAGAAAGTATGAAGAGCTGATGGGATTTATTATATAAAGTCTGGCAAAAGCGAATAATGGTTGGTGCCACAAATATGCACTGTAGCTTATCAAACCAATCCCAACTAGAAGTTTATTGCTTAGTAATTTACCCACTAATGTTTTTGGGTTTGCATATAAAATCACAAGTGCGGTGCCTAATGTAGGTATTAGTGCATAAAAACTTGGAAAGGGAGTGTTCTTGTCAAATATAAATACAGAGTATGTGATCAGAAGTATCCCTATAAGACTAATAGCTTGGCTAATTTTCATTGAGACATTAATTTTGTTATTAAATAAAAAGAATGCTACAAACACTCCTATTAGTAACTCCCAGCCACGGCTAGGAAGTAAGAAGAAGGCTGCCGTTGGTTTGTTTATTGAGCCCCATATGGCTGCGCATAAGCTGGTAACAGAGATTATGGCAAGAATAGATATTATGCAGCGTCTGCCCCACTTCCAGGTTAGAGCCAGAAATATAGGGAAGAGCAAGTAGTATTGTTCTTCAACAGCCAAGCTCCATGTGTGTAAAAGAGGTTTCAATTCTGCTGTAGCTGTAAAATATCCACTATCTTTCCAGAATGATATGTTTGAAATAAATAGAGGAACGGAAATTAAACTTCGAGAAAAGTTTTTTAATTCACTCGGAAGCATTAATAGCCAAGCGAGTGGTAAGCATACAAATATAACTAGAAATAATGCAGGAAGTATACGTCTAGCTCTTCGTTCATAAAAACAAACTAGAGAAAAAGTGCCTGTTTGTTTTTCAGAAAGAATGATGCTGGTTATTAAGTACCCACTGATTACGAAAAAAACATCAACCCCAATAAAACCTCCACTAAATGCAGGTAATCCGGCGTGAAATAGAATTACTGGAATTACAGCAATAGCGCGTAGCCCGTCAATCTCTTTTCTATATTGAATCATTTATTATTTTAATTATTTAAATAATAAGACTATCATTTAAGAGGTGTGTGATGAAATATTTAGATATATGTATGCTTGGTATTATTGCTTTGCAAAGATTAAAGAAAAATTAAATGTTAATAAATATAATTTGTAAGAATAATTATGAGAATCTGTATCATTGTTGGGACTCGCCCTGAAATCATAAAAATGGCTCCTGTCATCAGAGAATGCCAGGAACGATCAATTCCTTTTTTTATAATCCATTCTAATCAGCATTATTCAAAAGATATGGATAGCATATTTTTTGAAGAGCTAAAATTACCTTCTCCCAATTACAATTTAAGTGTTGGTTCTGGCCAACATAGTAATCAAACGGGCAATATTCTAATCAAAATTGAGCCAATTTTGTTGAAAGAAAAACCAGATGTGGTGTTAGTTCAAGGTGATACTAATACAGTACTTGCCGGGGCATTAGCGGCTTCAAAGTTAAATATAAAAGTGGGACATATTGAAGCAGGCTTGCGTAGTTATGATCGAATGATGCCGGAAGAAACGAATCGTGTGTTAACAGATCATATGAGTCAATATTTATTTTCTGTTAGTGCGAATCAAGAAAAGATACTAATCAGCGAAGGCATTCCTGTCGACAAAATATTTACAGTCGGAAATACAATATCAGACTCATTATTTCAACATAAAGAAATTGCTGAGAGTAATAGCAATATTTTAAACGATTTAGAAATAAATCCGGGTGAATACTTTCTAGTAACCGTTCACCGCGCTTCTAATGTTGATATTAAAGAACACTTGCTGGAAGTAATGCACTTGTTTAATAAAGTATATGAGCATTATAGTCATTCGATCGTATGGCCTATTCATCCCCGCACTAGAGTGAAGCTTGCTGAATACAATATTATACCTCCGAAATACTTAAATCTTATTCCTCCTGTTGGTTATTTAGATTTTATTCAGTTACAAAAAAATGCAAAATTGATTTTTACTGATTCAGGAGGAATACAGGAAGAAGCTTGTTTGCTTGGCGTGCCTTGTATTACTTTACGAGAAAATACAGAGCGACCAGAGACTATTGAAGTAGGTGCAAATGTGCTTGTTGGCCGTGATGCAGATATAGCTTTATCTGCTACTGAAAAGTGGTTGTCAGTTTCATCTTATAGTTGGAAAAATCCTTTTGGAGATGGTCATGTTGCAGAAGCAATTATTGATATTGTTACGAATAAGAATGCAGAAGATATCTCGTGTGAAATAGTTACGCAGGATGAAACGATAGCCGTTGTTGGTATGGGTTATATGGGATTGCCTATAGCTTGTTTATTAGCCGATGCAGGTTATAAAGTGACAGGTATAGATTTAAATATTGAAAAAATTGAAGCTATAAATAAAGCTCAATGTCCTTTCGAAGAAAAAGGTATGCCTGAGTTATTAGCGAAGGTAGTAAATTCTGGATTTTTAACTACAACAACATTAGTTTCGAATAATAATTACTATTTAGTCGCTGTGCCTACGCCTCATAACAATAGAAAATGTGATCTCTCTTATGTTTTTGCAGCAGTTGATGCAATTGCAAAAGTAGCTGCGGATGATCAAATTGTCATTATAGAATCAACCATTTCACCGGAAACCAGCATAAAAATATCCAAACGATTTTCTGACGCTGGTTTAAAAATTAATGTTGTTCACTGTCCTGAACGAGCTATCCCTGGGCAAACATTACATGAGCTTGTTCATAATGATCGTATTATTGGCAGTGACAATTTACGGAGTGCTGAGAAAGTTAAGTCTGTTTACCAGACCTTTGTGAAAGGAGAAGTTTTTTTAACGGACTTAACTACGGCTGAATGCATTAAATTGGTTGAGAATACTTCTCGAGATGTCGGTATCGCTTTTGCCAATGAGTTAGCTCAAATATGTGAAGAACTTAATGTGGATGTTTTTGAAGTGATCAAATTGGCTAATCGACATCCTCGAGTAAATATATTAACTCCGGGACCTGGTGTTGGAGGTCATTGCATACCAATTGATCCATGGTTTTTAGTTGAGGGTACTCAGTCTGGAGAACTTGTTCGTTTAGCTCGTGCTATTAATGATAAGCGGCCAATCATGTTTGCTGACAAAGCAATTGCGGAATTAAAAATTCAACAAGGTAACAAAGTGGGAGTTTTAGGTGTTGCTTATAAGCCTAATGTTGATGACTGTCGTGAAACGCCAGCAGAACCAATACTAAATCATCTTGAAGCATCAGGTATAATGGTGAAATATCATGACCCACATGTGCCAATATGGAACTGTGAACGAATTGAAAAAATGGCTGACATGGTTGCATGGGCAGATTTGTTAATATTAGTGACTGATCATGATTGCTATAAATCTTTAGAGATAGATTTACCTTTTATTGATACAAGGGGATATATTCGTTAACAATTTATAATTTGAAACATTTACTTTTGTAAAAGGTTTTTATATATAACAAGGATGTGAAATGGAATTTCTAGAGATTAAGCGCTACGGTGCGGTGAATGGCGTCACCGGTTCGTGTCATGAGCTTCGTTTAAAGATGGTGCAGATATCTTGATTGATTGTGTTTTGTTTCAAGGTGCGGAGACTTCGGGGCAGGGTGCGGACTTTAATCAGATATCTATTGAATTTTTATACTTAAGAAACCTCTGATCAAGTCTATTATTGTTATCCCCGTGCAGGCAGGGATCCAGTTAATTCAACGATTTCTGGATTCCCGCATGCGCGGGAAAGACCTTAATCAGAGCTTCCTTAAGAAATGAATAACAGTTCAGTGTTTACGAATTACTTTTAGCGCTTGCAATACGTTTAGATACATCACTTGTTGTGTTAATTGAGCGGATGTTGATCTGGGGGTTTCTATTAGTGAAAACACGAAAAATTTCGTCAGTAAAAGCCTGACCTATGAAATCCACATCTTGAAAATCGAGTACAACATGTTTGAAGCGTTCAACACGGTTCAAGATGCGTTTAGCTTGTGAGCGGGAGACCAGACGTTCTCCTTCATATAAGGCTAAGCGTACGGGTACTACGGTAGTGTTAAAAGCAAAGTTCTCATCTTCAGTGCCAGTAAAATCATCAAAAACTAATTTGAGGTTTTTATTGCTATCTAACGCTATTTTCATAAAAACATGTGTGCCTTTGTGAGCCAGTTCGTTATGGAATAAATAATCGTTAGTCAGTTCATCATTGTGTGTAAAGAAAAGATCGCCGGAGTAGATATAAAAACAATCGAATGCGCGTGAAGTAAAAAAAATGCCTTGGCCAGAATGATTTTCCGGGTCGGTTGTTAATTTTCCCTTGCTCAGTTCCAGTAGCGATTCTCTGGGATCGTGTAAATTCATTTTGCGGGCGATGTAATTAAATATACCTTCGCCATCATCCGAAATCATCATTTGAATGGATTCACGGTCACGGTCAATATTGATAGTTGTTGTTTCACCCTGAGAATGATCAATAGCGTTATTTAGCATTTCGGTAAAGCCATAATGACAGATGTCATCGATTGGTTTAGGCAGGCCGGTAAATAGATAACTAAATTCTCTGGAATAAACTTCACTTTCCATAAGCCCATCGAGTGAAAGAGCACATGAGTGTGATCGGACTGGACCGATAGTATAAGTGCGACTGCGGGTATTTCCATGGGATTCCAGAAATCCCATTTTTACCAATTCTGATAAATGTTTATGAATGGCTTGACGTGATAAGCCGAACGATTCAGTGGCATCCTGAATAATATTAGCGTTACCTGCCTTAATGGCATTAAGCAAGGATCGACGAATGAGGTTGGCGCGTTTTGTTCTTCCGAGCTGCATTTTAGTCTCAATACGGTATTTTATTGTAAACTTCAGGAAATTCTATTGTAAACTTTAGAGGGTTCTATTGTAAACTTCAAAAAGGAAAAGAAGGCGCTACCTTTTAAATTTTTAAATAGTTATCCTCTCCACCTACTTTTTCCCATGTAGCTTTAAATAATGAAGTTGCCTCAGCGGACAGGAATCCTTTATCACAGACTAACTGGAAGCCGAGTAGCATCTGTTGTTTAAATTTTCCGCTTTTATTATTGTTAGCATCGACTAAATGTATTGGAAAAAATAAAACGTGGGCAAGATGATATAGAAAATGGACGAAGTTGCAGCCATGAACAAGCGAAGGAACGCTTAAATAAATGGCTCAAGTTATAGTTTGGTCGAATGAAGCTCTGGATGATATTGATAGTATCGCCGAATTTATCAGCCGAGATTCCATCCATCACGCGCAACGAGTTGTTGGTGAAATAATAATGATCTCGATGTCTTGACATTTTTCGGCCTTCGTTCCCGACGCGGCTCTACCGCCTACATCCTTGTAGGCGTAAATCAATCTCAGATCAGGGAACATTTCATATACAGTTATCGGATTATATATGGAATCGATAAAGACAAACTTCATATATTAGTTGTAATTCATGGCAAACAATTAATAGAAAACTTGGGTGATCGATTTTAAAGTTCACGTTCACTTTAATTTATGCTGGATCCCCGCATTCGCGAGGATGACGAAGGAGATAAAAATGGAATTTCTGGAGATAAAACACCACGGCGCTGTGAATGGGGTAACCGGTTCATGTCATGAACTTCGTTTTAAAGATGGTGTAGGCCTCTTGGTTGATTGTGGTTTGTTTCAAGGCGCAGAGACTTCGGGGCAGGGCGCTGATGTCGATCAACTCGCGATTGAATTTTCGATAGCGCATATTCAAGCCTTGGTCGTCACGCATGTGCATATTGATCATGTCGGGCGTATTCCTTATTTATTAGCTGCGGGTTTTAGTGGCAAGATCTATTGTTCTGAAGCTTCGGCAGAGTTACTGCCTTTGGTATTGGAAGATGCGGTAAAGATTGGTTTTACTCGCAACCCGCGTTTAGTTAAAAAATTCTTAAGTAAAATTGAATCCCTGATCGTTCCCGTGCCTTATAAGCACTGGGTCACTGTTTGTTTGAATAAAGTTCACGGTGAGATTGCAATTAAATTACAGCCTGCCGGTCATATCCTGGGCTCGGCCTATGTCGAGTGTGATGCGCGTGTTTTGAACAATGGTCGAACACAAACGAGGCGACGAGTTATATTTTCTGGTGATCTGGGTGCGCCGTATGCGCCATTACTTCCCGCACCACGCTCGCCGTACAAGGCAGATGTGCTTGTCATTGAAAGTACTTATGGTGATCGTTTGCATGATGGTCGAAAACATCGACGTCAACAATTAAAGAAAATCATTGAACATTCTTTGCAGAATAAAGGTGCTTTATTAATTCCTGCATTCAGTATTGGGCGTACTCAGGAAGTTCTTTATGAACTGGAAAGTTTGATTAATAAATACGCCGGTATGAAAGTCGGCGGCCAGCAATGGCAAGATATCGAGATTATTGTTGATTCGCCGTTGGCGAGTCAATTTACCAAGGTCTACAAATCGTTAAAGTCACACTGGGATAAAGAGGCATTGCAGCGAGTTCGCTCAGGACGACATCCATTAAGTTTCGAACAACTGTATACAGTGGATAGTCACAAAGAACACTTGTCTACAGTGAACTATATTCGTCGCAAGTCACAACCCTGCATTGTCATCGCCGCCAGTGGCATGTGTGTGGGTGGACGTATAGTGAATTATCTAAAAGGATTAATAGAAGATGCACGCACCGATATCTTATTTATTGGTTATCAAGCTGCTGGTACCCCCGGTCGAGTGATTCAGCAATACGGAACGCGTCAAGGTGCTTATGTTGAATTGGATGGCAAACGCTATGACGTCAATGCCGGGGTACATACCATCAGCGGCTATTCAGCCCACGCCGATCAAAAGGATTTAATCAACTTTATTAAGCGTATGAGACACAAACCTGAGCAGATCCGTATCGTGCATGGTGATGATGTGGCAAAAAAGCGTTTACGAAAGAAATTTAAGGAGTGTGTACCAAAGGCAAAGGTCGTTATAGCGACTTAAAATTATGACATCTTGAAAGTATGCGTTGATGGAGAGTGTTAGCTCATGCGCAAAGGTTTGGTGCACAATTTACTCGGACAAGCTTATAGCTGAGAGGGCTGTGTATGTCGTGTATACCTAGTATTTTCCATCACTTTCGACTATATTTTTCTTTAATAACAACTCATACCTGTCGAGGTAGTTCCAGATGTTAAAACGAATTCTTCTAGCCACATTCTTACTTTTTAATTGCCAATTTGTTATCGCAGGTGATACCGGTGTTACTACTACACCTGCATTTGATATCACAAGCGCACTGACGCAGGCACTGGCCGAGGGTGATGGGATAGACCAGGTAGTCGCAGACGCACTTGCTAATGGCCTGAATATCAATGCAATTATTACGGCGTTACAGGCAAAGGGTCTTGGCGCAAATGCAGTCACTTTTGCGTTGGTCACTGCAGGAGTGGCGCCAGCGACGGTAGTTGATGCGGTGGTCTCAAAATTTGATGGCACAAACGCGAACGATTTGACTAATATATTGATTACAGCTCAAGCTAACCTTCGTGTTGGTACAGGCGATACTGGCGATACCGACAATAGCGGAAATACTACAAATACATCAGGTTCGGGAACGCCATTGACGACAGAAACAATCAGGCAGCTTCTAGCGGAAGCAAATAGCCCCGCTTGATTTGTGAAATACACTTATAAAAAATACGGCGTTGACGCCGTACTTTTGTCTCCAGTTAATTGAATATTAAGAGAATACCTAGCTGATAATCCTTAGTTTTTCCTCCTGACAGCTAATATGTTCAAAAAATACGGAAATAGGTCTATTTCTGAACCTTTTTCTTTAGGTACGTACTTCTTTTTATGTTATATAATTTGTCTCAATATCCTGACTAAATACATAGGTACAGCATGAAGCTTTCTATCATTAAAACACTCACTCATTCACTTATTGCTCTCTTTGTACTTATCGGCGCCCAGGCTGTGCAGGCGAATACGGGTAAGGCCTTCAGCATCAAAGGTAAAGCACTTGTTAATGATGAACCTTTGACCTTGGGAACGACACTGAAAGCAGGGGATAAGATCGTAACAGGAGATAAAAGTGCGGTCAGAGTAGTAATGAAAGATGGCACCGTGATCGATATTCAGGAAAATTCCGGTTTCAAGATTACTCAATATACTTTTAAAGAAGAAGCTCCCGAAGAAAGCAGTAGTGCTTTTGATATATTTGGCGGAGCAGTGCGTTACATCAGTGGTTTGATTGCAAAGAAAGACCCAACCAAAGTAAAGCTATCCGCAGGGACTGCAACCATTGGTATAAGAGGATCTTTCATGAATATCAATACAGGTGTGACCGTAGGACAATCTGATGGGGCAGGTATGACTGCTCTTTCTGTCTTAAGCTCTGTAGGACAGGCGACGGTGACGTTGCCAGATGGCTCTACTCTAGATGTTGTCGCAGGACAGATAGGTACGATTAATACCAATACTGGCGCTTCCTCAACCGCAGCGGCGGCGTCTGATCCTATTGCCGCAGCAGCAATAGCGATGGCGAATAACCCGGAAAATGCCGCAGCGGCAATAGCAAACATGAGTGATGCCGATGCTGCCTTAGCGATAGCAGCCTTAGTAAATAATGCGACCCAACTCGGCGCGACCAAAGAATCCGTATTAGCGGCTGTTAGTAAGGCCGTGGCTAGCAAACCTTCTGCTGCCGTAGGTGCCGCTTACATTACTTCAGCGTTAAGCCCTGCTGATGCAGCAACCTTTGCTGCTACCATTGCTGCAGCGGCACCGGACCAAGCAGATGCGATTAATGCAGCATCTAACTCAGGTAAAACGCTAGACCCGGCTCCAGCATCAACAACATCAGCGTTTAACTTACGAGAAGGCATTGATGGTGAAGTTATAGTGACGCTCGAGGACGGTACTGAAGTAACCATTGAAAATAATAACCCGGGTGGCACACCGCTAACGACACAGCAAATCATTGAAGCAATTAATAGTGCTAATGGTGGGTAATCGTTGCTAACGATGCTATAAAAAATACGGCGTTTTCGCCGTATTTTTTTGTGTAAAAATCAATATTCAAGATAAGATAACGGGATGAGCTCTTCCTCGGATAAAGCATTGTTTTATGCTTTTTGTGCCTTACTAGTTTGGTTACCCTTACCGTTAGCAAGTAATATTGCATGGGCATGGTCGGTCATGGAGGTCTGGACGGCTTTGTTGTTTGTTGTTTGGTGTTGGCTTTTTTTTCAAAGCAAAGTCGTTATCTCTAAAAGTTGTTATGCGGCACGTTACGTTTTAGTTTTTTTTGGTGTTTGGCTCGTATACATTGTGTTGCAAATTATCCCTCTTCCTTTAGCGCTTCTAGAAACGGTATCGCCTTTATCTTTAGAACATTGGACTACCATAGGCAAGACAGCGCGGGCCAGTATTAGTGTTGAACCTAAAATAACGCGGGTATCGTTGTTACTCAGTATCTCCTATTTTCTAATCTTTTTCCTAACGCTGGTGTTGGTGACGAATCGAAAGCGTTTAAAAACTCTGGCTTATACCCTGGTTTGCAGTGGTTTATTTCAGGCCGTGTATGGCGCAGTGATGACCTTATCGAATTGGGAGTATGGTTTTTTTATAAAGAAATACGCCTATATCGGCGTCGCGACAGGTACATTTGTTAATCGCAATCATTTGGCGGGCTATCTTGAAATGACCTTGGCGATAGGGATTGGTCTACTTATCGCGACGCTGGGATCAGAAAGTAATGGTGCAAACTTTAAGAAAAAGTTACTCAATTTATTCCGTTTGTTATTAAGCGCAAAAGCAAGGATCAGATTAAGTCTGGTGATGATGGTGATTGCGTTGGTATTAACGCATTCGCGTATGGGTAATACGGCGTTTTTTGTCAGTTTATTTTTCGCCGGTGTCGTCGGTATTGTTTTTTCAAAGCATGCGACGCGCTCAGTGGTGGTTTTGTTGGTCAGCTTGATATTGATTGACCTGTTGATCGTGGGGCAATGGTTTGGCTTTGAAAAGGTGAAAAACCGATTAGAACAAACCAGCGAAATCAGCGAAAACCGAGATGAAGTTTATGATTATGCCTTGAAACAATGGGAGGACTATCGCCTAACAGGTGCTGGGTTGGGGAGTTTTTATGCGGTCTTCCCGCAGTATCGTGGTGTCGATGTCGTCGGCTATAATCGCGAGGCACACAATGATTATTTACAGTTTGCAACCGAGACAGGCGCAATAGGTTTGGTGTTGTTAGGCTTAATTACGCTACTTTCGCTTTTTGCGGCTTTATTGGCTCAGTATCGACGCCATGATCCGTTGATGCGTGGGCTGTCTTTTGCCGCGATAATGGGGATTACCTCGATTCTGATCCATTCTTCGGTCGATTTTAACCTTCAGATACCGGCTAATGCTGCAACGTTTGTGGTGCTGCTGGCACTGGGGTGGATAAGCCTGTCTATGAGCAATAGAAAGTTGGGGCAGTGATACAGTAAGATAGTGAGGCTAACTATCTGAATGCTATGTTGAATTTAAAGGCAAAATCTACTTAATATAGGTTGATTTAATAGCCAATTTATTTGAAACTGCTTCAGTTAAGGCGTTACTAATAACTGGCTAGTAGCACTTCACAGCATAATGGGAACTATTTAGGGAATTGGACATTAAATATTCATACGGATTAACCGCATTTTTACTTATCTATAGTCAGGTCTCTACAGCCGAATTACTCGATGGCAAAGGGATTAAGTTCGCTGGCGGTAAATTTTCTCCTGAATTGATGGTTAAAGAATTCCACGATGATAACCTGACCAGTGCCAATGGTAGTGAAATAGGCAGCTTTGGCACCTTGGTTCAACCCCATCTAACCTACGAATTAAAGAATAACAAGAATCGCTATACACTGGATTATCTGGTCACTGCGGCAACACACTATAGTAGTCATAACGATGATTATGTCGATCAGACGGTTAGTGCAGACTACGAATTCACGCCAACAAGTAAAATTAAACTAGGTCTTGAAACCGAGTATTACCGGGGGCACGATCCTCGCGGTACTGGTGGTGCTGAAGGTACCGGTGTTGTTCAGAATAGTTTTGATCGATATCACCATTATAAAATAGACGGGAATGCGTCTTATGGTGCGAAATCATCAAAAGGACAGATTGAAATTGATATGGGGCATATTGCTAAGGATTATGATAATAATGCCTCGGCAACCGCTGTTCGCGATCGGGAAGATCTGTATGGCAGCACCCGGCTTTATTACCGCGTTATGCCAAAGACACAAGCGGTATTTGAAGTACGTGTCGCTGAATTTCATTATGACCTGGACGCAGTAGGCACAGCGAGTCTTGATAGTACGACTTCCAGGGCCTTGGTTGGTGTTAAATGGGAGTCCACCTATAAAACAACCGGTACCGCGCAGATTGGTTATATTCAAAAGAATTTTGATGCAGCTTCACGTGCTGACGGCGAGGATTTTACCTGGGAACTGGGCGTTGAATGGAAACCAAAATCTTATTCTACGGTGAGCCTTAATACTTCTCGTGACTTTACTGAGAGTAGTGGCGCAGGTAACTTTACCCAAAATGATGTTATCAATGCGAGCTGGAAACATGAGTGGTCTTCCAAGTTGAGCACCAATCTAAAAATGAATTACGGGGAAAATACCTTCGATCAAGATACTACGGGCAGGTCAGATGATGTATTTGGTGTTGGTGCCAGTGTTGATTATAAGCTGCGCCGTTGGTTAGATTTAGGTGCGGGCTATAGCTATGATGAGCGAGACTCTTCGCTTAATGCCTTTGATTATAAACGTAATCAAGTAGAAGCCTTCGTAACAGTCAAATTCTAAGAACGGTATTTAGCCGTATCTTCAAGTAAGTTGTATGTCTTTTAGGTTTTTTCCTTTCTGTATTAGCTAGAAACAGTCGTTTCCATGCTAGAATATCAAGCCTTTTTACGCTGATTTAGAAGTATGTTTCAATATAATAAACTCATCTTTTTTCTACCCAATCTATTGATATTTTTGGTTTTTCTGAACTTACTTACTCAGGATGTCAATGCTGCTAATGGTACTGGTACGAAGGCAGGGTTACCTGATTATGTGTTGGGTACCGGTGATATGATCCGCATACAGGTTTATGATGAAGAAGACCTTTATCTTGAGTCTCGAGTCAGCGATCGCGGAACCATCTCGTATCCCTTCCTGGGAGAATTAAAAGTAACGGGATATACATCGAAGCAGTTAGCGGGAACGATTGCCTCGAAACTGAAAGGTGATTATCTGATCAACCCCAAAGTCTCGGTTGATATCATGGAGTACCGTGAATTTTATGTGAATGGGGAAGTTGAAGATCCGGGTGGTTTTCCGTTTCAACCAGGCGTGACTGTTCGTAAAGCGATTTCCATTGCCGGTGGTTTTAAGGAACGCGCATCTAAAGAAAAAATTAATGTGATTCATGATGATGATCCCAGTGGTGAACCAAAGCGAGTCAAGCTTGATGAATTTATTTTGCCAGGTGACATCATTACGGTAGAAGAAAGTTTCTTTTAAAGACAGTTAATGAACGATCTCCATACAACTATGCACTCGCATTCAAATCATATTGATGAAGATGAAATCAATTTGAGCGAATACATTCGAATACTGTCCATTCATAAATGGTCGATCATTGGTTTTGCAATTGTTGTCACGCTATTGGCAATGTTGATTGTTTTTTCAATCGAACCGGTCTATGAAGCGACCGCAACGATACTCATCGAATCCGAAGAAGAGAACGTCATCTCTATTGAAGAGGTTTATGGTATTCCCGGTGCGAACGATGAGTATTTTGAAACGCAGAATCAAATCTTGCAGTCTCGCGACCTCGCTGAAAAGGTGATTAGTGTTCTTGATATACCGAAACATCCAGAGTTTGATCCTGAACTGCAAGAACCCGGACCATTACAAACGGTCTTATCCTGGTTGCCGGCAGGGATATTAAGCGATGATGAAATTGTTCCGGACTATGCGGTACGTAATAGCATTGTTGGACAATTTAGGGACAGTCTTAAGGTAACACCCATTCGCAATAGCCAGCTTATCAATATCACTTTCGAATCAACTGACCCACGCTTAACTGAAACAGTGCCTAATACTCTGGCAAGTATCTATATTGGTAGTGATTTAGAAGGGCGTCTCGCTATAACACAAAAAGCGACGGGTTCGATTACCGCAAAATTAGATGACCTGAGTAAAAAGCTGAAAGAATCTGAAAAGGCATTACAGGCATATCGAGATAAAGAAAGGTTGGTCGATATAAAGGGTGTGGATAGCCTCGCTGCAAAAGAATTAGATGAGATTACTGTGGAATTAGTCAAGGCACGTCGAAGTCGTAACGAAGCTGAGACTGCCTATAAACAAGTTGCCGCTTTAAAAGGCCAACCTATTCAGGCATACGAATCGATCCCGGCGGTTTTAAGAGACAAAGGCTTACAAAATGCGAAGGATAAAGAGGGAGAGGCAGAAAGGAAGATCTCTGAACTTAAAAAACGCTATGGTCCAAAGCACCCTAAAATGATCGCGGCGGTTGATGAACTTGCAGGGGCTAATGAAAATGTAAAGGCACAGATTCTTAATGTGGTTGAGTCGATTAAAAAGGAATATGAGATTGCGCGAAATAAGGAAAGCCATTTAAGTGGTGCGATGAGTCGTACCAAACGTGATGTTACCGAGATCAATCGAAAAGAAAGTCAGTTGCAATCATTGGAACGAGATGTAGAGGCAAATCGCGAGATCTATGAAACATTCCTGAATCGTTTTAAAGAAACCAGTGCCGTGAGTGAAATGCAACCAGTCAATGCCCGGGTCGTTGATCCTGCTGTGATTCCTTCAAAGCCATCTAAACCAAAGAAAGCTTTGATTATATTGATCGCGCTGATTTTAAGTACGCTCGTTGGCACCATGATCGCATTTTTGATTGAAGCGCTTGATAACACCATGGAAGATGGACAGGACGTTGAAGAAAAACTTCATCTTTCATTACTGGGAATACTGCCCAAGCTTTCAATCTGGTTGAATAAAGACGTAAAAGTCATGCGCTACTTTACCGATAATTTACAAACTGCTTTTGCAGAGAATATAAGGACGATTCGATCTGGTATTTTAATGTCAGGCCTGGATGAAAAACAAAAAGTGGTGTTAGTGACGTCATCTGTTCCCGGAGAAGGAAAGAGCATGACGGCAGTAAACCTGGCCTTATCACTTGGTCAAATGGGCAATGTATTATTAATCGATTGTGACCTGCGTCGGCCATCTATCAGGGAGGTGTTTGGTTTAGATGCAAAAGATGTCGGCCTTAGTCACTTTATGATGGGAACACATACACTGGATCAATCGATTCATGTCTTTAAAAAAGAACGACTCAGCGTCATGCCTGCTGGTGATATACCACCGAACCCATTGGAGATGTTGTCTGCCGAGCGATTCGCAAAAGGTCTGGAAGCGTTGAAAAAGAAATATGACCATATCGTCATTGATTCGGCACCCGCAGTGGCAGTGAGTGATGCCGTCGTGATTAGTCAATTGGTTAATCAGGTTATCTATATTGTTAAAGCTGATGAAACGCCGTATCAACTTGCACAGGAGGGTATTAAACGACTGCATAAAGTCAATGCGCCTGTCGTTGGTATCGTTTTGAATCAGGTGAGTCCACCCAAGAAATCAGCGCGTTACGGCCATTACCATGGTTATTATGGATATGGTAAGACTTGATAAAATACTGTAATGATCGATTTACATTGCCATCTATTACCGGGTATTGATGATGGTGCAAAATCTTTAGATGATTCTCTGGCGATGGCAAGGCATGCAGTCAATGCCGGTATCAAAAAGATTGTTGCTACTCCCCATATCACCCCCGGTCGTTATGACAATTCCTTAAAAACGATTCAGCCTGTATTTGAAAACCTTAAGGCTGCAATTATTGCAGAGGAAATTCCTTTGGAAATAAGCTTTGCAGCAGAGATTCGTTTTGATCCCATCATTATGGACTTGGTTAATCATGATGAGTTGCCTCTGCTCGGTGAATATGAAGGTGAACGTTTAATCTTACTTGAGTTTCCTCATTCACATATACCGCCAGGCTGTGAGGAATTGGTTCAATGGTTAGCAGAAAGAGGAGTGCGTGTTTTAGTTGCACACCCGGAACGTAATCGAAGTGTATTGGGAGACATTGAAAAAATAACGCCGTTGGTAAAGTCAGGTTGTTTGTTACAGATCACCGGTGGTTCATTAACCGGTGTCTTTAATGATGCCCCGAAGGATTGTTCCGTAGAGTTACTAAAGCGTGGCTGGGTTAACATTATCGCGAGTGACGCGCATAATTTACATGCGCGCTGTCCTGAATTGGAACCTGCCAGAAGGGAAGCTTCAAAAATAGTAGGCGAAGAAGAATCGATAGAAATGGTAATGGGGCGTCCGGAAAAAATTAGCAAGCTTCATTTTCAAAAGCACCAAAGCTGATAATAGAACTTAATCATGGATAATAAGTTATTTTCGCGAATATTAGTGGCAACACTGATTCCCGTTTCATTGTACATGATTTATATTGCAGGCAGTTGGGGGCTTGCTGATATTTATTACAGACCGGCGAAAATTGAACTTAAAAACTGGCGTTCAGGAAAAATAGAATTAGCAGATAAGGATTGGGATAGGTTACGGCTTAATTTATCTAAAGCATTAGAATTAGATGCAGATAATCCAGAAATACATGAAATGTTGGCGCTAGCAATGGAAGGGCGTTTTTTAAATCTCGCTTCTAAAGATGCCGGTGCACAATCATCACGACAACTAGCTTTAGAGCATTATAGAAAATCTGTTTTACTTCGGCCGGCATGGCCTTATGCCTGGGCGGGTTTGATTTCTGTAAAATATCGATTGGGACAGTTTGACGAAGATTTTTTTGAAGCATTACATAATGTTGTAAAACTTGGTCCATGGGAACCGGGCTTGCAACGGTTGGTAATTGAAATAGGACTGAATGAATGGAACGTGTTCCCTATAGAAGAGAAAAAATTTGTTCTGGAAGTTGTCGCCCGTGCTTTGGAAAAACAACCGGGTAAAATATTACCTTTGATTAAAGAAAAAGGGTTTTTAGATTTAATTTGTTTCATAAATCAAGGTAAAACAAATGTTGTTGAATACTGTGAAAAACATAAAAAAGTGAAAGCGGAATAATATTTTGAAATCAACATCTAAAATTGCGATTGTCGGTCTTGGCGGGGTATTCCCCGGTGCGAGAGATCTGGAAGAGTTTTGGCAGAATATTCTATCTGCTAAAGATACCGCTATTGATGTAGGCGCTGATCGCTGGCGATTAGATCCTAACGATTTGTATTCCCCCAACCTTGAAGACGACAAGGTCAATTCTCGGCGGGCCTGTCTGGTACAGGACTTTAAATTTAATCCTGATGGTTTCAATATTGATGCAAACTTATTAAAACGACTGGATCCACTGTATCAAATTCTGTTGCATGCCGGACGTGATGCGTGGGCAGATGCAAAGACAGAAAAAATCAAGAAAGAACGTGTGAGCATTATCATTGGTAATATTGTTTTACCTACAGAATCATCATCGCAGTTTAGTGATGAGCAATTCAAAGCCTTATTCGAAACACAATTAAACACGACGACTAATTATAATGAAAAGACAGAGTCATTAAATCGCTATGTTGCCGGCTTGCCGGGTGATTTATTAGCAAAGGCATTGGGTTTGGGTGCCGGTGCGTATACCTTGGATGCGGCGTGTGCATCATCACTATACTCTTTGAAATATGCGGCAGATGAATTAATCGCTGGACGGTCTGATGCGATGTTAGCCGGTGGTGTATCTAGACCTGATAGCCTTTATACGCAGATGGGGTTTTCTCAACTCAATGCGATATCAAAGTCAGGTCGTTGTTCGCCGTTTGATAGCAAGGCGGATGGTCTTGTTGTCGGTGAAGGCGCCGGTATCTTTGTCTTGAAACGATTGGATGATGCAATAGCTCACAAGGATCATATTTATGCGACGATAGCAGGTATCGGTCTCTCGAATGATATCGAAGGCAATATCATGTCTCCGGACACAGAAGGGCAGAGTCGTGCTATGCAATCGGCTTATACCAAGGCTGGTTGGCTACCCAATCAAGTGCAACATATTGAATGTCATGGCACCGGAACACCTGTGGGTGATGGTGTTGAGTTCAACTCGTTAAACAATCTTTGGCAACAGCATAATGTCGAAGGCGAGTGTGTGATTGGTTCGGTAAAAAGTAACGTGGGACATTTATTAACGGCGGCCGGTGCTGCTGCATTAATGAAAACATTATTGGCAATGAAACACGGCGTATTACCGCCCACGGCAAATTTCGAATTGCCGTCAAATAAAATTGATTTAAAAAAAAGTCCTTTCAAGGTATTAACCAAAGCTGAGCCATGGCAAGTGGAAGCGAACACTCCCCGTCGAGCAGCAATTAGCGGTTTCGGTTTTGGCGGTATTAATGCGCATGTCCTTCTTGAGCAGTTTGATAAATACGCAGTCGATGCCAACATAGTATCAACGATAGAAACGGATAAAGATGATGTTGCGATAGTGGGCATGGAATCTCGTCTTGGTCCATGGAATGATCAGGCTGAGTTTGATTCTGCGGTCTTGTTTGGTGTTGATAGAAAAGAAACTCATCCGACTAATTGGTGGGGATCTGGAACGAACGCATGCAAGGGGCATTTAATAAAAGAAGTCAATGTTCCGCTTGGACGTTATCGAATACCTCCAGCCGAATTAAAAGAGATGTTGCCGCAACAATTGTTAATGTTGGAAGTGGCTGCTAATGCATTAGATGATGCCGGACTTTCAGCACTGACAGCTGAGCAACAATGCCGAACAGGCGTGTTCATTGGTATTGCACTTGATTTAAATACGACAAACTTTCACTTCCGTTGGATGCAAAAAAAGTATGCGCGCGACTGGCTACAAGGTTTAGGTATTCAGCTTGGTGAAGAAGAATTAAATGAATGGATAGCGAAACTTCGCGAAGCTTGTGGCCCAGCGTTAAGTGCAAACCGTACCATGGGTGCGCTTGGTGGGATTGTTGCCAGTCGAATCGCACGAACATTTCGCATAGGCGGGCCATCATTTACTGTCTCAGCAGAAGAAACCTCAGGATTGTGCGCATTAAAATCTGGTCTACGGGCCTTACAGAAAAATGAATTAGACCAGGTTATTGTCGGGTCGGTTGATCTCGCTAGTGATCTAAGAGCAGCTAAAGGACATATAGAACACTACGGGAAGACGACTATTGCAGATGGTGCTACAGCGTTTATCTTAAAGCGTTATAAAGACGCACTTCGTGATGGAGATAAGGTTTATTCAATTATAAAAGGGATTGGATCCGCTACCGCAGGCGGTGGTGATATAAAAGCTATCGACCCTGGTGTTCAAATAAACTCGATTCAAAATGCCTGTGCTGATGCGCAATGTCATTTAGATGAAATAGATCAGATTGTTTATTCGACTCAGGACGAAGTTTTAACAGATAGCCCGATCCTAAAAAATGCACGAATCAATACCTTTTCATTAGGTCATTCTGGTGCTGCAAGCGGGTTAATGACGGTTGCCAGTGCTATTACTGGTTTATATCACCGCTTACTTCCAACAGATAAAGCGTCAAACACTCAATACTGGTTGAAAGATCGGGTTAATGGCTCGAGGAAGAGTTTAGTCAATGCGACAAGTCTTGGTGGCAATGCTGTTAGTGTACTTCTTGCAGAGGGTACAGCGAAGCCAACGGCTAAAGCAGGTACAGAAAAATTATTTGTTGCCACCGCTAATAGTACGCAGGACTTAGTAAATAAAATTAAAAATTTATCATTTTCTGATGCGCCTCAATATGCTGATAACGAAGATAAATTACGGGTCGCTATTGTTGCTAATGACGATAATGAGTTTAATCTTGCTCGCGATGAAGTTGTTAGTGCCATTGAGAATAATGAATCGATAGATAATGGTCGTTGTTTTTATGCTGTTAATCTTTTAGCACCTCAAGGTAAGCTTGCCTTTGTCTACCCTGGTTCCGGGAATCATTTCTGGGGTATGGGGCAAGAGTTAGGTGTCGCATATCCTCATGTATTAGAGAAGTTAAATTCAGAAAATGATTCATTGGCATCGCAATTTGCCAAAGGACGTTTTTGGCAAGATCAAAATAGTCTGATTAATAGCGATAAAGAATTAAGTCATGAAGAGGTTATCTTTGGGCAGGTCTGGTTAGGGACGTTTGTGAGTGATGTTGTGTCTGATTTTGCGATAACACCTGATGCTGTCATTGGATACAGTCTTGGTGAGACAGCTGGGTTTTTCTCCACACGTACCTGGACGGCACGTGATGAGATGTTGCGCCGTATACAACAAAGTACCTTGTTTACCGAAGAACTTGCGGGGCCATGTAAGTCAGTCCAAAAGGCATGGGGTTCAACTGACGCAGTTGATTGGGCCTTAGGTGTGATTAATACCAGTGCGGATAACGTCAAAGCAGTATTAAAAAATTATAAACGCGTCTATTTATTAATTATTAATACACCCAGTGAATGTGTGATTGGTGGCGACCGTACAGAATTAAACAAGGCAGTCAAAGAATTGGCTGTGCAATACCATCCGCTCTCGGGTGTGACGACGGTGCATTGCGAAGTGGCGAAGCCAGTCGAAAAGGCTTATCGAGATCTACATATCTTTGAAACAACACCACCCGACGATATCACTTTCTATAGTGGCATTCGTGGTGGTGCTTATGAGGTTACACAAGACTCCGCTGCAGATTCTATTTTGGATCAGGCCTTGGCACCTTTCGATTACACCAAGGTTATTAATAGTGCCTATGATGATGGTGTCCGTTTTTTTATCGAGATGGGGCCAGGTGGGTCTTGTACCCGAATGATTGATCAGATACTCGATGGTAAACCACATTTTGCCAAAGCAATATGCGTAAAAGGACAAGACAGCATTAAAAACGTCATAACTTTACTAGCACGACTTTATGCGGAGGGCGTCTCTGTAGATTTATCGCAGCTTGATAGCCCAAAAGAATCAATTAAAACAGAATATAAGAATCATATTAGCGTTAAGACGGGAGGCGAACCCTTTACAGTACCTTTGCCGCCAAAGGAAAAAGTAGATGAGTCCACCTCGGAAGTCTTGGCGTTAAAGCAAAATAAAACAAGGGGAAAAGTTATTCAGCGAGAGCAACAACAAAATATTAGCTCTTTGCCTTTGGTCGCGAACGGGGGACTGCAACCGATTATCGAACAGATGCAACTTGCAGAACAAGCACGAGCGGGAGCGCAGGAAACATTCTTGCGCGTTAGTCAGGGTATGACACAGACACTTGAGCAGGCTATTAATATGCAAATGCAATTAATGGAAGGTGGTTCAGTGCAGGGGCCTCTAACTTCATCTCTTACTGAACAACGCGCGCCAACTCAAGAAATAGAATGCCAATTCGATAGAGCGGCTTGCATGGAGTTCGCTATTGGTTCAATTGGAAACATGCTAGGTAAACGTTTTGCGGACATCGACCTACATCCTTCGCGGGTACGATTACCCGATGAACCTTTGATGCTGGTTGATCGTATTCTGGAAGTGAATGGCGAAGCTGATGCCTTAATGTATGACTTGAGTAAGCCTGATGTCATCACCAAAGGTAGCGTCGTAACTGAACATGATGTGTTACCCGGGGCCTGGTATCTGGATTTAGGTCGAATCCCAACCTGTATCGCTGTGGAAGCGGGACAAGCTGATTTATTTTTATCAGGTTATCTTGGTATTGACCATATTACCAAAGGGCTTGCTGTCTATCGTTTGCTCGATGCACGCATCACCTTTCATGGTCCATTACCCACAGCAGGAAAAACAATTCATTACGATATTCATATCGAACATTTCTTTAGTCAGGGCGATACACGCTTATTCCGTTTTAACTTTGAAGGGAGTGTTGATGGTCAACCGCTATTGACCATGACACATGGTTGTGCAGGGTTTTTTACCCAACAAGAATTAGAAGCGGGACAGGGTATTGTGTTGACTAGCATGGAGAAACAACAAGCACAGGGTAAATTAACTGACGACTGGCAACAACTTGTGCCACTGCAAGTTGAAAGCTTTAGTGACGATCAATTGAATGCGCTACGCGAAGGCGATCTTGTTTCATGTTTTGGGAATGACTTTGCCAATTCAGGTTTAGTAAACCCTGTTGGCTTGCCTAGTGGGCGTATGACACTGGTGCATAGAATACTTAAGCTAGATCCACATGGGGGTCGATTTGGTATCGGTCAAATAACGGGCGAAGCTGATATCCGTCCAGACGATTGGTTTCTAACATGTCACTTTGTCGATGATCGAGTGATGCCCGGTACTTTAATGTACGAGTGCTGTTTGCATACCTTGCGTGTTTATTTGTTACGGATGGGCTGGATCGGTGAGATGGATGAGTTCGTCTATGAACCGATTATCGGTGAAGTGAGCCAGTTGAAGTGTCGCGGACAGGTCACAGAAGAAACTAAAGCGGTTCAATATGAGATCACGCTTAAAGAAATTGGCTATAAAGCAGACGGTACGCCTTATGTATTAGCTGATGCATTAATGTATGGTGATCACCGCGCTATTGTGCAGATGAAAAACATGTCGGTGCAACTCAGTGGTTTGAAACGTGATCGACTGGAACTGCTTTGGTCAAATCAAAACAGTGCACCAACTAAACAAGTCTTGTTTGATAACGAATCTATACTCGCCTTTGCGATTGGCAAACCATCAGCGGCATTTGGTGATCGTTATAAGGTCTTCGATAACGAACGCAAGATTGCTCGGTTACCGGGACCACCCTATAAATTTCTCGATCGAATTACTTCCATCAAAGATTGTGAACAATGGGTGTTGAAAGCCGGTGGTATTATCGAAGCTGAATACGATGTACCTGCCGATGAATGGTATTTCAGTGAAGACAATCAGCCCTATATGCCGTTTGCGGTATTGCTCGAAGTCGCGTTGCAACCTTGCGGTTGGCTGGCCGCCTATTTAGGTTCTGCCTTGACCAGCGAGACTGATATTTCATTCAGGAATCTGGGTGGTAAGGCGACACAATTCATCAAGGTATCTCCAGAAATCGGCACCGTAACGACTAAAGTTAAGATCACCAATGTCTCACAATCAGGCGGTATGATAATTCAGAATTTTGACTATGAAATGCAATCTGCGCAGGGGCTTGTTTATAAAGGTAATACTTATTTTGGTTTCTTCTCACACGAGGCCCTGGCAGAGCAGGTAGGTATTAGGGATGCTGTACCGTATAAGGCAGGCAAGGAAGAGCTTGCTAGAGGAAAGTCGTTTATCTACCCTTCTCAGGCTCCGATGCCAGCAGATATGATGCGTATGGTCGATGAGATTTCCTTCTATGACCCAGAGGGAGGGCCAAATGGCTTAGGGTTTATTGAAGGCATAGCGAATGTAAAGGAAGATGCATGGTTCTTTAAGGCACATTTCTATGAGGATCCTGTGTGGCCTGGCTCATTAGGACTCGAATCCTTCGTGCAATTATTGAAGGTATTCGCATGGGAGCGTTGGCAAAATGAGCTGGAAATTGGTGAGTTCGCCTTTGAAAGTATGGCTCTAAACCAACTCCATGAATGGGTTTACCGAGGTCAGATACTGCCCGTGGACGAAAAAGTCACGGTACAGGCAGTGATAACCGAGATAGATGATCAGAGCAGAAACCTCAGAGCAGATGGCTTTTTGACCGTAGATGGCAGAATTATCTATCAGATGAAAGATTTTGCGCTCCGAATCACTTAGAATACGCCCATGAAATATTCTCGCGTACATATGGAATCCATCGGTTACGAACTGCCTCCCGTAGTCATCACTTCCGAGGACCTGGAGCAACGACTAATGCCCATGTATGACGCGCTACATATAGCGCCAGGGCAGTTAGAAGCCTTGACGGGGATTCACGAACGTCGTTGGTGGGAAGAAGGACATGTTTTGTCTGATGGAGCTGCAAATGCGGCCCGAAAGGCACTAGAGCAGTCAAATGTTGAGGCAAAAGACGTAGAGGCTCTTGTTTATACAGGGGTGTGTCGTGAGAATTTTGAGCCTGCAACGGCCTGTGCAGTTGCAGCGCAATTAGGTATTAGCGACGATGCCAATATCTATGATATCTCCAATGCCTGTCTGGGTGTCATGAATGGCATCATCGATATCGCCAACCGCATCGAGTTAAAGCAGATTCGGGCCGGTATGGTCGTCTCTTGCGAGACCTCGCGAGAAATCGTTGAGATTATGATCGAACGCATGTTGAAAGATAAAACAATTGATATGTTTTCCAGTTCTCTGGCGACGCTAACCGGTGGTTCGGGAGCTGCTGCAGTCTTACTGACTGATGGCACATTTGACAACAAAGAAACACATCGCTTGGTGGGTGGTGCCAATCAATCTGCACCAGAACATCATAAACTTTGTCGTTGGGGCGTTTCAATATCACCAGTTGCCATCGGTGAGTTTGTCTTTTCTCCGGATAAATTATTGGCCGCGATTGATCAGGTAATGGAACCCGATGTTATTCCTTCAGTCGTTAAAGAAGTAATGTCCAGTGATAAATTGCCTCCTGCTTTATCGAACATGTTGCCTAAAGAAAAACTACCTGCGGCTTTATCTGAATTTATGTCGACCGACTCTGTTTCCGTTTTAAAACATGGTGCTATCTTGGGTGTAAAAACCTGGGGTTCATTTTTAACAAAAATGGGTTGGGCCAGAGATCAGGTTGATAAAGTAATTTGTCATCAGGTTGGCGAAGGTCATCGCGATACAATTTTAAGAGAACTTGGCATTGCGCCTGAAAAGGATTTTAGTACTTATAAGTATCTGGGTAATATCGGCACGGTTTCGGTGCCATTAACTGCTGCAATTGCAGATCAAAGACAGTTTTTAAAGAAGGGCGACCGTGTTAGCTTTCTTGGTATAGGCAGTGGTTTGAATTGTTTAATGCTTGGTTGGGAATGGTAATAGGTTTAAAGGTTTTTGCATTTCTTTCTTGAATGTATTTCTTTATTTGTAAGCTAATTACAAAAAATAAATGAAAATCCTGGATTCGATACATCAATTAGCAGAATCAAACAATCTTGAGTTTGTATTAATTGGTGGACATGCTATTAATGCTATAGGCGACCGACGCCAAACTCGGGATGTAGATTTACTTGTGTGTGAAGCCGACAAAGAGGCATGGAAAAAACTATTGTTGGATATGGACTATGAACTATTTAATGATAGTACAGCGTTTATGCAGTTTAATCCCGGTAAGCTAGAAGAGTGGCCTCTAGACATTTTATTAGTCAATGAAAGAACCTTTAATGAACTCAAATCAAGTGCTAGTAGTATAAATATTGGCGGCAAAGAAAATGTTCTTGTGCCTTCAAAAGAGCATTTAATGGCAATGAAGCTGCATACATTGAAGCAAGGAGATCAAATACGCCGATTAAAAGATCTATTGGATATAATTACACTAGTCCGTCATGGAAACATAGATATCGCAGGCGACCATTTTAAAAAAATGTGTCAAGATTTCGCAAGCATTCAAGTATATGAAGAGATTGTTAAATTATATGAACAATAATCAAGATAAACTTACATTTCCTGATCCGGAGACATTTAAAATAGAAACACCACCGGTTAGTCTCGAAGAGATCACCCGTTTATCTGAAAAGATGCTGCCTTTTGAAAACAAAAAAAGAAAAAAATCCAGCGCAACATCATTTACCCCTTTTGTGCTCGACTAATTATTTAATATAACAATTTTTGTATTCTAAACACTAAGTGAATACGGAAAGCCCCGAAGAAAATCCAGTACAACGCAAAATCATCCATGTCGATATGGATGCCTTCTATGCCTCAGTTGAGCAGCGTGATAACCCTGAATATAAGGGTAAACCCGTCGTCGTCGGCGGCACACCTGAACAACGTGGCGTCGTTGCTGCTTGTAGTTATGAGGCGCGAAAGTTTGGTATCCATTCGGCAATGTCGGCCACGCAGGCGCATCAACGTTGCCCCCATGCTATATTTTTAAAACCACGTTTTGATGTTTACCGAGAAGTATCGGCGGTGGTTCAAGCCGTGTTTCGTCAGTTTACTGATCTGGTTGAACCCTTATCTTTAGATGAAGCTTATCTCGATGTTACTCACAATCTTGACTACTCAGGTTCAGCGACGCTAATAGCAAAGGAGATTAAACGCTTAATAAAAGAAAAAACGGATCTGAATGCCTCAGCCGGGGTGTCTTACAATAAGTTTCTCGCGAAGATTGCCTCAGATATGGATAAGCCAGATGGCTTATATCTCATCACACCAGAGCAAGGCCCCGAGTTTATTAAGAGACTACCAGTAAGACAGTTTCACGGTATTGGTAAAGCAACTGAGAAACGAATGAAAGAATTTGGTATTCATACGGGGGAAGATCTTTTGCAGAGAGACCTGAATGAACTCGTTGAGAAATTCGGCAAAGCGGGTCATTTTTATTATTCAATTTCGCGCGGTGTCGATCTGCGACCGGTGAAAAGCCATCGTGAACGAAAGTCCATCGGCAAGGAGACAACATTTAGTAAAGATAAAGGCGATATCGATGAAATGTTTTCTATTTTAGAAAGACTCTCGAATAGTGTATCAAGATCTTTGTTTGAAAAAGAAATGAAAGCCCAGACTATTACCTTAAAAGTAAAATATGCTGATTTTGAATTGATTACCCGTAGTCGAACAATAGAGAAACCAACGTTGGCTGCTAAAAAAATTAGTGAAATTGTAAAAATATTGTTAACAAACACAGAAGCCGGCAAACGCAAAGTACGACTATTAGGGGTGAGTACCTCCAAGTTACAGAAAAAAGGAACTGAACAGACTGACAAAACAGAACAGATGGATTTACTTTAATCACAATAAATATTATTAGCCGGATAAGCTTGGTGTATAAGCTAATATTCAGTAAACTAAGCGGCCTTGTAACTATATTTTTCACATAAAAACCAATAGCTTATGCAATATCCCGATTACCCCTTAGAGTCTTCCCGTTACGCCTCGATAAATAACAGACAAATGCACTATCTTGAAGGTGGGAAGGAAAATGCTGAAACGATTGTGATGATTCACGGCAACCCAAGTTGGTCTTTTTATTATCGACATCTTTTTACTGCGTTAATCGATAAATACCACTGCATCGTACCCGACCATATTGGTATGGGTTTGTCAGATAAGCCAGCTAACGGTGAGTATGACTTTTCATTAAAACAACGGGTTGATGATCTTGATGCGCTATTATCCTCTCTTGGCGTAGATAATAATCTAACGCTAATTGTGCATGATTGGGGCGGTATGATCGGTATGGCTTATGCCACACGTTATCCGAAAAAGATAAAACGGTTGGTGATATCAAATACGACGGGCTTTCATATTCCACCAGGTAAACAAATACCCTGGCAATTAAAACTGAGCCGTACCCCGTTAATTGGTGCGCTATTGATACAAGGTTTAAATGCATTTTGTCGGGGAGGTGTCATACAGTGTGTTACACGAAAGCCGATGACGAGTGATATTAAGAAGGCGTATTTAGCACCGTATGATAATTGGGCGAACCGTTTATCGGTATTACGTTTTGTAGAAGATATCCCGCTTGATAAAAATCATGTCACATATGGCCTTGTGGATAATGTCGATAAAAATCTGGATCAGTTTTCAACACTGCCGCTGTTTGTCTGTTGGGGGCTGAATGATTTTGTTTTTGACATTCACTATCTTGATGAATGGAAACGGCGTTTACCCAATGCCGAGTATCATGAATTTGATGCAGGGCATTATCTACTTGAAGATGCGGGTGAGGAAGTAATCCCTCTAATACAAGCCTTTCTAGAAAAAAGTACAGGGAGATAGACTTAAAAGCAGGTCGAAAACTAAACAACGTCACTCCCGCGAAAGCGGGAGTCTAGTCAGTTAACTGGATTCCCGCCTACGCGGGAATGACAAGATGCTTCATATTAGTCTTTAAATATTTAATGATTACAGCAAACATAGCCTCTCATTTGCCAGTTATGGCTCAACGACAGCCGGATACCCATGCTGTGGTTGTTCAATCAGCCAACGCTAGTGAAAAGTCTGAATCGATTCTTTATAAAAAATCATACACCTATAAGGAACTCGATGAAGTCAGCGACGTTATTGCAAATGGATTAAAGCTTCATGGCATCAGCAAAGGAACACGCACAGTATTAATGGTTAAACCGGGTCTTGATTTCTTTGCACTAGTATTTGCTTTATTCAAACTTGAAGCTGTGCTCGTCGCTGTCGATCCGGGAATGGGTATAAAAAATCTGGGTAAGTGTCTGGCAGAGGCAGAGCCGGAAGCATTTATTGGCATCAGCACTGCACATATTGCACGACTAACCTTAGGCTGGGCAAAAAAGACAATTAGTAAAACGGTGCTGGTAGGTAATAATCTTTTGTTAGCCGGTTTTATAACTAGCATGGGAAAGATTAAAGCGAGCGCAAAAGATAAAAATTTTGAATACACCAAAACTGTCGCAGAAGATATGGCTGCAATTTTGTTTACTAGTGGTAGCACTGGCATTCCAAAAGGTGTTGTCTATACACATACTAACTTTACCGCGCAGCATGAGGCATTAAAAAAACTCTATGACATTCAACCCGGCGAGATAGATTTAGCGACGTTTCCTTTATTTGCATTATTTGCCGCTGCACTGGGAATGACTTCTGTGATTCCAAAGATGGATTTTACTCGCCCGGGACATGTCGATCCGAAATCTATTATTAATGCGGTTAATGATTATCAGTGCACAACCATGTTTGGATCGCCGGCCCTGTTAAATCGTGTGAGTAAATGGGGTGAAGCAAACTCAAGTAAATTACCCACATTAAAACGTGTGTTATCAGCGGGTGCTCCAGTAGCACCTGCCGTACTTAAAAGATTCAAATTATTACTCGATAACGAAGTACAGATATTTACACCCTATGGGGCAACGGAGTCACTCCCTGTAAGTTCTGTTGGCAGTAATGTTATTTTAAATGAGACTGCGATAGCTACGTCCGAAGGCAAGGGCGTTTGTGTTGGGAAACCGGTTGCCGGTCTAGATGTCAGGATTATTAAAATCACGGATGACATTATTTCTACTTGGGATAAGAGTTTAGCGTTATCAGCCAATCAGATCGGCGAAATTTGTGTTAAAGGACCACAGGTAACACAGTCTTATTTCAATCGCGATAGTGCAACGAGTCTGGCCAAGATACAGGCTAGCGATGGTTTTTATCATCGTATGGGAGATATTGGTTATCTTGATGAAGACGGACGTATTTGGTTTTGTGGGCGTAAGAGTCAGCGTGTCATTACGGAAGCTGAAACTTTATATACTATATGTTGCGAAGGTGTATTTAATAAGCATGAATCCGTTTTTCGTACTGCGTTGGTTGGTGCTAATTTAACAAATAAAATTACACCGGTTATTTGTGTTGAATTGGAATCAGATCAGAAACGTGTTGATAAAAAACAATTGACCAAAGCATTATTGGAGTTGGCTCGTTCTCATTCTATGACAAAAAATATAAAACATATCTTGTTTCATTCAGGCTTTCCCGTTGATATTCGACATAATGCCAAGATTGGTCGTGAGAAATTAGCAAAATGGGCTGAAGGAAAACTATCATGAAGGCATTGGTAACAGGTGGCGGCGGGTTTCTTGGTGGCGCAATTGTCAGAGCCTTATTGGACAGGGGCGATACTGTCAGGTCCATTCAACGAGGTCACTATCCCGAGCTTCTCGAATTAGGTGTCGATGTGATGCAAGGTGATTTATGTAAGGTTGATGATATAGATGCAGCAGCGAAAGGTTGCGATATTGTTTACCACGTTGCAGCATTGGCAGGCGTGTGGGGTGACTATGAAAAGTATTATCAGGCTAATGTGCTTGCAACAAAAAATGTTATTGATGCGTGTAAAAATCATAATATTAATTATCTTGTCTATACCAGCACCCCAAGTGTGGTTTTTGATGGCGCTGACGAAGAAGGAATTAATGAATCAACACCCTATGCAGAAACATTTTTTAATGCATACCAAGAAACCAAGGCAGAGGCTGAGAAACTAGTATTAAATTCGAATGACGCAAAACTTAAGACAGTTGCCTTACGACCACATTTAATTTGGGGGCCAGGTGACCGGCATCTTGCACCTCGTGTCATTAATCGTGGGCGGGCAGGTCGATTAAGACTGGTTGGGGTTAAAGAGAATAAAGTGGATTCATGTTATATCGATAATGCGGTTAATGCTCATCTACTTGCTGGAGATAGTTTACAGAATGAAGCAAAGTGTGCCGGCAAAGCCTATTTCATTAGTAACGATGAACCCATAGCAATGTCGGGTTTGATCAATAAAATCTTAGCGACTGTTGATGTGCCACCGATAAGCAAACGAATTAATCAATATCTGGCTTATTATCTAGGAGCACTATTAGAATTTGTTTATTCTGTTTTCAGGATTGAGCAAGAACCATTAATGACGCGATTTGTTGCTAAACAATTATCGACATCACATTGGTTTGATCTGACTGCTGCAAAAAGAGATTTATCATATGAGCCGACCATCAGTATTGATGAAGGCATGAGATATCTTAAGGCATCCTTTAATACTGAAAAATAGCAATGAATATTCTTGAAAAGATATTGCAAGAAAGATTAGAACTGTCAGATGATAAAATTCATGTTTATTTAATTCAATTCAATTTATTTGATAGTGAAAACTGCATTCAGTGTTTGTCTGAAGTCGAACGCCATCGAGCCGAAAGATTAAAAATAGATGAAAAAAAGAACCAGTTTGTCATAACACGAAGTGTATTAAGGTTCCTGCTATCCAGTGCTATTAGTAAGACATGTCAAGAAATTGAGTTCTTTTATGGAGAACATGGTAAACCGGGAATTAATGACTGCTTAAATGGTAAACCAATAGAGTTTAATATCTCACATTCGGGGAATTACGCGCTGATAGCTATTACGTTGAGTAATAAATTGGGTGTTGATATAGAAGAGATCAATCCTGATATAGATCACCATTCATTATCGAAACGATTTTTTAGTAAACAAGAAAACCTTGAGCTACAAGGTGTTTCTGTAGAACAACGATGCGATATTTTTTATCGGGTTTGGACTCGGAAGGAATCATTTATAAAGGCAACAGGAAAAGGAGTTACCTTCGGACTAGAACGGTTTTCTGTTTCACTGAATGAAGGAAGTGAGGCTGGTTTGGAAGTCAAAACATCTGTTCAGTTAGATAAGGAATACTTTACATATAATCTTATGGACGTTGAAGGTTATAAAACAGCGTTAACGACATCAGCGAGAAATAGTGAGATAGTTATCCATACATAAAAATACAATTATTTTTTTCCGGTCAACAATTCTGCAAGTCGTTTTGTCGTATGCCTTAATCGTGTGGTTAAGATTTTGGCAAGCTTCCATAACAATTTATTACCAAGTGTTATATGTTGTTTGACGATATCCTCAAAATCTTCTCGCGAAATCAATAAAACAATCGAGTCTTTAGATGCGATTGCAGAGGCCGAGAAGGGCTCGCCATCGATAATCCCCATTTCACCAATTGACTCACCTGCGACTACCTCAGCAATCTTTAAATGCTCGTCTGGTAACTTTTTAAAGATATTGATCTCGCCTTTGATGATAATACAAAGGCAATTACTTTTATCACCCTCATTTAATACCACACAGCCGGTATCTGCTGAATAGGCCCTGGTCCAACGAGAGAGAACCTCTATCTCATCATCGCCAAAATCGATAAAAAAATCAGACTCTTTTATATATTGATAAGCAGACCTTCTGAATGAATCTCCATCATCAAGTAATTGCAGCTCCTTCAAAACAAGATCCCTCCATTTATTAGTATGAATAATGAGTTAAAGTATTAGCAAATTATAGGGCTTAATATAATTAAATATAGTGAAAATAATCGATTAATTTAAGTAATAATACTGTAATGAACTGGTATAACTTGCCAACGTATTATGATGTTTCTTTCTCTCATGAAATGAGAGAGGAATTATTGTTTTTACAGAATATCTTCAGAACATATTCTAAGTCTAATCGACCTAGGCTCATCGAACCTGCCTGTGGTACGGGTCGGTTGATTATTCCACTGACGCGTGGCGGTTTTGATTGCACAGGATTCGACTTAAATGTGAATGCACTGTCGTATTTAAAGGATAAGCTCAATCGTAATCGATTAAAGGCGGCTATATTTAACGCAGATATGGCCAGTTTTGATGTTAGAAGCAAACATTTTGATGCTGCCTATTGTACTGTTGATACCTTCCGTCATCTGTTAACTGAACAGCAAGCAGCACAGCACCTGTTACAGGTAGCAAAGTCATTAAGAAAAAATGGCGTGTATGTACTTGGTCTGCATTTAATACCGGAACAAGGAACGTCAGATAAAATAACACGCTGGACAGCAAAGAGGGGTAGGTTAACAGTCAAGACAACAATGGAGATGTTGACGTTAAACAAAAATGACAGAACAGAAACCTTAAGAGTGGTATTAAATCCAAAAACAAAATATAGAAACGAAAAACATGAATCTATATATAAACTTCGTACCTATACGTTAAAGCAATTCCGTCAACTTATTTCAATGACAGGTGTTTTTGATGTAGACAGCATTTATGATCATTTCTATGACCTATCTAAGCCAATAACGCTTAATGAAAGATCAGATTATGGTGTATTTGTACTAAGAAAAACAAACTAACAAGTCGTCTGGATCAGTGAGGGTCTCACCGATCCAGACAGGGGAATACCAAGATGGCAGAACTTACTTGGTAAAATTGATTAAACTAGAATGAGTAAACATATAATCATTGTCTGGCATGGGTAAATGACAGCTAGCACAATCTAACTTGTTGTCTTTAACGGTTCCATCCGTTTTGTATATCGCAAAGCCCCAATCTCCAGCACGTTCTTTCGCATCAAAACTGGCGTCCCAGTTAGATCGTTTCTCCATTACTGCGATAGCGGCGAATTTTCCCTTCTTAAAAAGTCCGTTTTCACCTACGGTTGGCTTTCCATCTTCACCGGGTACAGTTTTATAAACTTCCATTATGATCTTTGCACCATCACCCATATTCCCGCTGGCCGCGGTATCAGTAGCAATCTTGTTTGCATAGAAGACGCCTACCTGCTTACCATTAGCTCTATTACGCGTATCATATTTTGTGAATTCAGCTTGATATCCTTCTGGAAACTTAACATGGTCGGGGTTTCCTCCGGCGTAAACAATGAAACTAAGCGATAATGAAAAGGCAGCCAATACGATTTTTTTCATTTTATATCTCCAATTGAGCTGAATTAGTAGTAAGATAGTTAGTGTACGAAATAGTATAATTATGAGTATAGATAAGATAATATATGAACGCAAGTATTTAGTGTACGAAATAAAAGAACGAATGAATATAGATAGTCATGAGTGGTCCTAAATTAAATGAACAGGTTTGTTACGCCTTATATTCCACCTCAAGAGAAATAACGAAGGCTTATAAAGGCCTGTTGGAGCCACTAAAATTAACCTATCCACAGTATGTGGTGATGATGGCTTTGTGGGATAAAGAGGCCGTGATGATCAGTGACATCGCTGATACAACAGGACTCAGTAATGCTACATTAAGCCCATTGCTCAAGCGGCTAGAAATTAACGGATATATAGAAAGGCGCTTGACTCAAACGGATGAACGCCAGAAGCAGCTAGTCTTAACTAAGGTGGGAAAAGCACTGGGCAAGAAAGCCAAGAAAGCCAGTGAGTTGGCATTATGTGCTACAGGATTAAGTGAAAAAGACGCAAAAAAATTAATGTCACTTTGCGAATCTATAAAAAAGCGCCTTGAGGTGTTGTAAAGCAATATTATTATTTTATTTCTAAACTCGATATTTTGCTCAAAACCTACCCTTTTTAGGTTGTTAAAACTTCAATCTAACCTCCTTGATCTAGACGATTTCATATTCAGTGCATTCTGATAAAGTCATCTAAAAACGACACCTTTATAAAAGGGAAAACGTTTAGGGGAAATGGATTGGATCAAGAAGACAACAATCAAGTTGATTCAGGCTTGGCGTGTCTTGTCATGTTATCAAGATTACATGGTATGCCTGCCGATCCCGGCCAGCTCAAACATCATTTCGGTGATTCAGAAAAGCAATTTTCAGAATCTGAGATATTACGCGGTGCAAAATCGCTTGGATTAAAAGCACGAGCGATTACGAGTAGTATAGAACGCCTGCCTAAAACGCAACTTCCTGCTATTGCCCAACATAGCGACGGTCATTACTTTATCCTCGCGCAAGCAGCGGAAGACAAGGTTTTAATTCAAGATCCATTAGCACAAGGCCCTGAAAGCCTAAGTATCGACGAATTTCAGGAAAGGTGGAATGGTCGATTTACCCTCATCACTACACGCGCAGGGTTATTTGGAGAAATCAAACAGTTTGATTTCTCCTGGTTTATCCCGGGAATACTGAAATATAAAAAACTTCTGATTGAAGTCTTAATCGCATCATTCTTTATACAAATCTTCGCATTGATAACGCCTTTATTCTTTCAAGTCGTCATTGACAAGGTGTTAGTGCATCGCGGTTTAACCACACTCGATGTACTTGCGTTTGGATTGCTCGTGGTTTCTTTATTTGATGTCATTCTCAATGGACTACGTACTTATGTCTTTTCGCATACCACCAGTCGTATTGATGTGACACTCGGTGCAGATCTGTTCCGGCATTTATTACGACTCCCAATTAGTTATTTTGAAGCACGTCGTGTGGGTGATACCGTCGCTCGTGTTCGAGAGTTGGATAGCATACGAAACTTCATTACTGGTTCATCACTAACACTTGTGATCGATTTGTTTTTTACTGTGGTCTTCTTTGCTGTGATGTATCTCTACAGTCCAACATTGACTTATGTCGTATTAGGCGCGATCCCGTTTTATATCATTCTCGCTATTTTTGTGACCCCTATCTTACGTGCTCGTCTGCATGACAAGTTTAATCGTGGGGCAGAAAACCAGGCGTTTCTGGTGGAGACAGTGAATGGTGTTGAAACGATAAAAGCCAGTGCGGTAGAACCGCAAAGCCAGCGACGCTGGGAAGAACAAGTCTCTGGCTATGTAAAAGCCAGTTTCAAGGCGACTAACCTTGGCAATATTGCAGGACAAGTAGCGTCATTCATTAATAAGGTCACCGTACTCCTTATATTATGGGTCGGGGCGCGCTTGGTTATTAATGGTGAATTGTCGGTCGGACAACTCGTAGCCTTCAATATGTTAGCGGGTCGCGTCAGTGGGCCTATCTTAAGACTTGTACAATTGTGGAATGAATTTCAACAAGCGGGGATATCAGTTCAACGTCTGGGTGATATATTAAACGCACAACCCGAACCGGCGTATAGTCCTGGCCGTGCATCATTACCTGATCTGGAAGGGCGCGTTACATTTGAAGGCGTGACCTTTCGCTATCGACCCGATGGCCCGGAGATATTACGCAATGTGTCTCTTCATGTGCCTGCCGGAAAAGTGATTGGCATAGTTGGCCGATCCGGTTCCGGAAAAAGTACTTTAACTAAACTCATTCAACGATTATATGTACCACAAAGTGGGCGTGTACTCGTTGATGGTGTTGACTTGGCCATGGTGGATACGGTGTGGTTACGACGCAATATCGGTGTCGTTCTACAAGAAAACTTTCTTTTCAATCGCACCATTCGAGAAAACATTGCCTTAAGTGATCCCGCCATGCCAATGGAGCGAGTGGTTCAGGCAGCGAAGATGGCAGGTGCACATGAATTTATACTTGAGCTACCCGAAGGTTATGACAACGAAGTAGGCGAACACGGTTGCAACCTTTCGGGTGGTCAACGCCAACGCATCGCCATAGCCCGTGCATTGATCACCAATCCCAAAATCTTAATTTTTGATGAAGCGACGAGTGCGTTGGACTATGAATCCGAACACATTATTCATCAAAACATGCGTTATATCTGCAAAGGACGCACGGTCTTTATCATTGCACATCGACTAAGTGCAGTAAGAGAGTCCGATAATATTGTTGTCGTAGAGAAAGGCCAGATAGTCGAAGGCGGTACACATGCAGAACTAATGGAAAAACAAGGTTATTACGCAAAATTACATTCACACCAAACGGGCATGGCGGTACCGAATTGATTATGACATTTAGTTATTTAACGACTTTGACGTGCGACATACTCATCCAAAAGATTACGGATCATTTTTTGGTATTGCGTGTGATGTTTTTTCGCTTCTTTTTTAAAGAACTCAACACTGGATCGGCTTAAGGCAATGGTGACTTTCGTATTACTTTCTTTAAAGACTAGCGCTTCCGGCGGGGGAAGGAAATCTTCAATAATCTCAATTTCACCCATAGGCTCGTCTGTATATTCAATTTTTTTCTTCATAAACTTTTTTACCTTTGCGCCAGCGTCCTGCACCGTAGATTCGAACTTTATGTCCTCGAAATGTAAATCGTACTGTCAGAATAGGCTCGTTAACTTTCCCAATACAATAAAACCTGTTTTCATTCAGGCTGTGCGTTTTGTCTGGTGCAATTATTCGAAGTTGATCCTGAAAAGCCAATTGAGCTTCTTCAAACGAAACGCCGTGTTTCATTTGGTTTTCGATATCCTTTTCCGGATCCCACTCAAAGCTTTCCATGCTCATCGATTAAGTCTAGTTATAAGCCATATAAATAGCAATATAAAAAACCATATAAATAGCCATATTATATGAAAAATAATAACAGTGATGATGAATTAGAGTTCTTGCCAGCTGCGCTGGAGATACAACAGACGCCACCGCTACCGATGGCGCGTTATATTGTTTGGGCGATTGTGACGTTTTTTACCATTGGTGTGGTTTGGGCATGCATCGGTCATATTGATATTGTCAGTGTCGCGATGGGTAAGATTGTACCGAGCAGTCGCGTGAAGATTATTCAACCATTAGAGACAGGAGTAGTTAGATCTATATATGTTAAAGAAGGTGATAGTGTTCATGCAGGGGATGTTTTAGTCGAACTTGATCCGACGTTGACTGATGCAGATCAAATACAAACGAAAGACCAACAGCTCGCATTAAAACTAGACCGCGCACGACTACAAACTATTCTTGATAAAGTCGATGGTAGAGAAGCAAAAGATGCATTCTCAGAATTGTCCGATGCCACTCCTTCACAAATCAAGCTACAACAAGAAAGAGTCAAAAAGCAATTGCATGAATACACATCACTGCTTGAAGCCTTAAAAGATGAAAAAAAACAACGCCAAGCAGAACAAAGCGGAATAAGCGAACGTATTAAACAACTCGACTCAACCATCCCTTTAATTACAGAAAGATCAAAGTCACTCGAAGACTTATTAAAAGACAATATGGTGCCACGAGTGCAGTGGTTAGAGTTAGAGCAAGAAAGAATAGAACAAGTACAAGAACGTAATGTACAAAAAAATAATTCACGCATGGTGGATTCAGCCATTGCGAACATAAATCAACGCTTATCAGCACAAAAAGCCGAGTTTGAAAAAACACTGCTAACTGAGTTAACCGATGTAGAAAATAGAATCACTGCATTTGATCAGGAAATGGTGAAAGCAGATAACCGCGTTACCTTACGAAACTTAACCTCTCCCGTAACCGGCACAGTACATCAACTAGCTATTCATACCATTGGCGGCGTTGTTACACCTGCACAAGAATTAATGCATATCATACCGCATGACGATCCCGTTGAAGTAGAAGCATGGTTGCCCAATAAAGACATTGGCTTTGTACAGAAAGGCCAAGAAGCTGCGATAAAAGTGGAAACCTTCCCGTTTACCAAATACGGGCTAGTCGATGCAGAAATATTAAATGTATCGAACGATGCCACACCCGATGAAAACCTAGGCTTGGTTTATGCGATGCGTGTCAAGATGTTTCAAACCACAATGAACGTGAAAGAAAAAATTGTAAATCTATCGCCAGGCATGGCAGTAACGGTGGAAGTTAATTTGGGTAAACGAAGATTAATAGAATATTTATTAAGTCCGTTGCTGCGTTATAAAAATGAGAGTGTGAGAGAGCGCTAATAAACAAACGAGAAATAATGATGAATGAAGTAACAGAAAAAAAACTAACAGAACAACCGAAGTTGGAAATAAATACTTCACGACATTTTACGTCGTGGCTGGCTGAGCAAAAAGTAAGTTTGTCGTTTACGACGTATCAAACGGGTAAAGTTTTTATGTTGGGCTTGCAACAAGATGGCCAGCTCTCTGTTTTCGAACGTACGCATGCGCGATGTATGGGAATGTATGCGACACCGGATGCCCAAACACTCTACATGAGTACCTTATATCAACTTTGGCGTTTTGAGCGTGCAACAAATTTGGGTCAAGCCTATCAAGGGTATGATGCCTTATATATACCGCAATCCTGCTCAGTCACTGGCGATATCGATATGCATGATATTGTTAAGACGAAGGACAATGGGATTGTGTTTGTAAATACCTTATTCAGTTGTTTGGCAAAGACCAGCGAACAACATAGTTTTACGCCGTTATGGTCACCGCCGTTTATCTCTAAGCTTGCTGCAGAAGATCGCTGCCATCTAAATGGACTCGCAATGAAAGACAGGAAACCGAAGTATGTGACCAGTGTCAGTCAATCGGACGTGAATCACGGTTGGCGTGATAGACGTTGGGAAGGTGGGCTGGTGATGGATGTTGAGACGAACGAGATTATTACCGAAGGCTTATCCATGCCACATTCGCCCCGATGGTATAAGGAGAAATTATGGTTGCTGAATTCCGGCACAGGTCACTTTGGGTATGTTGATATTGCATCAGGCAGGTTTGAAGAAGTGGCCTTTTGTCCTGGTTATTTAAGAGGCATGGCATTCATCGGTGATTATGTAGTTGTTGGACTATCCCAACCTAGAGATAACAAAACCTTCAGTGATTTACCATTAGATAAAAACTTAAAAGAAAAAGACGCCGAGGCACGTTGTGGTTTACAAGTTATCGATTTAAATACCGGCGATGTTGTACATAGCGTTCGCATTGAAGGAATAGTAACTGAGCTCTATGATGTGGTTGCTTTGCCGAATGTAGTAAGACCGATGGCCTTAGGGTTTAAATCAGATGAAATACAGCATGTGTTGAGTATGGGAGAGGAGTGATGTTCGTTTTCGTTGGAATAGTTTATTCAGAAATTAGAACGAAAGTTGTCATTATAAAGACATATGTTTTTTGGGATGATGTGCAGACATGTAAGGGGTACAAAAAATGACTGAAGAAAATAACAACAAGCCAATGATGAAAGGTAGTCGACGTAATTTATTGATTATAGTCTGTGTCGCAATATTTATTGTTGGTGGTTCCTTATGGTCTTGGTATAAAAACTATAGTGATCTTAAAGGAAACATGAATCTTATTATCCCAGGTTCTTTGGATATGGCTCGCACAAAAAATATGGAGCCGGTTGATATTCATTTGCTGGACGATAGGACTGGCGAAGGTATACATTTACGAATCCCAAAAGCGTATATGACAAAAAAACGTAATTGGAAAGGTGGAGAGCAAACAGAGAGCCTCGAAATAGAAACACGTTTATCCGAATTACTACCTGCAAAGGCATTATTTCGGTCAGGTGCAGATGAAGGCACACCTGAATTCGAAGCAGGTCTAAAGAAAACCCAGAATGGTATGTTTATTAGTATTAGGCCAAGAACTAGGATTGCAGCTGCAGAAGATAGGACTTATCGGAACTACAAAAGAAAATATCTTATCCAGGATGAAGAAATGTTTGGTCTAGAACATTTTTATGAACAAGCATGTAAAACTGAAACAGACAATACTGGAAAAGAAACAGAAAGATGCTGGGATCTTAATCATGAATATTTTGTCGCCAAACATGGAGATAAGAAAAGCTGGGTTTTCTTCGATTGTAATCGTCCGGATATGAACCCTGGCTCTGGATGCTCTGTAAATCGTCGTTATAAAGTTAATAGTGTGCAATACATATTTAGGAGAAGCCAATTACATCGATGGCAAGAATTTGATGCTGCAGTAACGAAACTACTCGATCAGTTTTATGTTGGTGAAGTTAAAACCAAAAGGGTCAGTGTCTGACCTATCCCCACGAATTATTATAGAAACT